>Ga0136611_10000745_pt1 | contig 21875 bp, 18 predicted proteins | sample AntDrymUQ2232306_2_FD_106645 | JGI IMG/M metagenome (GOLD analysis project Ga0136611, IMG submission 106645) | Polar desert sand microbial communities from Dry Valleys, Antarctica - metaG UQ223 (23.06) | ecosystem: Environmental > Terrestrial > Soil > Desert | place: Antarctica: Dry Valley...
GACGCGAGTGACGCGAGTGACGCGAGTGACGCGAGTGACGCGGACTCCTGGTTCGTGTCCGCCGACGCGAGCACTCGCGAGCGCGTCGCGGCGTCGGAATCGTACGTCCGAGGCGGCGACGCGCTCGCGGTCACCTTGCTCGGAGGCGACAGAAATCTCGGCGTGCTGGTCGTCGAGCGCGGGGGCGATGGTGGGTCATTCTCTGACGACGACGAAGCCGCGTTAGCGACGGTAGCGGAGGTGCTGGCGCTCGCGGTCGAGCATGCGCGGCTCCGCGACCAGATCGGCGAACTCGAAGAGTCGTTGCGGGCGGCGCAGTCGCGCTACGAGCTGCTGGCGGCGGCATCGTTCGAGGGCATCGCCATCCACGAGGACGGACAGCACGTGGACGTGAACGATGCATACGTGCAACTGCTCGGCTACCCGCGCGAGGAGGCGATCGAAAAATCAGCCTGGGATCTCGCCGCACCCGAGTCGCACGCCACCATCAAGCAGCATATCGAGGCGCGTTCCGATGAGCCCTACGAGATCGTCGGGATCCGCAAGGACGGGTCCAGGGTCGATCTCGAAGTACGCGGCCGGACGCTCGACCATCGGGGGAGGCGCGTGCGCGTCGCCGCGCTCCGCGATGTCGGTGAGCGCAAGCGGATCGAGAACGAGCTGCGCGCGTCGCGCGACCAGATCGAGATCATCTTGCGCGGCGTGACCGATGGGATTACCGCCCAGGATCCGGATCTGCGCCTCCTCTTCGCCAATGACGCGGCGGCCCACTTCTTGGGCTACGCCACCGGTGAGGATCTGTGTAACGCGCCACTGAAGGATCTCGCGGCTCGCTACGAGATGCTGGATGATGCGGGGCGCCCCATCGCGCTGGATGACTGGCCGACGCGTCGAGCGTTGCGCGGCGAGCCCGCGATGACGACGCCGATCCGCTATCGCAACCTGGCCACCGGCGAAGAGCGCTGGACTCTGCTGTCCTCGTCGCCCGTCTACGGAGACGATGGATCGGTGCGGTTCGCCGTCAACATTTTCCGCGACGTCACCCAGGCGAAACTCGCGGAGGATCGGTTGCGGCTCCTGGCCGACGCCGGCGCGCGGCTGCCAACGTCGCTCTCGGTGCGCGAGACGCTCGCGCAGGGCGCGGAGCTGGCCACCGCGACCCTCGCCGATTGGAGCGCCGCCTACGCGGTCGGCGCGGACGACGCGGTCGAGCGCGTCGCCGTCGCCATCGCCGACCCGGCCAAGCGCCACCTGACCGATGCGCTGCTCCGTCACCCGTCGAGCGGGCCGACGCCCTCGTCCGAGCTGTGGGCCGCGCTGCGGGCCGGCGCGCCCCAGTTGCTGTCCGACACGTCGGACGATCGCCTCGTGCAGGGCACCTGGGACCAGGCGCACCTTGCCGTGCTGCGCGCCATCGGCATCAGCTCCGAAATCTGGGTGCCGCTCGTCGCGCGCGGTCGGACGGTCGGCGCGCTCGCGCTCTTCACGTCCGGCACCGCGCGGCGCTTCGGGTCCGACGACCTCACCGTGGCGATGGAGATGGGTCGGCGCGCCGCGCTCGCCGTCGATAACGCGCGGCTCTACGAGGAAGCCCAGAAGGCGATCGAGACCCGCGATGTGTTCCTGTCGATCGCGTCCCACGAGCTCAGGACTCCCGTGACGGTGTTGAAGGGGACCGCCCAGATGCTCGAGCGGGCGCGCGCGCGCGGCACGCTCGATGACCGGCGGCTGGCGCGCTTCCTGACGGCCTTCATCGACGCGAGCGACCGGCTGACCGAGTTGACCGACGATCTGCTCGACGTCGGGCGGCTTCGCACCGGCAACGTCGATCTGCGCGCGGAGCTGCTCGACCTGTCCCCGTTCGTGAGTGGGCTCGCCGAGCGGCACCAGAAGGCACCGACGACCCGCCATACGATACGGGTCGACGTCGAGCCGGGGCTGGTTGCCCGCGTCGATCCGCGCCGACTGGAGCAAATCGTGGGCGGGCTGCTGGCGAACGCCGTCAAGTACTCGCCGGACGGCGGAGTCGTGACAGTGCGCGCCCGGCACGCCGACGGCGGCGTGCTGCTCGAAGTGCGGGACCAGGGGATCGGGATCCCGGTCGGCGCCGCCGAGTCGATCTTCGAGCCGTTCGGCCGGGCCGAGAATGCGTCCGAGCGGCAAATCCCGGGCATGGGCCTCGGCCTGTACATTGCGCGGGGGATCGTCGAGCGGCAAGGGGGGCGGATCTGGGCCGAAAGCGCCGGCCCGGATCAGGGCGCGACGCTCAGCCTCTGGTTTCCGCTGGTGCATGACGCCGACGCCGACGTGGATTAGCGCGGATATGGGCTGGTCGCGTCGGGTGACCCGCATCGGCGGCCGGAGAAGCGCCCCAGATCCGAGCCCGGCATGACGCCTGCCAGCCCGGATGCCGACTCGACGGGCATTCCCGCTACGGAGGTCTCCACGATGGCCCGCACGTTCCAGGTCACGTTCGACTGCACCGATCCGGCGCGCCTGTCCGAGTTCTGGGCGCGTGCGCTCGGCTACAAGCTGCAAGATCCGCCGCCCGGCCATGCGACCTGGCCGGACTTCCTCGCGTCGATCGGCGTCCCCGAGTCGGAATGGGGCTCGCGCAGCGCGATCGTCGATCCTGACGGGACCGGCTCGCGCATCTTCTTCCAGCGCGTCCCCGAGGATAAGGCCGCCAAGAACCGCCTGCACCTCGACGTCAATGTCGGCGACCGGTCGCTTCCGCCAGACGAGCGCCGCCGCCTGGTCGATGAGCACGTCGCGCGGCTCACCGACGCGGGCGCCACGCGGATGACGGAGCTCGACGAGATGGGCGAACGCTGGGTGGTGATGCGCGATCCCGAAGGCAACGAATTCTGCGTGCAGTGAGCGAGGCCGGCGGCGCGAGCTCAGTACGGATAAAACGGGTACGCCGGATAGGCGTAGCCGGCGCTCCAGTAGGGCCCGTAGCCGTAGTGCCCGTAGACCTCTTCCCAGTACGTGTCGCGCGTGATTGCCGGGTCGTAGTGCGGCGCTTCCGCGATGCGGGAGCGCTCCTGGTTCACGTGGACGGCCTCGTCGGTGATGTGGGAGATCGCGTCGATCGGCATCATCACCTTCTGCTCGCCGATGCCGAGGATGCCCCCGATCCGACCTCCAGAAAGCGAACCTTGTGATCCGCGTCGTCGATCAGCAGCTCGTCGATCGTCCCAATCTCCTCGCCCGCGCTATCCAAGACCTTGCGACCGCGGACGTCTTCTTCCGCGAAGCTGACGGTCAATCCGGTTTCGCCGAGCCGCACCAGCGCCGCCCGACGGTTCTCATCAGCGGTCATGCGCAATGCTCCATGCTTTCCTCGTCTGTGCCTTCTCTATTGTAAAGGTACGCGGCCGCGTCCTTTCACTTTGCGGCTTCGGCGCCTGGCACGGACTGTGCATCCGCACCTCGAAGCGGGGGATAGCGGCGTGCTGGACCGAGCTCGGGGAGCGCTCTCCGAGTCGTGGCGGCAGGAGGTCAGGAGCTTCGTGCGGGCCTTTTCGGGCGCGTACCTGTTCGGCATCCCGCTGCTCTACACGATGGAGATGTGGTGGCTGGGCGAATTCGCCGAGCCGCACCGCCTCCTGTCGATGCTCGCCGTCACGTTCGCAGCGAACTTCGGGATGGCCCTCGCGATCGGTTTTCGACGGGAAGATTCCTTCTCCAGCACGCTCGAGCAGACCGTCGATGCGGTCGCGGTCGGCGCGCTTGCCGGGACGATCGTGCTCCTGGCGCTCGATCAGCTCGCGCTCGACGACCCGCCCTTGACGGTCCTCGCGAAGATCGTGACCCAGGCGCTGCCGCTCAGCCTCGGCGCCTCGATCGCGAATGCCATCTTCGGTGGCGACCGCGCGAAGGAGCGCATCGCGGTGCAGGGCACGTGGCGACACCTCGCGAACGACGTTGGCGCGACCGTGACCGGCGCGGTGTTCGTCTCGGCGGCAATCGCGCCGACCGAGGAGATCCCGATGCTCGCGGCGCACATGGGCTACGTGCACCTGCTCGCCCTGATCGCCTTGTCGCTCGCGATCGGCTACGGGATCGTGTTCGCCAGCGGATTCAGTGCCCGCGAGTTCGACGGCCAGCCCCCCCTCTTCCAGGATCCGGTAGCCGAGACCACGCTGGCGTACCTCGTCTCGCTGCTCGTCTCGGTCGTCGTGCTGTTCGTGACGCAGCAGATCACCGGCGCGGATCGGCCGCTCTGGATCCTGGAGCAGACTGTCGTGTTGGGCCTGCCGGCGATGATCGGCGGGGCCGCGGGCAGGCTCGCGATATGACCGCCGACGGCACGACCGCCACTGGGACGTCGGCGACGCGGCGCACGCCGATCGACGAAGCGACGCTCGTCGATTCCACCCCGGCCGAGGTGGGCATGGCCGAGGTCGAATCGGCCGAAAAGCCCTCGGCTCCCGTGCGCGGGGGGCGGCGCGGCCATGCCGGCGGAGCGGGCGACTCGGAGGGTGAGGCGCACGGGCAGGGCCGGTTCATCGCCGAGCGCGTCACCTTCGCCATGAGCGCCCTGATCGTGCTGACGCTCGTCGGCCTCACGACGTACTTCCACCTGACCGACGAGGGCGGGCCGTCATCGAGATCGTGCCGGACGTGGAGCAGAGCTACCAGAATGGGACGCGGTTCTACCTGCCCGTGCGGGTCGCCAACACGGGGCAGGCGGTCGGCGAGGACGTACGCGTCACGGTGACGCTCACCGACTCGCAGGGCACGCGAGAGTCCGCGCCGCTGGAGATCCGTTTCCTGCCGGCCGGCGCGTCGAGTCGGGGCGTGGCCTCATTTCGCTCCGACCCGCGCGCCGGTCAGATCAGCATAGACGGCGTGAGCTACATGGAACCCTGACGGGCTGGGTCCTGACGGGGCGCCGATGTCGGATCCTGGCGGCGTGCGGTCAGTTGGCGACGCGTCGCCACTTGCGCAGGCTCACCACCTCACGCGGCGGGTCCAGCTTGCTGCCGACCTCCACGTACGACACTTCGGCGGCATACACGTCGCCCCGCGAGTCGGTCGCGACGCTATGCAGCCAGTTGAACTGATCCGGATGCTCGCCGGGTAGCGCCGCGCCGAAGCTCGTTTGCCGCACGCCGTCGAGGTTGTAGATTTGGATCTTGTGGCCGAGGTTGCGGACGCCGTGCTGGACGGGCGGCGGCCCCTGCTCGGCGACGTAGATGCTGCGATCCGCGCCGCGCCCCATGCACACCGCGACCGCCTTGTGGGCGTGCCACGTCTTCAGGAACTCGCCGTCGCGCGTGAAGACCTGGACGCGGTGGTTCTCGCGATCGCAGACGATCACGGCGTCATCGCCGAACATCGAGATGTTGTGTGGCAGGCTGAACTGGCCCTCGTCGGTGCCCGGCTCGCCCCACGACTTGATGTGCTTGCCCCGCGCGTCGTAGCGATGGACGCGCGAGTTGCCATAGCCGTCCGAGATGAACACGTCGCCCGTCTTGGGGTTGACGGCGGCGTCGGTGGGGCGATTAAAGGGCTGGCCGCTCTGGCGGGGGGCCGGCGAGCCGGTCCCGATCTGGAGCAGCGTCTTGCCCTGCTTGTCGGTCTTGGTGATGGTGCAGCCGGTGTCGTCGACGAGCCAGAGGTTGTCCTCGTGATCGACGGAGATCGCGTGGGCGCGCATGAAGCGGGCGCCGACGAAGCGGGGCATCATCCGCCCGTACGGATCCTCGAACAGCTCGGTGCCCTGGTACGGGTCGTCGTTGCCCCACATGTCAACGAGGGTGCCGTCGCGGTCGAAGACCAACATCGGCATGTTGCCGCGATTGAAGACGTAGACGCGGTCGTCTGAATCGACCGCGACCGACGTTGCTTCCTTCAGCCAGATGCCGTGGGGGATCTTCGCCCAGAGCGGCACCGGCTCGTAGACGGTGTCCTTGGTGACCGGCCCGACGCCCATCGTTCCCTCCCAGGAGCACCGGCGAACGCGCGCGGCTCGGCGTCGGCCGCCGATGTGGTGCAGCCGGCGGGCGACGGCGCGGCGCCGTGCGGTGCTATGCGCTCGGCCCGCGTGAGGAGCCGCCGCGTCGGCCGATCATAGACCGGCCGACGCACGACGGCCAACTCGGCGCGACCCTCATCGGTCGCTGCCCGAGAGGAGGGGCGGGTGCCTCGGGGTTAGTGCTGCACGCCCTCCGATCTGGCGATGACGATCGCGGTGGGCGTGCCGCCGAGCGTCAGGAAACCGCCCTCCAGCGTGCCCGTCGCCAGGTCGATCCGGACGACCCGGCCGGTGGGCGGGTCCGACACGAATGCGTGCTCCTCGCCGACCGCCATCGACGGACGCGGGCTGCCGGGCCGACGGCATCCGTGCTCCAGCGGACCGTGCCGCCGGCTGGATCCACGCCGTGTACCTTGCCGTCGGCGGTGAGCACGATCACCTGCGTGCCGTCGGGCGTGAAGTGGAAGCGTAGCGGGTTCGCCGGCAGCGGCATCGGCGCGATGGCCTGCGAGTCCGCCGTGAGCATGGCCAGCCCCTGACCGAAGTTGCCGACCAGCATAGGATTGGTCCGGTGCGTCTGGAGCGTGCTGACGCGGGCCGTGCCGGGGCTCAGGAGTGGCTCCTCGACCTTGCGCGCCTGGACGTTGCTGCCGTTCTTGGTGAAGAGCATCACGCCGTCCGTGCAGCCGACCGCCGCGAACGAGATGCCCCTGGTCGTCCATCCGTGGGCGCCGGGGCAGCCGTCGAACGTCGTGTGGGCAACGCCCGTCGCGCGATCATACGCCGTGATCTTGCCCTCGGAAACGAGGCTCAGGAGCACCACGTCGCCGAGGACGACCGCGTTGTTGTGGCCGGTCCCGGCGCCCTTGAGCGTCGCGAACTCCAGGGAGTCTTCGAGCGTCTCCTCGTCGAAGATGGCGAGGGTGGCGTCGTCGTCGTTGTGGACGGTGGCGAGGCCGTTGCCGGCCCAGAAGTCGATCGGCTTCTGGCCGGGGGTCACCATCCCGCGCATGGAGGGATCGTTGACTTCGAGATCCTGATGGTCGCCGTGGTCCTCGCGGTGGAGGCCGGTATCGACGATGCTGAGGGCGTTCGCCTGGGTCTGAAGGGCGTAGACCCAGCGGCCGCCCGGCGACGCGACCAGATTGGTGACGGCGCCGGGCGTGTCGAATGATGCGAGCGGGGCGCCCGACTCGGCGTCGAGGACCATCACTCGATTCGCCGAAGGGTCGGCGACGACGAGGCGCGCGACGTGGTGGGCGTCCTCGGCACGGGCCGCGAGCAGCGCGAGCGGGCCGCCGCCCGGGGGGCCGAGGGCACCGAGCGACACGAGCGCCAGCGACAGCGTGGCGCGCGCGACTTGCAGGGGCAGCGGGAGACGCATGAGATGCTCCAGGCCGGCCGCTTCGCGGCCGGCTCGCTTTGATTGAGATAGCGTATCAGTTGAGATGAAGTATCGCAAGGGGGGGGTCGCTGGCGTGGTGGGCGTCATGGTGCGTCGGCACGAGCGCAGCGGAGGCCGACTCCTGAGCTAGCGCGCACTCTGAAGCGGCGTGCCGGAGACGAGATCCTTCGACAGGCTCCGCCTATCTCAGGATGACACTTCAGTTCACGGCAACCTTCGTTCAGCCTCTCCGATGCGCCTCAGGCACATCGGCGCCTTAGGATGATACCCTGGGTGCTGGCAGACTTTCTTGTCATTGGTGGTGTGCCGGCGACCCTCCGGCTCCTCGGTGGGGAGCGCGGCCATCGGCTCGGCCTACGCGCGGGCCGCCAGCCGCGCCGTCAGGTCGAAGATGATCTTTGTTCCGAGGCGCAGGTTGTCGAGGGACAGGCGCTCGTCGATGCCGTGGTAGCCCTTCAGGTCGTCGGCGGTGAACATGCAGGGGACCATGCCGTAGGTGGGGATGCCGCGCGCGCGGAAGAAGCGCGCATCGGTCGCCGCCACGAAGAGCGACGGCGTGACGATGCTGTCGGGCGCGTGCGCCCGGCACGCTTGCTCGATGGCGGCGAACTCATCGACGTCCCAGGGGGTCAGGGCGCCCGGTCCGCTCGCGCAGTTCACGATCTCGAACTGGATGGCCGGATCGTTGACCAGCTGCTCCAGATTCGAGATGAAGGCGCGCTCGTCGGTATCGGGGAGCAAGCGGCAGTCGAGGCTCAGCTCGGCCTGCTCCGGCAGGATGTTGATCTTGTAGCCGCCGGAGAACATCGTCAGGCTGATCGTGTCGCGCAGGAGCGGGCGCGTGGCGCGATACGACGCGACCTCGCGCCGCGCCCGCTCGCCACCGAGTCGGCGCAGCATCTCGGCGACCGCCGGCGAGTCGCGGTCCTCGGGCGGCTGGGCGAGGATCTTGTCGGCGGCGCGCAGCAGGCGATGGGTGGCCGCCCCCTCCCACGGCATCGACGCGTGGCCGGGCTCGGAGCGGGCGGTCAGCGTGAGCCAGGCGATCCGCTTCTCGCCGACCGAGACGGCGAACGTGTCGCCGGCGCCGAAGAACCCGCGCATCCCGGAGCCGCCCTCGTCGAGGACGAAGCCGGGGTCGAGGTCCGCGAAGTGGTGCTCGACCAGCCATTGCGCGCCCAGCGCACTGCCGATCTCCTCGTCGCACGTGCTGAGCAGGATCACGTCGCGGTCGAGCTCGATGCTGCGCCGCTTGAGCAGCAGCACGGTCAGCAGCTCCATGATCGCCATGCCCTTCATATCCAGGGTGCCGCGGCCGTATACGTACCCGTCGGCGATTTCGCCGGAGAATGGGTCGAACGTCCAGTCCGAGGCGACCGCCTGGACGACGTCCATGTGATTGCTCAGGAGGACCGGTTTTGCGGCCGGGTTGTCGGCACGGAGCTGCGCGACGAGATTGACCTTGTCCGGATCCCCGACTGAGTACCGTCTCGAGTCGATGCCCGCGTCCGCCAGCATGCCTTCGAGGAATCGCGCCGTCTCATCGGTGCGCCCGCGCGGGTGGGAGCTGTCGATCTTGACGTACGCCGAGAGGAGGTTGGCGGCCTCCCGCGCGATGGCGTCCCAGTCGAGCGTGTCGATCAACGGGTGCGGCGCGGGCGCGGGCGAGGACGGGTGGGCGACCATGGGGCTCCTCTCGAACGGACGTGCCGAGGAGCACATCGCGCGGAGGGTGCCGCGGCGGGCTCCGGACTGGGAGAATGAATCATACGCCGACGCGCGCCCGGTCACCCTTTCGATCACAACTCCCGTGCCACCTACAGGTATGCACAAGCACGTCCCGCGCGTTCGGGTCTATCATCCAATCGTCATCCGCGATTCATTGTGTCAGGCTGTGCGAATCCCGCGACATGCACCGCCGCGTGGCGGTCGTCCGCCATGCCCGGCATGACTCGACACCTACGAAAGAGATCCGTCCGCGCTGGGGGGCGCTCGGTAGTGCGCGCGTTCCTCTTGCATCGGCGGCGCTGAAGCGTGACCACGAGCGAACGGTCTGCCCTAGAGCATGTCGAAGCGCACGACGTTGGGTCCGAGGTTCCCGGCGTCATCGTCGCCGATGGCGCGCGCCGCATCACGGCCGCCAACGAGACGTTGCTGAATTGGCTCGGGTACGATCTCGGCGAGATTCGGACGAAGACCGTCGATGACATCTGCGCTGAGGGCCCGGCGTGGACCGAGGCAGAATGGGCGCGCTACCGGCAAGACGGCACGTGGGAAGGCGAAGTGGTCCTCGTCGCCAATGACGGCAGGTACTTGCCGCGCCGTGCCAAGGCGACGACCTCCCAGGTAGATGGCGGGGACGTGTTCGTTTCCGTCCTGACCGCAACGGGCGAGCAGCACGATGCCGCCGAACCTCCGCTGTCGGGCGCGGCCCTTCCCCCGGAGCTGCATGCCGCCGTGGCGCGCACCATCGCCCGCGTTGAGGCTTCGTACCGAGGGGCTTCGACCCCCGACCAGCCCTCGGGTTCGACGACGGCGAGCGCATCTGGCGAGGTCGAGGTGGCGCTCGCCGACCTGATGCGCATCGCCGAGATCCACCGTACGCTCGAAATGCGGCACGGTGAGCAAGCTGTTCTTGGACTTCGCGATGGCACGCACGAGCCGTCGGCCGGGGAGATGCGTTTCCTGTCGGAGATCATCGCGGCGTCTCGTCCCCACGGGCTGGTCGAGGTCCTCGAGCTCTCTGACGCGTATCAGACCTACTCCAAACCGGCGCTGGTGGTCCTCTCGCATGCCGTCGAGGATGCGTCCAGCAAGGCGACGCCCGGCGGGGTGCATCTCGCGAGTTTCCAACACCTCACTCATTTCAGGCATGAGGTCGATCGGTACCGCGAGATTGCCCGACGGGTCGAGGCGGTCCACATCTGGGGGAGCGCCGACCCCAACCTGCCGGACGATCTCCCTAGGAACCTGCACGTGCACGTCGTACCGCCGGGCGACCCGATGTTGCGCGCGTGGTTCGCCGTCACGTTCGCCCCCGACTTCTGGGGAGCTCTGATCACCGAGGATCTCAGCGGGCTCGAAGGTGTAGATCCGTCGCGGCGCTACCGCGGCGGCTGGACCAGCGATCGGGGCGCGGTCATCTCGGCGGTCCGCTGGATCATGGGGCACGGCGCGGGCATGCCTGCCGCGGTGCCCCAGTTGAGCGATCCGGACCGCGACGGCCACGCTCGGCAGGAGGAGCGGACGCGGGAGATCGCGAATCAACTGTTCCGCCATCTCGACCGCGCCGTGACCGCCCGCCAGGCCGCGTTCCAGGGACAGCGGCCGCTCGCCCGCGAGAACGCCCGCCTATTTCATCGCGAGCGGGCGCTGCGGCGCGACATTGAGCGGCTGGTCGAGCTCCGGCAGCTGCTCTCCAATTCGGTGGTACACGATCTGCGTAACACGCTGACCATCGCCATCGGTTCGCTCGATCTGCTGCTCATGGATGAGGCCGGGGCGCTGACCGCGGATCAGCGGGAGCTTGCGGAGGCGGCCCTCCAGGGGACCACGAGGACGCTTGAGCTGGCCCAGACCATCCTCGATGTGGCGCGCCTCGAAGCCAACGCGTTTCCGGTGACGCTCACGGCGCTGAGCGATGCCCTGCTCGGAGACATCGTGCAGAGAGTCATCGCCCCACGCCGTCCGCTCGGCCTCGAGGCCAGCATCGACGTCTTGGGGCCGCTCCCGCCAAGTCACGTCGATGTTGGCCTTCTGGAACGCATCTTCGCCAACCTGCTCGACAACGCGATGAAGTACGGGCGGAGATCCCCCGTCAGCGTCGTCGCGCGCGAGCTCGATGGGCAACTCGAGATTTCCGTGCGCGATCAGGGGCCGGGCATTCCGGAGAACGTGCGCGCGTCTGTGTTCTTGCCCTTTCAACAGGCGCACGCGGATCAGGTCCGATCCGGAAGCGGCCTGGGGTTGGCGTTCTGCCGGCTTGCCTGCGAGGCCCAAGGCGGCTCGATCCGGCTGGAGTCGCCGGCCGACGGCGGAGCCCGCTTCGTCGTCAGCCTGCCCGCGGCCGGCGCGTCGGCCGTCGCCAGGTAGTGCCGCGGTTCGTCTCCATGACGTCGGCCGGCGGCATCAGGAGATGAGGTTGGGCAGCAGGCTCGGGCGACGACGTCAGTGAACGCCGTCAGCAGGCGAGGTCAATCGGTGCTTGGCCGCGCCGTGAACAGCCCGAGGCCGACGAGCGTCCCATCAACCGACAGCCTGCTCTCGGCGAAGATCACGCTCCGACCGCGCCGAGTGACGGTCGCGTCGGCCGTCAGGTAGGCGCCATCGGCCGGCCGCAGGAACTGGTAATGGCCGTCCATGACGCACGACGGCGGCAGGCCGATCGCCCGCGCCGCCGCGACCGCCGCCGCCCCGTAGACCACCCCGCCCTGGAGGTGCCCGACGCGGTTGGCGAGCTCCGGCCCGATCGGCAGCACGCCCCGAATGCCACCCTCCGTTGGCGCCTCCCACTCGAAGGGCAGCAGCTCGTGCGAGACCGCCGTGCCGCCCAGCGCTGCACGCCGACCGGCCGCGCGCGCCGCCGAGACCGCGCGCGCCTCGTCCGCGTCGAGGTCGTCCTGCGCCGGCGTGGCGATCTCCGGTGGCTCGTCTCGCTCCCAGGGCAGCAACGCGAGCGTGCGCCCGTCCGGTGCAGGGAGCGCGCTGAACCACCCTTGCGCCTGAGCGACCGGACGATCTCCCGAGGAGATGACGCACTGCGCCGTGCCGCGCCGCTCGGCCACGAACAGCGCCTGACCCTCCGCGACGAGCGGCCCCTGCACGGGCGCTGCCGGATGCTGGACGGTGAACGTGACCGTTCCGAGGCGGGTGCCCTTGTCGAGGCGTGAGCGGATCGCCGCGCCGAGGGCGAGGTCCGCCAGGGTCGCGATCGCCACCCCGGAGACATCCGCCGAGCCAACGTCATGCGGCTCCCCTTCGAGGCTGAGCCTGGAGCGCCCGTCGCCCGCCCAGCCGTCCGCGATGCCCAGGAAGTGGCCATAGAAGTGCATGCCGAGCGCGCGGCGTCGCCCGACCGCCGCGAGCGAGCGGGCCAGGATCAGCTCGTCGGCGCGGGCGAGGTCGGCGCCGGCCACGGTGGCAGTCGCGGCAACAGATGCGCTAGTGGACGCGGCGGGGTGGACCATGGACGGATGCCTCCGGACGGTCACTTGGCACTGACGGGCGTGCGACCGACGCTATCGTAGCCCGTCGCCGCGCCGCGCGCATGCGCCGCCATCGCGGCACGCAGAGGCACGACCGCCATTTCGCCGCGGCGTGCCCGCGATTGCCTACCATTCTCCGTATGGTCGCCCTCAGCGTCCTCGACCAATCCCCGATCCGCTCGGGCGGCACCCCCGCCGACGCCATCGCCGAGACGCTCCGGCTCGCGGAGCGTGCCGATCGGCTCGGGTACACCCGCTACTGGCTCGCCGAGCACCACGCCAGCGCTGGCCTCGCCGGGTCGAGCCCGGAGATTTTGATTGGGGCGGTCGCCGCCCGCACGAAGCACTTGCGCGTCGGCTCCGGCGGCGTCATGCTGTCGCACTACAGCGCGCTGAAGGTGGCCGAGAGCTTCCGGGTGCTCGAGACGCTCTACCCGGAGCGCATCGACCTCGGCATCGGACGGGCGCCCGGCTCCGACCAGAAGACCGCCCGCGCCCTCGCGCGCGGGCCGGGAGCGCTCGGCATCGAACACTTCCCCGAGCAGATCGCCGATCTACTCGCCTACCTGGACGGCGATTTGCCGGAGGGACATCCGTTCGCGGGCGTCCGCGCCATGCCGACCGGCCCGACCGCGCCGGAGGTCTGGCTGCTGGGCTCTAGCGATGAGAGCGCGAGACTTGCCGCCCACTTCGGGACGGCGTTCTCGTTCGCCCACTTCATCAACGCGAACTACAGCGTCCCGATCTTGCGGCTGTACCACGAGCAATTCCGGCCCTCCGAGTCGCTCACCGAGCCTCGCGCCAGCATGGGCGTGTTCGCGATCTGTGCGGACACCGAGGAGGAGGCCGCGCGCCTGGCCAGGAGCCGCGCGCTGTTCATCGCCCGGCTGTACACCGGCCGGCACGGCCCGTACCCGTCGCCCGAGGAGGCCGAGCGACACCTCTGGACGGCGCACGAGCTGGCCATCGCGGAGCAGACCGAGGATCGCTCGATCGTCGGGACGCCGGACCGCGTCCGCGAGCGGCTGCTACACCTGGCGAGCGCGCACGAAGTCGAGGAGCTGATGGTCGTGACGATCACGCACGACTTCCGCGCCCGCCTCCGCTCCTACGAGCTGCTCGCGGATGCCTTCGGCCTTGCAGCGCGTTCGGAATTCAGTGGCACCGCCGTGGTTTCCAGCTAAGCGGGGTCCCTCCCCACCGTCGGCCGCTATTCGTTTCCGTGCGCGGACGAAGACCGGCGCACCTATCTCGGGCGTCAGCGACCGCAGCACTTCTTGTACTTGGCGCCGCTCCCGCAGGGGCACGGCTCGTTTCGGCCGACCTTCGGGCCGGAGTAGGGTCGTTTGCCCGCGCCCTTGAGTAGCTCGGGGAGCTTCGAGAGCAGCTCCAGCTCGGGTGGCATGGAGCTGCGCCGCCCGCCCTTGCCCCTGACGTCGTCCACGGCCTGTTTCACGGACACGCCGACCGGCATGCCGAGCGCCGCCCCGGCGTGCTCGGGGCGGATCACGAATTCATCGACGCGATCCGACTTGAATGCGCGCCGGATCGACTCGACCGACTCGACGGCTTCCAGGTCGCTGAGGTAGCTGATGATGAAGCCGTTGAGCTCCCCGCCGTCGTCGCGGTCGTTGGCCTCGTCGTCGAGGCGCGCGGTCAAGATTGCCACGACCTCGTCGCGCAGCTCGGGATGGTGTTTGACCGCCTCGTTGAGGGCGTGCGCCGCTGTCGTCGCGCCCCATGTGTCGAGGGTGGCGTCCCAGAGCGCGGCGCGCAGCGGCTCGATCGCCGGCCGCCCGATCCTCCCGAGCGCTTGCGGCAGGTACTCGTTGAGCCAGTCGTCGTCGAGGCGCAACAGCGGAATGAGGGTCGGAACCGCTTCGGCGGCGTGCAACTCGCCGAGCAGCCCGATCGCATGCACCGGCGCCCAGACGTCGGGCTCGGTGGCGTCCGGCGAGTGGAGGAACGGGTCGGTCGCGAGCAGCATCAGGGGGGCGATGGCCGCGTCGCCGTGGGCGAGGATGCCATCGAGCAGGTCGCGGGGCGCCTCTCGCCCGACGCGGCGCAGCTCGCGCAGTTGGGTGCTCAGGTCAGTGGATAGAGAGGTCATAGTGCTCCGCCCATGCGCGGAGGTCGCGCGTATTGTCCTCGTAAGGATACGGCGATCCTATTCGGGAAGGACAGAATGTGGGCGACGTCCCCGTCATCTTCACAGCGGCGTCGTACTACCGGCGCTTGACGAGGATCCAGTTCGTGCCCGACGCTCGGTCGCGGCGCAGCATGATATGCACGAGCGTCGGCCGCATGCGGTACGTGAACGTGTAGTTGAGCTCCACGTCCAGCGCGTGGGTCGCCACGCCCTCGAACGGCTGGAGCTGCGCGTCTACTACCAGCCCGTGCTGGACCTGCGTAGCGGGTCGATCGTCGGGGCGGAGGCGCTGATTCGCTGGGAGCACGCCGCCACGGCCTGGTGTCGCCGCTGGACTTCATCCCGCTCGCGGAGGAGATCGGCCTGATCCTGCCGATCGGCCACTGGGTGCTCCAAGAGTCCTGCCGCCAGGCACGCGCGTGGCAGCGCCAGCACGCCGGCTACGGCCGGTTCGTGATGAGCGTCAACCTGTCGGCGCGGCAGTTCCAGCAGGCGGACCTCGTGGAGGGCGAGCGTCAGCACTACGGCTGACGCTCGTTTCGGCTCCTCGGTCGTGGCTGCTCAGGCCAGCCACGTGTCGGTGAACAGCCAGCGCGCGGCGACTTGCTCGCGGAAGTTCTGGAGCTTCTTCGAGTGGACCCAGTTCCAGTTCTGCTGCCAGAGCCAACCGTACCAGGGTTCTTCGTAGTACTTCTGGTCCATGTCGGCGTAGGCCTTCTTGCGCTGCTCGGTATCCAGCGTCGTGGCGGCGGTGTCGATCAGCGTGTCCCAGCTGGCGTCTTCGAGGTGGGCGACGTTGAAGCTGCCGGTCGAGTGGTGGAACGTCCGCCACTGCCCGTCCGGGTCGTCCGAGCTGACCGGGTTGCGCATCGTGGCGACGTCGAATTTGCCGCCGGGCTGACCGGGCCGCTTGACCAGTTTGGCGGTCCAGGCGGCGCGCTCGGTGACTTCGAGCGTGACGGCGAAGCCGACCGCCTCGCCCATCTGCTTGATCATCTCGGCCTGGGCCTTGTCGACCGCCCGGTCGATCGCGTTGAGCGTGACCGGAATCTTGCCGTCCTGGGCGATCGACGGATCCTTCGCGATCACGGCCTTGACCAGCCCGTCGGCTTTGGCCTTGTCGAACCAGTAGTACGGACGCTGCTCGGACTGGTCGTAGACGAACGAGCCCTTGGGCAGGAGATACTTGCGCCCCGCGCCGGAGCCGAAGCCGAGCGTCTGGGCCATCGCGTCGCGGTCCATCGCATAGAGCATCGCCTGGCGCAACTCCTTGTGCTTCTGGAAGGGGCTGTCCGGGTTGGTCGCGTCGAAGATCATGCGATAGTTGTTGCCGGAGTCCGGCGACTCGAGGATCTGGAGATTCGAGTCGGCCTTGACGCTCGCGACGTCCTTGCCCTGGACTAGCTCCATGAAGTGAGAATTCCCGCTCCTGAGCTCGGCCAGCCGCGCCGAATCGTCGATCACCAGGCGGTAGAGGATCTTGTCGAGGTACGGCAGCGCCTGCCCGTCGGCGCCCTTCTTCCAGTAATCGGGGTTGCGCTCCAGCAGGATGTGGTCGCCGGACTGCCACTCGACGAAGCGGAAGGGCCCCGCGCCGACCGGGTTGCGGGCGAAGGCGTCCTTGCCCTGCTTGTTGTACGCCTCGGGACTGATCGGGTTGGTCCATTCGATGGCGCTGCTGATGATGGTGATGAAGCCGGGCGCCGGCGCGGCCAGCCGGACCCGCACCGTCGAGCCATCGACGATCTCGACCGCCTTCGAGGAGTAGTCGAAGGTCTGATTCGCCTTCGCGGTCATGTCGTCCAATGCCGCCTTGTCCTCCTTCGAGCGGTCAACGGCGGTGAGGAACGACTTCATGCCTGAGGCCGGGTGGTAGGCCATCCGGTCGAGGTTCCACTTGGCGGCCTTGGCGTCCCAGGGGGTGCCGTCGTGGAACTTGACGCCCTGCTGGAGCTTGAGGGTGACCTGGTCGGGCTTGAGATCCCACTCGGCGACCATGTCCGGCTGGGGGCCCCACTGGCCCTTCTCGTCCTTGTCGTAGCGGAGCCACTCGCCGCAGAGCATGCTCGGGATGGTGGCGCCGGCGGTCGAGAAGAGGGCGTCCATGTTGACCCAGTCGTTCTGGACGACGACGTTGAGCTGGCCGCCGCGCTTCGGGGCGCCGGCCGGCGCGGCCGGCGCCTGGGCCGCCTGGGCGGCGGGCTTGGCGGCGTCGGCGGGCTTGCTCGCATCGGCCGGCTTGGGCGCCGCCCCGGCCGAGCTGTCCGCGGGCTTGGCGGCCGGCGGTTGGTTGGAGCACGCCTGGAGGAGCGGGATGGCCGCGAGCGTGCCCGCGCTGGCCCCGAGCGCCTTGAGGAATCCGCGACGATCCATGGTCAACACCTCCTTCACATTCAGTCGCCGCCGCGGCGGGCGAGACGTGGGTCGAGGGCCGTGCGGAGGCCGTCACCGATGAAGTTGAACGCCAGCACGGTCAGGAAGATCAGCACGCCGGGGATGATCGCCACGGCGGGGTTCAGCTCGAGATACTGGTAGCCGGTTCGCAGCTCCAGGCCCCACGAGGGCGTGGGCGGCTGGACGCCCACGCCGAGGAACGAGAGCGACGCCTCGGTGATGATCGCGGTGCCGAGGCCCAGGCTGCCCTGGACGATGAGCGGCGCGGCGATGTTCGGGAGGATGTGGCGGCCGAGGATGCGCGGGACGCTCGCGCCCATCGCCCGCGCGGCGAGCACGTAGTCCAACTCGCGGGTGCTGAGCGTCGAGGCGCGGGCCAGGCGGGCGAAGAACGGGATGCCCACGATGCCGATCGCGATCATCGAGTTGACCAGGCCGCGGCCGAGCGCGGACGTGATCGCGAGCGCCAGCATCAGGGCCGGGAAGGCCCAGATCGCGTCGGTGCAGCGCATCAGGAGCGAGTCGATCTTGCCGCCGACGAAGCCGGCCACGACGCCGATCGTCACGCCGAAGAGCATCCCGACGCCGACCGAGATCAGCCCAACGGTCAGCGAGATGCGCGAGCCGTGGATCAGCCGGCTCCACATGTCGCGGCCGAGATAGTCTGTCCCGAACCAGTGCGCCGCCGACGGGCCCTGGTTGGCGGTGGAGTACGACTGGAAGTTGATCGGATCGTAGCGATCGATCGCGTTGGCGAAGACGGCCATGAAGATGAAGGCGCCGAGGATCGCCAGCGCGATCGGGGTCATGCGGGTGCGGAGCAAGCGCCGCAGGGTCCCGAAGCGGTCGCGGCGGACCTGGCGCTCAGCGCCGAGTGTGGCACCCGCGCGGACAGCGGTCGTGGCCATGTGTCCTCCGGAGTACCTAGCGGTAGTGGATGCGCGGGTCGATGTAGGCGTAGGCGATGTCGGCGAGCAGGTTGGACGTGAGCACGCCGATCGCCATCACCAGGCTGACCGCCTGGACGACCGGGAAGTCCCGCTGGAGGATCGAATCGACGGCCCAGCGGCCGATGCCCGGAATCGAGAAGATGCTCTCGGTGATGATCGCGCCGCCGAACAGAAGCCCGAGCTGGAGCCCGATGACCGTGACGACCGGGATCAAGCCGTTGCGGAGTGCATGGCGCATGACGACCAGCTTCGGCGCGAGCCCCTTGGCGCGCGCGGTGGTGATGTAGTCGGCGTGGAGCACTTCCAGCAGCGACGAGCGCACCTGGCGCATCAGGACCGCCGAGAGCCCGAGCCCGAGGGTCACCGCCGGCATCAGCATGCGAGTCAGGTTCTGGGCCGGGTCCTCGGCGAACGGCACGTAGCCGGACGGCGGCAATATCCGGAACACCACCGCCAGGGCGTAGATCAGCAGGATGCCGAGCCAGAAGTGCGGGATCGCGACCCCGCCGAAGGCGAACAGGCTCGCAAAGATGTCCCAGCCGGAGTTGGGCCGGAGCGCGGAGATGATGCCGGCAGGCAGAGAGATCGTCAGGGCGAGCAGCATCGCCAGGACAGTCAGCTCAAGGGTCACCGGCAGGCGCTGGGCGATGCCGGTGGTGACCGGCTGCTTGTCGCGGGTCGAGATGCCGAGGTCGCCGCGGACGGTCTTGCCGAGCCAGTCGAGGTACTGGATCGGGAGCGGCCGGTCGAGGCCGAGCTCGGTGCGTTTCGCCTCGTAGACCTCGCGGTTGCTCGCGAGCTGGTCGCCGAGGATCAGCAGGGCCGGATCGCCCGGCAGCAGGAAGATGATCGAGAAGGAGATGATGCTCGCGGCGATCATCACCGGGACCATCTGGACCACGCGCTGGATGATGTAGGTACCCATTCAGCTCAGCCAGGACTCGGTGAAGTGCCAGCGGTTTGTGACCGGTTCCACGAAGCTGGCGAGCTTGTTGGTGAAGGCCCAGTTCCAGTTCTGCTGCCAGAGCGTGCTGTACCACGCCTGCTCGAATGCTCGCTTCTCGAGGTCGAAGTACAGCGGCTTGCGCTTCTCGACGTCGAAGGTCGCGGCGGCATCGTCGATCAGCTTGTCCCACTCCTTGTCCTCGACATGGGCGACATTGAACGAGCCGCCGGAGTGGTAGTACGCTCGCCACTGCCCGTCTGGGTCGTCGGCGGTGACCGGGTTGCGCATCGAGGCCATGTCGAACTTGCCGCCGGGCTGGCCCGGTCGCTTGACCAGCTTGGCGGTCCAGGCGGCCCGCTCGAGCGTCTCGAGGGTGACGGCGAAGCCGACCTGCTCGCCCATCTGCTTGATCATCTCGGACTGGGCCTTATCGACGGCGCGGTCGATCACCGAGAAGGTGAAGGCGACCCGCCCGTCCGGGCCGGCCAGCGACTTGTCCTCGGCGACGGCCTCCTTGACGAGCGCCTCGGCCTTGGCCTTGTCGTAGGCGTAGAACGGCACCTTCTCCGACTCGTCGTAGCCGAGCGATCCCTTCGGCAGCAGGTACTTGCGGGAGACGCCGGAGGCGAAGCCGAGCGTCTTGGCTATCGCGTCGCGCTCGAGCGCGTAGAGCATCGCCTGGCGCAGCTTCAGGTTGCGGAAGGGGCTCTCGGGGTTGGTCGCGTCGAAGATCACGCGGTAGTTGTTGCCGGAGGCCTGCGACTCGACGAGGGTGATGCTCGGCTCGTTCTTGAGGCCGGCGACGTCCTTGCCCTGGATCAGCTCGGTGAACTGGGCGTTGCCGCTGCGCAGCTCGAGCAGGCGGACCGAGTCATCGACGATCAGGCGGTATTGGAGCTTGTCGATGTAGGGCAGCGGCTGGCCATCGGCGCCCTTGCGCCAGTAGTCCGGGTTGCGCTCGAGGGTGACGTGGCTACCGGACTGCCACTCGACGAAGCGGTACGGCCCCGCGCCGACCGGCGCGCGCCCGAAGGCGTCCTTGCCGGCCTTGTTGTACGCCTCGGGGCTGACCGGCGCGGCATTGGGGCCGCTCAGAGCACTGATGATGGCGGCGTTCGGAGCGGAGAAGCGGAGCCGGACTGTCGCGTCATCAGTGACCTCGACGGCCTTCGAGCTGAACGTGAAGGCGCCGTTCGGATCGGCCTTCAGCTTGTCGAGGGCGGACTGGTCCTCGCCCGCGATGTCGATGCCGCGCATGTTGGCGCGCAGGCCGGACGACGGGTGGAAAATGAGCCGGTCGAGGTTCCACTTGGCGGCCTTGGCATCCCAGGGCGTGCCGTCGTGGAACTTGGCGCCCTTCTGGAGCTTCAGCGTCAGGGCGTCCGGCTTCTGGTCCCACTCGGCGATCATGTCCGGTTGGGGACCCCACTTGCCGCCCGCGTCCTGGAGCCAATTGACCCAACTGCCGAAGATCATGTTGCTGCCGTTCGGTTCGGCGGTGTTGAAGGGCGGGTCGAAGCTGACCCAGTCGTTCTGGACGACCACGTTGAACTGTCCGCCGCGCTTAGGGGTGCCGGCGGCCTTCGCGGCGGGCTTGGTGTCGGTGGGCTTGCTCGCGTCGGCAGGCTTTGCCGGCGCCGCGGTGGCGCCGGTGGCCGGCTTGCTCGCATCCGTGGGCTTGCTCGGCTCGGCCGGCTTGGCCGGAGCCTGGGCGGACTGCCCGCACGCCTGGAGGAGCGGCATGCTGGCGAGCGTGGCGGCGCCAAGTCCGAGCGCCTTGATGAGCTGTCGACGGTTCATCGTCTGTCTCTCCCGGGACTTCCACGTCCCCATCGGGCGCGCACCCTCATCATCGGGCTCGCATGCGTGCGCCTGGCGGGACAGTCTAGCAGCCTCGCCGATTGTCAACACACCATCGTCGCACCGGTTGCGTGCGCCCTCCCGCCCACCGATGGCTCCGATGAGCGGCGCGGTCAGGCCGAGGCGGCCCGCGGCGCCGGCCCCGTCGTCCCGGCGCCGAGCTCGTTGGCGAGCGCGCGGGCGAGCCCGCCGAGCAGCGCGTGGGCGCCCTTCCGGTCGTCGCGGGTCAGGTAGATCGCGGTGACACGGGCGGGTCGGAGGCCCACGTTGGGCGAGCCCGGCGTGATCGACGACCACGCCTGATCGAGCACGGCGCGGAGGAACGCGACGTCGGTCGTGCGGTCGAGCACCAGCACCACCTTGCTCAGGCGCACGCGGTCGATGAACTGGTCGAGCTCGAAGCAGCAGCCTTGATTCGACGGCGAGAACCCACGCAGGTCCATCAGGACCAGATCGTCGGCCTCCGCGAGGCGCGTGAGCGTCATCTTCCAGGTGTCGTCGTGGCAGAAGAACTCGTTCATCCGAAACCGCCCATCTACGTCGGGATGCACGTCCAGCCGCGCCAGCTGGCGCTCGAGCGCGGCGTGGCTGTTGACGTAGCGCGCGGCGAGCTTGCCGTGGGCGAAGTCGAGGAGCTCGTGCGGCTCGACCGTCGTGGAGGCCAGGTCGGTGGCGGCGATGAGCTGGATGCTGCCGACGTAGCGCCAACGGGAACCGACCATTTCGATGAGCCGTTCGCTGCGCTCGCGGAAGCCGAACACGCGCAGCAGGAGCAGCCGATGGTTGCGCGTCACCCCGCGCCGCCGCGCCACGATGGCGAACAGGGCCACGGTCAGCGCCTTGTACGCGACGAAGCTGCCGAGCGCGGCGCCCGTCCAGGCGAGGCCGTCGAACGCGCGCTGGATCGCTTCGCAGAGCGTGAAGATGAGCCAGACGAGATCGACCACCACCGACTGGTCGCTGATGTACTTCGATTCGTAC
>Ga0136611_10000746_pt1 | contig 21863 bp, 18 predicted proteins | sample AntDrymUQ2232306_2_FD_106645 | JGI IMG/M metagenome (GOLD analysis project Ga0136611, IMG submission 106645) | Polar desert sand microbial communities from Dry Valleys, Antarctica - metaG UQ223 (23.06) | ecosystem: Environmental > Terrestrial > Soil > Desert | place: Antarctica: Dry Valley...
GCCGGGGTCCGACGAGGGCGCGGATGGGATCGAGATCGGGCCGGACGGCTGCGGCGCGGCTGAAGGAGCCTGGGGGAGGCTCGGTCCGGGCGCGGGCTGGCCCTGCGGCGGGGCGAAGGCCGGCGGCGCGCTGGTGTTGGGGCCGGACGGCGCGATGTTCGGACCCGCCGGGCCAGGTCGCGGCGGCGGCACGTCGATTTGCGGGATGTTCGGGTCGAGCTGGGGCAGCTCGGGGATCGGCGTCGCCTCCGGCCCCTGCTCACTCTCGGGGCCGGGCGTCGGCTGCTCGCCGGGCGTCGAGATGGCGATCGGCGCGTTGGTGGGGCGTACGGCCGGCGTCGTCGGCGGCTCGACCGTGACCACGACGTGGGCTCTCGCGGTCCGCCCGCCCGCCTCGTAGACGGTGAGCAAGATCAAGTACTCGCCGGGCACGACCGTCGAGGCCGCCCAGGTGCCTAGCACGCCATCCTCGACGGGGCGGTCGCCGGCCGGGCCGATCGGGCGCAGGGAGATCGCCTGGGCGCCCTCGCCGTAATGGAGACGGTAGAACTGGAAACGCGCCGGGTCCGAGGTGGTGGCCCGGCCGCGGATCTCGATGGTGCCGGAGACGCGCGCGCCGGTGGTCGGGGCGTCGATCCGCACGAAGTCGGTCGAGTCCTGGGCAGTTGGCGCGGCGCGGAGGGGCAACGGCGCGCCCGCGACGGAGAAGAGCGCCAGGGCCACGAGGATGGATAGGAATCGTGCGCGCACGCTGCGAGTGTACCACCCCGACGCCCGGATCATTGCACTCCGCGCTCGCTGTTAGCGTCGCCGCTGAATCGCCACGATCGCTCCCTCGTGACTGCCCTTGTGTATTGAACTACGGCAGAATAGAATCTAGTTGAGTCGATTCTACGGGGTGGTGGCCGTGCCCGAGCAGCTTGTCCCCAACGTCGTGGCGGCCGTGGACGTCGTGCTGTTCACGGTGCGCGCCGACGTCCGCGTCGATGACGCCTGGCAGGTGCTGCTGGTCAGGCGGGACGACGCCGCGTACGGCGGCCGATGGGCCTTGCCGGGCGTCCTGCTCCGCGCCGACGAGACGTTCGACGACGCCGCTCGGCGGGCTCTGCGAAGCAAGACCGGCCTCGATCCCCAGGAATGGTACCTGGAGCAGCTCGCCACCTTCGGCGGGCCGGACCGCGACTCGCGCGGGCGCGTCGTCTCGGTCGCACACGTGGCGCTCGTCCGCACCGACGAGCTGCTGCTGGCGCCGGGCGGCGACGTCGTCGAGATCACGTGGGTGCCCGTCTCGGCGCTGCCCTGGGGCGAGCTGGCCTTCGACCACGGCGACATGCTCCGCGTGGCGATCGACCGCATCCGCGGCAAGGTGCGCCACTCATGGGTGGCGTTCCAGCTCTTGCCGGAGGCGTTCACGCTGCCGGAGCTACGGGGCATCTACGCCGCGATCCTCGACCCGTCGCTCACTCGGCTGAACACGAGCAACTTCAAGAAGGCGTTCTCGGCGCTATTCACGACCGGCGCGCTCGTCCAGACCGGCGAGCGGGCGCCGTCCGAGAAGCGCGGTCGGCCGGGGGAGCTGTACCGGTTCTCGGGGCCGCTCTCCGGGACCTGGCGCCGCGAGCTGCGCTGGTTCGGGGGCAAGGACACGTGAGCGACGTAGCGCTCGAGAGCGAGTTGGCATTCCCGCCGACGCAGCCCACCGGCGCGTCGAGCATCCACCTGCGCGCGGCACAGGGGCAGCGCGCACATCGAGAGGGGGAGGTCTCGGCCATGACCTCGATCCACACAGACCAGGGCAACACGACCCAAAGCCGCACGGGCCAGGGCAACACGGGCCTCGCGCCGAGCTTCCCGCGCTCGGACGCCGTCGCGGCGATCGTGCGGCTGGCGCTCGCCGAGGACATCGGGCGCGGCGACATCACCGCCGAGGCGACGGTCGCCGCCGAGACGCGCGCGCGGGCCGAGATCCTCCAGAAGCAGGCCGGTGTGCTCTGCGGCCTGCCGGTGGTGGAGGCGGTCTTCGCGCAGGTCGATCCCGAGGTGCGCGTCGAGCGCGTCGCGGAGGAGGGCTCCTGGGGCGATCGGCGGGTCGTCGCGCGGATCGAGGGGCCGGCGCGCTCGGTGCTCTCGGGCGAGCGGACGGCGCTCAACTTCATGCAGCGCCTGTCCGGCGTCGCGACCGCCAGCCGCCGCGCCGCCGAGGCGGTCAGGGGCACCGGGACCGAGGTGCTCGACACGCGCAAGACGACGCCGGGGCACCGCGTACTCGAAAAATATGCGGTCCGCGTCGGCGGCTGCCGCAACCACCGCACCGGCCTGGACGACGCATTTCTGATCAAGGAGAACCACATCCGGGCCGCCGGCGGGATCACGGCCGCCGTCGAGCGGGCCAAGGCGCGCGCGGCGCCGGTCCAGCGGGTCGAGATTGAGGTGACGACCCTCGGCGAGCTGGACGAGGCCATCGCGGCCGGCGCCGAGATGCTCCTGCTCGACAACTTCGTGGACCCGGACGGCGGCACGGACCGCCTGCGCGCGGCCGTCGAGCGGGCGGCCGGGCGGGTGCTGCTCGAAGCGTCTGGGATGGTGACGATCCCCCGCCTGCCCGCCGTCGCCGCGACCGGCGTCGATTACGTCTCGCTCGGCGCGCTGACCCACTCGGCCGGCACGCTCGACTTCTCGCTCGAAGTAGTGATCTGATCCGCCTCCTCTGACCGGCCCGCAACGATGTCCGGTGGTCGATGACGGCCCCGCGACCGGAGGTACCCTCATGGCGATCCAGCTACCCGTCCTCGCACCGTGGGCCGAGCCGGCCCTCGGCCCGTCCGAGATTGCCGCGCTGCAGGCCGAGGTCCGCGCGCTCGCCCGCACCCGCCGCGCCGTCATTTTGGCCCATAACTATCAAGTGCCCGAGGTCCAGGACGTCGCCGACTTCGTGGGCGACTCGCTCGGGCTCGCCCGCGAGGCGACGCGCGTTCAGTCCGACGTGATCGCGATGTGCGGCGTCTACTTCATGGCCGAGACGGCCAAGATCCTGAACCCCGAGCGGACCGTGCTGATCCCGGACGTGGACGCCGGCTGCTCGCTGGCCGACGCGATCTCGGCCGACGACGTGCGCGGGTGGAAGCAAGAGAACCCCGGCGCGGTGGTGGTGAGCTACGTCAACACTACCGCCGCCGTGAAGGCAGAGTCGGACTACTGCGTCACGAGCGGCAACGCCGAGGCGGTCGTCCGGTCGATCCCGGACGACACGATGATCCTGTTCCTGCCGGACTTCTTCCTGGGCTCGTGGCTCCAGAAGCGGCTCGGGCGCAAGAACATGAAGATCTGGCTCGGCGAGTGCCACGTCCACGCGGGGATCAGGCCCGACGAGCTGGCGCAGCAGCAGGCGAGCTACCCGGACGCCGACCTGCTGATCCACCCCGAATGCGGCTGCAGCAGCCAGTACGTGTACGGCCGCGAGAACGGGATGATGCCGCCCGACAAGAGCTACGTGCTCTCGACGGAGGGGATGCTCACGCACGCCGCGACGAGCGTCAACAGCACATTCCTCGTGGCGACCGAGACGGGCATCCTCCACCGGCTGCGCAAGCAGATGCCGACCAAGACCTTCCTGCCGGCCGACCGCGCGGCGGTCTGCTCGTACATGAAGCAGATCACGCTGCCGAAGCTGCACCGCGCGCTGCGCGACCTGGCGCCGGCTGTCGAAGTCGAGCCCGAGATTGCGCGGCGTGCGCGGGTCTCGATCGACCGCATGCTCGCCATCACGGTCTGAGCGGCGCGTGGGCAGCTTGGCACACCGCCGTCGATGAAGCGAGAGCGGTCTACTGACGTGTCATCCTGAGCCAGGCGGAGCCCGTCGAAGGATCTCGTCCCTGTCTCCAATTCGACGCGGGGAGACCATGCCGCGATTGGCGCCCTCGACCGAGGGCGCCAATCGCGGCAAGCTATGGTACGCTTCCCTCTGTCGAGCCGGCCTGATGGACCAGGAAACCCGCCCCCTGGATCGGCCCCGCAGGGAGGGCGCCCGCGATGACCGACATCCTGCGTCGAGCCCCCGCCGACCCGAACACGCCCCTCGGGCAGCCCAGCGGCCCCGGCATGACGGTTGATGCTCATCCGCGCGGCGTGCTCGTGGTCGATGGCGTCGCGCTCACCGGCGAGCAGAAGGCCGCGCCGGAGGGCCGCGTCACCTGGGACGAGTTCCTCGCCTGGCTCGACGACAAGACGCGCGCCGAGTGGGTCGATGGGGAGGTCGTGCCCTTGTCACCGAGCAACCTGGAACACCAGGACGTGATCGGCTTCCTCTACGAGCTCGTGCTATCGTTTGTCCGAGTGAAGCGCCTCGGCCGCGTGTACTTCGGCATCCTGATGCGGCTCGCGGCACGACGGAGCGGGCGGGAGCCGGATCTGCTGTTCGTGGCCAACGAGCACGTCGATCGGTTCAAAGGCACGCTCCTCGATGGGCCGGCCGATCTCGTCGTCGAAGTGGTGTCACCGGACAGCGATGCCCGCGACCGTGGGGACAAGTTCATCGACTATGAGGCGGCCGGCATCCCCGAGTACTGGCTGCTCGACCCGATCCGGGGCGCGGCGCTCTTCTATCAGCTTGGGGCGGACGGACGGTATCGCCTCGTGCCCATCGGCGAGGACGGCATCTACCGGTCGGCCGTCCTCGCGGGGTTCTCGCTGCACGTCGAGTGGCTGTGGCAGCGTCCGCTTCCGGTCGCCGGCGACCTTCTGCACGAGATCGGCCTGTAAGGCTGACACGCTGCCGTGGCGCGGAGGATACATGCGATGACTGACATTCTCAATCCGGCCACGTCGGATGCGGCGGAGTCGGGGACGGACAAGACGCCCGTCGTATCCGACGCGAGGACACGACGCGGGACGGTCGTACCGCTTGCCGACGGCGTGCCGGTAGTCGATGGGGTCGCGCTCACTGGCGAGCAGAAGGCCCCGCCGGCGGGCCGCGTCACCTGGGACGAGTTCCTCGCGTGGATCGATGACACGACGCGCGCCGAGTGGGTTGATGGGGAGGTCGTGATCTTGTCCCCGAGCAACGTCGAGCACCTGCAGATCGTCGGCTTCCTCTATCGGTTGCTGGCCGACTTCGTGGAGGCGCACGGTCTCGGTGAGGTGTTCCTCTTGGAGCTCTTGATGAAGTTCGAGGCGCGGCGAACCGGGCGGATGCCGGACCTCCTCTTCATCGCCAACGAGCATGCCGATCGGCTCACGGGCACCTTGCTGGACGGTCCCGCCGATCTGGTCGTCGAGGTCGTGTCGCCGGAGAGCGACAGGCGGGACCGCAGCGAGAAGTTCGCCGAGTATGAGGCGGCCGGCATCCCCGAGTACTGGCTGCTTGACCCGATCCGCCGCGACGCATACTTCTACGAGCTTGGCGACGACGGCCGTTATCACGCGGCTCCGACCCGAGACGGGACGTACCGCTCGGGTGTCGTGCGCGGCTTCGAGCTGCGAGAGGAGTGGCTTTGGCGGCGACCGTTGCCGATCGCCGAAGCGCGGCGCGCGCTCGGGGTCTGAACGGAACGGGCTCCGCGCAAGGCCCGCCCGCGTCGGGCACCAGCCAGGCTCGACGTTGCCGTGAGCGTCGGCCGGTGCCCGACGCGTATGGCGCGCGGGCAGCCGCATCGTACGCCGCTATGCCGCGCGATGGGCCGGCTTCGGGTATGTTCCAGCGTGTTTCGGGAGGTCGTTCGACGCGGCGCCGACCGGCTGTCGATAGAACAGGTATTCTGTTGACGAAGACTCGTCCTGGAGGGATCACGATGCTTCGCCTTGCCAACGTCACCTTCGACTGCGCGAGCCCGCCGCGCCTCGCCGAGTTCTGGTCGAAGGTGCTCGACTACCCGGTCAAGGACGCGACCGAGCACTTCGCGATGCTCACGCCGACATCCGAGGGCAGCCTGACCTTCCTGTTCCTGCAGGTGCCGGAGGGGCGGGGGTCGAAGAACCGCGTCCACGTCGATCTCGTCGGCGAGGACCGCGAAGCCGAGGTCGAGCGCGTCCTCGCCCTGGGGGCCACGCGCGGCGAGACCCACGCCGAGTACGGCGTGACCTGGACCGTCCTGCACGACCCGGAAGGCAATGAGCTCTGCATCGCCCAGCACTGAGGCTGCCATGGACACGCATCCGGGCAGCCGTGACGTCGCTGTGACGCCGGAGGCATTCCCCTGGGCGCCGGCGCGCTGTAGACTCTGGAGTGTCAGGTGCGGCGCACCCGCAAAGGAGCGCCAGACGCGGCGGTCGGTCGGCGCGCAAGCGGTGGCCGCGGCGGTTTCGCAGTCGGGACGGCGACCGGTGTCCCGCGGCGGTGGCTGACACGGACGACCCGAGGGGCGCAAGCTTCTCGGGTCGTTTCGCGTCCTCCTCACAGACCAGCCGACTCACGGATTGGCCGGCGCGGCATAATGCCGCTGCAGGCGCCGCGCGACCCGCCGAGGATCGTGAGGACAGGATGAAGATTGAGCTAGGCACATGGTGCAGGCTGCGACGCATGTTCGCGCTGGCTGGGGCGGCGTTCGTGGTCACCATGGGGGCGTCGGCGGCGACCCAGTTCGGCGCGACGGCGGTGCAGGCGCAGGCGCCGTTCCCCTTCGACGACGCCGACTGCGGCCCGCCCAGTGAGGAGATCCCCGCCCCGCCGCCCCGCGAGATCGTCGTCGGCCGGCCGATGAGCGATTCCTGGCTGATGTGCTACATGAGGCGCGACTTCGAGGGGCAGACCTTCTTCTTCGAACGCTGGGGCGAGATTCGCAAGACGCAGTTCGAAGGGTATCCGGTCGAGTGCTGGACCCCCGAGGCCGGACCGGACTGGACCGGCCGGCGCACGGACATCATCGTCGCCGAGGTGTCCGGGCTCAACCTGGATCGCACCCAGCTCGTCCGCTTCACGTACCGCATCCAGCTCGACGGCGACTACATCAACAACTGCCGCCAGGAGATCCTGCCCACGCCGTAGTTATCAGACGGCCAATTCGTGTGCCACGTCAGGGGATCACGACCCCACCGGCTACCATGAAGCCGCGCTGCGAGTTGGGCGCCGGCGTCAGCACAATCGCCTCGCCCGAGTCGGGGAAGATGCCCGTCAGCTCGGTCATGTTCACCTGATGCGTCACAAGCACGAGCGTGCCCTGGCCCGACCAGCCGGCGACCTGCGCGCGCGTCTCCTCGGTCTGGGCCGGCGCCGTCGCTGAGTCGCGGAAGAACGAGTTGAGCGGCGCCCACACCTCGGCCGCGCCGAACGCCAGGGTCGCGGTGTCGATGCAGCGGCACCACGCCCTCGTGAGCACCTGCTCGACGGCCACGCCATTCGCGGCGAACGCCTCGCCGATCCGCGTCGCCTGCGCCCGCCCACCGCCGGACAGATTCCGCTGCGTCGCGCAATCGTCGATCGTGAAGCCCGGCGGGTCGCCCATGCCGGGTGCCAGCGCGTGGCGGATCAGCACGACCTTTCCGCCGTCGCGCAGGGCCTCCCAGGCGGCATCGGACCCCTGCGCCCGACCGCGTGCAGGGGCCAATGCGGCGAGAATCGCGACCGCGCCGACGAGCGCCAGCGCGCAGCGGGCCACGAGCGCGACTGATGGTGCAATGTTTTTCATATGTGCGGCCTACTTCAAAGGGAAGTTTCTTGCCAAAACCGCGTTTGGAGGTTGCGGAAGGGAGCGTCGCGCGAGGGACGCGACGACATGAGGTGCGGGACCGCAAAGCGGCCCCACAGTTGTTCTCGACATCGAGAGCATGCACTCGGCGTGCCGGGGGGAAAGCCGATGCCAGACTATCGAGCGTACGCACGCGAAGCGGCCCAACGTGAGGGCTGCGATCCTGAAATTTTCAGCCGCCAGATCCAGCAGGAATCGGGGGTCAATCCCGAAGCCTTCAACCCGAGCGGGGCGACGGGCATCGCTCAAATTATCGCGAGGTGGCATCCGTCGGTCGATCCGACCGACCCGATCGCCAGCCTCGACTACGCGGCGCGGTGGATGTCCGACCTGCACCGCCAGTACGGCAGTTACGCGCGGGCACTCGCGGCGTACAACTGGGGTCCGGGCAACGTCTCGCGCTGGGACGGGCAGCGCGACTCGCTGCCGGGCGAGACGCGGCACTACCTGGACATCATCCTCGGAGCCGGCTGGCCGGAGCCGGGCGGGGCGTCGAACGGCACCGCCACCAGGCCGCCGGTCAGCGGGCGCTTCCGCGTCGTGCGGGTGGGCAGCGACCGCCTGAACGTGCGCATCGCGCCGTCCGTGTCCGCGCCGATCGTCGATCGCCTCGCCGAAGGCGCGTTCGCGGAGGCGACCGGCCCCAGCCAGGACGGCGACGGCCACACCTGGCTCGCCCTGCGCTCGACCACCGGCATCGAAGGGTGGGCCGCGCAGGCGTTCCTCGAGCTCGCATCGGCCGCGACGAATGGCAGCGCCGCGCCGGCCCGCTACCGCGTGTCCGACGACGGCGTCCGGCTGCGCACGCAGCCCGGCACCGACGCGCCGATCCTGGTCGAGCTGGGCCGCAACACTGAGGCGGACGACGACGGCGCCGAGCCCGCGCATGCCAGCGGACGCTCCTGGCGGCGCGTCCGCGTCGGCAATCAGGTCGGGTGGGTGGCCGTCTCGTTCCTCGACCCGAGCGCCGCGAGCCCGAACGGCGCGGCGGGGCCGGCCGAGGTCGCGGCGGGCGCCGTGACGGCCGGGACGCCGTATCGCGTGGTGCGCGTGGGCGCCGACCGCCTCAACCTGCGCGCCGGGCCGAGCCTGGCGTCGCCGCTCGTCGATCGCCTCGCGGACGGGACGCTCGTCGAGGCGCTCGGGCCGCTGCGCGAGGCCGACGGGCACACCTGGCTCTCGCTGCGGGCGCCGTCCGGCGGCGTCGGGTGGGGCGCCGGCGCCTTCCTGGAAGTCGTGGCGCCGCCGGGCCTCGCGGGCGGCGGGGCGCACTCGAACGGCTCGTCCTCCAACGGCACGAATGGGAGCATCGCCGGGTCCGTCCGCTTCCGCGTGACCGATGACGCGGTTCGGCTGCGCGAGCGGCCGGGGACCGATGCGTCGATCCTGGCCGAGCTGCGGCGCGGGATGACGGTCGCGGTGGTCGAGGAGGCCGTGGCCGAGGCGAGCGGGCGCCGGTGGCGGCATGTGACGGACGGCGCGCGGGCCGGCTGGATCGCCGCCGACTTCCTGCGCGAGGCGACGTCGGTCGCCGGACGCTACACGTTCAACGCCGACACGCCGACCGAGCGCCAGCTCCAGTCCTGGACCTGTTCGATCCGTTCGACGATGTGGCTGCTCAAATCGATCGGTGTCGAGATCTCGGCCGAGGCGGCGCAGGACGGGATGTGCCCGCGCTACGTCAACGAAGATCTCGGGCTGCTCGACGCGACCGGCGCCGGCATCGTCCAGTTCTTGCGCGACGCGCACGGGATCGAGGCCGTCAACTGGGCGCCCGTGTCGCTCGACGAGGTGGCGGCCTGGGCGGGCCGCCAGCCGGTCGCCATCGGCGGGCGGGCGTGGGGCCACTGGTCGGCGGTGCGCGGCGTGAACGCGGCCGGCGATCTGGTGCTCGCCAACCCCGGCGGCACCGGCCCGCGCTACGGGCAGCAGACCCTCAACCGCGATCAGTTCGGGCAGCTCGGGTGGTTCTCGGCGGTGACCATCGCGCTGGACTGACGCGCTGGATCGGCGCGCTCGGCATCGGGGCCGAGCGCGCCAATCTCGCTCGGCCGCCTGGCGCTAGCCGCTCACCGTGTCGAGCGTCAGAAAACGCTCGTATGCGGCGTCCCAGGGGGCGCGGGATCCGGGCTCGTATTCGTCGATGCGGAACGAGCGGGCGACAACCTCGCGCCCCTGCTCGATCGAGTCGAGTCGGCCGGCCGCGATGGCCTGGACGAGTATGTTGCCGATAGCCGTCGCCTCGACCGGCCCCGCCAGCACCGACCGGCCGGTGGCGTCGGCCGTCATCCGGCAGAGCAGGCCGTTCCGCGCGCCGCCGCCCACGACGTGGATCGCCCGCACCGGCCGGCCGGTCAGCTCCGCCAATCGGTCGATCGTCCAGCGGAAGCGGAGCGCGAGCCCTTCGAGGGCGGTCCGCACGACCTCGCCGACGCTCGACGGCGTCGGGCGGCCACCGTCCCGGCAGTTCTCGCGGATCGCCGCCAGCATGTCGTCGGGTCGGACGAAGTCCGAATGGTCCGGGTCGATGACTGCCGTGAAGGGCGCCGCCGCCCGCGCCGCCTCGGTCAGCCCGGCGTAGGACGGGGGCGCGCCGTCGCGGGCCAGCGCGCGGCGGATCTCCTGAACGAGCCACAGACCGGTCACGTTGCGCAGCAGGCAGGTCCGGCCGGCGACGCCGCCCTCGTTGGCGACGTTCAGCGCCAGGGCGGCCGGCGTGACGAGCGGCGCGTCGATCTCCATGCCGACCAGCGACCACGTGCCGGAGCTGATGAAGGCGCGGTCGGGGGACGATAGCGGGGTGCCGGCCACGGCCGAGGCGGTGTCGTGGGCGGCGGGCGCCACGACCCACGGCGCGGCGACGCCAGCCTGGCCGATGGCAACATGACCGCCGGCGGTCTGACCGGCGGGCCACTCTCGGAGCGGCCCCAAGACGGTGCCCGGCGCGACGACCGGCGGGAACATCGCGGTCGTGATGCCGAGGCGCTCCAGCAGGTCGATGGCCCAGGTGCCGGTGCGCGGGTTGAAGCATTGGGTCGTGGTGGCGTTCGTCATCTCGCAGGCGCGCTCGCCGGACAGCCAGTACGCCAGCAAGTCGGGGATGGTCAGGAAGGTGGCCGCGAGGTCGAGGGTCGGGTCACCGGCGCGGCGCGCCGCCAGGAGCTGGTAGAGCGCGTTGACCGGGATGAGCTGGATGCCGGTCTGCGCGAAGATCTCCTCGCGGGGCACCAGCGCGAACGCCGCGTCGAGCATGCCGTCGGTGCGCGGGTCGCGGTAGGTATGAGGGGTGCCGAGCAGGGCGCCGCGCGCGTCGAGCAGCGCGTAGTCGAGGCCCCAGGCATCGACCGCGAGGCTGGCGAGCGGGCCGCCCCGTTCGGCGTGGGCGATGCCGGCGCGGCACTCGGCGTAGAGCGCCAGCACGTCCCAGTGGAGGCCGCTCGGGAGGCGCACGGGGCGATTCGGGAAGCGGTGGGCCTCGTCGAGCGCGAGGCGGTCGCCGTCGAACGCGCCGACGAGCGCCCGGCCGCTCTCGGCGCCAAGATCGAGGGCAAGGTAACGCGTCGCAGTCATGCCCGGCCTCCGCGCGCCTCGCTCAGTGCGTCACGATTGGCAAACGCGAGTCGGTGCAAGTGATCGCAACGCGGCTCCTGCGTTCTCGCTCCCGTGAAATGAGGAGTCCATTTCGAGCTTGGATAGGACTGTACCGTTGTAGATCACCCGACGATTTCGCACGAGTCGATCTGGAGCGCTTGCCGATACGTCGGCCAATCTACAATGCCAACATCCTGCGTTTGAACCGCCTTCCGCCTTCGCCAACGCTCGTTCCGCGCGAACCTGCTTACTTCCCTGAAGCAACACAGCGCGTCGGCTCAGTGCGTCGGGGCCGGCGCGCGCCCGCGCAGCCGCGAGACTAGCCCCCACAGCGAGACCAGCGCCCAGACGCCTTCGAGCAGCAGGAAGCCCCACTGCCGCTCCTCGTACGCCAGGTACGCCAGGATGGCCGACCCGACAAGATTCAGGAGCAGGTAGGCATACGAGCCCTGGTCGAGCAGGCGGAGCTGGGCCGCCACGAAGCCAGCGAGGATCAGGATGGCGCCGAAGACTTGAAGAAGCTGGTCCACGGTCAAGTGCGGCCCCTCCCGCGAGCGCGGCGCATTGCGCGAGGCCGCCCACCACGCGGCCGAGTGCCCCACGCGCGCCCCCTAGCGGTAATTGTTGAACTGGAGCGGCACCGGGTAGTCCGCCTCCTTGAGGAGTTGGATTGCGCCCTGGAGCATGTCGCGCGACGGCCCGGACACGCGCACGGCGTCTCCCTGAACCTGGGCCTTGAGCTTCGGGAACTTGTCGCGGACCGACTTGGTGATCTGCTTCGAGAGCTCCTGGTTGATCCCCTCGCGCAGCTTCGCGCTCTGGCGGACGGTGCCCTTCGCGGCCGGCTCGATCTTGCCGAACTCAAACACCTTGGTTTCGAGGCCGCGCCGCGCCGCGCGCTCGATCAGGATGTCGCGGACCGCCTTGAGCGTGAACTCGGAGTCGGCCGCGAGCTCGATGGCCTCTTTGTCGAGCGTGACGGTGCTGCCGGTGCTCTTGAGGTCGAAGCGCGTCGTCAGCTCGCGCGTCACCTGATCGACGGCGTTCACGAGCTCCTGACGGTCGATCTGGGACACCACGTCGAAGCTGCTGTCGGAAGCCATGTGTACCCCGCATTCCGGCCCGCGCATTCGAAGCGGGGCCCTGATCATGTCGCGCGGGCGCCCGGCCACCTCGCCGACGCATCCGCGCGCTCGTACAACTCTACACGAGGCGCACGGTCGGAGGATCGGGCGCCTCCGCATTCACCGCGTCGCGACGGGCAGGCTCCCGAACGGGTGCGGGCCGGGGCGGCGCTCAGCGAAGCCGCGCCGCCGCCGCGCCCCCCGTCACCCGCTCCCACGAGAACATCGGGTGCCATCGTCTGGGCGCCTCGCCCTGGAGCCGCTCCAGGACCACAGAGCCGATCACCGACCCGAACTTGAAGCCATGGCCCGAGCCGCCGGTCGCCACGAAGATGCGCGGGTCGCGCGGGTGGATGTCGAGCAGGAAGTCGCTCGACGGCGACAGGTTGTACATGCAGCTCTCGGCGCGGACCGGATACGCGTCCGGGTCCAGGTCGAGGTGGTCGCGCAGGAACGCGCGGGCGCCCTCGACGAAGCCGGCTGGCGTGGTATGACGGTCGAAGTCCGGCGTCGCGATCGGCTCGCCGTGGACGTGGTGCGCGACCTTGAACGCGTCGGTGCCCCAGACCGGGAAGCCGTAGAACCCGTCGTCGGCCGAAGAGAACGCCGGGAAGTCGGGGTACCGGAACGCCGGCGGCGTGTCGGCGACGTACATGATGCCCTGCTGCGTCTGGGTCAGGGTCGGCTGGAGCTCCGGCAGCAGCCGCTTCGACCAGCCGCCCAGCGCGATCACCGCCCGCTCGCCGCGCACCTCCTCGCCGGTGGCCATCCGCGCAACGATGGCGTCCGACTCGGCATCGACCGCCGACACGTCGCGTTCGAGCAGGATGTCGGCCCCGGCCCGCTCGGCCAGCCCGCGGAAGGCCTCGACGCAGGCGCTGGCGCGGAGGAAGCCGGCGTCCGTTTCCAGCAGCGCCCGCCGCGCTCGCTTGAAGCGGGGGAAGCGCGCCCGAAGCTGGGCGCCGTCGAGCGCCTCGACCGACGCGCCGATGCGGCGGCTGACCGCCTGGAGATCGTCCAGGTACGGCTGCTCGTCGAGGGCGGTGTAGGCGAGATTGCCCGACGGGATGTACAGATCCGCGCCGGTCTCGCCTTCGATCTGGCGCCAGGTGGCCATCGCCTCGCGGGCGAGCGCGGCGTAGTGGGGCTCGGTGTACGTCGAGCGGATCTTGCGCGACGGCCCGTAGGAGGCCGCCACGGGGTTCGGGATCGGGCCGCGCTCCACGACGACCGTCCGGAGACCGCGCCGCGCCGCTTCGAGCGCCGTGCCGAGCCCGAAGACGCCCCCGCCCACGACGAGCAGATCGTAGCGGTCGCGCGTCGGTGGGGACGTCATGAAGGCTCGCTCCAGCCCACCGCCAGCGCCAGGTGGACGAGCCTAATCAACTCTTCGACGTCGAACGGCTTGTGCAAGTAGCCGTGCGCGCCGATCAGCGCCGCCTTCTCGGCCGCGCGGCCATCGGCGCTCACCACGATGATCGGCGGCGGCTCTCCGTAGTGCTCGCGGAGGCGGGCGGCGACCTGTTCGCCGTTCAGGATCGGGAGGCCCATGTCGAGCACGATCAGGGAGGGGCGCACGCGGGTCGCCATCTCGACCGCCCGCTGCCCGTCCGCGGCCGTATCGACCGGCAGCCCCTCGTCTTCGAGCAGCCGGGTCACCACGTCGCGGATCTTGGGATTGTCATCGACGACCAGGATGCGACCCCCGTGGCCCCCGCCGGGCGGCTGGTCCTTAGCTTGCATGGGGCTGCGCAGCCACGGTTCGCGTCGGGTCGGCGCCCGCGCCGTCGATCGGCGCGTCTTCGGCATCGAGCGGCAGCATCAGCGTGAACGTGCTCCCGGCGCCCTCGCGGCTCTCCACCGCGAGATGGCCCCCGTGCTGCGCGGCGATCTGGTGCGCCCCGGCCAGGCCGAGGCCGGTCCCCTCGATGGTGCCCGCCACGTTGCTCCCGCGAAAGAAGCGCTCGAAGATGCGCGGGAGGTCGTCGCTCGGGATGCCGACGCCCGAGTCGCGGACGTCGAGCGCGACCCACTCGGCGCCATCGACGGAGACGTCTCGGATGTGCAGCCCTATCCGGCCACCTTCGGGGCTGAACTTGATCGCGTTGGCGACCAGATTCGACAGGACGCGCTCGAGGCGCTGTCGATCCCACTCGCCGGTGTGCCGCGCGGCATCGACTTCGAGCACGATCTCGTGGCGATCGGCCGCCGGCTGGTACTCGGCGGCGACCTGGCGCGCCAGGTCGGCCAGATCCGTCGGCTCGCGGTCGAGCAAGAGTGGGCGACCCATCTGGACGCGCGCAACGTCGAGCAGCTCGTTGATCATGCTCGTGATGCGCGAGGTCGCCTGGTCGATGGCGCGCAGTCCGTCCAGCAGCGATTGCCCGTCCGCGCCCTCGACTCGGGACGCGCGCCGCTGGAGCAGCTGGGCGCGGGCCTTGATCGAGGTGAGCGGGTTCTTCAGGTCGTGGGACGCCGCCGCGAGGAACTGGTCCTTCTGGCTCTCGAACTCCTTGATCGGCGAGATGTCCTGGAAGACGATCACGCCGCCGTTGACGGCACCATCCGCGTCGCGCAGCGGCGCGCCGTTGACCAGGACCGGCAGCGGCTCTGCCCTCACCGCGTGCCGGATCAGCATCTGCTCGCCGCGTACGACTTCGCCGTCACGGACGATCCGCGCGAGGGGCTGATCGTCGGGTGCGTACGGCGTCCCGTCGCCGCGGAGCATCTCCAGGGCAACCGGCTCCGGGGCGGCCGGCGAGGGGAGATCCGCGCCGGCGAGGCTACCCGCACCCTCCGCCGGGCTCGCGCTCGCATCGATGCCCGCGCCGGCTCGCTCCGCACGCCGGCCGGTGATCTCCTGGACGACCCCGTTACTCATCAAGATGCGGCCGTCGGCATCGGCGATGACGATCGCCTCGGGCAGGACGTCGAGCACCTGTTGGAGGCGGTCTCGCGCTGCCTCGGCGGTCGAGCGCGCCGCCTGCACCTCCACGAGCTGCGCCCGCTGCGCCTCGGCGCGCCGCGTCTCGCTAACGTCGCGGCCGATCAGGACGAAGCCGACCGAGGCGCCCGCGGCATCCCGGCGCTGCCCGAGCGTCAGCGCGAGCGGGAAGCGGCGGCCATCCTTGCCGTACCCGTCGAATGAGCCCTCGGCCTTGCCTGCCCGCGCGGCGTCGCGCAGGAGCTGCCGCGGGCGTTCCCCGTCCGCGTCGGCATGTAGCAATGCCGTGACGCTGTGCCCGACCATCTCCTCGGCCGTGTAGCCGAACATGATGCGCGCGCCTTCGTTCCAGGTCAGGACGCGGCCCTCCGAGTCGAGGGCGGCGATGGCGTAGTCCGGCGCGCTCTCGAGCACACCATTGAGGAAGGTCGTCGTCTCGCTCAGCTCGGCCGCCTGGCGGGTGATCTGCACGGTCTTGCGGAACAGATCGACGAACACCCCCACCTTCGACCGAAGCGCCTCCGGGTCGAACGGCTTGACGATGTAGTCGACGGCTCCGAGCGAGTACCCGCGCGTGGCGAACGCCTCGCTCCGCGTGGCGGCGGTCAGGAAGATGATCGGCGTGTCGCGCGTCCGCTCCCGATCGCGGATCAGCTCGGCCGTCTCGAAGCCGTCGATCCCCGGCATGTTGACATCGAGCAGGATCACCGCGAAGTCCGTGTGCAGCAGGTGCCGCAGCGCTTCTTCGCCGGAGTAGGCGAGGATCAGGTGCCGATCGGCGCCTTCGAGGACGGCCGTCAACGCGGTCAGGTTCTTCGGCTCGTCATCGACGAGCAGGATGTTGACCTGCCCCAGCGGCCGGATCGCGCTCGTTGCTAGCTCCGCGTGCACATCATGTCCTCGGGACGGACTCTCGCTGGGCCATGCGCCGCGACGGCCGATCCTGCGCGTCGCCCCGGCACCACGCGACGATCGTCGGCGCGATTTCGGCGAGCGGCCCGACCCAATCGACGTCGACAGCGCCCAGCGCCGCGGCCGGCATCTCGCGCCGTTGCGCGGTCCCCGGATCTTGCACCATTGCCCTCCCGCCGCGCTGCTTGATCCTGGCGAGCCCGGCGGCGCCGTCACGGCCGGCGCCGGTCAAGGCGACGCCGATCACCCCGACACCATACGTGTCGGCAGCCGACTCGAAAGTGACATCGATGGACGGGCGCGCGTACTGCACCGGTGCTTCCGTTGTGAGGGCAAAGCTCTCCAGCTCCACGAGCAGATGATACCCCGCCGGCGCGAGAGAGATTCGGCCGGGGCTGGTGGGCGCCTTGTCCTCGGCATCCTCGATCGGCAGCTTCGAGTACCGTTGCAGCAGCCCGGACAGATCGGCGCCGGAGGCGCCCTGGTGCTGCACGATGACGACGGGCGTCGCGAAATCCGGCGGGAGGCCGCCGACCAGCACCTTGAGCGCGTCGAAGCCGCCGAGGGACGCGCCGATGATGACCAGTTTGACGCTCATGCCCGAACCTTTCGGAGCAACTTGACGCTCACCCTCGGACCTTTCGATAGATCCGCTCGGCGCCGTCGAAATCATCGAGCGTGGCCTCCTGTGCCGTCCCCTTCAGCGTCTCCTTGCTCCCTAGGCACAGGAACCCGAGCCGGACCAGGCTGTCGCGGAACAGGCCGAGCGCGCGGGCCTGGAGCGTGGGATTGAAGTAGATCATCACGTTGCGGCACATGATGAGGTGGAACTCGTTGAAGGAGCCGTCCATCGCGAGGTTGTGCTGCGCGAAGACGATGTTCCGCCCCAGCGACGGCTCGAAGATGGCCGCGTCGCCCCGCACCGCGTAGTACTCGGAAAACGACTCGGTCCCGCCGGCGGCGATGTAGTTCTCGGTGTAGGCGCGCATCTGCTTGAGCGGGAAGCTACCCTCGCGGGCCTGCCGCAGGACGACCTCGTTGAAGTCGGTGGCATAGACGCGGCAGCGGTCGTAGATGCCCGCCTCGTGGAGCAGGATCGCGGTCGAGTAGACCTCCTCGCCCGTCGAGCAGCCGGCGTGCCAGATCCGCACGAATGGGTAGGTCCGCAGCAGCGGCATGACCCGCGTGCGCAGCGTCCGGTAGAAGGTCGGGTCGCGGAACATCGCGCTGACGTTGATCGAGAGGCCCAGCAGCAGGCGCTCGAGCGCCTCCGGATCGTGCAGGATCTTCTCTTTGAGCCCCGTGATGGTCCGCACCCGCTCCGAGAGCATCAGGTACCGCAGGCGGCGGCGCACCGACGAGAGCGCGTAGTTGCGGAAGTCGTACCCGTAGTGGCGGTACACGCCTTCGAGGAGCAGCTCGATCTCGACATCCTCGAGCACGGCGGGCGGGTCGGACGGGCTGGGCATGCCCGCCCCGCCCGCCTCACTCCGGGCCTGGACGACCGGATGCCGCTCCCAAGGGCGAGGGGCTGCCACCACCGGCGCTCCCTACCGATACAGCCAGACGCGGAGCAGCGACAGGAGCTGCTCGACGTTGACCGGCTTCGTGATGTAGTCCGATGCGCCCGCCTCGATGCACTTCTCGCGGTCGCCCTTCATCGCCTTGGCGGTCAGGGCGATGATCGGGATGTTCGCCAGGCTCGGCTGCGAGCGGATATGGCGGATGGTCTCGTAGCCGTCCATCTCCGGCATCATGATGTCCATCAGCACCACGTCCGTGTCGGGTCGGGCCGCGAGGGCCTCGATCCCGTCCCGCCCGTTCTCGGCGTACTCCACGTTCATCCGGTACCGTTCGAGGGCGCTCGTGAGCGCGAAGATGTTGCGCATGTCGTCATCGACGACGAGCACCTTCTTGCCCGCCAGCACGGGATCCGATCGGTGCAGCTCGCGCAGCATCTGTCGCTTCGGTTCCGGAAGCTGTGCCTCGACTCGATGCAAGAACAGGGCCGTCTCGTCGAGCAGGCGCTCGGGCGACTTGACGTCCTTGATGATGATCGTCTCGGCAAGCTGGCGGAGCTCGCCCTCCTCGCGCCGCGTGAGGTCCTTGCCGGTGTAGATGACGATCGGGACGGCGGGGTTGCTCGTCTCGTCCTTGATCCGCCGAATGAGCTCCACGCCGGACATGTCGGGCAGGCCCAGATCCAGCACCACGCAGTCGAACGGCTCGCGATGGAGCGCCGCGAGGGCCTCCGCGCCGGAGTGGACCGCGACCGTCTCGATATCGTCGTTGCCGACCAGCTCGACGATGGCCGCGCGCTGGGTGTCGTCGTCCTCGACCACGAGCAGCCGCTTGTGGGTGCGCTCCACGAAGCCGACGAGGCGGTCGAACACCCCGGACAGCCCGTCACGGCCGACCGGCTTCTGGAGATACGCAATCGCGCCGAGCTCCAGCATGCGCTGGCGCCGGTCATCGACCGAGATGACGTGGATCGGGATGTGGCGAGTCTCCGGATCGTGCTTGAGCAGATCGAGCACCTTCCACCCGTCCAGCTCCGGCAGCTCGATGTCGAGGGTAATCGCGTCCGGACGGTAGCGCCGAGCGAGCGCCAGCCCGGTGTCGCCCTGCGCGGCGACGAGCCCCTTGAAGCCGCGCTCGCGGGCCTCATCCAGCACGATCCCGGCGAAGCGCCGGTCGTCCTCGACGATCAGCAGGACGCGGTCGCCCGGCTGGATCGCGCGCCGGTCGTCTTCGAGCGCCAAATCCGACGTGCGGGGCTCGTCCGGCTCGTCCGGGACGCCCACGTCGATCGAGAGGGCGGGCATCGGTTCGGCCGCCATCGTCCTTGCCCCGGTTCGCGGCTCGGCGACGGCCGCCGTCTGGAACGCACGCGACGCCGACGAGCGAACGGCGCGCGATGACGCCCCGTTGCCGGAGCCATTGCCGATTCCGGAACCATTTCCTGCGCTGCCCTCGGCCGGGCGCCCGCCCCGCGCGGGATCGTAGACGACCGGCAGGAACAGGGTGAAGATGCTGCCCTCGCCGGGCTGACTAGTGAGGGTGATCTCGCCGCCGAGGAGCTGGGCGATCTCGCGGCTGATCGCGAGCCCGAGCCCGGTGCCGCCGAATCGCCGGCTGGTCTCCATGTCGGCCTGCTGGAACGCCTCGAAGACGACCGCCTGCTTGTCAGGGGCGATGCCGATGCCCGTGTCGGAGATGGCGAACGACACGACGCCGCGGGCACGGTTCAGCGACTCGTTGCCGCGGCTCCAGCCCCGCGTCGCGGGCGCGACATCGAGGCGGACGCCTCCGGCGCGCGTGAACTTGAATGCGTTTGAGAGCAAGTTCTTGAGGACTTGCTGCAGGCGGGTGGGGTCGGTCGAGACGGCGCGCGGCAGCGACGGGGCCAGCTCGACGGCGAAGTCGAGGCTCTTCTGGGCCGCCACCTGGCGGAACGTCCGCTCGACTTCGTCCCGAACTTCCAGGAACGACACTTGATGGACGTCGATCGACGTCGTGCCCGACTCGATCTTCGAGAGATCGAGGATGTCGTTGATGAGCCGCAGCAGATCCTCGCCGGACGCACGGATGGTCGAGGCGAACGTGACCTGCTTGTCGGACAGGTTGCCGTCCGGGTTGTCCGAGAGCTGCTGGCTGAGGATCAGCAGGCTGTTGAGCGGCGTCCGCAGCTCGTGGGACATGTTGGCCAGGAACTGGGACTTGTACTTCGAAGTGAGCGCGAGCTGCTCGGCCTTCTGCTCCAGCGCCACCCGCGCACTGTCGATCTCGCGGCGGCGGCGCTCGACCTCCTCGTTCTGCTCCGAGAGCAGCCGCGCCTTCTCTTCGAGCTCTTCGTTCGTCTGCTGGAGCTCCTCCTGCTGCTGCTGGAGCTCGCCGGTGAGCGCCTGCGACTGCTTGAGCAGGTCCTCGGTCCGCATGTTCGCGCCGATGGTGTTGAGCACGATGCCGATGCTCTCGGTCAGCTGGTCGAGGAACGCGAGCTGGACCTCGTTGTAGCGGTTGAACGAGGCCAGCTCGATCACCGCCATTACCTCGTTCTCGAATAGCACCGGCAGGACCACGATGTTCAGCGGCGGCGCCTCGCCCAGGCCCGAACTGACGTGGATGTAGTCGCCGGGCACGTTGGTCAGGAGGATGCGCTCCTTCTCGAACGCGACCTGCCCGACGAGCCCCTCGCCGACCTGGAACCGGGTGTTCAGGTTCTTCCGCTCGCGGTAGGCGTAGCTCGCGAGCAAGTTGAGGGCCGGCTGGCCATCGGTCGTCTGCTCGTTCAGGTAGAAGACGCCGTGCTGCACGCCGACCAGCGGCGCCAGCTCGGACAGGATCGTGCGCCCGACGGTCTGGAGATCCTTCTGTCCCTGGAGCATACCGGTGAAGCGGGCCAGGTTGGTCTTGAGCCAGTCCTGCTCCGTGTTCGTGCGCGTCGTGTCGCGGAGGTTGCGGATCATCTCGTTGATGTTGTCGCGGAGCGTCTCGACCTCGCCGCGCGCCTCGACTTCGACCGACCGCGACAGGTCGCCCTCGGTCACCGCCGTCGCCACCTCGCCGATCGTCCGGAGCTGAGTCGTGAGCGTGGCGGCAAGCTGGTTCACGTTGTCGGTCAGGTCGCGCCAGGTGCCGGCCGCGCCGGGCACGTTGGCCTGGCCGCCGAGCTTGCCCTCGCCGCCGACCTCGCGGGCGACCGACGTGACCTCCGACGCGAACGTTGCGAGCGTGTCCGTCATCGCGTTGATCGTGTCGGCCAGCTCGGCGATCTCGCCCTTCGCCTCGAACGTGACCCGTCCCTTCAGGTTGCCGTTTGCGACGGCGGTCACGACCTTGGCGATGCCGCGCACCTGATCGGTCAGGTTGCTGGCCATCATGTTCACGTTGTCGGTCAGATCCTTCCAGACCCCGCCGACCCCGCGCACGTCGGCCTGCCCGCCCAGCCGGCCCTCGGTCCCGACCTCGCGGGCGACGCGGGTGACCTCGCCGGCGAAGGCGTTGAGCTGATCCACCATCGTGTTGATGGTGCCTGCCAGCTCGAGGATCTCGCCGCGCGCATCGACCGTGATCTTGCGCGACAGGTCGCCCGTCGCCACCGCCGTGGTGACGGTGGCGATGTTGCGGACCTGGGCCGTCAGGTTGCTCGCCATAAAGTTGACGTTGTCGGTCAGGTCCTTCCAGGTGCCGGCCACGCCCGGCACGTTCGCCTGCCCGCCCAGCCGACCTTCGGTGCCGACCTCGCGGGCGACGCGGGTGACCTCGCCGGCGAAGGCGTTGAGCTGGTCCACCATCGTGTTGATGGTGCCCTTCAGCTCGAGAATTTCGCCGCGCACGTCCACGGTGATCTTCTTGGAGAGGTCGCCGTTCGCCACCGCCGTGGTCACCTCGGCGATGTTGCGGACCTGGGCCGTCAGGTTGCCGGCCATGCCGTTGACCGAGTCGGTCAGGTCCTTCCAGGTGCCGCCGACGCCCGGCACCTGGGCCTGCCCGCCGAGGCGCCCCTCGGTGCCGACCTCGCGGGCGACGCGGGTGACCTCGCCGGCGAAGGCGTTGAGCTGGTCCACCATCGTGTTGATGGTGCCCTTCAGCTCGAGAATTTCGCCGCGC
>Ga0136611_10000747_pt1 | contig 21845 bp, 11 predicted proteins | sample AntDrymUQ2232306_2_FD_106645 | JGI IMG/M metagenome (GOLD analysis project Ga0136611, IMG submission 106645) | Polar desert sand microbial communities from Dry Valleys, Antarctica - metaG UQ223 (23.06) | ecosystem: Environmental > Terrestrial > Soil > Desert | place: Antarctica: Dry Valley...
GGATACCTTACTCACCTCGACGGGCTCTTCATAATCGAGGAGGAGATTCAGCATGAAGTAGTTCGACCCGTAAGGGTGTTGGTTGTACGGCGGATCGAAATAGGCGAGGTCGAACGTCCCCAACTTCGGAACGACCAAGTTGGCATCTTCTTGATGAACCTCGTATTCGCCCTCGAATCGGCTTAGGAGGGGCGGCGAAAGCACAATTGGAGCCTTGATGCGACTCAGCGCGTCGGCACCAGTTCCTCCGAACTTCCCCACGCCGGTCATGCGGTCTTTGTAGAAGCCCTTGAACACGCCGGCTGTGTTCGCCTTCACAGACGCCTCAGACATAAGCGGGCCGAGCAGCAGATGCCTGACTTGCTCGTCCTCAGACTCGATGAGCTGCCGATAGGCGTCCAGCCGCCGGGCGTTCGCAGGGGTGTAGAAGACCCGCTCACCCGGCTGAATGTCGGTCTCATCCGCGGGTGCGTACAGCCTTTCGAGGAGTCCCCATGGACCCTCCCACACGTCAACTGCAGCATTGATCGACGACACAACGCGGGCCAGGTCGTCGAGGTCAACCTCTGAGCGGTTCGTGAGATAGCACTCAGAGACTACGCGGGCGTAACCCTCGAAATCGTTCACGACGAGCTGGTCCGCGTAGCGCTTGAATAGACGCGACACGACCCCCGACCCCGAAAACGCGTCGAGGATCCTCAAGCGGTCGCGGCCAAGTCGAGTCCGAACCGTCCCCACTGCTTCCTCGAGCTGCGGCAGGAGCGCTCGCTTGTTCCCGATGTACGTGACGAGTTGCTCTTTCATGAAACGCGGGTCCTCGGCGAGGCCACCGAACAGCGGGAGTTGCTCGGCGAGGTCACGTGTCCGGGGCGCCACGCTGCCATCGTACGGCCGGGCTGTGACAGCCTCGCGAACCCCGAAGCGGCTGTCGGGCGCTAGCGCCGGGAGGGCGCGAGAACGCCGCCGCTTCCTTCGCTGAAGGTCTCCAGCAGGGAGTACTCGTCTCCCTGCGGAGATCCCGGGACGCGAATGACCGCGAGTTCTGGGGCTCGTGTCGCCTCGTCGACCGCCAAGCTTTCGATCTGCCGAGTCAGGAGGAGCGCGTGGCTCAGCCAACCGATGAGCTCTCGGCTCGCCTCCGGGCGGTTTGGGGAGGCTTGGAGCCTGCGTCCGTCAGGAACGAGGAGTCCGAGGTAGCGGAGGGTCGTGACGACCTTCCTGGCGCCGACGTCGATCGTGGACCTGTCGCCGAGGATGGCGCAGACTTGCGTCCGAACAGCCATCGGGTCGACAGCGCCCTCGACGTGCAGCTGTCGGCCGACCACGCCGCAGACGGTTCCAGCGAATGGGAAGGTTGCGAGCATCGCACCGAGGTGCAGGATGCGCCGATCTGGGTCGGCGTCGAGGTGATCGAGGGCCCAGCGGACCATTTTCTCGGCCGGGGCTGGAGGAGCCACCCAGATGCGGCTGAGGCACTTCTTGGTCTTGCCCTCGGCCTCCTGGGCCGAGGTGTGGTCCCGGAGGGCGATTGTGAGCAGGCGACGGGCATCGGGGGAGGAGCCGTGATCGATGGCGACAAGCATCGCCACGTCGAGGAGATCGGGCGTTAGTGCCCGGTCGAGGACCATGCCGACGGGGCTGGTTGTGCGGCTCGTGGCTGATCGGCGGCTCATGCCGACACCCGGACCAGGGGGACGATGGCCTCGTCAAGGCTCAGGCCGCCGTGCGACACGCTCAGCGGGTTGTTGGTGAAGGCGAGTCGTCCGTTGGCGAAGCGGATCGGTGAGGCATCAGGGGGCATGCCAGGGATGGGGTCCCAGTCGATGCCTGGGACACTGGATGCGTCACGGAGCGTGCGGTTCGGGTAGCGGATGAGCCGCTTGCTGGCCGCCTCGACGGCCACTCCTTCTTTGGTGGCGCCTCCTGCAACACATTCGAGATTGCCGTGGTCGGCGGTCAGCCAAACCTCGACGCCATCTGCCGTCGCCCGCTGGACGAGGTCGTGGAGGAAGCCATTGGCCACCCAGGCGTCCAGGTTGGCGAGCAGCTGGGCGTCGCCCAAGAGCTCGGCGGTGTGCATGAAGTCGTCCACGGCGTTGACCACCACCCCCGCGGCTGGTGCGCGGCTCAACTCGATCCTGTCGCGGGGAAAGCGTCCTCGTACTCGAGCGTACGTGGCAGGTGTGACACCGACATCTTGCGCCGCCCAGAAGCGCGCCCAGTGCTTGCGTTCGGCGTCGGTTGTCCAGAGGGTCGTGGGGAAGGCGAGCGGCAGGTCGGCGGCGAAGATCGCTTGGCGGGAGATCGTGGTGTACGTGGGCACGAGCGCGAAGGTCGATCCTGACTCGTGCACGTTGAGGCCGGCGTGGCGGCGAAGGTGCGCCCACTGGGCATGGCCGAGCCCGTCGAGGACGATCAGCAGGACTCGGTGAGCGAGGCCGCTGCGCAGGCGCCGGGCCAGCATCGGTGCGACACGGTGCACGGCCGCCGGCCAAGGGTTGACGCTGGACAGCACGCGCCCGTAGTTGCTCCGCAGCCACGGCTCGAACGCCGCGTCGATCCCGGCCCAGAGCCGCCAGGCTTCAGGCGCAGCCGCGGGGGCGAATGCGGCCAGGCGGCGGACCTCACCCCACCACTCGGCGATGGCGATCCAGCCCTCGGGTAGCGCTGGCGACAGGTCGGGCGGAGGCTGAGCCAGCAGCCGTCTGAGCTGCACGTCAAGGCCGGGGCGGACGACCGCTGGTCGTGCCCACGGAGAGACGGGCTGGTCGGTCTCGACGCGCCGGAGCAGTCCAGGAGCGACGAGCAGACCAAGCTCCGCCGCTGCTGGGCTCTCGAACGCCCGGCACAGCGGGACGTCGACGCCGTCGAGGAAGTCCTCCCACTGCCTCTGCAACTCGGCTGGCCTGGACGGGATCTCCAGCAGGGCAGTCAAAGCTGGGTCGGTCACCCGGCCCTCCAAGAGCTCACGCAGCGACTCCACGACGTCCGCACGGCGCCCCACACGGGCGGCGACGCGGAGCTGGGCCTCGATTGGGAGCGGCCCGGCCCGGGCCATGACATCGACGCCAGTGACGGCACGGAGGACAGCGGCGGCGGGGGCGACTCCAGCATCGATGGCCGTCAGCGCCTCGTCGGCATCATCGGGGTCAAGCCCGGCGAGGATCGGGTGGAGAGCCGGCGGTCCGGGCAGCCTCACAACAAGGACCAAGGCTGCGTTCCGCTCGATGTCCCAGGGAAGAGGTCGCCCGGTTGCGGTGCCACGAGCGAGGAGCACCACGGCGGGCCCGGACCGGTGGTCACGGAGCTGTCGCTCGTACACCGAGCGCACCGCCCACCAGTCCTCAGCGACGACCCAAGGAACCGGAAGCTGGGCGGGATCCACGACGGCGTGCGGATCCATGACGACCACGTAGCCGGGACCGGCGCCGGCTATCCCTGCCAGGCGCCGGGCCAGCCACGCCCTCATCTGGTCCGCACAGCCAGCCGCAGGTTGAGCCGCGGCACGGCGCCATCGGAAGGGGGGCGGTAGCCGTGATCCGCGGCCAGGCTGACCAGCCGAGCGTGGGTCTCCTCCTGGAGCATCTCGACTCCGTCGAGGTCGGGCCCGGATGCCAGGGAGACCCAAAGACGCTCCGCCCGGTCGGGCCGGACAGCACCGGTATCGGCGACGAAGAGGGCGAAGCAGTCAGGCCCGCCACCGGCATCCACCTGCCAAAGCGTCCACCAGCCAGGTGCCGGCCCAGCGACGCAAGGCACCGGTTCGCCAGGCAGGATCTCGGGGAGCGGGGACCACAGACCACGACCAAGCCTCCGGGCCGCCTCCGTGGCCGCGGCCACCCACGGTCCTGCTGTCGCCGGTCGGCCAAGACCGGCCGGAGCCTGCGTGGCGAGCTCGCGCAGGGGAGCTGCTTCCGCTTGCTCGTGCGCGGCTCGCTTGGCCACGTCTGCGATGGCCTGGTCCACGTCACCGTCGAGGAGGGCGGTTTTGTAGATGTCCTCGACCCGCAGGTCGCTGCTGGCCAGGATCTCACCGGCCTTGTCGATCCCCACCTCCGCCAGGATCGTCGCCAGCTTGTCGGCCAGCACCTCGAGCACGCGGGCGTCGATCGAGGATTCGAGCACGAGGTTGTAGGCGACCACCGGCTTGTGCTGGCCGATGCGGTCGACCCGGCCGATCCGCTGCTCGATCCGCGTCGGGCTCCACGGCAGGTCGTAGTTCACAACGCAGTGGGCGACCTGCAGGTTCACGCCCTCCCCCCCGGCGTCGGTTGAGACGAGGACCCGGCGGTCCGCCCGAAACGCCTCTTGCGCATCGCGGCGCTCACCGATCGACATCGAACCGTTGATGCCGACGGCCGAGATCCCAGAACCCGACAGCAGGTCCAGCAGCATCTCCTGGGTCGTCAGGAACTCGGTGAACACAACAGCCTTGACGTCCGGATCGCCTTCGGACCGAGCGAGATCACCCAGCAGGTGGAGAAGATGACGAGCCTTGGCGTCGATGCCACTGCTACGGGTCTTCCTGGCCAGATCGACCAATGACTGGACCTCTCTCCTCTCGCCAGCCCAGGCGGCGCCGACCGATCCACGCACCGCCTCCAACTGCTCCTCGCCCGTCATGGACTCCCAGCCGTCAAGCCGGTCACCGAGAAGGTAGGGCTGGTCAGCCTCAGTGGTGAGGGAGGCGAGACGGCGCTCGAGCGCCGTCAGGATGGCCGAGGTGCTCGAGGACACGAGGCGCTGCATGAGCAGGACCAGGAAGCCAACTGCGGGTCGCCGCTCCAGCTGAGAGCGGCGGTAGCCGTTGCGGACGTAATCGGTGACCGCCTCGTACAGGCTTCGCTCGACATCGCGAGCGCCGTAGGGCACGACGTCCAGCCGGGTGGTCCTGGGTTGGAAGAGCGGCCGCCCATCGGCGCGAGTGGCCTTGCGCTTCTCGGCCCTGACGACGAGGGGGCTGATCGTCGAGCGCTCGACGGGGCGTCCGTGGAGGAACCGATCATCGAGGAGGCCAAGCAGTCGGGCAAAGGCATCCGACTTCCCGGAGTGCGGAGTGGCCGAGAGGAGGAGCAGGCGCGGTGTCGTCTCGGCCAGCCGCCGGGCCAGCTGATGACGGGCAACGTCCTCGCTAAAACCGGCGACGTGGTGGGCCTCGTCGATGATCACGAGGTCCCATGTGGCGTCAACGACGGCGCCGATCCGGGCATCGTTGTGGGCGAGGATCTGCTCGGCGGTCCACCCGGCGCGCGAGCGCATGGGCTTGACAGCGTCAAGGGAGCAGATCACCTGATCGAACCGGCGCCAGAGGTCGACGCCAGCGTCCAAGGGCAGGCCACCGGGGCCGACGAGGACCAGCTCCTCGCCGAAGCGGTCGGCCATCTCGGCGATCCACTGGAGCTGCACGCCCTTAGGAGCCACCACGAGGATCCGGCGGATGGCGCCTCGGGCCTTCAGCTCGCTGATGATCAGTCCAGCCTCGATGGTCTTGCCCAAACCCACCTCGTCGGCGAGCAGCAGGCGCAGCGGGTCAGCCGACATCGCCCTGCCGAGGGCGTCGATCTGGTGAGGGAGGGGCTCAACAAGCCCGCTGGCCACGACGAAGGGCTCCCCGCCGGCCCGGGCCCGCTCGACCAGACCGCGGGCGGCCAGCCACACGACCTCGTCGGATGACCAACGGCGAGTCGACAAGGGCTCGAGGTCATCGGCGGCGATCTGCTTAACCCTGTGGCTCGAAGGTACGAGGATCGTCGCCGTCTCCCGGCCCCACAGCCGTTCGGTGGCGATGACCTGGACGGTTTCCCTCCCAGCCGGCCACCACGCAGCGCGCATCACGACGCCGACCGCCTCGCCGTCACGGGCGAAGGCCCTTCGGGAGCGCCTTGGCATGGACGACCGTCAGGCGCGTCGTGGCCCGGGTCAGGCTGGTGTAGAGAGCGCCGAGGCGGCCGACGTTCTCCGGAAAGTCCGACGGCTCGACCACCACCACCCCGTCGAACTCGAGGCCGCGGGCGTCGTTCGGCGCGTACACCAACACCGCCGAGCCGCCCTTGCGCCAGCGTTGCCCCTGCTTGGCGTCCCGTCTCCAGCCTCGGGTCCGAAAGGTGTCCACCGCGCCTTTGGGGTCGACGGAGATCACGGCCACCAGGCCGTCCGGGTGCAGACCGGCGAGCGTGCGGGCCTCCTCCTCGACCGCGGCCCACAACCCTGTGGTGGGCGTCTTGCGCACCTTGGGTCGGTCACCGTCCCGGAGCGGGTCGACGGCACGCTGCTCCCTGGAGAGCAGGCCGTTGGCGAAGCGGAGGATCTGCCGGGTCGAGCGGTAGAGCTTGGTCAGCGTCTCAACGACGAGGTTGCCGTCATCGTCGGTCCACTCGAGCGCCTTGCCCAGCTCGCTCCAGCTGCTGGGTGACCAGTCGCACCGACGCTGGTTCATGTCGCCCAGGATGCTGAGGGCGCCATCTGTCTCGGCGAGGCTTACCAGGATCCGCCACTCCAACGGTCGGACGTCCTGAGCCTCATCGATGACCAGGTGCTGCAGGCGGTGAGCATCGCCGGGCTTGGTGATCAGAGCAGCGGCGGCCAGGAACGGGAGGCAGCGAGGCTGCTTGATCGCCCGCTCGTAGGTGCGGACATCGGTGTACCAGGCGCGAAGCTCGGCATCCAGCCCACCGAGACGGCCGGACGCCGCATCTTTGAGCAGCGTGTCCACGAGCACCTGCGCCCCCTGGTTGCCCCTGAGCTTCGCGGCCTGAGCGCCACTGCGAAGGCGCTGCGCGGTGGCGGCGAGCAAGCGGCCGTGGGCCCAGTCGGTGTCCACCCGCTCTCCGAAGCCCGCTTGTTGATCCTGGATGCGCTGGCCGACAAGCTCGGAGAGGAGACCGGGAAGGCTCTGCACCTTGACCTTGCCGTTCGGATCGAGGCTGGCGATGGAGTCGCGGACGTGGTCGGTGTACTCGTCGGTCGGTCCCAGAACCACAACCCGGTCGAGCGGGGCAGGCTCTCGCGCCCGGTGAACGAGGTAGGCGGCGCGGTGGGTGGCGATGATGGTCTTGCCGGTGCCCGGGGGGCCCTGGACGATGAGGCGCTGGTCCTGAGGCCAGGTCACGAGCCGGTACTGGTCAGGCTGGAGGGTGGACAGGACCGTGCCCAGGCGACCGGTCCGAGGGCGCACGATGGCCTCGCGCACCGCCGGTTCAGCCCGGAGCTCGGCCCCGGGAACGGGGGGCGACCGGAGCGCCGGCCCGGGGGCGACCGGTCGTCGGGCGCCTTCGCGAACCGGGGTCGTCGCCTTGGGCGTGACCTTGGTCGGCACGGAAGGTCTTGGGCGTGGTCGGGTGGCGGGTGCCGGCGTGGGTATGGCCAGTGGTCGTCGTGCGACGCTGGTGAAGGGGTGGCCGAGGAGCCCTGCGTCGCCGTCCTCGTCATCGACGAAGGAGACGATGTCGAGACGCTCAGCGGTGAATGTGCGGCGGACGACCACGTGTTTGGCCAGCACATCGCTGGCGAGGGGACCGGCGTAGAACAGCCGGGCCACCGGTGCCGCCCAGCTGACGATCAGGTTGTCGTCGATCTCCTGGACCCAGCCGTCCTCACTGCCGATGTAGAAGCCGCGACCGAGATCTGGGTCGTCCACGGCGAAGCCCACCCGCCCAGCGAGCGGCAACACGGCGACATTCGGGGGCTGGCCGCGGTCCACCGAGTCGGTCCAGATCGTGTTTCTGGGCGCGGCGACCCGAATGACCGTGCGACCGGCCCTTTCTCGCAGGGCGGCGATGTAGCGCTCGTTCAGGCTTCGTTCCGCGGCGAGAGCGGCTCGGTCGTTGCTCATGCGGGTTGGACCTCGAGGGTGCAGACGGCGACGTGCTCGACATCGAGGGCGCCGACGGCCGCCCGGTCCAGCTCCTCTTCCCGCTGGCGGAGGAGCTGGTCCTGCTTGGCCAGCTGCGCCTGGTGAAGGCCGAGCACCCCGAGGCGGTTGCTGGCCCGGATCGTGGCGATCCGTCGCTCGATCTGCCCCACCTTGCGGGTGTGGGTCTCGCGCAGGCTGATACGGCGGGCTTCGGTCAGCGCCCGGTTCAGCAGCAGCCGCTCCTCCTCCTCACGCTGCTGCCTTCGGCGGAGCTGGCGCTCGGCGCGGTCCAGGGCCCGAGGCAGGTCGCCGGCCGGAGGCAATCCCTGACTGAGACCGCCCTCGGCCAGGCCGGCGAGGAGCGAGAGCCCCACCTCGGAAGGGGCGTCAGCACCACTCGAAAGGTCCGTCGCCGCCGCCCACAGCTCGGCGGCCGGCCGCACCCCCTTCCAGCGGGCGACGCCCAGCACCACCAGGAAGGTCCCTGGCCGGGGCCCGACGGCCCGGAGGTGGGCGAAGCGGGCCTGCTTGGCCCCCGGGACCCGCAAGGCGGCCCGTGTCAGCGGATGCCCGGCCGACAGCAGCTCGCCGCCGGTCGTGCGGGCCAGCTCCTGGTCGAGGCACAGAAGGATGTCGTCTTCGTTCCGAAGTGACCGGGCCAGGTGCTCGATCTCGGCCGCCGATCGCTCACCGGCGGCTCTGACGTCGAGCAGGTGGCGCTCCATCCCCTGGGTCCCCCGGATGCTGACCCGCGTCCCGTCGGCGGAGCGACGGCATGACCCCCCTTCGGAGGTGGCGATCCAGTCCTCCAGGAGCAGGACCAGCTCCGGTTGGCCGACGTAGCGGCCACTGGCCAGCAGGTCCTGCTCGAACCCGTCGATCTCAGCGGCATCAGTCGACGACAGGTAGCTGGACGCGGTTTCCAGGTCCTGGCGGGTCAGACGCTGCTCCTCGACCGCCGCCATCACCTCTTCGATGCGTCGCTCCCGTTCGTCCTCGGTCAGCCGGAAGTCGAACATGGCTCGCCGCAGATCGCCGAGGCGCGACTGGAGGATGGGCTCGAGCTCACCGATCGATGACTCGAACACACCGATGCGCGTCAGCACCCGCTCCACGATGTCGGTCTCGATGGTGCCCGGGGTGTGGAAGCTGACGACGACGATCTTCTCCTCGACCTGGCCGATGCGGTCGATGCGCCCGATCCGCTGCTCCACCTCCATCGGGTTCCACGGGAGGTCGTAGTTGACAACGGCCGAGCAGAACTCGAAGTCGAGGCCCTCGCTGGCCACCCTGGTGGCGAGCAGCACGTCGTAGGCGCCCTCACGGAAGCGGGTCATGACCACCTGCCGTTCGTCCTTGCCCATCCCGCCGTGGAGCGCGGCCACGCGGGCCCGGCCTCGGAGCCGGCCGTGGAGGTAGCGCAAGGCCGCCCGCGAGAACGTGAAGACCAGCACTCGGCGCCCGTCGGCGACCACCGGGAGGAGGGCGGCCAGGAAGGCGTCGAACTTGCTGTCGACCGACCCGAGCGCCTCGGCCAGGCGCCGCACCTCAGGCGGGGGGCTCTCGAGGTCCACCTCGTCATCGAAGTCGAGCTCACCGTCGCCCTCTGGCACCAGGTCGTCGAGCGGCTCCTCGGACTCAACGGCAGCCTGCCAGTCCTGTGCTCCCCGTCCCAGCACCTTGGACGCAGCGGCCGGAAGGCAGGTGCTGGCCAGGCGGCGGGGCATCTGGGTGACGAACCCCACCGGCAGGGCCAGCCGCCGGGCCCGAGCCACCTGCCACCGCTCAAAGGCGTTGTAGAAGGCGTACTCGGCCTCGGTCCAGCTGACGTCAACCTGCTGCGCCTCGCGGACCGCCTTGTGCTCCTGCACCTCCACCTTCCGGGCCCTGGTGACGACGGCGGACAGCGCATGCAGCCGGCTGATGAGCCGCTTGGCCTCGGCGATCGCCGGCGCGGTGAGGGCCGGCTCGGAGAGCAGGCGACGGAGCGCCGGGAACTCTGGCCGCACCGTGACCGCCGGGCCGAAGGCCATGTCGTTGATGAGATCGAGTCGCCGGAGGCGCTCGGTGTTGTCGATGGTGCGGTCGAACAGCGATGCCGACACCCCGTTCAGAACGGCGTTGGGCTCGAGGCGCTGCTCGAGCACCAAGCGGTCGTCGAACTCGCCGGGGGCGAGCAGCTCGAGGAGGTTGTAGAGGTCGTCGTTGCCCAAGTTGAGCGGGGTAGCCGACAGGAACACCAGAGCATCTGCCCAGTCCGACAGGAGGGCCCCCAGGGCATGGCTCCGCGTGCCGGTGTTCCGCAGCGCGTGCGCCTCGTCCACGATCACCACGTCGAAGTGAGGGCTGAGCTCGGCGAGCCGGTCGAGGCCCTTCCACACCCGGAGCCGCTCCAGGCTGCACACGCCGTGGAAGCGGCTCCCGAGCCGGTCGGTCTCGACGCGATCGAGCAGGTCGTCAAGGTCGGGACGGGCCAGCTCAATGAGATCGAACCCGAAACGGGTGTCCATCTCCGCCTGCCACTTGGGTACCAGCATCGACGGGCACACGACCAGCACCCGGTTGGCCAGTCCCCGGGCGTCAAGCTCGGTCCATACGAGCCCGGCCTCGATCGTCTTCCCCAGGCCGACTTCGTCGGCGATGAGCAGCCGAAGCTGGCCAGACTCCAAAAGCCGCATGATCGGGCGGAACTGGTAAGGCCGGAACACCGTCCTCGTCGCTCGGAAGGAGTAGACGGTGTCGGTCAACTGCTCCCGCAGCTTCGCCCTGGTCAGGGTGGCCGCAAACCTTGTCGCCGGGGCCGCCTCGCCTTCAATCCACGCCGTCGGGTCGTCGTCGACATCGGGCGGCTGCAGCTGGGCCTCACGGCGGTCCACAGTCCGTCCCTCGACCCGGACCGAGTACCACCAGGAGCCATCCTGGAAGCGACGGCGCCGGATCACCGCCTCTTGGCCCTCGGGTGCGGTGAGCGCCTCGTCACCGACCGAGAAGCGAGGCGCCGGCACCTTCGTCGCCCGCTCCCACCAGCCACCGAACCAGCCGTACGCCCGAACCAGAGGGTGATCGTCGTGCGCAGACCAGTCGGACTCGATCCAGCCCGCCGGCGGACCGCCCTCGTCCACGATCATCAAGCTTGACCCCTCGTCCGACCCGAACAGGTACACCCCTGCGGGCAGTAGGACATCTGGGTCGCTCAGGATGCGGAGCTCGGCGGTGGCAGGACCCTCGGGCACCACGGCGCCGACGACGAGCACCTGCCGGGGATCGTGGTCGCGCATCGTCGCCGCGGCGTCCCCGGCAACCGGGTTGTAGGACAGCGGCTGCAGCGGCGTCACCGGCTCAGGCCACGAGTTGCTCGGCGTTGTCCAGGTAGAACAGCAGACGCTCATCCTGGGTGAAGGCGTCAACCGGCAGCCGGCGGCCGACGGCGACGATGGTGTCGAAGTCTCGCCGCTCCCAGGCATCGGAGAAACCGGCTCGCACGGCAGCGAGGCTGAACGCCGTGAGCGGCCCCCGCCCGGCGCCGTAGGAGGCGAACTCGGTGAGAAGCTCCCGGCGGCGGAGCTTGTCGAGGTCGCCCTGCTTCTTCGGGTCCGGCACGTACCACTGGCCCTGGTCGTCGGCGACGAACGCCCACTGGAGGAGGAGGCGCAGGTCGGGTGGCGACTCCCAGTCCGGCAGCCCCGCCTGCATCTCCCGGAAAAACTCGGGCATTATGGCGGAGTACGGCTGCGGTGTGCCCCGGGCGTTGAGGAGTTGGCGGAGCCACTGGATGGCCGAGTCCTCGTCGGTGATGAACAGCTGGGCGGCCTGCAGCTCGCTGATCGTTGCTCGCTCACGGTCGTAGGCCACGACCTGCTCGTCGAGGAAGACCATCCCGTCCCGCTTGCGGAACTGCTTGTCGAGACCCTCCAAGAACTCGGCGAACGTGACGGGGATGGCCAGGTTCCGCTGCAGGTGGAAGGCCTCCATCCGGTCGTACAGCCGATCCGGGAGGCGCTCCCGCACGCGACGCACGGCCCCGCTCGGTTCCCGCTCGGCCGTCGGCGGCAGGTGGCGCAGGTGCTCGCGCACAAACGCCCACGCCGTCTCCGGCTTGCCCGCCGCCGGGCCGATGATGAGCTCCAGCTGCTCGGCCGGCTTGTACGCCGAGATGATCAGGTCCCGCTTGGCCGCAGTGAGGGCAGTAACCTGTCGGAAGGAAAGATGCTCTTTATCGAACACCCTCGTGTCAGCGACTACGAATCCCGCACGGGCTAGGGCGTGCTGAATGGAGAGCCAGACGGCGTTGTTGGAGTTGGAGAACTCAACGGTCATCCACCGACCTGGCTTCAGCACCCGATTGAACTCCGCGAAGCAGCGGTGCATAAGGACACCGTATTCGGTAAGCGTGCGAGGCAATCCATGAGACCGATTGACGATCGCCTCCTCGCTTGCATTCGTGTGTACCCGTTGCCACGCTTCGGTTAGAAATGCAAGGTCGGCGTAGTAGATGTTTGAACCAAACGGCGGGTCCACGAATACGTAGTCAACCGAGGCATTCGGTAGGTCAATAGAGGTAGAAGATCCAGTGGTCATCGCGACCTGACCGAGCCGGGCGGGATTCTGTTCCCACAGCTTTATCAGACCCCGCCGCTTGCCTCGCGCCGGCAGGCTTCCTTCAAGATTTTGCCGCGGATTATATTCAGCATGCTGAGAAGGCACGTAGTATACCCCGGTGAGGTACTGATTCACATGGGAGTAGTGGACCGGTACGAAACGGTTCAGCCAAGAGAGGCCCCAGAACGCTTGCTCGACCCAGAACTCGAGGGAAAGCCGTACTAGCGGATCCTCCTCAGCAGTGGCAGCTCCCCATAGTTCTGACAGTGACACCAGGGCCCGGTCACCCCAGAGGTGATGGACCTTTGTGAAGCCTTTCGGACCAAGTCGGCTGCCGTGGTACATCGCCTCGATCGGCAGCGGCTCGGTCGGCACAGGTCCTGGCAACGTAAGCCCGGCAATCCGTCGCAGAACCGCAAAATCGACGTCGTCGGGACTCTTGACTGCCTTCGTCCTGCCCACGCGGTAGTGGATCGCGACAGGTCGCAGTTCAATCCGAAAAGTTGTGTCACCGGCAAGTGTCCTGATCGGCACCAAGCGCCGCTCGGCGCGATCCTTGGTGAGTTCGGCTCCGCAGGTCGGGCAGTCGAAGAACTTGGCGACCCGACCCGTTCGAGGGTCATACGCTACCTCGTAGAAGACCACAGCGGCGGCGCAAGACGGACAGGAGAAAACCTCGGACCAAACGACATAATCGAGCGGTCGGACGCGACCGTCCTCAGCGGTGGTTTCGTACATCCATCCCCACTTGGCATCAAATGCGTCAAGAATTTCCCTTGAACGGCTTTCAAAGGCAACGGCGCTAATGGGTAGGTTGAGGCCGGCGGCGATGCGGATAGCGGATGGGGCGAGGTCCATGAGAACTGCACGTCGATAGCCCCAGCGGATCCTCGAACCGACTTCCGCCGTAATGGTTCGCCGGGTTTCGTCGTCCGGCTGGCCGCAGGCCTGGGCGGCCACGCCCGTCATGCCGGTGCCACAGAACCCGTCGAGGACCAAGTCGCCGGGCTGGGTGTAGTGGAGGAGGAACCGCATGATGGCGGCGTGGGGGACCTTGGTGGGGTAGGCGTGGGCCTTGTACACCAGGCTGGATGTGCCCTCCGAGATGTCGGTGCTGAAGGGGCCGGGGTCGACGTAGGGGCGCTCGTCATGACCTTCAGGGGTCGACTGTGCCAGCCAGGCTCTGAGGTCGGGGTTGGCGCCCGCGGTGGCATACGGCGGGAGCGAACGGCGGAGGATCGAGTCGTCGGTGCCGATGGGCGCGCCGGCGACGGCCTTCGTCTCGGGCAGGCGGGTCGCCAGCCTCTGCTGGTGGGCGTCGTGGTCCCACGTCGTGGTGGACGTGGGGAAGTCATCGCTCATCGGGTCTCCTCGGCCGGGAGGAAGCGGATGTCGGTTAGCGGCGTGGTGGCGGCCGCCGCCTCGAGTAGCTGCTCGAAGCGCTGCCGCAACTGGTGAGCGGTGGCCGGGGTGGAGGCGGGGAAGACGGCGCCGAACACCTCGGAGGCCGTGAGGTGTCGGACGTCGACCTTCTGGAACACCTGATTCAGCGCACTGACGAGGACCGGTGTCACCGGATCCGGCAGGGCTCGCTCGGCCAGGAGCCGCTCAACGGCGACCCGGCCGGGGTCGTCGAGGAGGGCGATCTGCTCCGTCATCTCGGTCTCGGCCAACGCATCCAACAAGGTTTTGCGCCACTGGTCCAACAACGCCGTGGTGCGGCGCTCGCAGTTCTCCAGCCGGGCGGCGGCCGACGGGCCGTCGATGGGCCGGGGCGGCTTGTCCCCGATGATCACCGATCGCCGAAGGGCGGTTTCGTCGATCTCGGTCATGACACCGATCTCCACCAGGTCGCCCCGGAGCTGCGCCAATGAGCCGGCGCCGAGGATCGAGACCGCCTCGAGCCGGCGCAATGCCTCCATTGTCGGCCCCTCCAGCAGCTGAGCCTTGCGCCTGTCGCCGGCGGCGTCGAGATGATCGTGCCGGTACGAACGGGAGGCGAGGTCGGCGAAGCGCTCTCGGATCGCCTCACCTGCCGTGCGCAGCTGCACAACGGTTGTGGGGTCGATGGTGTCGACATGCAGAGCCTCGAGCATGTCGGTGCGGACGATGAGAGCGTCCTTGGCTTCATCGACACCAGCGCCAAAGGCACCGCAGGCCTGACGGAGGTACTCGGCGACGGGTGCGAGCCGGTCGCGGGCCTCGAGGACGAGCTCGACCTGGTGGAGCTCGTCGACGCCCGCCCGTGCCTCGTCCAGAGCGGCAGTGTCCAGGTTGAGGCTGTTCATCTTGCCGACCGAGTTGCGGGGCCGCAGGTCGAGGAGGAGCGAGCGGAGGGCGTCGAGGCGGGCCACCCGCTCCTTGACGAGGTCGAACAAGGTGTCGCCCCACAGCTCGGCGCCCTCGGTGACGGCGCGGATGGCGAGATCGCATCGCCTCAGCACATCCTCGGCCCGGGTCAGCAGCTCGCGGACGAGGGCATCGGTGGCTCCGGTGTCGGACACCGAGCCCGCCGGCAGGTCGAGGAGGCCGGCGACCTCGCGCATCACCGTGACGGGAAGCGCCCGCGCCGGGGCGATGTGGTCGAAGGCGACCAGCTCGTCGAAGGGGATCCGGGTCAGCTGGTCGAGTCCGAGGGCGTTGATCCGACGCCCACCGACTCCTAGCTCGAGCTTGCCCAACTGGCAGAGGGCTACGGCCACGACGATGAGCCACCCCGGTTCGAGCCGCCAGGGCCCGAAGCGGCCGACGATGGGATCGGGAGTGGAGAGGAGGTCGCTGCGGTTGCGCACCTTGCTGCCTCCCGATCGAAGCTGGTCGAGGAGCGCAGCCGCGTAGGGGCCGTCGTGGCGCAGGCTCTCGCCGTCGAGCTGGAGGAGCTGGAGCGCGTCGAGGACGCTGCGACCAGCCTGGGTCGATCGCCGGGTGGCGACCTGGGTGAGCGCGACGCGAACGTCTGTCTCGTGGGTTCCGGGCGTGGTCCTCTTGGAGAACCTGGGGTAGCCGGGGTAGCGGGCCGAGAAGTTGCCGGCCAGCGCAGCCGCGGTGACCGAATCGATCTGGTCTCGCACCTGGCTGCGCTCGCCGCTGACGGTGGCCAGCCAGACGGCCAACGGCTTGGCCTCGCCTCGGTGGGTGACGGTCATGGCGGAGCCCATGTTCGTTCGGAGCCAGACGACGACATCCTGGTGCGCCTTGCGGGCCTTGTCCTCGTAGATGGGGCGATGCGCCGCCGTCGACTCCTTCGCCTTGGCCGTGGCTGCGGCGTAGCGACTCAGGGCCGACTCGAGGTCGATGTCGCGGCGGACGGAGATGAACACCTCGTCGTCCCGCTCCTCATCGGTGAAGACCGGCGGCGCGAACGGCTGGAGGAAGTAGACGTAGAAGTCGCGTGGAGGCTGGGCGGTCGACCGCTCGTTGGGCGCGCCCATGAAGAGGTAGCCACGGCGATCGGCGTTCGTGAGCGCCCAGGGGAGGTCGTACTCCCAGATGCGGTAGCTGGCCACGTAGGGGGCGTCGCGCTGGCCGAGCACCACCTCCATGGCGAGGTAGTAGGCCTCGTCGAGCTGGTCGATGTCGAGCGACTCGGCCCGCTGGGCGATCTGCTGGTCGTAGTCGATGACCTTCGTGACATCGAGGTAGACCTGTCCGTTCTCCGGGTCGAGGGAGAGGTACTGGCCGCTGACCGCAGTGAGGATCTTCTTGATGATCGCCTCGACGGTCGTCTTGAGGAAGAGGGCGTCGCGCTCGGGCAGGCCGGGAGGCAGGAGGCAAAGCTCATCCCGGAGCATCTCCGGCGTCATCCCGATGGGTCGCTGGATGTCGCCTGTCGTTAGGCGGTGCACGCTCAGCGCATCGATGATCCGCAGGGCGGTGTCGATGTAGCGCTTGTCGGGGAGCGATGTCGTGACCTTGCTGCGGAGCACATCGCTGATGTCCATGACCTGCTGGACCTCGGGGATCGTGCGGGTGGAACGGTCGTCGCCGAGCCGTTCCCGGTACGAGTCGGAGCAGAGCAGGCCCGGCGCGTCGTCGGGCACCTCCTGGTCGGCGAGACGGGCCACCTCGAGCTCGATGGTGCGCAGGATCTCGCGCTTCTCGACGATCGTGACCTGCTCGAAGGTGCGCAGGTAGTCGGGGTGGACGGGGAAGAGGGCGACGAACCGGTCGAGCCGCTCCGACATCCCCTCATACAGCGGCGTGAACCTCTGCAGGTGCTCGGTGATGCGGGCTCGCTGCGTCGCGTCCTTGCGGAGGAGGCGTTGCTCGACCACGAAGGCCACGTCCTCCCGGGAGATGCGGACCTGCTCGAACCGCGCCTGGACCCGGCGGATCGTGTCAGCCACCCCGTGGAACCGGGGGTTGTCGAAGATCGCCTCCTGGATGCCGGAGATGAACCGGAAGCGGGTCGAGCGGCAGATCTCACCGATCTCCCGCAGGAAGATGAGGTCCTGGATGAGCTCGGCGTCCTTGCGGCCCCTGAGGTACTCCAGCATCTCGTCCAGGACGAACAGCAGCCCGCGGTCGGGGTGGACCTTCTCGAACGACGCCATCATGTCCTCGAGGGCGTCCTTGGTGTTGGTGACGGTGGCCCAGTCGGGGAAGGTGTGCTGGACGCCCATGCCGGCCAGCCCTCGGGTGAGCTCGATGGCGACGATGTCCCGGAGCGGGAGGGTGGCGGCCCCGATCTCGAAGCGGATCACCTTGAAGCGACCGGCCAAATCCTTGGCTGCGGCGGCCACGCCTGGGTGCTGCAGGAGGTCGACGAGCTGGGCGTCCTCGGCCACGGCGGCGATCATCGACATGAGGTGGGTCTTGCCGGTGCCATACGTGGCGACAGTGAGGATGCCCTTCTGGTCGCCGGGGGCATCGATCTGCAGGTTGGGGAAGACCACATCGCTGAGGAGGCTGGCCATCCGCTCGGAGATCACGAAGGTCTCCACGTCACGGCGGGCGACATCGGCGGCGTCGGCGAGACGGATCTGCTTGACCGTCTCCAGCGGCTCTGTGGGCTGGATGAGCTCGGAGTACCTCATGCGGCGATCCTCTCGACGGTGTACGGGGTGTCGTCCGGGAAGGTGGTGCGGGCGGGTCGGAGGACGATGAGATCGGCCACCCTGCGGTCGAAGTGGTCGGGGCGGCCAGGCTCGCTGTACGTGGCTCGGCCCCGGGCGATGTCGCCGGGCCAGACGGCGATGATCGGCATGATGCGAGCCCGCTGGTGGAGGAGGGCGAGCAGGTCGATGCCGAGATCGGGCCACAGGACGGTATCAAGGCGGGTCAGGACGGTGGCGTCGTCCAAGGCGAGCTCGATGTCTTTGCCTGTCGGCTGATCCGAACGGACCGCCAGCGTCGCCCCGAGAGCGACGGTGGGCAGGTCGAGGTCGACGGAGAGACGTTGAGCGAGCGCCTCGGCTGCCGGGCGCAAGCCGGAGATGAGGGCTGGCCGCCGAGCAGCAAAGAGCTCGGCCAGGAGGGCCCTTCCCGCGGCGGGCCAGCGGTCATCATGCCCGAGCCCCATAGTCCGATGGTAGGGATCCGCTGTGACCAGGGCGCTCCTCATGCCTGATCGCCTGCGATCGCCCGGAAGTGGTCGGCGGCCGCTTGAGCCAGGAGGCAGTTCATGCCGGCACAGTTGCACCGGTCAGGATCAGCCCGACCGTCGGTGAGATGGCCGCGGACCCGCTTCCTGTCGGCCCAGGCTGCAGGGCCCCCAGTCGGGGCGCTCTGTCACGGCTCCTCGGCTTCGAAGTCGTCTTGCTCACCCTGTTCGTCGTCGAGGTCATCCTGCTCGTCCCCGTCCCCGTCCCCGTCCTCGTCGTCGTCAACCGCGGTCAGGGCCGCAGCTGGGTGGCGGGCTGTGTGGTTCGCCGCCCAGACCGGCAGCTTCTGGAAGACGGCCATCAGCTCGTTCGTCCAGGCGATCGTCTCGACCGGGTCGACACCCTCGCTCTCGATGAGCGGCCGCCCGTCGAGTCCGTCCACGCGCTCGATCTGAGAGACGGCTCGGTTCAGCGCCTCCATCGCGTCCCCGAACAGGCTGATCGCAGCCTCCAGCCTCTCGTGGGCAGTCTCTTGCGCCGCGGGCGCAAGTCGTCGTCCCGGGACCGGGAAGGCCCGTCGCAGTGAGTCGTCGGAGACGACCTGCTCGGTTGCACCCTCCTCAGTGCGCAGGATCGTGCCGTCGTCGCCGACGGCTCGGATGCGGCGGCCCTGGGCGTGGTCGAGCAGCGCCTGCCCGAGCTGGTGGAGGCCACGGGTACTGGTGTGCATCCGGTCGATGACCGCAGCCGGCAGGCGTCGGTCCGGCTGGCTGTTGCCCTTGGTCCCGCGGTCACCCCAGAGCTGACGGTTGGTCAGGAGGGGGTAGGCGCCACGGGCGGCCAGCTCGAGTGAGCTCGGGCCGGCCTGCTCGCCGGCCTCGATCTCCTTGAGGGCTGCGGCCAGGAGCTCCTGCGTCGGGCGGTAGGTGGCGTCCCAGCGCTGGCTGGCCAGCGTGTCGGAGAACCCGTCGCGCATGGCTCGTTGGATGTCGGTGACCTTGCCTCGATCACTGGCGGCGACCACGGAGCGCATGATGAGGGCCGCAGCGACCTGGAGCTTGAACTTGTTGTTGATGCGCTGCCTGGTGCTCTGGCTGGTGATGGCGATGAGGACGCAGTATTGGACGACCGGGTTGGGGTCGGTGATGATCCGGACGATCCTGGCGGCCCGGATGGCAGGGTCGGCGGAGAAGCCCCGCTGGTCGGCCTCGTCGCCGGTGAGCGCGCCGGCCAGCCAACTCGATTCGGCATCGGTGATCAGCCCGGCGTCGGCCAGGCCGTCGAGGACGGCGTCGGCGATCGACTCCATCATGGCCGCTTGGTCCCAGGGCTTGGGGGCATCGACGTGGCGGAGCGCCACCAGGGAGCGCACGGCCGTGGCGAAGGTCGAGGTGGAGCCGGGATTGGGTTCGAAGCCCACCAGGAGGAGGGCGGGGACGGTCTCGCAGCGGAGCGCCTCGGCCTGCTCGATGGTCGGCCCGTTCGTGAAGGCGTCGTTGAGGCTCTTGATGATCGACCGCAGGGCTCGGTCGTCTCGGCTGTAGGGGACGTCGGCCGAGCGGATGTCGAGGATGTCGTGGCACGCCGTCAGGCGGCTGCTTCCCTCTGAGGTGACGGGCACGGTGATCGAGGCGGTGCCGTCACCGTGCAGCAGGGTCACCGCTGAGACCCAGACCTCGGTCATCACACCCTGGTTCCGAATCGACAGGCGCCAGTCGTTGCCCGTCGGCGTGAGGATGAACTTCTTGGCGATGCCGGATGCCCAGCTCAGGTGCTCCCGGCTGTCGATGCGCAGCTGCAGCTCGGGTCGGCCGTCCTCGTGCGGGTCGGGTTCGGGGATGGGCCGGAACCGGCTCGCCTCGCTCGTCCCGGGGGCCAAAGCGATGGGGTGGCGCCGAGCGGGGCCGATGCGCGGGTTGCGAGGATCGGGCATCACCCGGCGGGCCCACACCCTGGTCCGCAGGCCGAGCAGGGTCCCGCCGGGCACGAAGAGGCGCTCCGGGTTGTCCGCCGCCTTGCGCACCTCGCCCGGGTCGACCGCCGACGCGGCGAGCGCCTCGGCGGCCTCGGGGCTGAGGTTGAACTCCTGCTCCAGACGGTCTGCCGCCCGCCTGGTGGCGGTGGCGAGGGAGGGGATGTCCAGCAGCTGCGGCGGCCGCGGGAGGAGGGTGTCATCGACAGTGCGTGCCATGGGAGGTGTCCTTCGGCTCAGGCGGAGGCGGTGAGGTGGCGGTAGACGGTGCGCTCGGTGCAGCCGCAGCTGGCGGCGATCTGGGGGACGGTGTGGTCGTCAGCCCGGAGCCGTCGGATCCGCTGGGGGAGGGGCAGGTCCTCCAGGTCGAGGCTCAGGTCGGCGAAGCCGAGGCCCAGTCGGGCGCTTATCCGGTCACGGCCCTCGGGGGACATCCCACCCCACCAGCCGAAGCGGAAGCCCTCGACCTCCTCGTGGGCGAGGGCCGTGGCGAGGCAGTGGGTGGCCACCGGGCACGTGGCGCAAAGAGCAAGGGCGGCGGCATCGGGCTCGCCGTCCTCGCTGAAGTACGGGTCGACGTCGAGGCCGGCACAGGCAGCGTCGGCGGCCCAGCACTGGAGGGGTGTGCGCGGGTCCCGTACGAGGGTGAGCAGCGTGGCGTCGTCGAGGGAGGGGTGTGGCGTGATGGTCATCTCGGTCCTTTCGAGCTCTTGTTGGCCATTGCTGGCGGGGGAGCTCGGACCGGGGCCCTGCGCCTCCCCTCCCGGTTGTTCAGGGACCTTCCCTGACGCTGCGGGAGGCGGCAACGGGTCTGGCTCACGTCCTTAAGGCGTACCGACCAAGGATTCGGTCAGCGTTACCGCCCGCACCACGTCATTGGGGTGCGGTAGGACGATCACGGTCGCCGTGTCGCTGGGCGCCATCGTACAGGAGGGGGTGACACCGATGCCGCTTGGCTTGAAGGCTCGGAAATCGGCATCGGTCTCGGGCGCGACCGTCGGTTGGTCGCCGCTGCTCCGACGTCGACCGAACGAACTCGCCGTGCTCCAGCCGAGTCGAGGGGCGAAGTGTGGGCTTCGTGTTGCGCCCGATCGCGCCATCCTCGACGTTCGGCAGGGCCAGCGGGCTGCTGCCCTACTCGGGAGCCGCTCGAGTTGAAGCCGAGTCGTGGCCAGAGGGAGGGCCGCCGCGGTGTCATCTGGCGGGTGAGGCGGGTCGACGGCGCGATCCTGCGGGAAGCCTCGATTTTCTTCGCGACCGAGCTCTACGGTCGACCGAAGAGGTAGTTGCGTTCATCGACGCCCACCGGTCCTGGGTGACCCGTGGGCTGCGGGGGGGATCGAGCCAATCTGCACGACGTTGGAGGTCGCCCCGTCGACCTACTACTCAGCGAAGAACCGGCCGGAGTCGGCCCGGGCTGTGTCCGACGCCGAGCTGAAGCCCACGATCCTGGCCGTGTTCAAGGGCAACTACAGCGTCTACGGGGCCCGCAAGATGTGAAAGGCGCTGGCCCGCCAGAACGTGATCGTGGGCCGGGACCGGGTGGCCCGGATGATGCGGGTCCTGGGCCTGGCCAACCAAAGCTGGATAAGGACGTGCCCGTCAGTCAGCCCGCCGCCGGGCGACCCACTGCAAGATCTGAGCTCGCAACCAGAGCCGCGGCCGACCCCGACCTAGATCCATCACCGGTCGAGGCATGTCGGGGTATCGCTTCTGGTAGGCGGAGACCGTGTTCCGGTGGCTCAGGCCGAGGAGATCCGCGACACCCTGCGCATCGATCAAGTCGTCGGTGTTGACCTCCGGGGACACGTGGCGAGCCTACACCCGTTGACATATGCCGCAGCGGACGTCTAGCCTACGGGTGTAAACAAGAGTGGCC
>Ga0136611_10000748_pt1 | contig 21832 bp, 21 predicted proteins | sample AntDrymUQ2232306_2_FD_106645 | JGI IMG/M metagenome (GOLD analysis project Ga0136611, IMG submission 106645) | Polar desert sand microbial communities from Dry Valleys, Antarctica - metaG UQ223 (23.06) | ecosystem: Environmental > Terrestrial > Soil > Desert | place: Antarctica: Dry Valley...
AACATCGAAACGCGCCCCGTCTGGCGTCCCATGCACACGCAGCCGCTGTTCGCCGAGGCGGAGTGCGTGGGTGGCGCCGTAGCCGAGCGCCTGTACGCGACGGGGCTCTGTCTGCCCTCGTCATCCAGCCTGTCAGATGACGCGCAGGACAGCGTCATCCGGGCGCTGCGACAGTGCGTCGCCGCCTCTCTGGCCACCGCCTAGTCGCGGGACGCGGGTTTCCCGCGATGTCCGCCTCATTCCTTCATGCCGCGCTCACTCGAGCTGTTCCTCGTCGTCGTCACCGCAGTGTTTTGGGTGCCGGCACTCGTTGTTCTCGCGCTCATCGTGCGCGTCGCCGTCGGCAGCCCGGTCCTCTTTCGACAGCGCCGCCCGGGACTGCGCGGCGTGGAGTTCGAGCTTCTGAAATTCCGGAGCATGCGGGACGCCGAGGACGATGCGGGGCGCGTGCTGCCCGACGCCGAGCGGCTCACCCCGTTCGGCCGGTGGCTGCGCGGGACGAGCCTCGACGAGTTACCCGAGCTCATCAACGTGCTGCGCGGGGAGATGAGCCTCGTGGGTCCGCGCCCGCTGCTGCCGCAGTATCTGGGCCTGTACTCCGAGGCGCACCGGCGACGGCATGACGTGCGGCCCGGCATCACGGGATGGGCCCAGATCAACGGGCGCAACTCCCTCGGGTGGGGCGAGCGTTTCGACCTGGACGTCTGGTACGTCGCCAACCGTTCCCTGCGCCTCGACCTGCGCATCCTCGCCACGACCCTGCGCACGGTGCTTCGCCGCGAAGGGATCAGCGCGCGCGGCGAGGCGACGATGAGCGCCTTCGACGGCTACGGCGATCGGTAGTCACCGAGTGAGACTCCTTCCGTGCGGCGCGTGACGTCGGGAGTTGGCCGCGCCGGCGGCTCTCACTCCGCTCTCCCCCGATGTTATACTACCCTCGCCATTACTGGAATCGAGCGCAATCCAGCACGTCACCGACCGCGCGGCGAGCTGGTGCGCCGGCTGCCCGGCCGCAGCCCGCGTCGCGTGTCCCATCCCTTTGCGGAGCATACCGAAAGCCATGAAAGTCGTGATTCTCTGCGGGGGTAAGGGTACACGACTCCGGGAAGAGACGGAGTATCGTCCAAAGCCAATGGTGCCCATTGGCAACCGTCCGATCCTCTGGCACATCATGAAGACCTATGCTTCGTTCGGGCACACGGAGTTCATCCTGTGCCTGGGATACAAGGGGGAGGTGATCAAGGACTGGTTCCGGAACTACGACTGGATGGTGTCCGACGTGACGATGCGCCTCGGCGCCGCTGGTGGCGACGTCCGCTTTCATCGTCCCTCCGACGACCACGACTGGACCGTGACGCTCGCCGATACCGGGGAGGACACGATGACCGGGGGGCGCATCAAGCGAATCGAGAAATACCTCGACGACGACGAGGAGTTTCTGCTCACGTACGGTGACGGCGTCGGCAACGTGGACATCAGTACATCCATCGCCTTTCATCGGAGCACCGGCAAGACGCTCACCCTCACCGGTGTGCGGCCGCCCGGTCGCTTCGGGGAGCTCAAGGTCGACGCGGGAATGGTCACGACCTTCTTCGAGAAGCCGCAGGTGACGGCGGGCCGCATCAACGGCGGGTACTTCGTGGCCAACCGCGATCTCTTCCGGTACCTCAACGACGACGCGGGGCTCGTATTCGAGCAGGAGCCGCTGACGGCGCTGTCGAACGCCGGCGAGCTGGCGTGCTACTTCCACGATGGTTTCTGGCAGCCGATGGACACCTACCAGGAGTATCTGCTGCTGAACCGGATGTGGGACGAGGGACGCGCCGTGTGGCGGGTGTGGTAACCTCGCTTGGCGCCGCGATGGACCTCGGCTTCGTTCGTGGCCGCCGGGTGCTGGTGACGGGCCACACCGGATTCAAGGGCGCCTGGCTCGCCGAGTGGCTCGTGCAGCTCGGGGCCGAGGTCAGCGGGATCGCCCTTCCGCCCGAGCGGGCCGACTCGCTGTTCGAGCGCCTCGGCCTCGCCACGCGGACTCACCATGCCGTCTGCGACATCCGCGAGGCGGAGGCGCTGCGCCAGCTTGTCGTGCGCGCCGCGCCCGAGATCGTGTTTCATCTGGCGGCCCAGCCGCTCGTCCGCCGGAGCTATCGCGACCCGCTCGGCACCTGGGCGACGAACGTCGTGGGCACGCTCAACGTCCTGGAAGCCGTGCGGACGCTGGGCACTCCGGTGCGCGTCGTTGCCGTGACCACCGACAAGGTGTATCGCAACCGGGAGTGGCCGTACGCCTACCGCGAAGTCGACGAGCTGGGCGGCCACGATCCGTACAGCGCATCCAAGGCCGCGTCCGAGATCGCGGTGGCGTCGTGGCGCGCCTCCCTGGGCACGGCAGGCGGCGTTCGCGTCGCGACGGCGCGCGCAGGCAACGTGCTTGGCGGGGGGGACGACGCGGAGGACCGCATCGTGCCCGACTGTTATCGCGCGTGGCTCGACGGACGCGCGGTGCCCTTGCGCTTCCCCGCCTCGACGCGCCCGTGGCAGCACGTGCTCGAGCCGCTCTCCGGCTACCTGCGACTTGCGCATCAGCTCGACGTGAGCGACGGCGCATATCTCGAGACGTGCAACTTCGGGCCCGGGCCCGGCGGCGACCGCGAGGTGCGCGATCTCGTCGCCGCCCTCGCCGCACTGGGACCCGGCCGCGCCTGGATCGATGCCTCGGAGCCCGGCGCGGTGCACGAAGCGCGGGCGCTCTCCCTCTCCATTGACCGCGCGCGTCACGAACTGGGTTGGTCTCCCCTGCTCTCCTTCGAGGAGACCATGTCCTGGGTCGACGCGGGCTACCGCGGACCGCCGAGCGCGCTCGCCGCGATCGTGCGGGACCAGATTCACACTTACCAGCAGCGGTTCATCGCATGACGGCCCCGCTTCCCTCGACCGACCGCGCCGCGGCGCTGCGCGCTCAGATCCTCACGCTCGTGCGCGAATATCACGCGGAAGGCTTCCCCGTCCGTCCGTTCGTGGCGGGCGAGACGCCGGTCCCCGTGTCGGGCAAGGTGTTCGATGCGCACGAACTAGGTCATCTGGTCGACGCGAGCCTCGATTTCTGGCTGACGACCGGGCGGTTCGCCATCGAGTTCGAGCGCGCCTTCGCGCGCGTGTTCGGCACGCGGAGCGCGAGCCTCGTGAACTCCGGCTCGTCGGCGAATCTCGTGGCCCTCTCGGCGCTCACCTCGCCCTCGCTCAAGGACCGGCAGCTTCGCGCGGGCGACGAGGTGATCACCGTGGCCGCGGGGTTTCCGACGACGGTGAACCCGATCATCCAGAACCGGCTTGTGCCGGTGTTCATCGACGTGGTGCTCCCGACCCTGGGCGTCGACGTCTCGATGCTGGAGGCGGCGCTCAGCCCCCGGACGCGCGCCATCATGATCGCGCACACCCTCGGGAATCCCTTCGACCTGGCGACCGTCAGCGCGTTCGCGAAGAAGCACGGGTTGTGGCTGGTGGAGGACTGCTGCGACGCGCTCGGCGCGACCTACGATGGCAAGCCGGTCGGCACGTTCGGCGACGTGGCGACGGTGAGCTTCTACCCGGCGCATCACATCACCATGGGTGAAGGGGGGGCGGTGATGACGCAAAAGCCCGCCTTGCGTACGCTGATCGAGTCGTTCCGCGACTGGGGCCGCGACTGCTGGTGCGAGCCGGGCAAGGACAACACCTGCGGCAAGCGCTTCGACTGGCAGCTGGGCGAGCTGCCGCACGGCTACGATCACAAGTACACCTATTCGCACATCGGTTACAACCTCAAGGCCACCGACATGCAGGCGGCGGTGGGCCTCGCGCAGCTGGACAAGCTGCCGGCGTTCATCGCCGCGCGGCGGCGCAACTTCGCGTTCCTGCACGAGGGGCTCCAGGATCTGCAGGACGTGATTCTGCTGCCCCAGGCCGAACCGAACTCGGAGCCGAGCTGGTTCGGGTTCCCCATGTTCGTGCGGGCCGATGCGCCCTTCACGCGCAACGAGCTGGTGCAGCATCTCGAGAGCCGCAAGATCGCGACGCGGCTCGTGTTCGCCGGCAATCTCGTCCGGCAGCCAGCCTATCTGGGCATCGAACACCGCGTGGTCGGTGAGCTGACGCAGTCCGATCGCGTGATGAATACGGGGTTCTGGGTCGGGGTCTATCCAGGGCTGGGCGAGTCGCAACTCTCGTACATCATCGACACGATCCGGGCGTTCGCGCGGCGGTGAGGGACCGCGCCGGCGGCGCGCGCCGCCCCGCTATGCGGACGTGCGCAGCGGGGGGGCCGGCCCGGCGCGCCAGCACTCCCTCAGCAGGCTGCCGCCCAGCACTGACATGAGCAGCGGATTGAGGACCACGGCGATGCTCGTCTGGCCCCCGATCCAGAGATACGCCTTGGGTACCAGCAGCAACCCGAGCAGCGCGGCGTTGAGCGCATCGCGGCGGCCAGGCGCGGCGGCCAGGAACAGGGCGAGGGGCAGCAACAGGTGCACGAGCTTGTAGTCGAACGACACCTGCGGAAAGAGGAGCATCACGAAGGTCAGCAGGGCGACGTGCTGCCATAGCGCGCCGCCACGGTAGATCAGCAGTGCCGCGAGCGCCGCAAAGGCGAGCAGGCAGAGTACCGCATAGGGCAGCACGAGGGCGCCCACCGACTCGCGCGGGACGAGATGCAACGCGAGGTTCCCCAGCTTCAGCAGGCCGAAGTAGCTGCTGTTGAACGGGAGACCCAGATTCCCCACGATGTAGCCGGCATTGAAGTGCGAGAGGTTCCGGGAGAGCTGCGAGAAGGAGCCCTCGACGCCGCCGGGGAAGAGCGCGGCGCTGCCGATCGAGAGAAGCAGGGTGAGGGCGGCGTACACCCCCACCGCGCGGTACTGCCGGCGCGCGAGGAGCAGGACGACGAATACCCCCGGATACGCCTTCATGGCGGTGGCGGCGGCCAGCCACGCCGCGGCCGCGAGCCACCGCTCGTGCTGGAGACACCACAGGAATCCGCACAACGCGGCGAACACGAGGATCTCGAGATTGCCCCGGTCGATGCAGAACAGGACAGGATAGGTCAGCAGCGCTAGCACCACGAGCGCGACCGGACGCTGGAATGCGGGCAGGGCAGGAAGGCCGCGCCCGACCCACCAGAGGCTCACCGCGACGAGGGTACCGACGAGCGCGACGTAGAGGAGCGGCCCGGGGAGCCCGCGAACAAGCCAGAGCGGCACGAAGGTGAACGGGAAATAGACGCTCAGCGGCGATGCGTACGGGGTTCCGGCCTTGACCGGCGCGAGGATGTTGAAGAAGTCGTTCGCAAAGTCGCGCGGGTCGAACAGGAAGGTGCTGGCCGGATAGGGGCGCCCGAGGTACATCGCCATGCCGTAGTGAAACGCGACCGCCAGGGAGAAGCCCGAGAGCACGATCAGCACGATGAGCCAGGTGCGGTCCTCGCGCGTCATGGCGTCTCCGGACCACCGGACCGGAACCGGAGCCGAAGCATGGTGAACAGGTAGGTCGCCATGAAGGCGAGCAGGTTGCGCTTCGTTTCGCCGAACATGCGCTTCTTGAACGAGAAGGGCACTTCCTTGATCCGCACCGCGGGGTGTCGGCGCACGATCTTGTACAGGATCTCCTCGACGATGTCGAAGTTGTTGCAGGTCAGCGTCAACGCCTGCAGCAGATCGGCGCGGTAGACCTTGAAGCTGTTCGAGACGTCCTTGACCTTGAGCTGCAGCACGAGCGAGTAGCTGGCGTTGAGGAGCCGGCTCATCGCCACGAGCGTGCGGTCGTTCTCGGTATAGCCGCCTTCCACATATCGCGAGGCGATGACGATGTCATGCGCTCCGGTCTGCTCGAGCAGCCGCGGGATGAACTCCGGCGCATGCGAGCCGTCGGCGTCCATGAACACGATCCACTGTCCACGCGCCTCCCGGATTCCGGTCCGGACCGCATCCCCGAACGTGGTGCCGGGCGACCGCCGGACGAACCGCGCCCTGTGCTCGTGGCAGGCCGCCTCCGTGGCGTCGAGTGGCGTCGGGGTGTCGACGACGATCACTTCGTAGGGCTCGGGCTGCGCCGAGAGCACGGCATGCAGGCGCGGCAGGAGCAGCCGGAGATTCTCCTCCTCGAGGTAGGCCGGGAGCACCACGCTGTACACGGGGGTCTCAGCCACTGTTCTGCACCCACGCCACCATGCTGCGGAGACCTTCGTCTCGCGTGAGCGCCGGTGCCCAGTCGAGCAGCGCGGCCGCCTTCCGGATGTCCGAGACGTAGACGCGCTGGTCGCTCTGGCGCCACGGCAGCTGTGTGTAGGCGAGCGTCACGTCGAGCTCCTGTTCCAGAAAGGCGAACAGCTCAAGGAGCGACAGGCTGTTGTCCGGACCGCCGCCGATGTTGAACGCCTGGCCGGCCGCGCGGTCGGCGTGGCGCACCGCCGCGAAGTAGCACTCCACCAGGTCGCTGGCGAACAGGACGTCCCGCACCTGCTTCCCATTGCCCGAGATTGTGAAGGGCGTCTCGCCCTGCGCGCGCCGCGCGTCGACGGCCTGACGGACGAACCAGCCGATCCACCCCTGGTCGACTGTGCTGAACTGCCGCGTCCCGAACACGGAGGAGTGCCGGAATACCACGGTCCGCAGACCGTAGATCCGGGCATAATCCAGCATGTACTGATCCACGGCTCCCTTGGAGCATCCGTACGGGCTCCGGAAGTCGAGGCGCAGGTCCTCGGAGAAGCCCTGCGGAAAGGCCGTCGCGACATAGCGGGTTCGCTGCTCCTGGTAGTCGAGCGTCTCCAGGTCACCGTACACCTTGTTGGTTGACGAGTAGGTCACGAGGGCCTGCGGCGCATGGCGGCGTACGCTCTCCAGCAGGTTGATGCCGCCCGTGACGTTCGTCTCGAAGTCCAGCCGGGGGTTCTCGATCGAGGTCGTCATCGCGACCTGGCCGGCAAGGTGGAACACGACGTCCGGACGGCTCAGCTGCACGGCGCGCTCAACGTCGTGCGCGGAGCGGATGTCGGAGTGGAAGAATGTGAACGCCCCCTGTTCGCGCAGCCACGCCAGGTTCTGCCCGGTGCCGGAACGATACAGGTTGTCGAGTACGAAGAGCTCGTCGCCGTCCGCGAGCACGCGGCTCGCGAGGTTGGAGCCCAGGAAGCCGCAGCCCCCCGTGATCAGGTAGCGCATGACAGCAGATGTTCCCGCTCAAGGGTAATGGTGCGGCAAAGGCCGTCGCGCAGCGCCACGCGCGGTTGCCATCCGAGAGCCAGCAGCGAGCGCACGTCGGCGTGAGACTCCATCACCTCACGCTCGCGGTAGGGCAACGCCCCGAAGTCGAGCCGGGTGCGCTCGTTCGCGGACAGCGTCTTAGCCAACCGCACGAAATCCGCGATCGTGATGCTGGCCCCCGTCCCCACTTCGTACCGGTAGAGGCCGGGCGTCGCGCCCAAGCTGAACTCGAGGATGGTGAGGAAGGCCTCGACCACGTCGTCGATGAAGACGAAGTCGCGTCGCTGCCCGCCAGGGGTGAGGCTCAGCACCGGATCGTCGGTCAGCAGGCGCTGCACGACGTGGCTCACGAACTTCGAGGGATCGTCGTACGGCCCGTAGAAATGCTCCAGGGCCACGTTGGCACACACCAGGCGCTCCGAGAACACTGGGAGCCACTCGAGGAACTGGTGCTTGGACAGCGAATAGTGATTCACCCGCTTGTCCAGGATCGTGTCGCTGTTGATGAAGACCGACGACCCGTGCCGCTCGCCCAGCTGGAGCAGCGAGAGCGGCAGCAGGAGGTTGGCCTCGATGATGTCCGTCGGCGGTTCGGTGCGCCGCCCGTAATTCGTGGCGCAGTGCACGATGACGCCGATCGGGTGCTCGTCGAAGATCGCCCGCATCGGCACCCGATCGACGTCGTAGCACCGGATGCGTGACTCCAGCCCCGCCAGTCGAGCAAGCTTCGAGGACGACCGCTTGACCACGACGAGCGGATGGGCGGTGCCCGCGAGCCGCCGCACCAGATTGCTCCCGAGGAACCCCGTGCCCCCGGTCACCAGGACGGTGGCCGGGGTGCTCATCGCCGCCTCAGCGGCCGCCGCGCAGGCATCGACGGGGGCGAAGGGTCAGGCGCAGGTGAGAGCACGACCCTCGCCCGCACGCGCTACAGGCCACGCTGCTTGATCGTCTGCATGAGCGCCTCGTTGCCCGCGTACGGGGTGTCGATCGTCTCGATCGTCACCGGCGCGTCCTTCGCGCACGCCGTGAGGGTGCGGTGCCCGAACTGGCCGAGCATGAGCTCCCGGCAGGAGATCTGCCCCTTCTGCAGCGGGATCGCGAGGTAGACGTCATCCTCGGTGAGCAGCTGCCCCGGCTGGAGGTCGCGCTTCGCGTAGACGCCCCGGATGTAGGAGTCGAGGTACGCGGTCTCCTTCGCGAGCGGGACCTTGCGCTCGTGCCCGGACGTGCCGCACATCTCCTTCGCCTTGTGGAAGGCCTTGAACCAGGCGTCGATCTGCGCCGGGAGCGACGAGTACTTCGCCACCTCCGCCCCGTCGTCGTCGATGTCGATATGGCGCTCGAAGGTCCGCGCGCCCTTCGCATAGCTCATCATGACCGACGAGGTCCAGTCATGGTACTCGTGGCACGAATAGCCGATGGTGTGGTTCGGATACCGGTTGCGCAGGAAGTCGATCTGGTTGAGCTCGCACTCGGAGTCCTCGTGCGGATACGCCGCCACGACGTGGTTGATCGCCATGGGAATGCCGCGGTTCTCGAAGAAGGTGACCATGTCGTCCATGTCCTTCAACGACGTCCCGCCCACCGACACGATGACGGGCTTGCGCGTTCTGGCGATCTTCTCGATGAGCAGCCAGTCGTTGCTGTCCGCGCTCGCGATCTTGATGATCGGCATGTTGAACTCGACGCACAGGTCGACGGACTTCTCGTCGAACGGGGTCGACATGGGGATGCACCCGGACCGCCGGATGGCGTCGACGAGGACGGCGAACTCGTCCTTCGACAGGCGCGTCTCCGTGACCCGGCGGATGTAGCGGATGTCCTGACGGTCCTGGAAGTCCTTGTGGATGAACGTGTCCACATCGCGGAACTGGAGCTTGATGGCCGCGCGCACGTTGTTGAAGCGCACGATCTTGGCGAACTGCTCGACGATGCGAAGTCCGCGCTCCAGGCTGCCGAGATGGTTGTTCGTCACCTCGAGGACGAACAGGTCCTCGAATATATCCTTGTTCATGAGAGTCGCCGGTGAATGACCGCTGTCCCGCGATCGTCCCCACCGGGATCCGGCGGGGAGCGGGAACACCCAAAGCTAGAGGTCGGCCAAGCGTCTGCCAACCACCCCGCCGGCAGGCCGACCCGTGTCGCCGCGCTACCCGCCGATCCGCTGGATGAACGCGGCGACCGCCGGCATCAGCACGTCATCGAGCGGAACGAGCCGCTTCTCCATCCGTCCCGCCCCCCGGGTCAGGATGCAGTGGACGCCGGCCTGGGTCGCCTTCTTGTCCGTGAGCACCGCGCGGCGCATCGCCGCCGGCGCCACGTCGAGCAGCATGCCCTCGTAGGGCGTGTGCCAGGGCCGCAGCTCCGCGGAGAGCGTGACGAAGTAGTCCTCGTCCACCAGGCCCAGCGTCGCCGACACGTAGGTCGCCGTCAGCATGCCGAGCGTCACCGCGATGCCGTGGGGAATGCGGAAGTGCGTCGCCGACTCGTACGCGTGCGCGAAGGTGTGGCCGTAGTTCAGCAGATTGCGGATGCCCGTGTCGAACTCATCGGCCTCGATGTACCGCTGCTTGATGCGCAGCGAATCGAGGATCCGCGGTGGCAGCACCGAGCGGTCGGCCGGCAGGTGCGCGAGCGACTCCAGCAGCGACGCGTACTCGGGGGTCCCGGTGAGAAGGTGCAGCTTGAGCATCTCGCCCACGCCGGAGCGCACGTCGTCCCAGGCCAGCGTGTGCAAGACCTCGTGCGTCAGCGCCACCGCCCGCGGGGGGTAGAACGTGCCGATCTGGTTCTTGTAGGTGCCGATGTTGATGGAGCTCTTGCTCCCGATGCAGCTGTCACACTGCGCCAGGAGCGTCGTGGGCACGAGGGCCCACTCCACCCCGCGGAACAGCACCGAGGCGATGAAGCAGCCAAGATCCTGCAGCACCCCGCCGCCGACGACCAGCAGCATCCCATCCCGCTTGATCCCGCGCTCCAGCAACGTGGTGAAGATCGGCGCGAGGGCCTCGTACGACTTGACCTCCTCGCTCGCCTCCACGGCGATCATCCGGTCGCCGTCGACCAGATCGCGCAGGGCCGCCCCGTACAGCTCCAGCACGCGGGCATCGACAAGGCAGAACGCCCCCGGCCTCCCCACCGCCCGCACCGCGTCGGCGAGTGAGGCAGAGGCGAGCACATCATACGCGCCGTCACTGCTGCGGATCGTGAGCGTCGCCTCCCCGGTGCTCAGAGACACGTGAACCCCCCGTCGACCACGACCATCTGCCCGGTGAGATAGGTGCAGTCGTCCGAGCAGAGAAACGCGGCGACTTGCGCGAGCTCGACGGGTTGCGCGAGCCGGCGCATCGGGATCGCCGCCTCGATGGCGGCGAGATCGGCCGGCGAGTTGTTCTGCCGGGTGAGCGCGGTCTCGACGTAGCCGGGGCACAGCGCATTGACGAGGATCCCGCGCGGTCCATACTCCACGGCGGCGCTGCGGGTCAGCGCATTGAGCGCCGCCTTGGACATCGAGTACGCCGCACGCCGCTCCTTGGTGACGAGGCTGAAGATGGTGCTCACGTTCAGGATGCGCCCCCAGCCCCGCGCCTCCATTCCCGGAGCGAAGGCCTGGATCAGCCGGAGCGCCGCCCCATGATTGATCTGGAGCATCTCCTGCCAGGTCGACGCCTCGATGTCACCCACGCGTGCGAGCACGTTGATCCCGGCGTTGTTCACCAGCACGTCGACCGCCAGCGAGGGATGGGCCGCGAGATAGCCCTCGATCGACGCGGGGCTGGCGAGATCGAGCTCCGCGCGGGTCGGCGTGATCGTCTGGAAGCCCCTGGCCTGCAGCGCGTCGGCGATCGCCGCGCCGATCCCGCGCGAGCCGCCGGTGATGAACGCCGTGCGTCGTGTCATGATGTCAGAAGGTGAGCGCGACCAGCATGTTGGCCTCGAGTTCCGTCCGATCGAGGAACGGCGCCATGTCCTCGAGGGACGCGGAGACGATGCGTCCGTCGGGCAGCTGGCGCGAGCTGAGCTTCGGCTCGAACAGCTGATCCGGATCCAGCATGACCTCGCAGAGCGCCGGCCCCTCCAGGCGCAGCACCGCGTCGACCGCGTCCATGGCGTCCGGTCCCTCGATCCGGAACGAAGGGAGCCCGTACGCAGTGCCGACCTTCACGTAATCGGGAAACGACACCCCGCTGCGGGCGCTCTCCCCCACGAAGTTGCCCTTGAAGAAGCCGCCCTGCGTCATCCGGATGGAGAGATAGCCACCGTTGTTGAGGATGAAGAGCTTGATCGGCAGCGCATGATGGGCGATCGTCTGCAGCTCCTGGATGTTGAGCTGGCCGCTGCCGTCGCCGGCGAGACAGATCACCGTGCGGTCCGGCGCGGCGAACGCCGCACCGATGGCCGAAGGAATGTCGTATCCCATCGAGGCGTCGCCGGAGTTGCAGAACATGCGCATGCCCGGCTTCATGTGACCGACCTGGAACGGGATGACGCAGGCCGCGCCGTCCCCGCACGCGATCACGTGCCGCTCGTCGAGCCGCCGGATCAGCGCATCGAGAAAATGATAGGGGTTGAGGGCGCCTCCCGTGGCGCGATGGTGTGCCGCGACCACCGGATAGCGCTCCACCCGCTCCCTGCACCACGCCAGCCAGGCGGCGTGCGTCGTGCTCGGCACCCACGCCCTGTGGAGCTGGCGCTCGAGCTCCTCGAAGAACAGCCGCGCATCGCTCACGATGGGGAGGTCGGGGCGCACGGTCGGCTTCTGCAACTCCGCCGGGTCGACGTCTACCCAGACCTTGTACGCGTGCCGCGCGAAGTTCTCCCAGTTGTAGCTGACCTGGCGGACATTCAGCCGCGACCCGACGACCAGCAGGACGTCCGAATTCTGGACCGTGAAGTTGCCGGCGCGATTGCCGATGGTGCCCGGGCGCCCGCAGTACTGCGGATCGTCGCTCGGCACCATGTCGTGCCCGGTCCACGAGGTCACCACGGGGATGCCGAGCCTGCGCCGCACCCGGTCCATCACCGGCACCGCGTCGGCGATGCGGACCCCGCTGCCGATCATCAGCACGGGCCGCTCAGCCGCCGCCAGCCGCTCGATGACTTCGGCGCATCGCGATGCCAGATCGTCCGTTGCCGGCGGCGCGTCCTCCGCTGGATCGTATCCGCGCATCGACGCCGGGTCCACCATCGCCGACTGGACGTCGACCGGGATGTCGAGCCAGCATGGACCCGGGCGCCCCGATGTCGCGAGGTGCAGCGCGCGCTCCAGGTGATAGCGGATGCTCTCCGGCTCGGTCACCTGCACCGCGTACTTGGTGATGCCGGCGGCCATGCGGACGATGTCGACCTCCTGGTCTCCGAGCTGGCGCAGCCCGGGCACGTCGTGCGCGGTCAGCGTCGTCTGCCGCTTCACCTGCCCGGAGATCACCAGCATCGGGATGGAATCCGTGAACGCGCCGAACACCCCGTTCAGGGCGTTGATGCCGCCCGGACCGGTCGTCACGCTCACCACCCCCACCCTCCCACTCACGCGCGCGTACGCCTCGGCCGCCATCGCGCAGGCCTGCTCGTGATGGCAGCACACATAGCGAATCCCTTCGCAATGGCCGAGCGCGTCGTTCAGGAACATCGCTCCGCCGCCCGTGAGCAGGAACACGTGGCGGGTCCCGGTGGCGTGGAGATGCTGGAAGATGTAGTCGGCGACGCGCTGCATGCTCGAAGGATTGGGAGAAGCGGACTCAGTCACGCGTCCCGGCGGTTGGCGCGCCGTGAAGCTGATCGCGATACCATGACGCCGTCCGGCGAATGCCGTCGTCCAGCGAGACGCGCGGCACGAGCCCGAGCTCGGCTTCGGCACGCCGAACGTCCGGAACGTAGCGATGGGCCGGAGCGCCCGGAATTGCGGTGGCCGCGATCGCCACGGGCGAGGTGCCGCCAAGCACCCGGGAGACCGTCATGGCGAGCTCGGCGATACTCACCGCCTCGGGCGAGCCGACGTTGTAGGGACGCCCGCTGCGGCCGCGAAGGAGAATCGTCCAGAGCCAGGTCGCGAGATCGCTCGCGTACAGGTACGAGCGCACCGCAGTGCCGTCCCCTCCTACCCGGATCGGGCGACCCAGCAATGCATCCCGGATGAAGTTGCCGATGGCAAAGTGCGCGTCGAGCGGGAGATAAGGGCCCACGAACGCGAAACACCGCGCGATCAAGGCCGCCGGACCACCGTCATGCTGAACGCACGCACACATCGTCTCGGCGATCCGCTTTCCTTCGGCGTACGCCGCCGCCGGCGACGAGCAGTCGGGCGCGCCCGCGTGGGTCTCGCTGACATGCGCCAGCGCTGCCGGCTGGACCCCATACACGGCCCCCGAGCTGGCGAGGAGGAAGCGGGAGGCTCCCCCGTTCCGGGCCAGGTCGAGCGCCGAGCGGGTCCCTTGTGCCACGGTATCCAGCATGCGCAGCGGCTCCTCGGCCAGCAAGCGAGCGCTCGCGTCAGTCGCGGCGTGGATGACGTAGTCGAGCGACGTCGCATCGCGCCCGCCCTGCGCGTGGAGTGCCCCGATGTCGAACGTGCGCACATCACCGGTCACGAACCGAATCGCTGGGTCCGCGGCGAGGTGCGGCGCCTTCGCCGAGAACGACGCCACGTCGCGGGTCAGGACGACCGCCGACGCTTCGAGCCGAAGCACGCGGTTGGCGTGACAGAAGCTTTCGAGAAGCCAGGAGCCGAAGAATCCCGTTCCTCCGGTGATGAACAGCCGGCGACCTCGCAGCGCCTCCCAGAGTCCGGTCGTGGACGACTGCACCTCCTGGAGATCGTACGCGAGGGACGCGGTGCGTGTGGTCATGCGGGCAATCTACAGCGCGGTAGTCGGTGTTCAACCGCGCATCACCCGTCGAGCAGAAAGGTCGTCTCGCGTGACCAAAGAGTGGCGTTGACACTCGAGCGTCGTTCGGAATAGGTTCCTGACCTGTCGCCGGGAAGCGATGTCCCCGGCTGTGGCGATCCCATTTTCTTTCCCATCATGCCCAACTTCACGGAAGAGCGATTGGGCACTCCAGTGCTCGGGGACATCTTCATCAGCCTGTGCATTCCGACGTACAGGCGGGCGCCGAAAGTCGCTCGGCTGATGCGCCAGCTCACGCGCGTGATTGCCGCGTCGTCCTACCGCACCAAGATCGAAGTCGTGATCTCCAACAACGCGTCGCCCGACGCCACGGCCGATGCGATTCGCGCCGAGTCGGCGGGGCTGGCCACGCACTGCCGCGTGCGCGTGTACACGCAGCACGAGAACATCGGCGGTGAGGCCAACTTCCGGTTTCTCTACGAGCACGCCGAGGGGCGCTACGTCTGGATCTTTCCGGATGATGACATTCTCTACGAGGACCAGTTCGACCGCCTGATCGCCGACCTGGAGCGTGTAGCGCCCGAAATCTGCCTGTCCTCGTTCTGCCAGCCGCCCTGGGACGGGGACCGGCGCATGTTCGACTGCGGCGGTGCCGAGACCGCGCTGGTCGAGGATCTGCGGCAGGCGATCCCGCACCTGGTGCGCTTCCCGAAGCTCACCGCGTACGTCTACCGCCGCCGAGTCCTTGCACCACGGGAGCAGGCATCGAGTATACAGGCCGCGGAGACGACGTCGTTCTGGTTCGTGACGCTCTGCCTGTTGCTGCTCAACAATCATGAGAACCGGCTGCTGCTGCGCTCGCCGAACGTCGCGCACGCGGACGAAGACTTCCTCGATCTCAATTTCTCTCCCCGGGTATATCTCACGATGGCTGAAGCGGTACGCCTCGGCCTGACGGGCCACGAGGCTCCGGAGCCGCTGATCGCCGAGGTGACGATTCTCGACATCCCGATGGCCGTGGTCGGGCTGGTCTTTCGGCACACGGTCGGCCTGAGCACGCTCGCGGCGAGCGTAGCGGAATCCGACTACCGGTACATTCGCGAGAATCTTCGCGCCATGGTGACGCATGGATGGCGGAACGCGCTCAAGGTTCCGGTCATTCTCGTGCTTTATCCGCTGGTCGGCCGAGCGCGCGGGCGGCCCACCGGCCCCTGAGTGCATGGCGGATATCGACGGCGCGGAGGGTGAGTCGTCAAGGGCGCCACTTGACAGCGGAGGTCGGGGGCGCGAGCATTGGGGGTGACTGTTCATTCAGTGAATGAATCCCAATCGCCTCATGCGCGATCCGCCCCCTACCTGGAACCCTCGCCGCGAATGCGCGAGATGCTCCTGATGGAGGCGCTCGGCGAGTCGGCTGAACTCTCGCAGAGCGAGCTCGCCCGCCGCGTCGGGCTCACCCCGGCCCGCGTCAACAGCTACATCCACGATTTCATCGGCAAACGATATATCACCACCAGCCACCGGTCGCGCGGCCTCGCGTATCACCTCACCCCGGAAGGGCGGCACTGCCTCGCCTACCATCGCGTCTCGTATCGCGCCGAGCTGGTCCGCCTGTCGTCTGACGCCCGAGCCCGCTTTCAGCAGTTCTTCCGCGACCTGCGCGCGCTCGGCATCGGCGCGGTGGCCTGCTACGGCGCCGGTGAGACTGGCGAGGTGGTACTGGACGCACTGGCGGGCACTGGGCTCATGGACATCCGGTGCGTGCTCGACGACGACCCGGCGAAGCACGGCACCAGCTTTCACGGGTTCACGGTACAGTCCCCAGACCGGATCGCGGACCTCGACATCCAGGCCGTGGTGATCACCAGCGTTGTCTGCGGCGCCGCGCTTCACGCCCGCCTGCTGGCGCGTGACGACCTTGGCGCCGTGAGGGTGTATTCGCTTGCCACCTGAGCGCGCGGAGGCCGGGGCTCTGACCGGTCCGGGTGTCCGTCCGGCCCCATCGTCAGCCGGCGTCGCCGCCGGATTCCTTCTTCACGTGTAGACCAGCCATGCCACAGGCCCAAATCCCCAACGTCGCCATTCGCGGAGTCGTGTGCGCCGTGCCGGGCGATCCGATTCCGGTCGCCGAGATCGCTCCGCACTTCGGCGCCGAAGAGGTCGCGAAGATCGCCAAGACGGTCGGGCTGCGCGAGGTCTATCGTGTCGGTGCCAATCAGACGGCCGGCGACCTCGCCACCGCGGCGGCCGAGCGGCTGCTCACCGATCTCGGCTGGGAGAAGTCATCGATCGACGGCGTGGTGATGGTGACGCAGAGCCCCGACCACATCTGTCCGGCCACCGCGAACATCGTGCATGGCAAGCTCGGCCTGCCTGACACCTGCCTCGCGTTCGACGTGAACCAGGGGTGCTCCGGCTACGTGTACGGGCTGTACATGGCAAGTCAGTTCGTCGCCACCGGCGGCTGCAAGCGCTTCCTCCTTCTCGCGGGCGACACGTCGAGCCTTGCGACCTCGACCGAAGACCGGTCCGTCGCGATGCTGTTCGGCGACGCGGGCACCGCCACGGCTCTGGAGTTCGAGCCGGGGACGGAGGTGATGTCCTTCGTGCTCGGTTCCGACGGTACCGGCGCTCCGAATCTCGTGGTGCCCGCCGGCGGCTATCGGCACCGGATGACCCCGGACGTGCTCGTCCGGGTCGAAGCGGAGGACGGCAACCGTCGCGCGCCGATCGAGTTGTACATGGACGGCCTCGCCATCTTCAACTTCACGCTGAAACGCGTTCCGCCGCTCGTCCGGGGCATCCTCGAGTTGCACGGCTGGACTGCGGAGACGCCGCGTGCCGTGCTCTTTCATCAGGCCAATGGCTTCATCCTCGGCATGATGGGCAAGAAGCTCAAGCTGCGTCCAGACCAGGTGCCCAGCAACATCGACCGCTACGGCAACACCTCGATGTCGTCCATTCCGCTCCTGCTCGCCGACAACCTCTCAGGGGAGGCGACGCAGCCCGGAGCGGCCCTCCCCCTCGTGATGGTCGGCTTCGGGATCGGCTATTCCTGGGCCGCCGCGGCTCTCACGTTGCGCGGCCTGCGCACCGCCCGGGTGATCCACGTTCCGCGAAACGAGGGCGCCGCGTTTACGCGCGTCGAAGCGCGATCCACCTTCGCCGCCCAGAGCATCTGATGGCCGGTCGGAAGCGGCTGTTGATCGTTGGGGCGGGTCCATTCTGTCGCGAGGTGCTGATGACGGCGGATGACATCCCCGCCAGCGAGCGTGCTTGGGAAGTGGGGGGATTTCTCGACGACGACATGGCGGGAACGCAGGCCTTCCTCGCCGCCAAGCGGGTGCGCGTGCCGGTGGTCGGCACCATCCGGGACTACGAACCGCATGGCGACGACCGCCTCATCTGCGCCATCGGCACGCCGAAGACGAAGCTCGCGGTGTGCGAGGCGTTGCGCGAGCGCGGGGCAGAATTCGCCTCGCTCATCCATCCAACGGCGCAGATCGGCCCCAATTCCTCGGTCGGCGCCGGCGCGCTCTTCATGCGCTTCTCCGGGTGCACGGTGGACTGCACCATCGGGGACTTCGTGACGGTGAACAGCGTCGGGGGTGCCGGACACGATGCCGTCCTGGAGGACGGGTGCACCCTCAGCTCGCACAGCGAAGCCTCCGGGAACACCCATCTCGAGCGGGGGGTCTTCCTCGGCAGCCACGCCACCGTGCTTCCGTGGATACGCGTCGGTGCCTTCGCGACCATTGGCGCCGGCAGCGTCGTGCTGCGCCGGGTTCCTCCCGGGGCGACGGTGTTCGGCGTTCCGGCGCGGCGGTTAGATTTCTGAATCAGTTTCACACACCCAAGGAGCATGGCATGAGCAATGACGAGCTGGTAGGGCTGTTGGCCGAGGGGCTCGAGGTCGAGCCCGGGACCCTCTCGCCGGACACCCGGATCGCGGATGTCGACGAGTGGACGTCGATCGGCTGGCTGTCCATCATGTCGCTCGCTGACGAGCGCTTGGGCGTTCAATTGGACGCGCAGGCGATTCGCGGCTTCAAGACGGTGTCCGACGTGACGCAGTACCTGCAGTCCAAGGCCGCGTAGTCCCGAATTCGATGACAGGGATGATGAACCGGTTGACGGCTGACGCAGCGCGGGATGTGCTCCTCGAGGACAAGGCGGTCTGTGAGGCGGTGCAGCGCGGCCTGCCGGACGCGCAGCGCAGCGGCCTGCTGAGCGACGAGGAGGAACGCGTGCTGCGATTCCAGGAGGCGTACATGCAGGCGGTCGGCTCGCCGGTCACGGCATGACGGCATCGCACAACCCGCTGGATCTCTCGGGAAAGGTGGTGCTGGTGACCGGTGCGTCATCAGGAATCGGGCGAGCATCGGCGGTCCTGCTGGCTCGTCTCGGGGCGAGGGTGGTGCTCTCCGGTCGTCGCGCCGATGCCCTCGAGGAGACTCGGCAGGCAATGCCGGACGCGCCCGCCCATCCGATCGAGCCGTTCGACCTCTCGGAGCTCGACGGGATCAGCGGGTGGCTGCACGGGGTCCGCCAGCGCGCGGGTGCGCCGTTGGACGGCCTGCTGCACTCCGCCGGCGTCGCCACGCTCGCGCCGCTGCGGACCGCGAGCCGCAAGAGCGTGGACGCGATGATGCTCCCGAACGTGTACGCGGCACTGATGCTGCTGAAGGGAATGAGCGCGAAGGGCGTCGCCAGCGCACCGGCCTCGGTCGTGCTGCTCTCGTCCGTCGCCTCGGTGTTCGGCTCGCCGGGTCTCGTGGCCTACGCGGCGTCCAAGGGCGCGCTGAACTCGCTCGTACGCTCGGCGGCCAAGGAGCTCGCGCCCAAGGGGATTCGCGTGAACGCGATCGCCCCCGGCTACGTCCGCACGCCCATGTATGACCAGGCGAAGGCCGGCAACCCGGGCAATTTCGAGCAGCTCGAGGCACAGCATCTCCTCGGGCTCCCCTCGCCCGACGACGTGGGCACCATGGCCGCGTATCTCATGTGCGACGCGTCGCGGGTGGTAACGGGCACGACGCTCGTCATCGACGGCGGCTACTCGGCCTGACGACGATGCACGCCCATCTCGCCGCGGTCTCCTACCACCTGCCGGAGCGCATCGTCACCAACGAGGAGCTTGGCGCGGAAAATCCCGGCTGGGACATGGAGCGCCTCGCCGCGAAGGTCGGCATCCTCGCGCGCCACATCGCCGGCCCGGCCGAGACGGCGGGCGACCTCGGCTACGCGGCCGCCGCAAAGCTGCTGGACGCCATCGACCTCCCGCGCGCAGAGATCGATACCCTGCTCTTCTGCACCCAGACGCCCGATTTCCTGCTGCCGGCGACAGCGTGCGTGCTGCAGGACCGGCTCGGGCTCGGCACGAACTGCGCGGCGCTCGACTTCAACCAGGGCTGCTCGGGGTACATCTACGGCCTGCACCTCGCCAAGGCGCTCGTGGCCTCGGGCGAGGCGACGAACGTCCTGTTGGTCACCGCCGAGACGTACTCCAAGCACATCCATCCGCGGGATCGCTCGGTGCGGGTCCTGTTCGGCGATGGCGCGAGCGCGTCGCTGATCACGCGCGAGCCGCGCGGCGCCCGGATCGGCGCCACGGTGCTCGGCACCGACGGCGCCGGCTACCGCCACCTGATCGTGCCGGCCGGTGGTGCGAGGCGGCCCCGCGACGCCGGGACGAGCCTCGAGACGACCGACGACAACGGGTCGGTGCGCTCCCCGGAGCACCTGTTCATGGACGGCCAGGAGCTCTTCCTGTTCACGCTGAAGCGAATTCCCCCGCTGGTCGCGGCGACGCTCGCACGGGCCTCACTCTCGCTCGAACAGGTCGACTGCTTCGTGTTCCATCAGGCGAACGCGTTCATGAACGAACATCTGCGCGCGAAGCTCAAGATCGAGCGGCCGCGAGCTCCCCTCTTCGTCGAGACGATCGGCAACACGGTCAGCAGCACGATCCCGATCGCCCTTCACGAGTCGGGCCGCAACCTCCGGCCCGGCGATCGGGTGATGCTCGTCGGATTCGGCGTCGGCTACTCGTGGGGTGCGTGCATGCTCGAGTGGGGGCCGACGACGTTCGTCTGATTGCGCGACGAGGTGCACGCGTTCGGCTCCGGGAACGTCGGGTCGTGCCGCGCACCCACCGGAGCGCGGCTAGTTCCCGCGGAACAGCTGCCGCAGGGTGTAGAACGACACGATGAGGCCGGCGGCGGTGGTCACCGCGCTCTGCAGGCGTCGCAGGTATTGCGTGGGCTCACGGAATGGAATGATGATCTGGTCTCCCGGGTCCAGCGCGCTCACGTCGCGGGGATCCACACGGTTGCCGAGGCGCGCCTTGAGCACCGTCCGCGCGCCGCGGTCGGCCTGTCGACCATAGCCCCCCGCCAGCTCCACGTAGTAGTCGAGCCCCTTGCCGGGCACGTATTGCACGATGCCGGGCTGCGAGACTGCTCCCAGCACCGTCACGCCGTTGCGTCGCACTGGCACGGTGAGCACGTCGCCCGATTCAAGGGGCTGGTCGTACGCCTGCTTCCCCTCGACGAACAGCTGCGTGAAGTCGATCACGACCGCCGTCGGGTCGGACTGGTTCCTGGTCTGGAGAATTCGGCGCTCGTCGTCGGTCAGCAGCTCCACCGGGATGGCCTGGAGCTGGCGGGCCTGCTGAACTTCTGTCGTCTGGGGAAGCCGCCGCAGCGTCGCCTCCACGAGCGAGGCGTCCGGCGTGAGGCCGCCCGCCATCCCCACCAACTCGCGGACCGTGGTGGTCTCGGGACGGATGGGGTAGGTGCCGGGGCGCACCACCTGCCCCGTGACCGTCGCGGTCTTCTGCACCTTGTAGTTGGCGACTTGCGACACGAAGATGGCGTCGAACGGCTGAAGCGTGAATGCGCGGCCCTCGGCGCCCAGCGCCTGCTCGCGAGTGAAGACCCTGAACTCGCGCTGGTCGCGGCCGACGAAGCGCACCAGGCGGACGGAATCGGCGGCGTCGGACGGGAACGGGCCGGCGGCGTTGGCGATGAACAGCAGGTCGGCCAGCGATTCGCCGGGACGGTACTCGTACGTGCCCGGAACGCTGACGCGCCCGACGACGCTTACCGTCCGATCGACGATGGGGACGATCAGCGCATCGCCCTCCCGCAACATGGGATTGGCCGAGAGGTCGCCGGTCTGGAGGAAGCGTGCCAGGTCGAGCGAGAGGCTGTCGCCGTTCGCCCGCCGTAGCAGGATGTTGCGGCGATGCGGCAGCGTGGCGGACGGTGGTACCACCTCGCTGACCCGCGTCGCCGCCGTCGCCGTGCGGACGCCCGGCGTGACTACGTTGCCAAGCACGAACATCTTGAACGAGCGCACCTGCGCCAGCGAGAGCGTCACCTCAACGTTGCGGTAGAACCGGAGGAGGAGGGCGCGCACCTGGCGCTCGGCGGCGTCGAGCGTCAGGCCGAGGACGCGGACGACGCCCACCCCGGGCACGAGAATCGATCCCTCGGGAGTCACGCTGACCGTGTAGACGCGGGTGAGCTCGCCGAGCAGCCCGATGTCCAGCATGTCGCCAGGTCCGAGCCGATACGTCGTACGGCTCACCGGGGCGTCGAGCAGCACCCCGGAGACCGGAACGGCAGCGCTCCGCGTGGTGTCGGTCGCCGGAGTGGACCGTGTGGACTGGGCGCCCGCCGTGGCCGTCGCGACGGCCCCGATCGCCCATCCTGCGAGCAGGGTCAGACGACGACCAGCTAGCCG
>Ga0136611_10000749_pt1 | contig 21810 bp, 20 predicted proteins | sample AntDrymUQ2232306_2_FD_106645 | JGI IMG/M metagenome (GOLD analysis project Ga0136611, IMG submission 106645) | Polar desert sand microbial communities from Dry Valleys, Antarctica - metaG UQ223 (23.06) | ecosystem: Environmental > Terrestrial > Soil > Desert | place: Antarctica: Dry Valley...
GTGCAACTGTCGGGACGAGAGAGTCCAGAGGTTGCGCGCGCCGTTGGCCTGCCGGTGATAAAGGTCGTGCATGTCAACGGCACGGACCCCATACTCGAGGTAGCGCGCTACGCGGAGGTCGCCGTCCTGGTGGCGCTCGATACCGGTGGCGCGGGGGCGCCGGGTGGCACGGGGGAGGTGTTCGGGTGGCCGCTTGCGGTGGAGGCGGCGCGGCGCTATCCCGTGATGCTCGCCGGTGGGCTCACTCCTGAGAACGTGGCGGCGGCGATCCGCGTGGTCTCGCCTGCGGCGGTGGATGTCAGCAGCGGCATAGAAACCGAGGGAACCAAAGACCTGGAGAAGATCAGGGCGTTTATCGCCGCAGCAAGGGAGGTATGGACGTGATTCAGGACCGAAAATATCAGGACGCGCAGTGGCAGGCGGACGAGCACGGAAAGTGGGGCCGCTTTGGTGGCCGCTACGTCCCCGAGACGCTCATCCCAGCGCTCGATGAACTGGCGGCTGCGTACGCGGATCTCCGGGACGACCCGGCCTTCGGCGCAGAGTTCGCGCGCCTGTGCGCCGAGTACGTTGGGAGGCCCACGCCGCTGTATCACGCGCGCCGGCTATCGGAGCACGCGGGCGGAGCGCAGATATACCTCAAGCGCGAGGACCTGGCGCATACCGGCGCGCACAAGATCAACAACGCGCTCGGCCAGGGACTGCTCGCGAAGCGGATGGGTAAGACGCGGATCATCGCGGAAACCGGCGCGGGTCAGCACGGCGTTGCATCTGCGACCGTGTGCTCGATGCTCGGTCTGCCGTGCATTGTGTATATGGGCGAGGAGGACATCAAGCGCCAGAAGCTCAACGTTTACCGGATGAAGCTCCTGGGCGCGGAGGTGCGGCCCGTGGCTAGCGGCACGCGCACCCTCAAGGACGCGATCAACGAGGCGATCCGCGACTGGGTGACGAACGTGGCGGACACGTTCTATCTCATCGGCTCCGTCGTCGGCCCGCATCCATATCCAACGATGGTGCGCGACTTCCAGTGCGTGATCGGGACCGAGACACGGGCGCAGGTGCTGGAGCGCACTGGTGTGCTGCCAGACATGATCGTCGCATGCGTCGGCGGCGGCAGCAACGCGATCGGCATCTTCTACCCGTTCGTCCGCGACTACGACGTGCGGCTCGTCGGCGTGGAAGCGGGGGGCGACGGTGTCGACTCGGGTCGGCACGCCGCGACACTCGTCGCGGGATCGTTTGGGGTGCTCCACGGCGCGTCGATGTATCTCTTGCAGGACGGCGACGGTCAGGTGATGGGCACCCACAGCGTGAGCGCAGGACTCGACTACCCCGGCGTCGGGCCGGAGCACTCGTACCTCAAGGACACCGGACGCGCGGAGTACACGTCTGTTACGGACACCGAGGCGCTGGAAGCCTTCGAGCTGCTCTGCCGTCTGGAGGGGATTATCCCCGCGCTGGAAACGGCCCACGCGGTCGCGGAGGCCGTCAAGCGCGCGCGGGACATGACGGGCGAGCAAGTCATCATCGTGAACCACTCCGGCCGGGGCGACAAGGACCTTGGCACGATCGTTGGACGCGAAGACGTGGAGGTCACGCTGTGAGCGGGATATCCAGCGCATTTGAACGCGCGCGCGCCGATGACCGGGCGGCACTCATCCCGTATCTTATGGCGGGCTACCCGGACGCCACAAGTGCCCCTGAGATCGCGCTTGCGCTGGAGCGCGGCGGGGCCGACCTGCTGGAGATCGGGATGCCCTTCTCCGATCCCCTGGCGGACGGGCCGACGATCCAGCGCGCGGGAATTGCGTCCCTGGCGAACGGTACGACCGTCACGTCGTGCATCGAGACCGCAGCGCAGATACGGCAACGAAGCGCAATCCCGCTGGTGCTGATGGGCTATTTCAACCCCATTCAGCGCTACGGGTCGGAGCGCTTCTTTACCGACGCCGCCAGCGCGGGAGTCGAAGGGTTGATCGTGCCGGACCTGCCACCCGAGGAGGCTGGCGAGGTGCGAGCTATCGCGCATCAGCATGGCGTCGACCTGATCTTCCTGCTCGCGCCGACCAGCACAGAGGAGCGCATCCGTCGGGCAGCGGCGGCCGCGAGCGGCTTTGTGTACTGCGTCTCGCTCACTGGTGTGACCGGCGCGCGCGCCTCGGTCGCGGAGGGGCTGGAGGCGTTTCTGGGTCGCGTCCGGCGGCACACACCACTGCCGCTGGCGGTCGGCTTCGGCATCTCGCGACCGGAACACGTCCGGCAGGTGGCGCAGGTTGCGGACGGGGTAGTCGTCGCTAGCGCGCTCATTGACCTCATCGACAACTCGGCACCCGAAGCGCGGCTGCGGGCGCTGGAAGAATACATACGCTCCCTGCGCGACGGCGCGCGCAAGGGTACGCCCGTGCCCGTCGGCGCCGTTGGCGGGCAGCGGGCGGACGACCGGTCGGGATAGGGGGCGTGGTTTGGTAATCGTGATGCGCAATGGCGCCACGCAGGCGGAGATCGACTCTGTTGTGGGCCGCATACACGGCGCGGGACTTACCGCGCATCTCTCCCAGGGACTGGAGCGGGCGATCATCGGCGTGATAGGACATGGCGGAGATGTACGGATGGTGGTAGATGCGGTCGAGGCAATGCCGGGTGTCGAGAATCTCGTCCCCGTCACGAGGCCGTTCAAGCTCTCCAGCCGGGAGTTTCATCAGCAGAACTCCCTTGTCGTGGTTCATGGCGTGGAGATCGGCGGGGACGCGGTGGTGATGATCGGCGGACCGTGCTCCGTTGAGAGCCGGGAACAGGTGTTCGAGACGGCGTACGCCGTGCGGGCGGCGGGCGGGAAGCTGCTGCGCGGCGCGGCATACAAACCCCGCACCTCGCCGTACAGCTTCCGGGGCATGGGGGTACGTGGTCTGGAGATCCTGGCTGAGGTGCGCGAGGAAACGGGGCTGGGAATCGTCACCGAGGTGATGAGCGCTGAGGAGTTGCCAGCGGTGGCGGAGTATGCGGACATGCTGCAGATTGGCACGCGCAACATGCACAACTATAATCTGCTTGAGGCCGTGGGCACGTGCAATGTGCCCGTGTTGCTGAAGCGGGGGATGTCCTCGACGGTGGAGGAATGGCTGCTCAGCGCGGAGTATGTGATGGCGCAGGGGAACAGTCAGGTGGTACTGTGCGAGCGCGGCATCCGCACCTTCGACACTTCAGCGCGCAACACCTTTGACATCGTCGCCATCCCGCTCGCCAAGCGGCTGTCACACCTGCCGGTTCTCGGCGATCCGAGCCAGGCGACGGGCATTGCCAGCCTCGTCCATGCTGCCGGTCTGGGCGCGATCGCGGCCGGGGCCGATGGTCTGATCGTCGAGGTCCATCCGGACCCCGCCCGCGCTCTGAGCGACGCGGCCCAGCAGCTCACGTTCGAGCAGTTCGAGCAGTTGATGACCGGCGTCCGGGCGGTGGCAGCCGCAGTCGGCAGGGGTGTGTAGGCTAGGTGCATTCAATACTTGGCACTGCCCGATCAATCGTTGACGAGGTAGCAACTGCAATTGTAGAGCTTGGTAATCAGCAACCAGCAGTCAGCATTTCGCTTGACGGCTGTAGGCGGAAGGGTCACCACTGTCTCGCTTTCTCGTCTCTTGCTACCATTTTCTTGTGAACATCCGACACAATGGGCCGCACCCGTCGTGAGTAAGGGCGGCAGCACCAGCTACGAGACTCCCGACACCAGCGGCAACGACGACCTCTTGTCGCCGACGCTGCAAACATACCCGGGTCGGCGAACGAGCAAGACGCCGTGGCGCTTGCAGTCCCAGTTCTGGGTCGCGTTCTTTGGTGGGATATTGCCCATCGCGGTGATTGCGTACCTGAACGCCCAGCGGCTGGATGTGCCGCCCCGGCGCAGGCAACTCATTTTGCTGACCGGTGCAGTCGGCCTGGTGGGCACGGTGGCGTTCAGCTACCTCCTCGGCGCGGGTGAGTTCGGCAACATGACTGACCGCTCAATGCAGCGGACGGTGCGGATCGGCAGCCGGGTGATCGCCGTTGTCGCATACCTTGTGTTCTATGGCCTGCAACGGGCGGCGGACCGTTCCTACTACTTCTACAGTCAGGACGACAAGGAGTACAGCTCGCTGTGGAAACCGGGACTCGCGGCGGTATTCGGATTGGGCCTCGTGCAGGGGGTGAGCCTGCTCGCGCTGGTCGCGCTTCTGCGGAGCCTCTAGTCGGCACACTGATGGGAGCTATGTGGTGGACACCTCTGTAAACAACCTCGCGCTCGCTGACCGCTATCTGGAGATCGGCAAGCCGGAGCGCGCGCTGCAAACGCTTGACGACGCAGGCGGGATTGTCTTGCACTCCGCGCTGTACTGGCGGCTTCGGACACGAGCGTATCTCCAGATGGAGCGTTACCCCGAGGCGAAGGATGAGCTTATGGGTGGCCTTGCTAATAGTCCGGAGGATGTGGTACTGATGTACTTGCTGAGCATCTGTGAATGGAAGCTGGGCGACCTCGCCGCCGCTGAGCGGGCGATCCTCGGCGCATTGCGTCAGTTTCCCAACGAGCCGAGCCTCCTGAGCCGCTATGCGCTCCTCGTCTCGCGGGCCGGGCAGATCGAGAAGGCGCGCCGTCTGATAAACCGGGCGGCGGAGATCGACCCGCACGACACGGACGTCCTGCGCGTGCGCGTGGCGCTCTCCCAGGCACAGGGCGACCACAAGGAAGTAGAGCGGCTCACCCGGCGCCTCCTCGCCGAGGATCCTGAGGAGGCGTTCGGCCACCGGGCGCTGGGTGACCTTTCGCTGGAGCAGGGCAAGATGGGCAAGGCCGCGCGCCACTATCGCACTGCCGCGGCCTTCGACCCCTCCGACGCATCGACGTTACAGGCGGCCCGAGTGAGTGCGTTCTACACGCATCCGCTCCTGTGGCCGGTGCGGCCATTCACACACTTCGGCCCGGCCAAAGTCTGGCTCGCCGCCATCGTTCTGATATACGGGCTGCGCGCTCTTGGTCTCGATCTCGTTGCCGGCGTCCTTGCCATCATATACCTGCTGCTCGCCGTCTACAGCTGGGTTGTGCCGCCGCTGTTGCGACGGTGGCTGAGAAGAAGGAACCCATGAGTTCGGACCGTGTTCAAGCCCTGCTGCTCGCGCTCGAGGCTGCGTCGGAGAACGTTCCGCTGCGCCTGTTGCTCGCGGAGACGCTGCAGGCGGAGGGCAACACAGCGGGCGCGGTGGATCAATTCGAGATTCTGCTCAATGCGGGGCAGCTCCCGCGAGACGTCCTTGTGCCCACCGCGACGCTCGCGCTACTGGCGGGCAACCTGCCGGTAGCGGCTCGTTGCCTCGACGCGGCGCGCAACGCGGGCGTCGTCGAGGGTGTCACCGAGCTACAACGGGCGGTGGAGCGAGAGCTTGGCGCCGGAGAAGCGCCCAGCGAGCTGACGGAGCCGCTCCGGGTCGCCAATCAGAGGACTGCCGAGCTGGCGCCATATATGGAGCTCGATGCGCCTGCGCTCGGCAAGCGGGTGACGTTCGCTGAAATCGGCGGGCTGGATGGAGTGAAGAAGGCGATTCATCGCACAATCATCCTGCCGTTCCAGAGGCCGGAGTTGTACCGCAAGTACGGTCGGCAGGCCGGTGGTGGTGTGATGCTTTTCGGCCCGCCCGGCTGCGGCAAGACGCTGCTCGCGCGCGCAACCGCGGGGGAGTGTGGCCTGCCCTTCGTCAATGTACGCATCGAGGATGTGCTCGATCCGTGGATGGGCATTAGCGAGCGCAACCTGCATGGCCTGTTCGACCAGGCAAGGGCCAGCGCTCCGTGCGTGCTGTTCGTCGACGAGCTGGACGCCATGGCGTACGCGCGGCGCAAGCAACAGGGCAGCGCGGGCCGCGCGCTCGTTGACCAGTTCCTCCAGGAGCTCGATGCGATCGGCGCGGAGAACGAAGGGCTCCTGGTACTGGCGGCCACGAACGCACCCTGGGACGTGGACGACGCGCTGAAGCGCCCGGGTCGCTTCGACCGCACGATCTTCGTTCCCCCGCCCGATGAGGACGCGCGCCGTCACATCATCCGCCTGCTGCTCACCGACCGACCGAGCGAGGAAGTTGACCTCAAGCGACTGGCCAAGACGACGCCGCTCTTCTCCGGTGCCGACCTCTCGGCGCTCGTGGAGCGCGCACTGGACATCGTGATTGAGGAGGCGCTTGACAGCGGGCAGGAGCCGCCACTGACGACGCAGCACCTGGAGGAAGCCCTCATCGCCATGCGCCCGAGCACGCTCGACTGGCTGGCGAGTGCGCGCAACTACGTCGAGTTCGCCAACCAGGGCGGGCGCTATGACGAGGTCTCCGCCTTTCTCAAGTCGCGCGAAGCCAAAAACTGGAGGGAGTGACAGGACCACTTCGAACCAGGGGGGCACTAGCCCAAAGCCCAGACAGGGACTGTTCGCCGGCAACTTTCCTGGAGCATGCCGGGGATGGTTGCGCGGATGACCTAAGGGGTGCTAACGATCCGCGATGAACCGTGCCCGGTCAGGAGGCCGCTTCGTCCCGCCTGGCGGTGCGCTCGGCGAGCATGCGGCTGAGCTGCTCGAAGGTGAGGCCGTGTTGCCGGGCGATCTCCTGGGCGTAGGAGCGGCCCGTGGACTGTCCGGGCACGATCCGGAACGTTCCCCGAACCGTGTCTCCTTCCTCGACCGCCTCAGCGACCAGACCGCGCAGCTTCCCGTAGGCTGATCCGCTTGCGTTCAATTCCGGGATCGCCTGTGCCAGGTCGTGGAGATGCGTGACGAGCAGCACGCGCGCCCCCAACACCTGCAACGCCCGCACTATGTCCGTCGCGATGTGCAGCGCGCCTCGCTCTGCCGTGCTCGTGAGCGGCTCGTTCAGCAGGATCAGCGAGTGCGCGGTCGCGTTATCGAAGATCCCCCGCAGTCGCTGGACCTCCTCATCAAGCCTGCCCGCGCCGGGCTGGTCCGTCTCCGGTAGGGGAAAGTGGGTCCAGATTCCGTCGCAGGGGCTGATGTGAGCGCGGACGCCCGGCACGAAGAGTCCCCCCTGGCAGAGTACCTGTGCCTGCCCGATAGCGCGGCAGTACGTCGTCTTGCCGCCCCGGTTCGGTCCAGTGAGGATCAGCAATCGCCCCTCGTCCGCGAAGTGTACGTCGTTCGGCACGAGTCCGCCGGGGCCGTCGATAAGTTGCAGGCCGAGCGCGAGGTTTGCCAGATCCTTGACTTCGAACAACCGTTGGTCCGACCGGGCGATCTCAGGGCGGCACGTCGCGATACCGGCGGATCGAACTCGCTCCGCAAGGGACGCTGCTCCCGTGTAATACGCCAGATCACCCTCCAGTGCAATGAGTGGACCAACGTTAATATCCCGATACTTGTCGAGTGCGCGGGAAAGCGGGGCAGCCGCAGAGTCCAGCAGCGCGAACAGATCCTTGAACAACTGACTGCCCCGCCGCAGGTTGACTGGCCCGACCTCGCGCATCGGCGTCTTCCCGAAGGCGCCTACACTGCCAGGCAGGAGCCGTCCCAAAAAGGATCGCGCCCCCTTGAACTGGTAGCGGTTCAATGAGGTAATCGTCACCGATTCGGGTTGCAGTCCCGCCCCGAGGTTGAGGCCGATGGTGACGCTTGTCGTTTCCGCGATAAGCTCGTTCAATGCCGGCAGCTCGGTGCGTAGCGCGCTTACCTCGGCATCCTGCGCGAGTGCGGCCACCGCCTGCCGCAGCGCAACGAGGCCGTCCGCCCGTATGCCGGAAGTGTTCGCGAGGACCGTGCAGAGGCGGTCCACACACGCGACGTAACTCTCTAACTCGGCGAGCCGTTCGAGCACGACCATCAAGGGCGAGTCACCTTTCCAGCCCTTGCCGCCACCCGGTGCGAGATCGGCGAGGCTGGGCAGGAGCGCCCGGAGTGCAGCGGCAAGCTCCGGTCCTTCGATCAGGTCCTGGAGCACGTCCTGTCGATAGCGGATGACAGCGGCGTCGGTACACATCTCGTACAAGATCTCGCGAATGGGCCGCTCATACCGGCCCGCTGGGCTGATCGCATGGGCGACACGGTCGAGGGCCAGATCTCCAGCTGCAGCCGTCCCCAGCCGCACGCTTTGGCGCTCCGGTCCCGGCCACAAAAGATTCGGCAGGCGGGATGGTGGGGCCGCCGCATGCTGGCCCGTTGAGCGATGCGGGAAAACGCTTGTCTGACGCGATGGCGCGCGCAACAACCCCCGTGCTCCCGCCTTACTGCTCGATGCCACCAGCGCTCCTTATCTGCGAACGTCGAACCCCGCGTCTTTCCCAGTCGGGTCCTCGCACCGTGTCGCGACCTTCCGCACGCGTGCCCCTGTCGGCCCGTGCTCACACCACTCCAGTATGAGCCGCACCGATTCTCGTGACCCCTCACACACCGACTCGACCGAACCGTCCGAATCGTTGCGGACCCATCCGATTAAACCGTGTTGGAGCGCTTGCTCGCGACACTCCGCCCGGAAGTTCACGCCCTGCACCTCGCCGGTGATCGTAGCACGAACCCGGACGGTCGCTGCCTGTTGTTTCTGACTCATGACCGGCATGCTTTCGCATGCGGTGCTGAATAATACATAAAGGATCCAGCCCTTCGCCAATATCCTACCGACCCATGGTAGCATGGCACTTGCGATTGGGTACGATACTCCGACAGGCACGCTTCGTTGAGCGCGCACGTACGCGCGGATCATTCCGGGAACGCTGGTGAAGGACACTCCCAGATGGATGTGCTGCGGCTGATACCCCAATTGTATTACGACCTCGTCTCTCGCGTCATTCCGGGCGGTATGACCATCCTCGCCGTTACCCTCGCGGTCGACTTCAAGCTGGGCAGTGTCCTGGCATACGTGCTGGAGGGCGCGCCGCCCCTCCAGCAATCGACGTTTGTCCTCGGTCTGGTGGTGTTCATCGCCTCTTACCTGACGGGACAGTTGGTCGCACCGCTGAGCGACTTTCTGGAGAGACACGTCGCCGTCAGGCTGTTCCCGGCGTACTTTCGCGTCGTCAGGGACGCCGCGACCACAGGCGGTGGATACTCAAGCGAGATTAGCCAGTTCGTGCGAGACGAATTGGCGTACGGTCATGGATCGGATATTTCAGCGCTCAACGACGCCGACTACGAGCGGGCTGTCGCGGTGTGGCTCGATTGGCTCCTGGTACACGATGTCAGCGCAGGGGAGCGCGCCTCGAAGGTGCGGGCGGAGTATCGCTTGTACGGAGGAGTGGCCGTGGCTGCCTTCGCGTTCATCGCGATTCACCCTGCGGCGTCACTCGCTCGCGCCATCGGGCTGAATGGGTACCTGCTTCTCCTCGCCGCAGTGATTGGCGCGTTGTGCCTATGGGGACTGGCCCGCACGTACCGCGTCTTTCAGCGGACTATTATCGACAGTTACTACCTGCAAAAGACCATGTCCAACGCAGAGAAACCGCAGGCACCCAGCCCTGAGTGAGCGCCCGGACCCGCATCCAGGCCCGACAAGCCACGATCAACCGCTCGGCGCAGGGTTTGTCAGGGCAAACGCGGCAAACATCGTGAGTAACACACCAACACCGCCGGCGAGCAGCGACAGAAATGCCTGTGTGGCGATGCGGCTCGCAGTTTCCTCGTCACCCCGGCGCTTCAGGCGCTCGCTCAGCGTGAATCCCAGCACCGGCACAATCACCGCGATCACCACCGAGAGCAGAACAGCTAGAACGATTAGCAGGAGCACTGGGCCATCGCTCACGGCACGCTCCGCCGTCTCGCTCGACTGGGCTAGTGCTCCGATCCCCACCAGGCAGGCCACGAGCGCGACTTCCAGAGCGGGCAGGTAACCCGCCGCGACCTGCCGCATCCACGGCCCGGCGAGCGACGCGGCAGCAAAGCCGCGTGCGCGGACGGTCATGAAGAGCAGCACGGCCCCGAGCAGACTGAACGTCACGGCCCACGTCGCCAGGGACGAACCGCTCATCGATCGCCGGGCTTGCGCGCGTGCTGCAGTGCCCGCGACTCCGCGATGATGTGGTCGTAAATGTTCTTCAGAGAGTTATCCGGCAGCGGCCCGCGGTTCGCGCTCAGGATGTTAGAGTACACCATGACCTCGCGCTCGGGCACATACACCTTGCCGCGATCCTCCGCCTTGAGCAGCCCGATCTCCAACGATGCCCGCGCCCGTTCGTTTAACAGATCCACCAGCCGACGATCGATCTCATCTATGCGCGTTCGCAGGGCGTCCAGTGCCAGGGCAGGGTCCGAGTGGGCTGGCGGCTTCATTCCCTACCCCCTCTCCACGCGCTGCGCGTCGGCGAGGTATGCGAGCAGCAACTCCAGCGCGGCGATGTATCCATGTGGTCCAAAGCCGATCACCTGCCCGATCGTGACCGGGGAGATCACGGACAGGCGCCGCCACTCCTCGCGCGCGTGAATATTTGAGAGGTGTACCTCCACAACTGGCACGGTGATGGCCTCCAGCGCCTCGCGCAGTGAGATCCCGTAGTGAGTGAGCGCGCCGGGGTTGATCACCACGCCATCACACTCGCCGAGGTATCGGTGCAGATGGTCAACCAGGTCGCCCTCGTGGTTACTTTGAAACACGACCAGCTCGCAGTCGAGCACTTCGGCACGGGCGCGGACCATGTCGTTTGTCTGCTTCATCGTCGTATGCCCATACACCTCGGGTTTGCGCTTGCCGAGGATATTCAGGTTCGGCCCATGCAGCAATAGCACTCTCATGCGATGCACTCCTCCAAGACCCGCTGGATGAGCGTCGTCGAGACATCCGTGCACACCTCGGGCTCGCCGACATCGCGCAGCAGCACCCACCGCTGCCCGCCGGAAATCACCTTTTTGTCCAGGCGCATTGCCTCCATCACCCGCTCGGGCTCGACCGCTGGTGCGCGCTCAGGCAGCCCGTAGGACGCGAGCGTCTCTGCCTGCTGCGCCGCGATCACGGGGTCGAGCAGGCCCATCTCCGTAGCGATCAGTGCCGCACCGCGCATCCCAACCGCGACTGCCTCGCCGTGCGTCATCATGCCATACCCGGCAGCGGCCTCGATTGCGTGGCCGATCGTGTGTCCGTAGTTGAGGATCACTCGGCGCCCTTGCTCCGTTGGGTCTTCGGTCACGACCGCCAGCTTGATCGCCGCGCACCGCCCAACGACGTGCGCCAAGGACGCTGGCTCCAGCGTTGTGAGGGTGCGGACGTTCGCTTGCAGGTAAGCGAAGAGATCGGCGTCCCCGATGAGTGCTGTCTTCACGACTTCCGCCCAACCGCTCCGCAGCTCGCGCTCGGACAGGCTGGACAGGAAGGAGGTATCGACGAAGGTAAGGCGCGGGGGATAGATGGCGCCGATCAGGTTCTTCGCGCGCGGGTGATCGATCCCCGTCTTCCCCCCGATGCTCGCATCCACCTGTGCGAGCAGAGTCGTCGGTATTTGTACGACGTTCAGCCCACGCAGGTAGCTCGCGGCAACCCATCCCGCCAGATCACCGACCACGCCACCGCCAAGAGCAATGACGGTATCCCGCCGCTCGGCACGCTCCGACGCCAGCCAATCCCACAGGTCTGCGGCACACAGCAGGCTCTTCGAGGCCTCCCCCGCGGGTACCGCCCTCGTGGCGACGCGCCAGTCGGCACGTTCCAGGAGCGAGCGTACCCGCTCGCCATACCGCGGTAGCACGTGCTCATCACTGACCACGAACGCTGAGCCGGAGAGTCCAAGATTCGCGAGCAGACGGGGCAACTGCGGGAGGGTATCATGGCCTGTGTGCAGGGGATGCATGGGCGTAAATATACGGCGCGGACCCTGCGTTGTCAAACGAGGCGTACCTGGCTACACGCTGAGGTGTTAGCTATTTCGGCACACTGTGTAACATACGTGACTCTCTGATCGACATGTACGCTGGTTCTGCCGGGTCACCGGTCGAGTACCAGGCAGAGCGAACGACCCGCTGCGACCAAGTCTCGTGTGTGTGCCAAGAGACGTCTGGGTGGTCCAGCAGTGGGCACGGAATCTGCGAATGTAGGACGCCGCTGAAAGGTGAGGAGGGGGACGCTTGATCAGGAAGATGCGGGAACCCGTGAACGGGCTGACGCACATCGCGGGAGCGGTACTCGCGGTTGTGGGGCTCGTCGTGCTGCTCTGGATGGCAATTGATGCCGGGAAGCCGAAGCACCTGGTGGCTTTCGGCGTTTTCGGGATCAGCATGGTGCTGTTGTACAGCGCGAGCGCCCTGTATCATTGCATGCCACTCCCAGTTGGCGGGGTGCCACCGTGGCGGCGGCTGGACCACATGATGATCTACGTGCTGATCGCGGGAACCTACACACCGATCTGCGCCATCGCCTTGAATGGCGTGTGGGGATGGAGCTTGCTCGCCACCATATGGGGTCTCGCCATCGGCGGCGTCCTGTTCAAGGTTTTTTACATGCACGCCCCAAGCTGGCTTTCCATCGCTTTGTATATTGGGATGGGATGGGTGGCGGTGATTGCTACGCCAGAGGTCTACCGCGCGCTGCCCACGGACGGCATCACGTGGATCATTGCCGGTGGCGTGGTATACACGACAGGGGCGATCGTGCTGGGGATGGAGCGCCCGAACCCTTTCCCCGGCGTGTTCGGCTTCCACGAGATCTGGCACCTGTTCGTGCTTGGCGGCAGCGCGTGCTACTTCTGGGTAATGGTCCGGTACATCGCCCCCCTTGGGTAGCTGAGCAGGGGGCGCACGAGCAAAACGCGAGTATTCCCCTGTGCACCAGTACTTCCGGTTCCGTCTGATTACCGTCGTCTGTCATCCACTGCGCAGGCTCAGGACACGCTCATAACTCTTCGCTGCGCCCGAGGGTAAACGCTGCGCAGGGTTTGTACTCGGCGACACGATTTTTCGCAGCGGCTCAGAATGTCATGGCAGAGATGGGAGGCAGAAGATTTGACGGGGGCAGGTCTGCCTTTGGCTGGTAGCTGACGGCCCAAGCCGTCGGCTGGTCCGTGCTATACTTCGTCGTACTAGCTCATTCGGTACGACAACGTAGGGCCAGGCATTCCGTGTCCCTACCATCTTCACCGGGTTTGCACAACCCCTACAATTCCGGATCGCCCCACGAGAGAGGATTACGCCTTGGCACGGACGTCGGCGCAGCGCTTGAAGGGCTTCCGGGACTTCCTGCCCCAAACGATGGCCCTGCGAAAGCACGTCATCGGCACGTTCGAGCGGGTATTTCAGTCGTACGGCTTTCTCCCGTGGGAGACGCCGACGCTCGAGTACGCGGAGACGTTCGACGGGAAGAGCAGCGAAGAAGCCCAAACCCTGATGTACCGCTTTGCCGACCGGGGTGGTCGGGAGGTGGCGCTGCGCTACGATCTCACCGTGCCGCTTGCGCGCGTGATCGGTATGCACCCGGACCTTCCCATGCCGTTCAAACGGTATCACATCGCCCCCGTCTGGCGTGCCGAGCGACCGCAACGTGGGCGCTTCCGCGAGTTCTGGCAGTGCGATGTCGACACGGTCGGCACGGCGCAACCTTCGGCAGACGCTGAGATCCTCGCTGTCGTCAGCGAGTGTCTCACGGCTGTGGGCTTTTCTACGTACCGCATCGCGCTCAACAACCGCAAGACGCTCTCGGCACTCGCCCGCTACTCCGGCGCCTCACCGGGGCAGGCGGGACACATCTACCGCTCGATTGATAAACTAAGCAAGATCGGAGTGGCTGGCGTCCGAGCGGAGCTGCTCGACGCGGGGCTTGCCGCAGAAGCGTCGGACCGGGTGCTCGAGCTGGTCTCGATCGAAGGGGAGAACGCCGAGGTGCTCGATACCCTGGAACGGTATCTTGCAGCCGACTCAGAAGGAGTGTCGGGCGTGCGAGAGATGCGTGCGGTGCTTGACCTTCTCCCGTGCTTCGGTGTCGAACCCCGCGCCTGTACCGTGGATCCCGCGCTCGCCCGCGGCCTCGATTACTATACCGGCATCGTGTTTGAGACGCTTGTCGAGGAGCCAAAGGTGGGCAGCGTGACTGGTGGCGGGCGCTACGACGACCTCGTTGGCGCCTTCGCAGGCCGCCCGCTGCCGACGGTTGGCACCAGCCTGGGGCTTGAACGGATCATGGAGGTGCTGGAGGACTTGCACCTGACGCAGGCGCCTCGTGTTTCCGCCGATGTACTCGTCACAGTGTGGGATGAGAATGCATTGCCGAACGCCCTGACCTTGTCGATGGAACTGCGGTTGGCCGGAGTGCCGACGGAGGTGTACCTGGGCGCTCCCGGAAACTTGCGCAGGCAGCTCGCGCACGCGGACAAGCTCGGCATTCCACTGACTATCCTGGCGGGGCCGGACGAGCACGCTCGCGACGAGGTCACGGTTCGCGACATGGTCACCGGGGAGCAGCGCCCCGTCGCGCGCCATGGCGCTGCAACGCACTTGCGCGCGATGATCGCGGCAACACAGGAGACGCCCGCGTAGTGCAACGCCTGATGGTCCTGCTCCTGAGCGTGCTGCTGGTGGGGTGTTCCCTGCCCGGCGGTGGCGATCCCACGGCGACGCCACCGGTGGCGCAGACCACCAGCGCACGGAGCGATGAGCTCAACGCCCTGCCCACCGGCGAGGAGGGCGCGACCCCCTCCCCTCCGGAGCCAGTCGCGACACAGTCGCCCGTCGTCGGTGGGCATCTCACGGAGGCGATACCGCGCTATCCCCGGACGCTCAACCCGCTCTTCATCGAGAACGAGTCGGATTCGCGGCTCTTCTCACTGCTCTTTGACGGCCTGATGGAGATTGACCCCAGGACACGCGAGCCGGTCTCCTCCCTGGCTTCGGACGTGGCCATAGGGCGTGATGGTCGGTCCTACATCTTCACGCTGCGCCCAGGGCTCCGGTGGCACGACGGTCGACCGGTGACGGTTTCTGATGTTGTCTGGTCGTATGGCGTCCTGCGCGATCCCGTGATCGGAACGCCGCTCCAGCCATACGCCGAGCGCATCACCGCGGTCGCGGCCTCCGGCCCTGGCCGCATCCGCTTCACGCTTGCCGAGCCCTACGCACCATTTCTCGCGCGATTGGCGACCGTCCCCATCATTCCACGCAAGCCATTTGCGCGGCTACAGGGTGAGCGTTTACACAAGGCGCTCCTGGAATGGAAGCAGCCAGTGGGGACGGGGCCGTTTCGGTGGACGGGTGGGCGGCAGCGACAGGGAATCGAACTGGTTGCGAACGAGCGCTACCATGCTGGTCAGCCGCTCATTGATCGCTACAGCATCCGCGTGCTCGCCGACAGCACACAGGTGCAGCAGGCAATGAGCGGTGGGGAGATCGACCTGGCGTGGCTGTCGCCGCCGCTCGCCAGAGCGCTCGCCAAACAGGACTTTCTCGTTCAAGCGCCGATGGACACCCCAACTATGACGATGCTCACGTTCAACCTTGATCCGGGGCAGGGTGGGGAGATGACCGATCTCAGGCTGCGGCGGGCGCTCGCACACGCGCTGAACACCGAGGCGATTGCAAAGGCGATGCAAGGGGAACTTCGTCCCGCAGTGCACTTCCAGCCACCCACCAGCCCCGCCCATCAACCTGCTTCGGACCCGCTCTATCACTACGATCTGGAGCAGGCGAAGACCCTGCTCGCCCGTGCGGGATGGGAGGATGTCGATGGCGATGGTGTGCTCCAGAAGGGCGGAACACCGCTCACGATCACGCTGCTGACCAACAGGGTGCCCAGGTCCTTCCCGGAGCTATTCGGCGGCAGCTACGATCCAGCGATCACGCAGATCGTAGCGAACTGGAAAGCGGTAGGTGTTCGGGTGCGGGTGCTTCGGGAGGGGTGGGAGAAGTTCGCGAATCGGCTATTCGGCACCCACGACTTTCAGGTTGCGCTCGTGAGCGTTTCCGGGGATGCAGACCCCGATGACAGCTATCTGTGGTCGACGGGCGCGTACCCGGATGGCTTCAACGCAGGGCGATACAGCAGCCGCTTGGCGGACCTGGGACTCGCACAAGGACTTCGGCGGCAAGACCTTGCACAACGGCTGCAGGCGTACCAGTTAGTCCACCGGACGCTGATCAAGGATGTCCCCGCCGTGCCGCTCGGGAGCACAAAGGTCGTGCTCGTCCAGAACAACCGCCTCGTGGGCGCTGCCGCGACCTACTGGTCCGCCATCCAGCACGCCGATGTCGAGCAGTGGTACGTCCGCGACGGCGAGTGATACTACGACCCTACGCCGCTGTGGGTTCCTCCATTTCCTCGTTGTACTCGCCCTGACTTGCTGCGGCATTCAGCCGTGCCCGGTGGGCGAATGCCTGCTGTGCGGCCTCGACGTTCTCCGGCTTGCCCGCCCAGGTCTTCATCGCCAGGTCCTGCAACGCGCGGGCGTATGAGAAACTGAGCACCCAGGGCAGGTCCGGGTAAGTGCGGTGCATGGCGTTCAGATGCGCGGTCGCCTGCTGATCGCCCTGACCGCCCGAGAGGAACACCACGCCCGGCAACGCCGCAGGCACGGTGCGCAGCAGACACTCCACTGTGGCCACCGCCACCTGCTCAACATCCGCCTGTACCGAGCAACCTTTGCCGGAGATCACCATGTTCGGCTTGAGGAGCAGCCCCTTGAGATGCACCCGGTGCCGGTGAATCGCGTTGAAGGTAGCGTGCAGCGTGGCCACCGTGACTTCGGCGCAGTGTTCGATGCTGTGGTCGCCGTCGATGAGCACCTCCGGCTCCACGATCGGCACAATGTCCGCCTCCTGGCAGAGCGCGGCGTAGCGCGCGAGCGCCTCGGCGTTGCTCTCGATGCAGCGCGTGGTAGGGATCCCCTCACCGATAGTAATTACAGCGCGCCACTTCGCGAAGCGCGCGCCGAGATCCCGGTACTCCTCCAGCCGATCCCGAAGTCCGTCGAGTCCTTCCGTGACCTTCTCGCCGGGCGCGAGCGCCATGTCCTTGGCCCCGGCATCAACCTTGATGCCGGAGATGATGCCATTTTCCTTGAGCTTTTGGGCGAAGGGTTCGCCGTCGGACGCGTTCTGTCGCAGCGTCTCATCGAACAGGATGACGCCGCTCAGGTACTCGCTGATGTTCGGCGTGGTGAGCAGCAGCTCCCGGTAGTCTCGCCGCGATTCCTCCGTGGACTCGATTCCCACTGCCTTGAAGCGGCTGCCGATCGTGCCCATGCTCTCGTCTGCCGCGAGCACGCCTCGGCCCTTCGCGACGAGCGCGTTCGCCGTCTGTTCCAGTTGCTGAACGTCCAACTCCCCCTCCTCCTATGCTACGGAAACGACAGAACGTCGCGGTGTGGTCTTCCGCAGTGGCGCTGCAATATCCGTTCCATACTGGTAGCGGTGGGATGCGGGCAAGCTGATCTGTTTGATGCGCCGCGAATCAGGCAGATTAGCCTGGTCGACAAGCTGGCGCTGTGTTACTCATTCGCCCGAATTGGACACGCCCATCCGCTGCAAGACGGCGTCGCGGTCGGTGCCGGTCGCGATCCGAGGCCGGTTGTAGTCCTCGATGAGAACCGGGGTGTACCTCACACCGGCGATCCGCGAGCCGTCGAAGGTGAACGTCGCGATCACGCCCTGGCGGGTCTCCGCCGACCACATCTGGTCGAACACGAAGTTCCCCAAGCTGTACACGATCAGCGTGTCCCGATACCGCTCCGTTGACTGCACCCAGTGAGGATGCGCGCCGAGCACGAGGTCCGCGCCCGCGTCGATTGCCGCGTACGCCAGGCTCTGCTGCCGCCCGTTCGGCACGGAAACGTATTCTACACCCCAGTGAAAGTAGGGGATCACAACGTCGGCGATCTCGTCCGCAGCCCGTACCGTTGCAGCAACCTGCGCGGGGGAATACGCAGGGGTCGTTGTCGGCAGTGACGCGTGTGGGAAGCCCGCGTTTGACAGATCCGTGAAGCCAAGGAAGGCAACGCGATGGCCCCCGATAGTGTAGACGCTCGCCCGCAGGGAACTCTGCCGGTTGCTGCCCGCACCGAAGTACCCGATGCCCGCTTCGTCCAGGGCGGCCATGCTGTCGACGAGCGCGTTGGTGCCGAAGTCGAGTGCGTGGTTGTTAGCGAGCGAGACCGCGTCGATGCCGGACCATCGCACACCGTCCAGTACCGCAGCGGGGGACATAAATGACATCGTGTTCGGGTTGCCCGATGGAGCCACGTTGTCCGAGATCTGTCCTTCGAGATTGGCAACAGTGAAGTCCGCCGCACGCAATATATCCGCCGTGCCCGTGTACGGATGACGGTAGCTGCCATATGCTTCCATGCGGCGCAGGACTGACCTGCTGAGCATGATGTCACCGACCGCGGTGAGCGTCCATTCTTCCTCACCGCCGGGCGAGGTTGATTGTGGCGCTGGCGTGACGGTCGGGCGCTGTGTGGGTGTCGCTGCGGGGCTCGGTGTGATTGTGGGGCGAGGGGTCGGCGTTGCGGTTGGTATCGGGTCGGGCTTGCGCGTGCTCAACAACGCAGCGAGCACAAAGCCTCGCTCGTCGCGATACATGGCCTCATACCACGCCGCGCCGTCGGCCCCGGTGACCGGGTCAGAGGAAGACGCGACGCTCGCGCCGTACGGCACGGTCAGGATAACGGCGGTTGTCGTCGCGGTTCCTCGGCGGAGGTTCACGCCACCGTACGTGGGGGTGTCGGCATAGCGCGCAATCAGGGGGCGTGGAGTAGGTGGCGCAGTCGCTGTGGGTGCGCGCGTCGCAGTTGCGGTTGGCCGTGGAGTGCGCGAGGCCTCAGTAGTGGCTGTCATCTGTCTGGTCGCGGCAGGAGGCACGGAGGTCGCCGCAGGGTCAGATCGGGCAGCAGGTGGCACCGTCGGGGCGGTACGCTCGTCGGACTTGAGGACCTGAGCGGCCTGCGGCGTACTGGCAGGAGATATCGGCGCTGATCGCGCGGGCGCTGGCGTGGCGGACGAGGAAAAACGACCACCGCCGCAAGCCGCGATGAGGAGAGCCAGTCCGGCGGTGAGGAGCAACAGATGCTTCATGCGATCTTCCTTCGTGTAAGCAGGAGTGTAGCACGTGCAGGAACCAGTATCGAATCGTCTGCTGCCCGGTTTACACCGCTGAGTTCGGCGCGCAGCACCGCGGGCTGGACAAAGCACTCGGCTGCTTCGCGGCGGCGTTCCCGGAGTTGGCCGAGGCTTGCGGTCGAATGACACCTGTACCAAAGCGCGGGGAAGCGCAGTCTGGACGGCTACGAGATGCTCAGCGACGGTGGCGATATCCGCAAACCCAGTTTTGCTCAATGGAGCGTCCGACGCTTGACAGGATTATGGACACCTGATAAGCTCCCGCAATTGAGGCGCTAGCCACACGTTTCGTTTGACCTGTCCGTTCACTGAACCAGAGAGCAATCGTGGCATGAACGGGGCGGTGCGTCCTGTCCAAGCGCTCACTTTCGACTCACCAACGCCTCCATTGGCTGTGCTCGACTCTCTTCGTGCTTACGTATTCTGAGGAGGCGACATGATGGCAATTCGTTCGATACTGGTACTTCTGGCGCTGTTCGCCGCTCTCACCGGCACGGCGCTCGCTCAGGAGCCAGAGATGGTCACCAAGACGTTCGAGCTCACGATCAACGGCACGGCGCCCGAGGGTGAGATCTTCGTCGCCTCGGTGCAATACCAACTGCTGGACACCGTTGCCGAAAACCTGCTGCTCTGTGGTGGTGATGCAGACGTGGAGTGCACGGGGAGCGGCACGGTGTACCGACAGAGCGTGGAGGTTCCCGAGGGTGTCACGGCCATTATTACCGTTCAGCGAGGAAACGAGAGCGATGTTGACCCCAACACGGTCGACATATTCGCCGAAGGCAGGGAGACATTGACCAAGGACACAACGAACCGCGTATCCTACACCTACCCGGGCGTTGACGACGACCAGCAGGAGATGCCGTTGGAGGTGCCCGCCACGGGTGCAGGTGGCGCGGCAGCGGCTGGTGGGGTGCTGTACCTGTACGCAGGTTTCGCCGCACTCTGCCTGCTTGCCGCCGCTGGTCGCTCCGTGCTTTTACGGCGCTAGCCACGCAACGACGCGCCTGACCGCTAACGAGGAGTGCTTGCACAAGCACTCCTCGTTCCAGCGTTTCTCGTACACTGTGCCTGCTGTGTCGATCATCGGACGCGTATCGTCGAGCGGATGAGAGCGGGACGTTGGCGGAACCGGTTTGTCATACCTCGATGCACTCAAGCGAGTACGAATGACCGGCGGTATAGAAACACCCCTCGAGGCGTCGCGAGACCGGGGACCGCAGCCTCGCCTCGTGCTCGGCTACCGTCCCGATGCCTGGCGATACCTCGTGTACACCTTTGGCTCCGGCCTGAGCGAGGGATTCCTGCAAGTGCTGCTCGGGCTGTACCTCCTTTCCATCGGCTACCAGGAAAGCTTTGTCGCGACGCAGGGCGTCGTCGTCGCGCTCGGATCGGCGGCATTCTCATTGCTGGCTGGCGTGGTGGTGGACCGGCTGGGCACGAAGGTCTCGCTCCTGCTCGCCGCCGGATTGAACATCCTCGGACGATTCCTGCTCGTCGCGGAGCCGTCGCAGCCGGCGATCCTGGGCGCGTCGTTCGTACTCGCCTCCGGAGTCGCGTTCTACTGGGTGAGCCAGGGGGTCGTGCTCGCACAGGTGAGCACGCCTGATCAGCGCGCGGGGCTCTTCGGGCTGAACTGGGCGGTGCTTGTCGCTGCGGGCTTCGTCGGTGGGCTGCTCGCGGGCTGGCTGCCCGGCGTGATCGGCGGCGCGCTCCGGATCGACGCGGACGACGCTGCTGCGTACCGGTACAGCTTCTGGATCGGGGTGATCGCGCTGTTGCTCGGCGCGCTGCCCCTCCTTGGGTTTCGCTCGGGCAAACCGGAGCGTGTGGTGCACGCGCCGGGCGGTTGGTGGCGAGTCAGCGAGCCGCGCACAGTCGCCCGGCTGATTATCCCGATTGCGGCCTCCGCGCTCGCGATTGGTTTCACTGTGCCGTTCATGAGCATCTTTCTGCAAGGGACGTATAACGCCTCGACGCGCAGCATCGGCGTCGCCCTCGGTGTCTTCTCTCTAGCGGGCGCCGTGGGGGGGCTGCTCAGTCCCCGGCTCGCCAGACGCTTCGGCGCGGTGCGGACGGTCTCCGGCTTGCTGGTCCTGAGCGCGCCGCTGATGCTGCTGACGGGGTATGCGCCGGCGCTCGGTGTGGCCTCCATCGCGCTGTGGGGGCGTGGACTGCTCGCGAACGCCGCGTGGCCGATCGCGCTCGGGCACCTGATCGAGCGCACGGGGGAACGGGAACGCGGCAAGGTCAGCGCTCTGATGAACATTAGCTTTGAGCTATCGCTCGCGGCGGCTGCCCTACCCGCCGGCATCCTGATGGAGCGCGTGGACTATCGGCTGCCGTATCTTCTGGGCACGGCAGCGCTGCTACTCGGCGGCCTCGGCTTCGCCTACGCGTCCCGGCACGAACCCGCCGCGCGGCCTGCCGTGGCCTGACGCCATGTCGTGGTATCGAACCATCGTACCGGGCCATCCCCACGACGCTGGACCGAGCGAACCCAGTGGGTCAGGTGGTCGACGATGGAAGGTCCGGTTGTGTCGTCCCGTGCGTGGACGCACCGCCCGGTTTCACCCAGACGCCTCGTTTCGTGCCACAGGTCCAGTTCGAGCTAGCGCAGGGTGACGCTCCCGTACTGAGGAATTACCTGGATCCAAATGCCGCCCTTGTTGAACGCGATCCGCTTCCCCTGCCGGTTGTAGTACAAGGTTGGCCCGTAGATACTCGTCTTGCGCCACGTCGCTAGCGTCAACCGACCGTCCTGGAGGATGTA
>Ga0136611_10000750_pt1 | contig 21799 bp, 12 predicted proteins | sample AntDrymUQ2232306_2_FD_106645 | JGI IMG/M metagenome (GOLD analysis project Ga0136611, IMG submission 106645) | Polar desert sand microbial communities from Dry Valleys, Antarctica - metaG UQ223 (23.06) | ecosystem: Environmental > Terrestrial > Soil > Desert | place: Antarctica: Dry Valley...
AAAATTGCTCCGCTGATTAAATACTTTTTCATTTTGTTACTCCCTAAAAACGAACATTGGCAAGCCGCCGGACGAGTTCGCGGCGGTCAACTGCTTTCTGTTCTTTTTGCGAATCGTTTAATTGTTTAAATCGCTCTAAAGTCGCTTTCGATTCGTCCGTTCGTTTGAGACGCGCGTAAACGCGTCCGAGTTGATAAAAAGTTTCGGCGCGGTCGGGTTCGAGTTTCGCCGCCCGTTCCAGGTAAGCGGCGGCGTCCGCCCAACGCGCTTGGCGAACGTAAAGCCTGCCGAGCGTTAAATGCGCCGAGGTCAAATCCGCGTCGAGTTCGGCGGCTCGTTTGAGCGCGGCTTCGATGCGTTTTTCGTCAATGTCCGTTATTTTCAAAAGCGTGTCGCCGAGCAAATAGTGCAGCAGCGCGACTTTACCGTTTAATCCAATAGCCTGCTCGTAAATCTTTACGGCATCGGCATATCGCGCCTGCTCGACGAACACGGCACCCAGATACGCCAATGCCGGAATGAGCTTTGAGTCAATTAACAAAGCCTTTTCGAACGCTTTTCTGGCTTCGGGAATTTTGTTGTTGTCGAATTGCGCTATGCCGAGCGCAAACCACAGAGACGGCGAATCGGGAAATTCTTTTAATGCTTCTTCGATACGCACCAACGCCGCCGCCGGAGCTTTTGAATTGACCAGCAGCAAACCGTATCGGCTGCGGTAGAAATCGTTTTTCGGTTCTTTCGCAATCGCCCGCCGCATCGCCGGAATCGCGTTTTCCGGGTAACCGCCCGCCTCGTAAACTTCCGCCAGCGCGAGATAAACTTTCGCGTCATCCAAGCCGCCCGCGACAGCCGATTCGAGAAGTCGCCCGGCGGCGGCGATGTTTTTCTGTTGAACGAAAATTTTCGACAACAAAATCAGCGCGTTCACATTTTGAATTTCGTCCGAGAGAACCGACTCCAACTCTTGTTTGGCTTCATCCGGTAAGCCGCCCGCCAACAACGCCTCGGCGAGCGAAACGTCACGCGCTTTGTTGTCGGTTCCGACTGGCGCGGATTCCGATTTTAATGCCGCGAAGTATTCAGTAAATTCCCTGGCGGCGCGTTCCTTTTCACGTAATTCAAGAGAAATCGCCACGAGAGAGCGTAAAATTTCCACGTCGGGGGCGATAGTTTTGGCTTTACCGAATAGTTCGCGGGCTTCCGTCAGATTGCCTTCGGCTATTCGTATTTGCGCCAGATTGACAAGCGCGCTGGCTTGCTTCGGACTGACGACGAGCGAAGCGGAAAATTCTTTCGCGGCTTCTTTTTTACGTCCCAATCGTAACAAAATCGCACCGTAATTATTTCTCGTCTCCGGCGCGTTCGGCGCGATTTTTGCCGAGAGAGCGAAATGCTTTTCCGCTTTGGCTAAATCGTTTTCCCGGTCAGCAACAATGCCCGCTAGAGTATTTGCCACCGCATTGCGCGGTGCGACCCGCAAAACTTCCTGCAAAATTGTTTTCGCCCGAATCAAGTCTCCCGTTTGAAGAGCGGCGGTAGATTCCGCCAAAAGTTTTTCGATTTTTTGAGTATTAAGGGCGAAAGATTTTGTTTGCGCCGGACTGCTGTTGAAGCAAAAACACAAAAAGGCGATTGCCGCAATGAAGATTTTTGTGTTTTTCTTCCGCTTGTCACCCATTGGCAGATTTTAGATTTCTTAGTTAAAAGCGGCGCGGAAACTGCTTTGAAACATTCTCCGCGCCGTGTTGTTAGCCTTCAAGAGCAAAATTTAAAAAACAAGTCTCGCCCTCAGTTGAATAACGCGGTTTCCGGCTTCTCCAAGTCGCGGCGTAAAACCCTCGGCGCCGAAATTTGTGTTTGTCCGGTTGATGTTGCCCAAAGCTCCTTCCTGTCGTCCGAGGAAAGTATCGGGCGGCAGATAGAGAACCTGATTAAGGACATTGAAGAACTCCGCGCCGATTTCAAATAAAACCGTTTCGGTAATTCGCGTTTTTTTCAAGATGCTCATATCCGCCGTAAAATATCGGTCGGAGCGGAAATCGGTATTGACCAACGGCGCGTTTCCGAAAAATCTGGTCGGGTCAGAGTAATAAGCCGTATATGCCGGGTTAATCGCTCCATTCAGGAGAAATGCCGGCGCGGCGTTGAATCTCGGCGGCGCGCTAAATGCGGCGGGATTAAGAATAACAAATCTACCCGGATTATTCGGATCCGCGACTCGCTGGTTGGCGGCAATCGGCTGTCCGGTCAAATTCGGGCGAAGTCTGCCGAAAATTCCTGCAAGTTCCAGGAAACCGCCGGGTTCCGGCTCGAGCGAGAAAACAAGCGGCGTTCCCTGCTGAATTCGGAAGATACCGGAAACCTGAAAACCGCCGAATATTCTGTCGGCAATTCCGCCGTAATTAAGAAAAGCCTTGCCTTTGCCAAACGGCAATTCCGCCAGGAAATTGGTCACGAAAACGTGCGGCGAATGAGTTGGCGAAACCGTTTTCAAACTTTCAAGGTCGTATGGATTTTGCAGAACACCGTCGAGCGGCGAACCGCCGAGAATATCTTCGGAAGCATTCGTTATCAATCTGGAAAACGTATAAGACGCGCCGAATTGGAAGCCTTGAGCAAAACGACGGTCAACTTTGATTTGCAATGCGTTGTAATCGCTTTCGCCTTCGCTTTCCAAAATATCGGTTACGCGACCGTATTGCGGAAACGGTCTGATAGCTTGGGCGACGTTGCCGCCAAAGCCCGCATAAACCGCATTGGCATTCGCCGGTATGTTGACTCCGATACTCGACGCATAAGCCCGCTGCTGAGTCGTTACCGCATTGATATCAGTTCGCAAAATCTCATTGCCGAGTTTAAGCTGGTCAAGCGTCAGCGCGTTCGGTCGTCCAAAATTTGAGCGCAGACGGTCGGCGCGGTGTCCGATATAACCGACCGAAGCAACTAAACGATAAGGCAGTTCGCGCTGCACATCAATTGTGTATTGAAGCGTTCGTCCCGTTCGGAAACCGTTGCCGAATTGACCGAAAGCTAAAATCGGGACTCCTAAATTGCCGACAAACTGGCTGTTCGGGTCGGTCGCCGGAATACTTGGAAACTGTGATAAAAAGAATCGCGCGTTGCGTCCGTCTGGGGTGAATAATTGTCCGGTCGTGTTGTAGCCGATTGTTCCCGTATTTATATCACCGCCGCCGTTCGTTCCGTAAAGAACCGGCGCGTAGTAAAGTCCGATACCACCGCGCACGACGGTTCTATCATTAAAGGCATACGCCGCTCCGAGCCGCGGACCGATGTTTGATTTATCATCGCGCGACAAAGTGCGCGCTTCGGCTTGCAAACCGCTCTGACCGCCCGCGCCGACCAGTGCGCCGGGTCTGCCGCCAGCCTGCGGATTTGCGGCAGTCGGGTCAAATCCCCGGAAGCGGTCTTTAGCTTCTGTTCTGAGACCCGGCAAATCATACCGCAGACCAACATTAAGCGTCAGTCTTTGGCTAACTTTAATATCGTCTTGGATAAAGTAACCTTGCGTTAATTGTCGGAAAGCCGGATCAATCGAGTTGTTTGAGTTAAAAGCGAATTCCGTTGCGCCGGTGATCAAGCTGGCAATCGGGTAACCGCAATCGCCGCAGGCATCCGAAGCCGTTTGGTCGTTGCGAAAGTTAAATGAGCCGCCCGGATCAATTTTCTGCCGCACATTAAATTGCGCGAAGCGCACATCGGCGCCGAATTTAAATGTGTTTCGTCCCGTGATATACGTGACGAAATCACTTAGCTGAAGCGTTCCGTCACGAATCTGGTCAGTGAAAAACGACGAGCCGATATTCTGCACATTGCGCGGGTCGCTCGGACCGTAACCGGGAAAACCGACGCGCGGAAATGCTGTATTTTGCGTGGCATTCACCGGAAAACCGAGCGAAGAAGTATTAAACGGATCAGTCGTGTTGCGATTGGCGACATCGAAAAACGTATAACCGACATTAAAGTGATTCAGTAATGTCGAGGTGATGTTGTAATCGTGTTGTATACGAGCGATATTTGATTTGAATTCTTGCTGCCAAACGTCCTGATTTGTAAAAGGCAGCGGTAAGATCAGATTTACTCCGGCAAAACTGGCGATTCTTTCCGTATCGCGCCGGGAAAAACTTACCGACAACCGCTGCTTCTCAGTCAAAACAAAATCGGTTTTGACTGTAAATTGGTTTGTATCGGTCGGGCGGATGCCGCTCGCGTCGTAATTCTGGAAAATTCCCGGTCGGGTCGGCACCGGATACCTTTGCAGAATCGCCAAACCTGCCGGATCGAGAAGCGGTCTTCCGTTAACTAAAACATTGTATAAATCCAGTCTGTTTCCCGGAATCGCCGGACGTACATTGGAAGGCAGGCGCGGGTCATAAATGACGACCGGCTGACCGCCGTTGATTCGAGCGACATTCGGGTCGGCGGTATTTAACAATTCGCTGAAATCGCCGGTGCGCATTCTTAAAGTCGGCACAGTTACCAGCGAATTCACTCCGGTGCGAAGACGATAGCCTTCATAATGAAAAAAGAAAAACGCGCGGTCTTGCAAACTGCGGAAAAAACCGCCGGGATTGCCTTCGCCGAAATTCGGAACGTAAATCGGACCGCCGATATTAAAACCGTAGTTGTTGCGGTTATCCCGATTTCGGCAATCGTCCGGTCTGGGTCTGGCTCCGGCGCAAACGAAATTATCGTTAAGGCTGGCGGCGTTAAACTTTTCATTTCGCAGATAATTGTAGGCTTCGCCGTGAAATTCGTTCGTCCCGGACTTTAAAGTAAAGTTGACGACACCGCCCGACGAATTGCCGAATTCAGCCGAATAGCTGTTGGTCGAAATGGTAAATTCCTGAAAAGCGTTCGGACTGGGAGCAGTCTCGCTAAAGAACGTACCGTTTTGCGTCCGGCGCACACTGGCTCCGTCAATCAAAATTTCCGTGCCGCTCGCCTGACCGCCGCTGACTCTAAATCTTGAAGAGTTATTTGCGCCGCCCGATTCCGCCGAACCGACATTACTGTCCAGAAAGATAAAAGAAAGCGGTGTCCGCCCATCTGCTTCGCCGCCGGTCAGCAAGGGCAATTCTCTCACTTGCCGCTCGTCCACATTTGTTTGACGAACCGGAGTATCAGAGTTGATAGAAACGGCTTCGGCATTAACAGTGACAATATTGCCTGAAACTTCGCCGATTTCCAGTTTGACTTCAAGCGATTGCGTGCCTTGAACGTCAACTTTGACGTTCTCCACGTTGGTGCGCTTGAAACCCGAGGCTTCGACCGCCAACTGATAAAGTCCGGCTTTTAATTCAGGGATAACGAAAATACCGCTCTCGTTGGTTGTTACTTCACGCGCGTCGCCTCTTTCTAAACTGGTAGCGACAACTTTCGCCCCGGAAATAACCGCTTCGCCCGGGTCGGTTACCGTTCCGCGGATTGTTCCGCGGTCGCTTTGAGCCAAAACGAGTCCGGTTCCAAAAACGAACGATAGAAGTAACGCGGCAAACAAATTAAACGACTTCATATTCAACTCCTTTACAAACTTGATGAAAAATAACTGTAATTTAGAAATTCAAAAAAGCAGGAATGCCAAATTTAGAAACTTAGTTTGTTGCACTAACAAAACTTTACTCGCCAAATGAAAAAAGTTTTCTCTTTTTGTTAAAATTCATCAAAGCAGCAGTTGAACTTTGGCTTTGCCGCGACAATTTAATTTCTGCTCGGCAAAAAGAGTCTTTCAAAAACGAGATGATAATGCCTTTTCGATGAATTTCCGGCTCGTGTTTCGCTCAAACGATTATTTTTGATTTAAATATAAATTTAACCGCTTGCGTAAACGCTTAACTAAGTGAATCTATAATAAACGCGACTATGTTAAACTGTCAACAGAATTTAGAAACAATTCATTAACAATTGAGTGAAATGTGAAAATAAAGTTAAATCTTTATCCATTGTAGAAAAGCAGAATGAAAGAAACACTATTTTTTGTAATTTTGACCTTGGGCGGAGTAGGTTTTCTCTTCGCCCAAAAACCTCAAATGGGCGGCGCGTCCACCGGCGAAGCAAAAACCTATTCAACAAGGCGCACCACCGGAATCGTTGACGAAAAAGCCCGCAAAGTTTACGAAGACGTGACGGCAACGACCGCGCTCAAAAGTTTTCAATGCGTTTCCGGCGGTGCAGAAAAAAATTATATCATCGAAACCACCGCCTGCACGGTCGCCGTTTTTGATTACGACAACGACGGCAAGCCGGACATTTTTCTCCTCAACGGCTCGACAATGAACGCCGAACGCGGCAAAGAAAAAGCGGCGAAATCCGCGCTTTTCCGCAATACGGGCAACTGGAAATTCGAAGACGTGACGGAAAAATCCGGTCTCGCCAATGAGCGTTGGGGAATGGGCGTGGCAGTCGCTGATTACGACAACGACGGCGACGCGGATTTGTTCGTCGGAAATTACGGCGTTTCAAGGCTTTACCGCAACAACGGCAACGGCACTTTTACCGATGTCGCGGAAAAAGTCGGTCTGGCAATCAAAGGCTGGCACACGGGCGCGACGTTCGGCGATTACGATAAAGACGGACGGCTCGATTTGTTCATGCCGGCTTATTTAAATTTCGATTTCAGCAATCTACCGCCGAGTCCGGCAGATGCCGGCAAAGACGCGAGCGGCGACAAAGATTTCTGCCAGTTTCGCGGACAGCCCGTGATGTGCGGACCGCGCGGATTAAAAGGCGCGAAAGATAAACTTTTTAGTCAAAAAGCGGACGGTACATTTGAAGACGTTTCCGTTAAAGCGAACGTAACGGATGAAGGCGATTATTACGGATTCTCTTCGGTGTTTGTTGATGTTGACGACGACCGCGATTTGGATTTACTGGTCGTCAACGATTCCACGCCGAAACAGCTTTACATCAACAAAGGCGACGGAACTTTCGAGGAAACCGGATACGCTTCGGGCATCGCGCTCAACGAAAACGGGCGCGAGCAAGCCGGAATGGGTTTGGCAGTCGGCGATTACGACAACGACGGGCGCGTGGATTTTCACATCACGAATTTTTCCGACGATTCAAATACGCTTTACCGCAGCGACGGCGACGGAAATTTTTCCGACATCACGTTTCAAGCGGGATTGGGCGAGCCGACGATTCCGTTTTTGGGCTGGGGAACTTCTTTTTTAGATTTTGACAACGACGGCTGGAAAGATGTGTTAGTGGCGAACGGTCACGTCTATCCGGCGGTTGATAATTATCAATGGGGAACGAGTTACGCCCAGCAAATGCTGCTTTTCAAAAACACTCGGACTGCGAACGGACAAATCAGATTTGAACGAATTCCTGCCGCGCCGAACAGCGGTCTGGCTCTCTCAATCAACGCCCGCGGAATGGCGATTGCCGATTTCGACGCGGACGGAAAACTCGATGTCGTTACCGCGAATGCAGGTTCGATACCGACGCTTTTGCGAAACGTATCGGAGGCGAAAAACAATTGGCTGAAAATTAAGTTAGTCGGCGATGTCTCAAAGAAAACGCCCAGAGACGCAACCGGTTCGACGGTTTTCGTGACGACCGGAAAACTTCGCCAGCGTTTCGATTTAACGAGCGGCGCGGGCTACGCTTCGCAGGACGAGCAGACGATTCACGTCGGACTCGGCGACGCGACGAAAATTGACAAACTCGAAGTCTTTTGGGCAAACGGGCAATCCGAAACTTTTCCGGTTGACAGCATCAACAAACTTTTAACACTCAAGCAAAACGAGCGGTCAAAATGATTTGTCGGTGATATTTACAACCATTCACTCAAATTCTTTTTATACTCGCGCATTACTTTTCGTTGATTAAGTGATAGCGGTCAACCGGCGGATTTTCAAGCGTCTGAATTTTCCCGCTCGTCCAGCGAATTTCGATTTGCTTGATCGAAGTTGCGTTACCCAATCCGACTATAATTCGCGGGTCGTTCGCCGCCAGATAGCTGGCGGAATTGCTGGCGTCGAAAAATTGTTTTTTGCCGCTTGAATCCATTACGATGACTCTCGTGCCTTCGCCGTTCGGCGCACTTTTTGATCCGCGTAAATCTAATCCTATCCAATGATTTTTCGTGCCGTTATTTCGCAAAACGACGGGCGAGCCGTTAGTCTGCGAAATAATAACGTCAGCATCGCCATCGTTATCCAAATCGCCCGCCGCCATTCCGCGTGCCGCGAAGTCAGTTTTCAAAGCGTCACCCGCCGCCAGCGATACATTTTGAAAGCCTTTTTCCGTATTCCGCATCAAAAGCGGCGATTGTTTGTATTTTAGAAGCGAATTGGTTTTTTCAATCGTGTCGAGAACGTGGCTTTGCGCGACGAACAAATCGCGCCGTCCGTCGTTGTCGGCATCAATCCATTTGACTCCCCAGCCTGAACCGAGAATTGTAATTTGCGCTACGCCGCTCGATTGCGTAACGTAATCGAAAATCAATTCGCCCGTGTTGCGGTAAAGCGGGTAAGTTTCGTTCGACAAAGCGGTGATAAAAACGTCCTGCCTGCCGTCGCCGTCGTAATCGGCAACGTCAACGCCCATTCCCGAAAAATATTTTCCCTTGTCGTCGAAAGCGACACCGGCGGCGAGCGCCGAATCTTCAAATCGTCCGTTGCCGAGATTACGAAAAAGCTGCTGTTCGCTGTTGTCGTTGGCGATGAAAACGTCCGTCCAGCCGTCATCGTCAAAATCGGCGAAAGCTACGCCGAGTGATTTCCCTTTTGTCTGCGTGATGCCTGATTTTTCCGAGACATCTTCAAAAGTGCCGTCCGCTTTTTGGTGAAACAAAATTGCGGTCGTTCCTTTGAAATTGTCGGGATGACAGTAAGCGCGAAAGCCCGGTCGCGCGTCGCCGCAGACTAACGCGCCCGTTTCAAAATCCCAGATGACATAGCGCGTTACCAGTAAATCGAGTCGCCCGTCGCGGTCATAATCGAAAAATCCCGCGCTCGTCGCCCAGCCGTCAACATTGATGCCGAGTTTTGCGCCCGCGTCGGTAAAAGTGCCGTTGCTGTTGTTGCGGTAAAAAATCGCGCCGCCGTAATGGGTAACGAACAAATCTGCAAATCCGTCTTTGTCGTAATCGCCGACGGCAACACCGAAACCGTAACCCGCGCCTTTCACGCCCGCTTTCTCCGTCGTGTCTTCAAAAGTGCCGTCCGCCTTTTGCCGATACAACCGATTCCAGAATTTCGAATTTGATTTGTCGGGCATTTTGCCCTTTGGCATCGGGTCAAGCAGTTGCGCTCCGTTCGTAAAAAAAACGTCGAGCCGCCCGTCGTTATCGTAATCGAGCAAAGCAACGCCCGCGCCCATCGTTTCAAGCAAATATTTGTTTGCGGTCGGCGAAGCCTCGTGCTTGAAATTTATTTTGGTTTGACTGCTAATATCGGTAAAAGTAACAGGCGAAGGAAACTGCGGCGCGGTCGTCGCCGGACGTTCAGTTTTATTTGAACTGTAAGATTTGCCCGTCGGCGTTTGCGCCCGAATCGCAAATGGCGCAAGACATAAAGCAAAAGCGAATGTAAATTTTAATAAACGAGTAGCAAGCATTGTTTGAAATTACATTATCGGTAAATTGTCCGAATCTTCGTCTTTCGTCGCCGAAAAATCAATCTGCTGTTTCGATTCGTCAATCAAATCGTTATTTTTTTCATAAGAAAGCGTTTCTTCATTGTTCTTCGCCAATTGCGGCGGATAAAAATGTTTACGGTAAACCGGATAAGCCTCGGTTCGTAAGTGCGCGAGAAAAGAATGCCCGCGCCGAACGCTCCGTTCGTGACGAAGCGCGGAGATGTCAACGGGAGCAACGACAATTCGCTCGCCGGGTCCGGGCGATGCGTCGGCAAGCAGTCGTCCCTCGAAATCAACGATTTGACTGCCGCCCGACCACGAATACGGCGGGTAATAACTCAAGCGAGCGGCTTGGTTGGCGGCGACCACGTATGCCGTGTTTTCGATGGCGCGGCAGCGATTGATAATCGTCCACCAATCCATCGGCGCGCTTGCGTTCCACGGATCCATATAAGCCGAAACTCTGATTAAAACTTCCGCGCCGTTTGCCGCGAGCTGTCGCAGAACTTCAGGAAACAACCAGTCGTAACAAATCGCCGTCCCGATTCGTCCAATCGGCGTGTCGGCAACAGGGAACAGCGGCTCGTCGTAACCTTCAATGTCGTGCGGGCTGGTGTGAACTTCATACGGAATCCACGTATTAACTTTGCGGTATTTATACAAAATGCCTTCGGGTCCGATTAAACAAGTCGTGTTAAAAATGGCGTTTTTATATTTTTTATCCGTTTCGAGCATCGAGCCGGTTTGAATATAAATATTATGCTCTTTCGCCTTTTCCCAAATGCGCGTCGTGTGTTCGTTCGGAATTTCGACGGCGAGTTTTTCAATCAATTCCGCGGCGGTCGGAAATACAGGCGCGGCGTGCGCGAATTCGGGAAAGACGACTAATTTTACGGGCAAAAAAGGCGCGCTTCCGGCAACCGCCGAATCAATCAACGAAACGATGCGGTCGGTGTTTCGCCGCATCTGACGGCGGTCAACCGGATTCGGCTGATCGGTTTGGCACGCGGCGGCGGAATATCTGATGTGTTCCATAAAATCTATGCGCGAATTAATCGTTAATTGTCGTGAAGCTATTTTGATAAAAATGTTTCGATGCGCGGTAAAAAACCTTTCACAGTTCGTGTTGTATACTCGTCATAAATTCGTTGTTTTTCTTCGGTCATCGGAAAACGCTCGTCCGCGCTGTATGGATATTTTTTCATCGCTTTGAACGGCAGCGGTAAAACCGCGTCGGGCGAACCGGAGTTGATGTCCATTTCTTTGCTGTAACCATCGGCGAACAGTAAAAAAGTGTATTTTCGATTGGCTGGCAATTCGGGCAGCGCGTCGAAGCTCAAAACGAGTTCGTCGCCGGTTTTTGAGATGACGAAAACGTCGTCAGCCGCTTCGAGCAGCGGATTTACCGCGCCGAGCCGAGTGAAATTTCCCGAAAAATATTTCCAGCGTCCGTCGTTCAAAACTACATCATAATTTGCCGCAATCATCTCGCCGAATTTGATTTCTTCGGAAAATCCGCGCTCGCGCAAACTCGCTTGCGTCGGTTTTATTTCAATTGTTTTTACGTCCGTTTGTTCGGATGTATCAACCGCGATTTTATCCCAATAAGTTTTGAAGTTCGTCACGATGCGAACTTCGCGCGAATCGGACAAAAATTTCCCGGTCAAATCCACAACGAGCGTTTGCGGTCGCCCGACGGAAATGCCAATGCTGCTAACGACAGTTTGCCATTCGCCTTGCTTGTCTTTGACTTGCAGTTTCGGCATCGTCAAACTTCGGTTGCTTTGCGAAGCGGCGAGATTGTCCGACGAAAAAGCGTAATCCGTCCAACCTGTCAAAAGCAGCAGCGTTCTGCCGTCGTAATTTTTCTTGTCGTCTAAAGTTAAAGTTAAATTGTGCGTTTCGGCATAACCGCGAATGTTTTCTGATTTGAAAGAATCATAAAACGCGCGGTCAAAATTTTCGATGTTTGCCAAAACGCTCTTTCCATCTGTGTCCACCGCCGAAACGGGAGCGCGAGCGTTGCGAGTCGTATATAAAATTCGTTTCCCACCAGTCGGAATTCCCAGACCTTCGTTCGGATAAACTTCTCGGTCAGCATCGTGTTCGACGGCGACGAGTTTCAGATGATCGAGAAATAAAACTTCTTCGAGTTCGTTGGTGACGCGGATTTCATAACGCCCGTTTTTCGGCTTTAATTGATCTGAAGTAATCCGCACGAATTCGTCCGAATCGGGGTAATGATACGCGCCCGCCTCCTTCCAATTTCCCATTTCGCCGCCGCCTAAGAAGTCGGTGACGAATTCAAACCGCTCGCCGTTCCAGGTGTAAAGATACGGACACGACGATGGTTTGCGGTCGAGTTCTTCGATTCTCAGCGGCGGGCGAAACGCGCCGACTTCTCGCTGCGGCGCGGCGGAAATTTCGGTTTCCGCCTGCACCACGCCCGAAGTCCAAATCACGCGCACGGCATCCGGTTTGACGCGTTTCCCCAAACCGAAATGCGCGTCTGACGGCGCGGGCGCGGGACTCGCCGCGTAGGTTTCAAGTTTTTGCTGGAGGCTGCCGGAACGCAAATCAATTTTCGCGCCGATGCCCGTGCGGTTTGACACGCGCCCGGCGAGCGTGACCGTGACGGATTTGTTCGCCGTGTCGTTGACGTTTTCGACGAAATACAGTTGCCCGCCACGCCCGAACGCGAGCAAATCCGTGTCGCCGTCGCGGTCAACGTCGCCCGACAAAATTTGCCGCGAATTGACCGGCGCGTTGTTCGCGTCCGTCTTGATTTTGAACGCCGATGAATCAGCTCTCGACCATTCGTCGCCCAAATTTCTAGCTACGACGAAACCTTTATCCGTGTTGGCGATCAAGTCGAGCAAGCCGTCGTTGTCGTAATCGAGAAACTGCGCGGACGCGGCGTTTTCTGTGCCATTGGGCGCGTCTTTTAGCACGAACTTACCGCGTCCGTCGGAGACGGCGAACACACCCACCGCGCCGGATTTGCCGAAAAAGAAATCGGTGTAGGTATCTTTATTAAAATCGCCCGCCGCCGCGCACGTCCAATCGCCAGTTTTATTTAATCCGACTTCGGCAGCAACGTCTTTGAAAGAGCCGTCGCGCAGATTGCGAAAAAGTTTCGGTTTGTTGCCCGCATCCAAAACGAGCAAATCTATATCGCGGCGATTGTCGAAATCGGTCGGGACGACGGCGACCGCGCGGCTCGGCAGATTGATTTTCGCCGCTTCGGAAATGTCCGTGAAAGTTCCGTCGCCGTTGTTGCGCCAAAGCCGATTCGGCGCTGATCGAGAATTTAAGCCGTTAGAAAAACCGCCGAGAAAAATATCCAAATCGCCGTCGTGGTCGGCATCCACAAACGCGCCGGATTTTGAAATGTTCAACGGTTGCGACAATCTGGCGGCGACCGTTATATTCGTAAAACCGCCTTTGCCGGTGTTGCGAAAAAGCGTCGTTTGCCCGCCGCCGAAAACGAGCAAATCGGCGAATGTGTCGTTGTCGTAATCGCCGGCGACGATGCCGCTGCCGCTCGTGGCAAATGGTTGCGCCAAATCGCCCGCTGCCCGCGTTATGTCAACGAATCTGCCGCCGTCGTTGCGGTAAAGCCGCAGCGATGCGACAGTTATCTGCGCCAAATCCAAATCGCCGTCGTTGTCGATGTCAAACAGCGTCGCTGCCTGCGACTTCACCGTCGTTTCTTTCGCCGCGTTTTTTGGATTACGAATCAGCGAATTAGCGGCGGGCGGCAAACCGATGTCAGTGTTTTGAAAAACGACTTTCGGCTGGGTTCTATCAATCAATTCGCTTTCCGCGCCGGTCGAGACGACGGCTTCCGCATAACGTCCCTGTTCGAGATAATTCTGTCCGATGCTCGTCGCCGCGCCGCTTTGTCTTAAAGCCTGAAAGCGCGTCATCAATTGCTGTCCTTCGGCGCGCGCATCGGTTCGCAAAAGCGCGGTCGCCAGCGTATACATTGCCGTTGCGTTATACGGTTCGGCGGCGAGCGCGAGACGAAACGCGGCGATGGCTTCCGAGTATTTGCGCTGCTGGACGTAAATCTGACCGAGATTGACATTCGCGCCGACATCATTCGGGTCAATTTCTAAAACTCGTTTGAAAGACGCGGCGGCATCTTCGGCGCGATTTTGATTTTTGGCGATAAGACCGAGAATGTAATGCGACTGCGGGCGTGCGGGCGCGATTTCGGCGGCGGCTTGCGCTTCCTTCAAAGCCGCGTCAATTTCCTGGGCGTTAAAAAGCGCGATTGCTAAATTGATTCGCGCAATAATTAGTTTTGAATCGATTGTCAGCGCGCGGCGAAACGATTCCGCACCCGCTTTGTAATCGAATTGTTCGAGCCGCGCGACGCCGAGATTGTTGGCGCGGTAAGCGTCTTCGCGCCCGGCGACGGAAATTTGCTTGGCAGTTTGCGCTGAAGTTTTTAGGAAAAGCGGCGCGGCAAACATCAATGCGGTAGATACGGCGAACAAGAAAAAGCCGGAAACGAAAAGACGCGAATTCACATTCATAAAATTATTGTAACAGTTTCGTTTCGATGCGAATAAGCGAAATCAGGCTGTCGTCAAAGCGCCGCTTATTAAAATTTGCTTTCGGCGAGTTACCGGACATTTTCGACCGCGCGCGCAAAAGTCGCGCAAACTTCGTCAATTTCCCGTTCCGAAATGCGGTTGAAAAAAGGCAGCGCGACGACTCGTTCGGCGGCGTGTTCGGCAACGGGAAAATCGTCCGGTTTGAAATTAAATGTTTTAACGTAAAAAGGCTGCAGATGAATCGGTGCGAAATAACGTCCGCAGCCGATACCAAAGCGATTCATTTCGCTGACAATCGAATCGCGTTGCGTTCTCGTAAAATTTTCGTTTAGACGTACGACATAGACGAACCAACTGACGCGCCCGTTCGGAAAATCAATTTCCGGCAATATGAGATACGGATTATTTTCGAGCCGCGCCTGATATTTTCGCGCAATTGTTTCTCTTTGATTTAAAATAGTTTCGAGCCGTTTGAGTTGTTCGTTGCCGACGGCGCAATTGATGTCGGACAAGCGGTAATTGTAGCCAAGCTGCGTGTGGTCAAACCAATCGGACTCCGCATCGCGTCCTTGGTTCCGCGACATAGCGGATTGTTTGCGGACGTAATCGTTGTTTGTGACAATCATTCCGCCTTCACCTGTCGTAATTTGTTTGTTCGGGTAAAAAGCGAAAACTCCGGTATCGCCGATACTGCCGACTTTTTGATTTTCATATTCCGCGCCCATGGCTTCGCACGCATCTTCAATCACTTTCAAATTGTAGCGGGCGGCGATTTTCATAATCTCGCGCATAGGGGACGGGCGACCAAAAACGTGGACGACCATAATCGCCTTTGTTTTTGCGGTAATAGCGGCTTCGATTTTGCTCGCGTCAATATTTAATGTGCGCGAATCAATGTCAACGAAAACCGGAACGCACTTTTCATACAGCAAAACATTGGCGGAAGCGACAAAACTGAACGGCGTGGTAATAACTTCGTCGCCCGCTTTCAAGCCGACGGCACGAACGCAGAGATGCAGACCGCTCGTGCCGGAATTGACGGCGACGGCGTATTTTGTCCCGACGTATTCGGCAACATTTTTTTCAAATTCTTCGAGTTTCGGACCCAAACTCAAACGCAGCGAGCGCATTACTTCGACAGCAGCGTTGATTTCGGCTTCGGAAATGTCCGGCGCGGAAAGCGGAATTCTCATAAACTTTCAGCCGTTTTACTTTGTCGCCGGTTTGCATCGTTAAGCAGCACGGCGCGTTTGATTAAAAGTTCTCCGCCTAACCTTACGCCGCACAAGATTTCCGCGATTCTTTCCGAAGCGCGCCCGTCGCCGTAAGGGTTCGTCATTCCTTTTAAAGATACTCGAAACTCCGCGCTTAAACCTTTTTCAATCGCCCGTAAAATTGCGCCGGTTTCCGGCTCGGCGTCAATCACGTTGCGCGCCTGCTCGCGTCCTTTTTGGCGAATTCCGACGTTGACGGTCGGCAGCGGAATCGACGGCGTTTCCATAATTCCGCTGCTCGAATTGCCGACAAGCAAATCGGCATATTTTAATAAACTCCAGTATTTCAAATGATTTAAGTTGACGAAAAGATGCGCGTTCTGGCGGCTGCGACAGAAAATTCTGGCGCGTTCGATTAATTGATGACTTCCGGCGTCGGCGTTCGGGTAACAAAAAACAATCTGCTGCGAAATTCTCTCCAGAGCGGCAAAAACCGCGTCGGCTTCCGCAATCGTATCACGCGCCAGCGTCACCGGATGATACGCGACGACAACGGTTTGTTGATTAAATTTCAACCCTAAATCCGTTTCAAGTTCCGATTGTGAAATCAATTCGCGGCGGCGCAGATTATCGAGCGACGGCGAGCCGACCCGATGCACGCGCCACGCTTCTTCACCCATCGCTAGAACGCGCAAACGTGAATTTTCGTTGGTCGTAAAATGAATGTGGCTCATTTTCGTCAGCGCGTTTCTCACCGCGTCGTCAATCGCGCCTTCGCTGATGTCGCCGCCTTCGATATGCGCTATCGGAATCCGCAGCGCGAGCGCGACCGAAGCCGGAGCGAGCATTTCGTAGCGGTCGGCAATTAAAACCAAAATATCAGGACGCATTCTGCCCAATACGTCCGCCAAACCGAGCGCTGCCACGCCGATTGTTTTCGCCATTCCAACATCCGTGTCGGAACTAATTAAACATTCGACGCGCTCGTCAATAGTAAAATCGTCGGCTTCGATTTCTTTGTAAGTATTTCCGAAAGCCGGCGAAAAATGCGCGCCGAGCGCGATGAGTTGAAGATTGATTGCGGGACGATTTTCTAATTCTTTGAGCGTCCAGTAAAGATGTCCGTAATCAGCCCGCGAAGTCGTTACAACCGCAATTTTACGTTTCCCAAAATTTTCCGACTGTTTCATTAAATCTTTCGGCTCATTCATTAAAAAAGCTACCGCGTCTTCGCGGTGCCGTCGAAATAGCTCTGCGTTTTCGGGAAAACATACGTCGCCACTTTGCGCCCTAACTCAAGACCGGCAACATTATCGGCTTGAATATGATAGCCGCCCATCACGCGCGAGATGCCAGCCATTTCCGCCGTCGCCGAAAAAGTCGGCAAATCGAGCGCGACATCGCACGTCAGTTTCGCGTCCGAAGACGATTGTCCGAGCCGCATTTGAATTTTTTCGCAGGCGAAATCCGCTTCGGTCATCATTCCCGCCTTTCGTTTTTCCGTTTCGCCGAAACGGTCGCTGCCCGTAAACAATTCCAACACTTTGGCAGCCGCCGCGCTGACCGTGCTGTGACCGGAAACGTAACCGGGAAACGGCGGCGTAATGAAATTATAGGGCGAATACGGATGCCAATCTTCGGCGGGCATTTCGATCACGCCTTTTCCGGGTCCAGCCCAACCTTCAACCTTTTTCCCTTTATAATAATGGCGAACGAGCGTCCACGGGCACGAAGAATCGTAAAAGCGTTTTGATTCCCAGGCGGCGATAAAAGCGTCGAAACACACCACGCCGACGGCGAAAAACAGTTTCACATCTTTATCAATATCTTGTTTGTCGCGCCGCGAAACGGCTTGGGCGAATTTTAACCAGTGTCCCGATTGTCCGGTCGAGCGTGGACCGTCGCGCATAAATTCGACAATCGCTTTTTGTTCGGGCGAAAGATTAGCGTTGTATTTTACAACTTCTTCGACTTCGCGTTTTAACTCGTCCGAGCCGACTTTCGGCGGCGGCGGCGGGCGAAATTGGTCGGCGCGTTCGAGTGCGAACGGTTTGACGCGATACCAGTGCGGCGTAAGATAACCGGGCGCGCTCGTTTTGTTGTCGGCAAACTTAAACGTAATCGGCTGCCAACAATCGGGATCAATGATTTTATCAACCGAATTGACAGGGCGATAGAACGTGTAATCCGAATACGGTTTACCGTTTGAGCCGAGTTCGTCGCCGAGTTGATTCGCGCCGTCTTTATGACGATATTCAAGCAACGCCGCCGCCGCGACATTGCCAACGCCTTGCGGTTTCGACAAATCGGTCGTCGCGTCTGCCGGATCGAAACCGCGCCGCCGCATTTGTCCTTCGAGCCAAACTTTATCTTCCGCGAAAACGTCGAGCATCGCCCGATAAGTCGCGTAAGCGATGGCTTTTTCCTTGTTCGCCGCCGTGCGTTCGGATTTCGGTCGGCGCAGTTTATCGCCCAATCTCGTCCCCACCGCCTTTTCGTCGTAAGCCGCCCAAGCGTCATACATCGCCGTCACGATAATCGCCAGCATTCGAGAGCCGACGGTCGGGCGCGACGCGACGCGCTCGTGTTCGCGCGCCGTCGCTTCGAGCGCGACATCGAGCCATTCGTAAGCGGCGGATTTGATATGCGGCGCGTCCTTTAATTCTGCAGACGATTTCACCGTTTGCGCCGATGTTTGCGGCGCGAAATGCGTAGATAAACTTACGCTTGCGATACCGATTATCGATAGTAGTGCAATAAACAACCGATAAGTTTTCATAATTTCTATAAACAAAGAAGTTGTTGGTTAATGGATTGCCAAATTTAGGAAACAATCTTTTCAACTTCGGCACAAAACGCTTTAATTTTCTCTTGGTTCTGTGGCACGCCTTCGAAATCGCCTTCTGTTAGAAAATAAGGAATGTCTTTCCACTCTTGCAATTTTCCACGAGTAGTTTGGTTAAATGTTTGAGCGTATCCCCAACCGTCTTTGCCATCCCACACGAGTCTGATCTTACACTGTTCATTGTCGAACACAGAATAGGCACTTCCAAATGCATTTGGATGAAGTTCCTCTAAAACTTCTTTGTGTCCTGACTTTTGAAAAATTGGCTTGAGTAAATCTTTCATTAAAATATACGGGTGCATAAAATTTACGAAAATGATTTCAAGCACTGAACCAGCAACCGAACTTGGAATTTCAGCGTTGTTTATTAACCTTTGTCGGCGCGTTCGCAACATCCGATTTGACGGTTTCGCCGCCGACTAAAAGACTGAATCTGCGCTGCGTTTCCGCCGACCAGCCGGGAATCAGTTCTTTGACGATGCCCTTGTCGTCAACCAGAATCGTCAGCGGCACGCTTAACTCGTCCGTCGCGTAAATGTTCTCGATTGCCGCCACGCCGCCGATTAGAATTGGATAAGTTACGCGTTTGTTTGCGACGTAGCCTTTGATGTTCGCGCCTTTTTCGGTGTCAACATTGATGCCGATTAAATCAACGCTGCGAGCCGCGAGCCTGACGCGCATCTTTTCGAGTTCCGGCATTTCCTTGGCGCACGGAACGCACCACGTCGCCCAGATATTTATTAAACTTTGTCGCCCGACTTTCATTTGTTTCTTTATTGAACTCGCCGCGCCGTTCAGCGTCTTGACGGCGAAATCCGGCAGTGGTCCGCCGATTTTGATTTTCAAACTCTGCGCGAAAATCTCGGCTTTCGTCAGCGGATTCGGTAAATTGGCTCGACCGACCGAAATGCTGTTCACCTTTCTGCTTCCTTTTTTCAAAACAAGCGTCGAGCCTGCCGCGGCATCGGCGGCAAATCGTTCGACTTCGCCATTTGCCCAAGTAACTTCGACAGATTCGGCGCGCGCGTCTTTGCCGAGTCCGAATAAAAGGCGCGAATCGTGCTGCGAGATGAAACCCGAACCGCCGGATTTGATTTTTGTCATCGTTCCGGCGGAAGTTTTCACGCGGACGACTGCGCCGAAAGCATCGAGTCCGGTTTTCGCATCGCCTTCCAAAGCGATTCGCAGAAAATTATTGTCCTGCCCGATGTTGTTTCTGAAAAGCAAATGCGCCTGATGTTGAATCGTCGTCGAAAAAACGTCCAAGTCGCCGTCGTTGTCGAAATCGGCGAACACTCCGGCGCGTCCATCGGAGATCGAATCAATGCCCGACACGCCCGAAATGTCGGTGAATTTCTTGCCGCCCAAATTCAAATATAGCGGGTCGCGTTCGTAGCCGCTGAAAGAAAATCCCTGACCGGACATCAGTTGATTTTGGTCTGAGCGCAATGCTCCCTTTTCCGCTTTGCCGTCGTTTGTATGCGTCACAACTTGACGCCAGAACTGACTTCAGGTGTCCTTCATTGATTTGCCGGAAATAAAGCCGTTCGGCGTGTAGATGTCTTCCCAGCCATCGTTGTCAAAATCAATAAATCCGCCGCCCCATGCCCAGCCGCCGCCGAAACCGCCGACTTCCGCCGTCACGTCTTTGAATTTTCCGTCGCCGGTGTTTTCAAATAGGTTATTTCCGGCGGCAAGTTTTTTTAGCACGTTATCTTTCGCGCCCTGATTCGGAAACAGACGCGACAAAATGCGATTTCCGGCGGTCGAACTCATATTCGAGGCGTGAATATCGAGCCGCCCGTCGTTGTTATAATCGCCGAATGAAACGCCCATTCCGTTGCCCGGGTCAAGAACTCCGCGCTCGGCGGCTTCGTCAACGAATCGGTCACCTTTGTTGATATAAAAGGCTTTTTCACCGAAATCATTGGCGACGTATAAATCAATTTTGCCGTCCGAGTTAATGTCGGCGAATTCCGCCGCGTAACTCCAACGCCGGTCATCAACGCCCCACTTTTGGGCTTCTTCCTGGAAAGTTCCGTCCGGCTGGCTGATAAAAAGCAGATTCGGTGTGCCGTTCGTCGCCTGAAACCACGAATCGGGCGTGACTTGTCCGTAGCGATTGTATGAAGTTACATAAACATCGAGCCGCCCGTCGCCGTTGACATCGCCCGCGACCGCCGAAAAACCAATCGAGTTCTTTGCCACGCCGCTTTCCAGAGATACGTCGTCGAATTCGAGTTTGCCGGTTTGTTTGAAATTGTTTCGCAAAAGAATTTGCTGCCCGACCGAAGAAATAAAAACGTCCGCGTCGCCGTCGTTGTCAAAATCGAAAACGAGCGGCGCGGTTCCAGAAGATAAAATCCTCACGCCCGCTTCGTCCGAAGCGTCGCGGAAACCGCCTTTTTTATCGTTCAGGTATAAATAATTACGATTTGCGCCAACGACGAAAAGGTCAATCCAATTGTCGTTGTCGAAATCTCCGGCAGCCGCGCCGTGCCAGATGAAGCCGCTGTTTTCCGCGCTGCCGAAACCCGGCAGAGTCACGCCGACTCCAGCCGGAATCGCCACTTCCGAAAACAAATCTCTTTCGGCGACCAACGAGTCGAAACCGATTAAATCAAACGAATCGAATTGCCAGTGTTTGTTTTTATCAAAGCGAACATTTGCCCAAAAAGTGCCCCGCGCCCATTCGCGCCTTCCGTCCGTGTCGCGCCCGATGACGTAAAAAGCGATTCGCGCTCGTCCCGTTGCGCCGACAACTGCGGTCGGCTGTTCCGCTCCTAAAACGGCTTTGGCGGTCTCGTCGAAATTCGCTTCTTTAACCTTAAATCGCGCGTCCTCGATCTCGGAGAAATGCGCTAAAAATTCCGACCAATTGTTCAAAAACGCCTTTTTCGTTATTTTGTTCGCACCGGTCGAAGCCTTCAAAGCAGGTGTTTCTTTCACTTCCCAATCGTGCGCGCCAATCCATTTGACCTGGTTTTTGGTCGTCGCCGGACGCGACGGAAAGGGTTTGGCAACGATCTCAAAAGGGAAAAATTCAGCCGTCAATTGATGGTCGCGGTCGCGCGCGGCAACCGAAAGTTCCAACAAATCGTTTGCCAGCGATTCTGAAAGTTCTTCGATTACCTCCAACCGACTGCGGTCAACTTTTTGCGTTTTATCAGTTGCCGTTTGTGAAGTTGTCGCCTGCGCCGACGCCGCGCTCTCAGTGGCGGCAACAATCGTCAATAGAATCAACCCATATATGAGTAATGACAACGAAAGCGAATGATTGCGGTGAAAATTAGTGTTAGTCATCTTGCACAATTAATCGAAAATCAATTACCAATCAAAGTGAAATTAGCTTTTGGAAATTGCAGGAATTTTCTGCAGAAGAAAATGTAGTTTACCTTTGTCAATTTTAACCGTTCTCGCGCGAATTTTACAATCTGCAGCGAAAGAACTTTAAACTAAACGACTCTGCACTGGAAGTGCAGAGGTTTGAAAAAGGACTGAAAGTCCAAACCTAATCATCTTCAAGGATGAACGGATTGTTATCCTTGTTTGATTGCTGCCGATGATGTTCC
>Ga0136611_10000751_pt1 | contig 21796 bp, 15 predicted proteins | sample AntDrymUQ2232306_2_FD_106645 | JGI IMG/M metagenome (GOLD analysis project Ga0136611, IMG submission 106645) | Polar desert sand microbial communities from Dry Valleys, Antarctica - metaG UQ223 (23.06) | ecosystem: Environmental > Terrestrial > Soil > Desert | place: Antarctica: Dry Valley...
GATATCGCAATGTATGAGGCCAAGCAAAGCCGCCAACGCGTGGTGGTTTACCAGCCTGGCCGCGACGAAAGCCACCTGCGTCGCGTCGGCCTGATCGGCGATCTTCGCGTTGCGCGCGCGCGTGGTGAATTCCACCTCGCCTACCAGCCGAAGATCGACCTCGCGGCCATGCGCGTGGCCCACGTCGAGGCCCTGCTGCGCTGGCGGCATCCACAACTCGGCCCGGTGCCGCCCGAAGAGTTCATCCCACTTGCAGAGCAGTCCGGCCTGATTCACGAGATCACGGCCTTTGTCCTGGAGGACAGCCTGCGGCAGGCCGGGGCGTGGCGCACGGACGGCATCGACATCGGCCTTGCAGTGAACCTCTCGCCCATGGACCTGCTCGATGCGAGCCTGCCTGGACGGGTAGCCGACTTGTTGCAAACCCATCGCTTCCCGCCTGCGGAACTGATCCTGGAGATCACCGAGGGCTCGATCATGCGCGACGTGCAGGCGGCCGTGGCAACGATGCACGCGCTGCGCGCGCTGGGGGTGAAGTTGTCGATCGACGACTTCGGCACCGGCCATTCCTCGCTGGCCCAGCTACGCAGCCTGCCGGTCGACGAGATCAAGATCGACAAGAGCTTCGTCAAGGGGCTGGACGTGGATCCCGACGACACCGTGATCGTGCGGTCGGCAATCGAGATCGGCCACAATATGGGTCTAGTGGTGATTGCCGAAGGGGTAGAGCAGTTGGCTTCGCTCGGGATCCTGAGAGCGTTGGGGTGCGACATGGCGCAGGGGTACCTGTTCTCCAGGCCATTGCCGGCAGATGACTTCAGGCGCTGGCACGGCGCTTTCCGGCCCGACGTTTTTGTTGCCTCGGAGCATGCCGGGCAGCTCACATGACCAAGGTTTCCGCCATGCCTTGGCAGCGCCAACGCCTCTTCTTCCTCACCGCGTTGCTGGCCATGTGCAACGCCGTCAGCGCAGGCGACGGCCGGCTCCTGGCGACCGGCGGGGCCACCCAGTTCGAGGGCAGCGCGGGAGGCGGCCTGGTCCCATGGGCCGTGCTATCCGGCTATGGCACTGGCGAACAGAACGGTGGCACCGCCTTCCTGACGCGGATCAGTGCTGGGGATTACACGTTGGACGTGGCCGGCGTGGCCTACACCTTCGGCAACCGGCTTGAGCTGTCCTATGCACGGCAGCAGCTGGGGCTTGGCGACCTGCAGCGGCGCCTGGCCCTGCCTACCGGACGTTTCGATGCCGACGTGATAGGCGCGAAGCTGAGGCTTCATGGCGATCTGGTGTACACCACCGCGCCCCAGATCTCGCTGGGCGTGCAGCACAAGCGGCAACTGGACTTCGCCGTGCCGGCCGCCGTGGGCGCGCGCGACGATCGCGGCACCGACGTCTATCTTGCGGCCAGCAAGTTGTTCCTCGCCGCCGCCAACGGTCGCCACCTGCTGGTCAACGCCACCCTGCGCAGTACCCGCGCCAACCAGGCCGGGTTGCTCGGCTTCGGTGGTGACCGGCGCGCGGGACGTTCACTGGTCGTGGAATCCTCGGCAGCGGTGCTGCTGGACCCGCATTGGGCGGTCGGGGTGGAGTATCGGCAGAAGCCGGACAACCTAGGCTTCGCGCGCGAAGACGACTGGAAAGATGCGTTCGTGGCCTGGTTCCCCAACAAGCACCTGGCGGTGGTTGCCGCCTACCTTGATCTCGGTTCCCTCGCCACGCGTGAGCGCCAGCGTGGCGCCTATGTTTCCGTGCAGGCCTCTTTCTGATGTCGACTCGCTGCCAATCCCGCTCGCTTGCTTTGCATGCCTGTCTCCTCGCGGGACTTGCCGCGTGCGCCAGCCACCCGGCTGGTCAGCCAACCACTTACGAGCAACTTGGCGGGTCGCCCGGCATCGAGGGCATCGTCGACGATCTGCTGGAAACCATCGTCGAGGATGAGCGAATCAACCGGCAGTTCGCAGACGCCGACATCCTCCGCCTGCGCACCAAGCTCATCGAACAGCTATGCGCGGAGTCCGGTGGGCCCTGCGTCTACAGCGGCCTGTCGATGGGCGAGGCGCACGCCGGGCGCGGCATCACCACCGCCCACTTCAACGCGCTGGTTGAAGACCTGATTCTGGTGATGACTGCGCGCAAGGTCCCCATCCGAGCGCAGAACCGCCTGCTCAAACGCCTGGCCCCGATGCACCGGGAGATCATCGTCCGCTGAGGGGCGGCCCGCCGACTACGGAGCTTGTATCTACGGCACAGTTCACAGAAGGGGACTTGCACAGGTGCTACAAGACGATTTGTCAGCGTATTACAGGTTTCTGACGCGCGCGGGCGTACGCTTCGTTGCATTGCCGGCCGTTCAAGCAACCAGGCGAAGCACGGGCAGTGGCAGGGGCACAGTCGCAGCTGTCGGGGAAGCTGAGAGGAATGGAAGACCGGCAATCCACCAGCAAGTCGATCTCCGCGACGGGCGCTAAACCCCGCGACGATTCGGCGGCGTCCGCGCAGGCGGGCGCAACGCCGGAGTCAGGCATTTTGGCGATCCTGCGCGCCGGGACCATCGCTTCGGCTTGCGATGCCGTGCTGGCCTTGCTGCGCGAATTCGACATGCCCGCGCAAGGCATCGCGCATGCGTCCGAATGGCCCGACGCGATCATTTTCCACCCTGATCCGGGCGCTTCGACAACGAATACCGCCGAACGCGAGGCCATGGTGGCCGAAGCGGTCAAAGCGTTGCGCGGGGGCGTGGTCCTGGATGGCCTGGAAACGCTATGCGATGACGGCAACGGCGCGATTGCGGTGCTGCTGGATGCGCCTGCCGCATCCACGCTATCCACCTCCGAGGCCTCCCGCCGAGAGGCCATCATCGCTGCGGCCGGCGAACGCCTGTGCGACCTGTTGAGCGTCGCCCACCTGCGTGCCAAGGTCGCCAGGCTGGCCCAGGCCGAACAACTGCAGCGCGCCCTGTTCGCCATCGCCGACATGGCCGGCTCCGATCTCGACATGCCGCGGATGCTGCTCGGCCTGCATGAGATCGTCGGCAACTTCATGTATGCCGAAAATTTCTACATCGCGCTATATGACCGTGAAGCCGACAGCCTGCGGTTCCTGTACTTCGTCGACAGCGTGGACTCCGACGCCCCCTCCCCAGACCAGGAGTGGCGGCTGGGGGACCTGGAACACGGGCTGACCTGGTATCTCATCCATGACGGCAAGCCGCTGATGGGGTCTGCCGAACGACTTCGCGAGCAGGTGTCCGGCCCCCTCAAGGCGCAGGGTACCGAGAGCACGGACTGGCTCGGGGTACCGATGCTGCGCGATGGCAAGGCCTGCGGGGCCCTGGTGGTGCAGAGCTACCAAGCCGGCGCCACCCATTACACCGTCGCCGACCAGGCGCTGCTGGCTTTCGTCGGGGAGCATATCCTCACGGCGCTGGAGCGCAAGCAGGGTCGCGAGGAACTCGAACGCCGGGTGACCGAACGCACCCAGCAGTTGGCCAACGCCAACGCCGACCTGCAAGAGCAGGTGTACGAACGCCAGCGCAGCGCGCACCTGCAAGCGACCCTGTACCGGATCGCCGCGCTTGCGCACACCGCCGAGAGCAGCGAAGTCTTCTATCGCCACATCCACCAGGCGGTGGGCGAGCTGTTCAATGTCGAGAACTTCTACATCGCGCTCGTCTCAGCCGATGGTACTCAACTCGAGTTTCCCTACGTTGTCGACGTCGAAGACGGCCAGCGGCCACCGCGGCTCATCGGACGCGGCCTGAGCGAGTACGTGATCCGCCACAACAGGCCGCTTCTGGCTGACCGGGCCGAGATCGCACGCCTGAGCGCGCTGGGGGAATTGGCAATCTCGCCCGCCCTCGGTTCGCCCTCGCAGTCCTGGCTGGGCGTGCCCTTGCCGGACCACGACGGGGTGATCGGCCTGGTCGCCGTGCAGAGCTACCGGCCGGAGCTGGCCTATGGGCTTGGTGACGCTGAACTGCTGACATTCGTCTCGCACCAGATCGCCAACAGCCTGCAGCGCCGGAGCAACGCGGAACTATTGCGCCGGATGAATGCCGAGCTCGAGCACCGCGTCCAGCAGCGCACCAGCGAATTGCGCGACCAGATCTCGGTGCGCGAGCAGGTCGAGGCGAAACTCAGTCACCAGGTCATGCACGATCCCCTGACCGGGCTGCCGAACCGCCTGTTCCTGCGTGACCGACTGGGACGCGCGCTGGCCAGTTTGCGACGCGATCCAAGCCGAAGCCTGGCCCTCCTGTACCTCGACGTCGACCGGTTCAAGGTCTTCAACGACAGCCTGGGTCACCTGGCCGGTGATGAAGTCCTGCGCCAGGTCGCGAAACGATTGCTCGAGTGCATTCGCGAGCCGGACGTCGTCGCGCGCCTGTCAGGAGACGAATTCGCGATCCTGCTCCAGGAGGGGCCCATGCCGGGTAGCGCCAGCAAGGTCGCCGAGCGCGTGCAGGCCGCCCTCAACCGTACGATGACGGTCGGCGGCCGTGAGTTGCAGATATCCGCGAGCATTGGCATCGCAATCGGCAATCCCCGGTACACCGACACCGACGCGATCCTGCAGGACGCCGACGTGGCCCTGTATCGCGCCAAAAGCGCCGGGCGGCAGCGTTTCGTGATGTTCGACGACACCCTGCAGCGTGCCGCGGTGGACGTGCTGGATGTGCAGACCCAACTGCGCGCGGCGCTGGTGGGCGGCGAGTTCGAGCCGTACTTCCAGCCGCTGGTCCGGCTGGCAGACAGGCAGGCCGTCGGCTTCGAGGCGTTGGTGCGCTGGCACCACCCGCAACGCGGCCTCCTGTTGCCCGGTGACTTCATGCCGGTAGCGCAGGACTGCGGGTTGATCGAAGCGATCGACTGGCAGATGTATCGGCTGGCCTGCGCCGCGGGCAGGGACCTGGTGCGCGAGGGCGGCTTCATCACCATCAACGTCGCCCCGCTGCATTTCCAGAACGACAATCTGGACGAACGCCTGCTGCAGTTGATCGGCGAGACCGGCTTGGAGCCTTCGAAGCTTCGCATCGAGGTCACCGAAGGCACGTTGCTTGGAGACCCGGAGGCGGTGGCCAGGATCCTGGAGCGCATGCGCGAGTCGGGCATCGAGGCCGCCCTGGACGACTTCGGCACCGGTTATTCGTCTCTCGGCTACGTGCACAGGTTTCCGCTGAAGATGATCAAGATCGACCGCTCGTTCGTAGAGCCGCTCGGCCGGGTTGCAGCCCAGCGCAGCTCGGTGATCGTCGGCGCGATCCTGGCGCTGGCCCGGTCGCTGGGGCTGGAAGTCGTGGCCGAGGGAATCGAGACCGAAGACCAGCACCAGGCCCTGCTCGAGATGGGATGCGTCTACGGCCAGGGGCATCTGTTCGGTCGACCGCAGCCTGCGCGACACTGGCATGCTTTCGATGGGCAGGTGGCCAGCTAGCCGCCTCCAGCCGCTATCCGTGCCGGCATGAACAGGTCGACGGCTACGGACCCGCTCGGGTCGTGAGTGAAGTAGCCGTGCGGAAGGCAGGCAGGGCTGCCGCGCCTCGCGTGGTACCCGCCCTACAGGCGGTACCGCGCGGCGTTCAGCACGCGTCACTTCGCCTTGGTGCAATCCTGCAGCCAGATCACCTTGCGGCTGGAGTCGTAACGCATCACGGTGCCAGTCAAGGTGACTTTCTGTCCTTCGCGCAACGCCAGCACCGTGGTCAACTGGGTCGGCCGGAACAGGCAAGACACGTTGACCTTGAACTGCGCCTCGTGCGGAAAGGGCCTGATCACCATTTCGCTGATCTCGGGGACTTCGAAAATCAGGTTGTAGTCCTCGCCGTCCTCCATCAGGGTGGCGATGCGCCCGGTCAAGGTGTACTTGCGCCCCTTGTGGCGCGCATTCACGGCGATCGCATTCTTGTTCGCCTCATTGGCGATCGTCCGCGAGAACATGAACACGTCCTGGTTGGCTGAGGCCGCGTTGTTGCTTGCACCAGCGCCCGCTTTTGCTGCGGCCATCCCCGCCTTGCCACCCTTGACCTTGACCAACAGGCCGCACATGTAAGGCTTCACCTGCTCGACCTTGGCGAACACCCCGCGCTCCGTCTTCACCGCCATCTCGATGCGCGTACCCGCCTGGACTTCACTGACCTTGACGGTGGTCGGGACCGGACGGGCCTGTGCGGTTTGGCGCTGCTCGACCAACAAGGTGCCGCCCTCTGCATCCTCGGCCATCACGTCCATCTTCTCGGCGACCAGGATCCCGCGCATCTGCGCCAGTGCATCGCGGCGGCTGATGTTCGGCACGGTCACGGAGCTGGCGTACGTCGTCATCACGAGCGGGTTTCCCGATTTCTTGAAGTTTGCCTCGCATTCCCCGGCAATGAGGGGCGCAGAGACCAGCAACAGGCTAAGGGCAGAGAACAACTTGAGCATTGGCAAATCCTTTTGGAGGTTTGACGGGATTGGGTGTTGCATCGTGGCAAGAAAACATGGGCCCACCAGCACTCACATAACCCGCGCACGACCTTGTTCTATAAGGCTCTAGCTCAATGTGGCCATGTCGCCTGACTCTCAATCTGACTCACAAGCCACGAGCCTTTTGAATTCGCTCGTGCCAGCTGACTGAGCGACCAAGCTAGTCAAACCACATTTGCCGAATTACACATGCAGGCTGGTCTCATCGTGCAGCATTTCTCGGATGCTACGACGCCAGCGACTTCGACATCCTCGAACAGGGTGAGGTGCTCGCCGGCAACTGCGACGAGCGCCACCAGGTCACCAGCCTAGTGTTCGATGCCCGAATCGAAATGATCAGGCAGCAGCGTCCTTGAGCTTCTTTAGTGGACGCACCTTCAGCTTGATCGAGGCGGGCTTGGCCGCAAACCACACTTCTTCCTTGGTGAACGGGTTGATGCCCTTGCGCTTTGGCTTAGCGGGGACTTTCGAAGCGGTGATCTTCATCATGCCAGGCAAGGTGAATTGGCCAACGCCCTTCTTGGAGACGGAAGCACTCATTGCGCCTTCCAGCGCGGCGAGCACGGCACGTACGTCCTTCGTGGAAACCTCACTGACTTCCGCGATGTGGGCGATCAAGCCTGATTTTGTCAGAGCTTCCTTGATCGGCTTGGGAGCAGCTCCCTTGGTCGCGCTTTTCTTCGCCGGAGCCACTGTTTTCGTTGCCATCGGTGTTCCTCCTCAGGATTGGTGTCTAGACGCGATGGGGGGATTGGATCACCGTTCGGGCGGGATGTCACTTCGGGACCCCTACCAATGGAGGTCGTCGAAAACATGCCGTTGATCTGGAATAAGCAGCGGTATAGCTAACCACCCGGATGGTCGCGCCTCGGAACAGACCACAACCTCAGATCAAGGACTTTTGATCGTCAAATGGCTGCAACCGGCCAGAAGCGGACGTCGTCGAGCTTGTCCGCCATGAGCACCGGTTCACCCCACTCTAGTTCGACTTACCTTTGCGCTCGGACTTATCTCCGCAGAGGGCCGCCAGGCCGTCGCCCGGCCCGCGCTGATGGCGCGGACCGAACATCGCTAGTTGGCGCAGGCGGTTGGGCATTGTCAGAGCCGCAAGGGTCAGTTTTGCGTACCATCGCCTCATGAGCTTGTTCGAAGACCTGCAACGCCAAAGGGTGGCCGGTCCCGCCTCCCGCAAGTTCGATCCTAAGGCTTGGTGCTTGCTTGTCCAGCAGCGTGATCTTAGCCTCGACGAATTGACGGTAGTGGCTATGGGCCTACTTTTTCATGGCTCTCTGGCAAAGCTTCGAGACGAGTTGAAGTTTGTTGCCAGCGTTGAGTTCGATAGCGGAACCAAGCGGCGGGCGCTGGTAGCCATGGCTAATCGGGAAGGGTTGGTCGCCGAACGGCTGCTACAGGAAGCCATGACCGCCAACGTACCCGCCGGCGGGACTATCGAGCTCGATCGCGCGGCCACGGCAACCGCTGCTCTGCCGGCGGGGGACTTTCGCTTGGAAGAAATCAGTGACTCCGTGGTCGAAGGCGCGGCGCGCTTGGTGGAGATGCGCGCGCTGAAGCCGGGGGCGCCGTGGCTTGAGCAGGCCCTACCAAGGATGGCCAGCGTTGCGCGTGACATCAATGTAGCCAATGCATATCTCGGGGTCGAGGCGTTGTGGATGGATATCGTATGGAAGCGGGTACGACCGGTGCCGGGTCGAACGCCAATGGCCTTTGTTCCACAGGAGGCCGAAGCGGCCGCGTTTGAGGCGATCAGTCGCCACCGACACACAATGACGTCGGCGCAGCAGCACGCCTTCGCATTCACTGCCCATCGCCACAGTCGCGTGCCGCTGACGGGCGTGCCGGTTCCGACATGGTCGATCGCGGTTGACGTGACTTCCGGGCGGTCGAGCCTGCAGTTGGTGAAAGCGTCTGAATTGGAGGTTTCGACGCGGTACGCCAATCGCCGAGCTAGCGTGCCTCCCTACTACGCCTCAATTTTAAGCGAGCCCTCGGTTACGCACCCCCTCCTCACACTTGGCTTGGTACTGGACGCTTTTGAAATTCTATCGAGCCTGGCCAACGCTCTTGCACAGCCTGTGCAAGCTCACCTTGTTCAAGAGCGAGACGATAGCGAATTGTCAGTGCCGATCACGGCTTTCGCGCCATTGGTGTTGCGCTCCCAGCTAGTGGAGTTGCTCGGTCCGGCTCTCGGGACTGCGCCGTCGACCGCGGAACAGTTGGTGGGGTTCTTTTGTTTTGCCGATCCACACGCGCCGGTGAGCGTGCCCAAGGCCGACGCTTGGTCAGCCCCGCTGGTCTATGTGGGAGAAGATCACTTGGTGGTGATGCTCCACCCGCCGCGGCATGGGAACCTGCGCTGGCTGCTTGACCAATGGCTCAAGCGCCTGGGTTTTCCGCTGGATTTTCGAGGCACCGAATTCGAGGTGCATGCTCGCCAGACGTTGGTTACCGCTTTGAACGGATCTGCCCTTGCTGGCAATGCAATGGTCCACCCGGCGGCCTTTGGCTTCACGACCGCCGCCGGTCGGTACGAGGACATCGATGTGCTGGGCATCGTCAACGACTTGATTGTAGTGGGCGAGGCGAAGTGTTTTCTGGAGCCGGTAGCCCCCATCGAGCGACGCAACCATCATGAGAAAATCGTCGAGGCGGCCTTGCAAGTTCAGCGCAAAGCAGAGGCCGTGCGCACTTCGTCCGCCGAGTTCCTGACGCGCGCCAAGCAACTCGGCATTACCATTCCCAAGACCTACCGTGTGATGCCGCTAGTAGTTCTCAACCATGCCCTAGGCGCTGGCCAGTTAGTTGAAAGCGTCCCGGTCGTAGACCTTAAGATCTACGAACTCTTTTTCCAAGGTTCAATGCAATGGCACGCTGTTGTGGCGCCGGACGGAACTGTCGAATCCAGTGTTGTGGAACGCTTTTTCGACGACCCGTCCAAGGCTGCCGCCAGTTTGGAATCCTACGTGGCATCGCCGCCGCAGGTTCGACACTTGCGCACCGCAATCTCCGCCAGGCGATGCCAGCTGCTGTTTCCAGCCGCCGACCTCCAGGTCATTGAGACCGTGGTACTCGACGTCGACGTGAGCAAGATTGAAATAGCCGCGCCGTCCGGCGCTGACATTCGTGCGGCACCGAGTACATAAAATCAACAAACCTCACGTCACTGTCCCGCGGCTTTGCCTGGCGCAGCCGAGCGGTCGAGGTCATCGTAGGTTGGGATTCAATAGCTTGAATCAAGCTCATGGCGCCCGCGACCCCTCGTGATCGAGCTTGGTCATCCCCGAACGAGTGGCAGTGGGTGAAACCGGTGCTCAGTCGAACCGCACTGCCAGGAATCGGTGGATGTCCGCTTCGGGTCGATAACGGACCTTCGGGCTACTAACGTCTGGTCGACAATCCTGACACCCGAGAGAAACGTCACGGGATGCTCTCCTCCTCCCACGAAGCATTCTCTCTTTTGCCAGAGCAGAAATTTCAAGCCTCTGGCTTCTCGCTCAGCCCGCGGCCTTGCCGCCGTAGCTGACCAATCATGTATCGTTCGTCTTGGGTGAGCTGTCGGTACTTCATGGGTGAACTCTTGCCGGAGTGAATCCCAGTGTCCGACAGCTCGCCCCTTCTTCCAAGCCAAGTGTTGCACTTAGTATGGAAATCTTAGGCCTCTAACCATTCATCCGAGCCGACGCCGCTTCGCGGCGCGGCTTAACTCAGGCGTGAGGACGCGGATGACTCGCCACCTCGGAGTCGGCTAGAACCCATGACAACACAGACCCCTGCAAACCCGCCCGCTTCCGCGCCACGTCGCTGTTCTCGGCGCCGCGGGCGGGCTCGGCCAGGGCATCCTTGATGTTTGCCGTCGTGAGGGTGTTGGTTTCACCGCCATTGTCCGCTCCCGGCCGGAACGGATCGCCACAGTGCCGGAAGGGTCTCGAGTGGCCGAAATCGCCTCTCTCTCCGACCGCACCGCGTTAACAGCAGCCTTTGCCGGCGCTGACGCAGTCCTCGTCGCGCTGGGTGTTACACCAACGAGCCAGGTGCCGACTGCTCTGCTTTCCCAGAATATGGATGCGGTTGAACAGGCAATGTTGGCTGCGGGCACCAATCGCATCCTAGTGACCAACACTATCTTAAACGCCGCGCTAGGCAGGCCGAGCAGCTTGGCAATGCGCTTCTTCTCGTGCATCCCGGGCAACGTTGGACGTGGGGCCACTGAACTACGAGCAGTCGTGGACGCACTGGGGCGAGGTGCATTCTCTTCACTGCGATGGACTCTTATCAGGGGTGCGTTAAATGCTCGCGGACAGGAAGAGCGACCGGTGGCCTCCGCCGACTGGGGCGGTGCGGTCAACTCCTTGATGCCAGTTTCGTATCAAGCGATGGGGAAGTGGATGCTCGAGGAGGTTGCGCAAAACGAGTTCGTCCAGGCGGCACCAATCGTGTCAAGGCGTCGTCGGTGATTCGTGGGAGGTCGGAGTGAACCCTAGCCCCACGCGCGCGGGCCCTATAGCAAACGCCTGCCCTTACCGCGCGCCGATGCAGCAGCTCTAGGGCAGCAACTGCCGTTCGGGCCGGTCGCCTGTAGGTGTTGGTCTTTTTTCGAAGTGCCTTCTTGTTTTGCTGTGAGTGCGCCGGTTTGCTCGTGTCCAGGCCGGTGTCGATCCATCCTTTTTCACCAGCCGGCCTGGTCTCCGGATGGACGCATGAACGGCTCAATCTGAGGGTGAACCGGCCGATACTCCGGCAGTCGCGCCCGTCCTGCGCAATATCCAACGGTCATTTTGCGGCATTCGTCGGGCGTATTCGTGGCTCCATCGGATGGGGAAGCCTAAGCGAGCGCGACGCCAGCAGACTGCGGTGGTGGGATGCCAAGAATCCTTGGCTCTGCACCAACCCTAACCGTCACCCTGGAGACGTTATGTCCCGCTTCTCGAATCAATTGCTCGCACATGCTGCCAGCGCATCCGCTGTCTTGGCCTTGGTCTTTCTGATGGGCGCCAAGTCTCCGCCGACACGGTTCGACGAGATCGACGTGGGCCGGATCAATGTGCGTGAACCTGACGGCACCTTGCGCATGGTCATCTCGAACCGGGCGAAGTTCCCTGGGTCGCCGTGGAAAGGCGGCATGCTGGAACGTCCGGATCGGACCAGCTTCGCCGGCATGCTGTTTGTCAACGACGAGGGCACCGAGAATGGCGGTCTAATTCAGAAGGGGACGATCGGTGCCGACGGGAAACCAGTGGCTGGCCTGAGCCTGACCTTCGATCGCTTTCGCCAGGACCAGGTCATACAGCTGTTGCATCGCGAGGAGGCCGGACGAGCGAGCAGCATGCTGGCTATCAATGACGAGGCCGACGGCATGCAGATCGACGTCAACCAGCGCGCGGCGCGCATGGCGGAGATCGACAAGTTGGCGCCCGCGGCGCAGGAGGCGGAGTTCGCGCGGATGCGTGCGTCGGGTCAGCTTCCAGCGAACCGCGTGATGCTGGGTACGACCGGCGACAAGGCGGCAGCACTCAGTCTTGCCGATGCGCAAGGCCGTCCCCGCCTGATGTTGCTGGTGACCGCCGACGGCAAACCGAGTGTTCAGTTGCTGGATGAATCTGGCGCCGTACGCAAGACCGTGGACCTCGAAGCGAAATGAGGGCGCTCCGAGATGGGCATCCACCGCGTCCGCCGTGGCTTAGCACCCGTGCAATGGGCCGCCACGTCCCCTTCATGATCCTAGGAATACGAGTTGGCGTCGCTTGGTGGGCCTTGCTGACAGCACTGACGGCCCTGTTCAGTGGCGCAGGGGCCTTCGTCGCTGCGATGCTGCTGTATCCGCCTGTGGCGCTGATGATAGGAGCCGCTGCGGCGGTGACCCAGTGGCGGGCAACGCGCCACATGACGATGGAGGTGGACCCTCTGGCGCTGGGTCATCGTCAGGTCATCAGTGTCGATTTGGTGCCGGAGCAGAGTTTGCTAATCAGCCGCAGTGCCGTCGATGCTTCCTTCGGGAAGCTCGAACAGCACGAGACGGAAGGAGCTCTGACCCTGCGCGTGAGTCCCCACGGGGCGTTGACACGATGGCCAGACCGGCTGCGCACCGACATTCTGACGGTTGGCGTGCAAGACCATGGGCCGGCGCGAACCACGCTTGAACTCGCTTGCGAGCCCCTCCATCGCTGGTGGTACGGCTTCTTCTGGGTGGATGGAGGGCGCTGCGCAAGTCGGATCGAGACGCTGCAGCGGGCGATCTTGGCGCGCCTGCATGCACAGCAGCAGTCTACCGAAGCAGCTGCACAGCGAGACGCGCTGCAAACAAGGCTGGCACAGGCCGAACTGCTGCTCCTGCGCGCCCAGATCGATCCCCACTTTCTGTTTAACACGCTGGCGCACTTGCGCGCCTGCATCGGAAGCGACACGGCCGCCGCGTGTAACATGCTGGACAGTCTGGTCGAGTTCCTTCGCGACAGCAGCCGCGTTGCGGCACGCTCATCGACGTCATTGTCCGAAGAGCTTGTGCGCGTCGAAAACTATCTCAAACTTATCGCGATGCGGCTGGATGATCGCCTTCACTACACCATCGAGTGCGATCCCGATCTCGGCTCACATCTGGTGCCGACGGCCTCTGTACTGGTGCTCGCGGAGAACGCGATCAAGCATGGCATCGAACGCATCGAGGGGCCCGGCACGGTCGCGGTGTCTTGCCATCGTCTGGAGGATATGCTGGTCATCGATGTCGACAACGATGGCCCGTCGCTGTCCCCAGCGGGGGACGGCGGCATGGGCCTGAGCAATCTGCGCGAACGCTTGAGGCTGGGTTTTGGCGCCGGGGCGCAGTTGCAAATCGAAGACAGGGAGACTTCCGGCGTGCGCGCTTCGCTGCGAATACCGCTCACGGGGGACGTTCATGCCCGCTGAGGCCACCTTGTCAGATACCAGCAGGCATTGGCTTCTCGTGGTCGAGGACGAGTCCCGCTTGCGCAAGGAACTGGTGACCCGGCTAGCAGCGGTCGCGGCCGACCTGGGTCCGGTGCGAGCGGCCGCGTCGGCCGAAGAAGCGACGGAACTGTGCCACTCAGGCGCGCCACACATCGCGTTCATCGACATTCGCCTGCCCGGTCAGTCAGGTCTGGAATTCGCGCAGAGTCTTCCGGAAGACACGCGCCTCGTGTTCGTCACCGCCCATGACCAGTTCGCCGTGGACGCCTTCGACCAGGGCGCGGTGGACTACCTGCTCAAACCGATTGCCGCGGAACGGCTGCAGCGCTGCGTCGAGCGTCTGCGACACAAGCTGACGCCGTCGGTGTTGCAGTTGCGCGCGTTGCTATCGACTTTGCCGACATCAGCGCCGCAACCTGAAGCTCATATGCGCTGGCTTGCCGCCAGCACCGGCCGTCGCACCCGGCTCATCCCGGTGCAAGATGTGATCTATCTACAGTCAGACACCAAGTACACCCGGGTGGTCAGCCGCGAAGGCGAGCACTTGGTGGAAGAGGCGATACGAACCCTGCTGCCGCGCCTGGACCCCGCAGAGTTCCACCAGATACATCGTTCCACGGTGGTGAATCTGCGCGAAGTCCTGCTGGTAGAGCGTGATGAATCGGGAGGAGGTCAATTGCATTTTCGCGAACACCCGGATGTGCTCAGGGTCAGCGCACCCTACATGCGGATCTTCAAGGCTTTTCTTGGCTGACCAGTGATCACAACAGCAACTCCCCAGCGTTGCTCGTGAAATGACCACGGCCGGCGGGCAAACTGGCCAGCTTCGCTAGCGCCCCGCTCATGCCCGAGACCGGGTCTGAGCACCCTTTCAAGCGGAGCAGGCCAGGCTCAGAAGGAGGGTTGACCAGAAGAGGAGACTGGCCGACTTCAGCCAGAAACGAACTGTCGAGCAAGCCAAGTGAGTCAGGCACCGAGGCTCAAGGCAGCACTCTTCCCGCTACCGTTATAGGTTTGCACGCGCTGTGCTTGGGCGCGGCCACCTTCATGTTCTCCGCGTTCCACTCTTCTGCGCCCTCGCCGGCAGAAACTTTGAAATCCAGCATGGCCCGATCGGCCTGGCCAGCAACCAAGCCAAGCATATTGCCCTCGGACTTGGCATTGCTCCAAGCCTGAAACATCACCGCGAGCAACTCGTCCGAGACCTGCCCACCAGGTCCTTCCATCAGCTGCAGGGTGCTCCAACTCTGCTGTTCCCGCTCGGCCCAATCGCGGTAGATGCTGGTCATCCCGTACAACTTGGCAACCGTACGGGCCTGGTGGCGGCAATGCTGGACGGGTTAATGGTGGGCCCACCAGGACTTGAACCTGGAACCAACGAATTATGAGTTCGCTGCTCTAACCAATTGAGCTATAGGCCCGCAGACCGGAGTGTAGCGGGGCAAACGAAGAACCCGCCGGTGGGCGGGTTCTCAGGTTTCGCAACCGCGCGTGGCTTACTCGATATCGAGAAAACTCCGCAACGTCTCGGAGCGGCTGGGGTGACGCAATTTGCGCAGGGCCTTGGCCTCGATTTGGCGGATGCGCTCGCGGGTGACGTCGAACTGCTTGCCCACTTCTTCCAGCGTGTGGTCGGTGTTCATGTCGATGCCGAAGCGCATGCGCAGGACCTTGGCCTCGCGCGGGGTCAGGCCGGACAGCACGTTGCGCACCGTCTCGGTCAGGTTGATGTTGACCGTGGCCTCGACCGGGGACTCGACGTTGGTGTCTTCGATGAAGTCCCCGAGGTGGCTGTCTTCGTCGTCGCCGATCGGGGTCTCCATCGAGATGGGTTCCTTGGCGATCTTCATGACCTTGCGGATCTTGTCCTCGGGCATGTCCATTTCCTTCGCCAACTCTTCCGGCGTGGCCTCGCGGCCGTACTGCTGGAGCATCTGGCGGGAAATGCGGTTGAGCTTGTTGATCGTCTCGATCATGTGCACCGGGATGCGGATGGTGCGCGCCTGGTCGGCAATCGATCGGGTGATGGCCTGGCGGATCCACCAGGTGGCATAGGTCGAGAACTTGTAGCCGCGGCGGTATTCGAACTTGTCGACCGCCTTCATCAAGCCGATGTTGCCTTCCTGGATCAGGTCCAGGAACTGCAGGCCGCGGTTGGTGTATTTCTTGGCAATGGAGATGACCAGGCGCAGGTTGGCCTCGACCATTTCCTTCTTCGCCTTGCGGGCCTTGGCCTCGCCGTACGCCATCGCGCGGTTGATCTCCTTGAGGTCGGACAAGGTCACACGCATGCCGTGCTCGAGCGCGATGGTGGCTTCCTGCTCGGCGATGATCTGCTCGCGCACGTCGCGCAGTCCCGAACCCCACTTCTGCTTGCGCTTCAGCAGTTCATCCACCCATGCAACGTTGGTCTGGTTGCCGTCCCACGCCTTGATGAAGTCCTTGCGCGGCATCCTGGCCACGCGCGTGGACAGGTCAAGGATGCGGCGTTCGCGGTCCTTGATCTTGCCCACCACGTCGCGCAACTGGCGCACCAGCGTGTCGACCATCCCCAGCGGCAACTTGAAGCCCAGCAGGATCTCGGCCATCTCCTCGCGCGCCTTGAGGACCGGCTTGGCCGACGGCCCGTGCTTGGCGAAACCCTTCTGGAAGCGAACGAACGCAGCGCCCATGGCCTCCATGCGCGCGGCGACTTCCAGCGGATCCGGGCCGGTGGGACCAGCGGCTTCCTCGGCATCTTCGTCGTCGCCTACCGCTTCCACGTCTTCTTCGGCAGGCGGGTCGGCAAGCGCTGCTGCTGCTGCGGCGGCGGCCTCCAGCTTGGCTTCCTCGGCGGCCGCGAGTTCTTCCGCGGTCTCGACAAAGCCCACCACGATCTCGGCCAGGCGCTTCTTGCCGGCCTTGTGCAGTTCATAGTCTTCAAGCACCAGCTGCACCGTGGCCGGGAAACTGGCCAGCGACGACAGCATCTGGTTCAGGCCTTCCTCGATGCGCTTGGCGATGGCGATCTCGCCCTCGCGGGTCAACAGCTCCACGGTGCCCATCTCGCGCATGTACATGCGCACCGGGTCCGTGGTGCGGCCGCCTTCGGAATCCAGCGCGGTCAACGCGGCGGCGGCTTCCTCGGCGGCGGTGTCGTCGACCTCGCGGCCGCTGGCGGCCTGGCCGGCAAGCAGCAGCGTTTCGGCATCGGGCGCAACTTCATGCACCTCGATACCCATGCCGTTGATCATGCCGATGATGTCTTCGATCTGCTCCGGGTCGACCATGTCGTCGGGGAGGTGGTCGTTGACCTCGGCGTAGGTCAGGTAGCCCTGCTCCAGGCCTTTGCTGATCAGGATCTTGATGTCGGACTGGGGCGTGGACGGGCGTTCGTTTGCCATGTAATCGGGCTACCGTTCAAGTGACGCGAAGTGAACCCAGCATTATACCGTCCCGCCGGGGCGTTAGCCTCCTGCAATTGCTGAACGTGTCGCCGCGCGTATTTGCTCGCTTGGCGATGTCCTCTCGGTGACCTGCTACGGCCGCAGCAGGAAGGTCACCGGCCCGTCGTTGACCAGGCTGACGACCATATGGGCCCCGAAGCGCCCGGTTTCCACCCCCGGGGCATGCGCGTTGCGGCATGCCTCAACCAGCTGGTTGAAGGCGAGTTCAGCCTCGGCAGGCGCCGCTGCGGTGGTGAAACTTGGGCGCATGCCGCTGCGCGTATCCGCAGCCAGGGTGAACTGGCTGACCAGCAACAAGCCGCCGCCGATGTCGACGAGCGAGCAATTCATCCGGCCGGCGTCATCGGCAAACACGCGGTAGCCCAGCAGGCGCTGCGCCATCCGCTCGATCTGCGCGGCACTGTCCCCGGGCTCAACCGCTACCAGCGCCAGCAAGCCCGCGCCGATGGCCCCGACCACGGTACCGTCGACCTGCACGCTGGCCTGGGACACGCGCTGGATGAGGGCAAGCATGGCGCAATCGTACCCGGACGCCCGGCTAGACTGAACGCAATGACGCACTTCGCTGCTGCCCTGCTGTACGCCTTCGCCTGGTTCGTGGCGCGCCTGCCATGGCCGCTGCTGCGCGCCCTGGCGGACGGCGTGGCAGCGTTGTGGGTAGCGGTGGACGCGCGCGAGAGCCGGGTGGCGAGGCGCAACCTGGAACTGGCGATGCCCGGGCTGGACAGCGCTGGCCGCGCCCGGCTGCATCGCGACATCCTGCGCACCACGGCCCGCCAGGCCTTCGAAACCCTGCGCCTGTGGACGCGGCCGGCGCGGCTAAACCTTGCCGACATCGTGGAAGTGCATGGCGAGGAGTTGTTGGATGCGGCCCTGCGTGATCCGCGCGGGTTGATCGTGGCGGCGCCGCACATGGGCAACTGGGAGCTGCTCAACCAATGGCTGGCCTCGAAGACGCCGCTGGCCATCCTGTACCGGCCACCGGAGTCTGCCATCGGCGAAGCGCTGCTGCGGCGTGTGCGTGCAAACGCCGGCGGTCAGGTCGAGCAGGTCAGGGCCGAAGCGGCCGGCGTGCGCACCCTGCTCAAGCGACTCCAGCAAGGCGGCGTGCTCGGCATCCTGCCGGACCAGCAACCCAAGGCCGGCGACGGCGCGTTCGCCCCGTTCTTCGGCGTGCAGGCGCTGACCATGACCTTGCTGGGCCGGCTGGCCGCGCGTGGTGGCGCGCAGGTGCTGATTGCGTGGTGCGAACGGATTGCAGGCAGTTCGCCGCCACGCTTTGCGCTGCACGTGATGCGCGCGCCGTACGCAATTGCGGACCAGGACCCGCAGCGCGCCGTGGCCGCGCTCAACACCGTGATCGAGGCGTTGGCGCGGCGCGACCTGGCCCAATACCAGTGGACCTACAAACGCTATACGCTGCGCCCGCCGGGCAGTGGCGAAGACAATCCCTACATCGGATCACGATGAGCGCAGCAGCCGAACCCGTCGCCAACCCGACCTCCACCACCGAACCCGCTCCCGACGATGCCTGGCACGCTCCGCCACCGCGCGCGGTGCGCCTGCATGCGTTGTCGTCGGCGGGCCTGTTTGCGGTCATTGCGATTGCGGCGTTGGCCGCGCCGATGCTGGCCGCGGATGACTGGAGCCTGTTGCGCAAGGGCGCGAGCGCTGCGGGCGCCTTGACTATCGCGGCGCTGCTGGGTGGCTGGATTGGCGCACGCCTGCGCCACCAGCGCTGGAAAGTCGATGGCGAAGGCCTGTGGCTGCGCAGCGGACGCCTGTGGCGGCGCGAGACCCGGGTCCCGGCGAGCCGGGTGCAGCACGTCGACCTCAAGCATGGTCCGCTGGAACGGCGCGCAAGACTGGCGACGCTGGTGGTACATACCGCAGCCGTGCACCTGAGCGGCATCACCGTGCGCGGCCTGGACGAGTCGGATGCCCAAGCGCTGCGTGACCAGTTGGCGCGCCAGCTCGACGACGCCGGCGACGCGCTGTAACCCGTGGACATCGAGCCCGTCGCCACGGCCGTGCTGCCCCAGGACGGCGAAGAACATCGCCTGCATCCGCTGTCCTGGCTGTTCGTGCTGGTGGCCCAGCTCAAGCAGTTCATCCTGCCGCTGCTGGTGCTGCTGTTCGCGGGCCGCGGCGACAGCCGCGACATGTGGGGGCTCATGGCAGTGGGCGCGCTGGTGGCGGTGTCGCTCGCCGAATATTTCACCTACCGCTACCGGCTGCACGGCGATGGCATCGTCATCCGCAGTGGCTGGTTGCACCGCAGCGTGCGGGAGATCCCGTTTGCGCGGGTCCACAACGTCAACCTGCACCAGTCGCTGCTGCACAGGCTGGTGGGCGTCGCCGAAGTGCGGCTGGAGTCCGCCGGCGGGATGAAGCCGGAGGCGCAGATGCGCGTGTTGCGCATGGACCAGGCCCTGGCGCTGGAGGCGCGGGTCCGTCACCGCAGCGGCGGCGACGCCGCCACCCATACCTCCAGCGACGCGACGCAGCAAGCAGCCGCGCCACTGCTGGCACTCGACACCGGCGAGCTGGTGCGGCTGGGCCTGATCAGCAACCGCGGCATGCTGGTGGTGGCGGCGGCTTTCGGCGCCCTGGCGCAGACGGGCGATGATGTGTTCGGGGTGCTGGTCGACCGCTGGGGCAAGGTCGCCTTCGGTGGGCTCTCGTCGTGGGTTGGCCGGCACTTGCACCAAGACGCTCTTGGCATCGCGGTGACCGCCGCCAGCCTGCTGCTCCTGGCCCTGGTGCTGGTGCGGCTGCTGTCCGTGCTGCTGGCCGTCATGCAATACCACGGCTTCACGCTCAGCGAGGACGCGGGGCGCCTGCGTGTGGAGCGCGGCCTGCTGGCGCGCTCCCGGTCCAGTACCAAGCGCCGCCGCATCCAGTCATGGTCGCTGCGCGAGGGCGTGGTGCACCGCTGGTTCGGCCGCCGCAGCCTGCGCGTGGACACGGCAGCTGGCCAGCGTGGGCAGCAGGAGCAGCACACGCTGAAGGACCTGGCGCCCATCGCCACGCCGCAGCGTTGCGATGCGTTGATCGAGCACATCCTGCCGGGCGCCGGCTGGGGGAAGCTGGAGTGGCAGCCGCTGCACCCGCATGCCTGGCGGCGCATTGCCGTGCCGGGGCTGCTGCTGGCGCTGCTTGCCTCGGCTGCGCTGGCTTGGCGCTTTGGGGGCTGGGGCCTGCTGGGACTGGCGCTGCTGCCATTGCAGTTGTGGCGTGCGCGTCGCACTGCGGCCGCTTGCGGCTGGGCCTGCAACGAGCGCTTGGTGGCGTGGCGCAACGGCTGGCTTTCGAAGTCATGGAATTTTGCCGAAGTCGACAAGCTGCAGGCGCTGCGCCTGTCGGAATCGCCACTGGATCGTCGGCTGGGCATGGCCAGCCTGCTCCTGGACACCGCCGGAGCTTCGCCGTTCGGAGCGCCGCTGCATTTGCGCTACTTGCCGTTGTCCGAAGCGCAGGCGCTGTCAGCGCACTTTGGTGCCCGGTTGGCCGGGCGGCGGCTGCACGGGTAATTGCTGCGCAGGCAGCCTTCGCCACTCGCCTGCCCGCCATACCTGGATCCAGCGCGTGCGGAAGCGTTGCTGCAGGACCGGTTGCGGGCCTGCGTGCGTCCATTCCTCGCGCCTGTTGACCACCAGCAACTGCTCTGGGTGCAGGACCGCCCAGGCGCGCGCGCCGGCCTCATCGAGCACGGCAACGGGTTCTTGCAGGCGCCCCGCGAACTGGAATTGCAACTGGTACTCGCCCAGGAAGGCGACCTGCAGCCCCTCACGCTGGGCCTTGCCCAGCAGCTTCGCGGTAGGCGTGAAATCGAACTGTGCGCGCAGGATCGGGGTGATCGCCGCGTGTACCAGCGCGGCCGCCAGCAACATCCCGAACGCCTGCGCCGGCAAACCGCGCCAACGCAGCAAGCCCATCCCCACCAACGCCATCGTCGCGCCTGCCAGCGGCACGCTCAGCAACAGTTCCGGCGGGAACGGCAGCCCGACCCGCGGCAGGATCCAATGCCCCGCCAGCATCACTGCCGCGAATGCAAGTGCAGCGGCGCCCGCTGCAAGCCCAAGCCGCGGCCGCGCATCCGCCGCCACGGCCACCAGCAATGCAAACGCGGCGAAGTTCGGCAGCAGGTAGTAAGGCTGCTTGCCGCTGATCAGGGTGAACGCCAGTACCATGCCCAGCGCCCAGATCCAGGCAAAGCGGTTGCCGGCGTCGCGCCACAACGCGGGCGCCTGTTGCCACCACCAGGCAGACCACCACCATGGCCCCATCAACAACAGCAGCACCGGTGCATACCACCACCACGGCTGGGCGTGGTCGAAACTGTTGCTGATGCGGCCGGCGGTCTGGGTCACCAGCAATGCCTCGCGGTAACCGGGATCGCCCTGGGTCAGGACCGGTACAAGCCAAAGCGCGAACAGGCCGATGCCGGCCAGCGTCGCCAACGCCGCACGCTTCGCGAATGCAGGCCCCTCGCTCCGGGCCAGCGGATGCCACCAGCGCGCGGCAAGCAGCGGCACGCCAAGGTGCAGCAACACCACCGGCCCCTTTGCCAGCATGCCCAAGCCCACTGCCAGCGCGACGCCTGGCCACCACGGCGTCCATGCCTCGCCGTCGCGCCGACACAGCGACAGCACGCCCCCAAGCACGGCTACCGCCAGCGGCAACTCGTACATGACCTGCAGCGAAAACATGAAGTAGAACCACATTCCCGCCATGGCCCACGCAGCCAGCACCGGCAGCCGCGGCCGCTTTGGATACAGCCGCCCCGCCAGCAGGCCGGTCTGGGCGATCGCAACGGTGCCGAGCAACACCTGCAACACCCGCGGCCAGACGTCGCCAACCCCGAACACCATCCACCCCGCGTGGATCAGCCAAGGCACCAAGGGCGTCTTGTGCGAATACGGGACGCCGTTGAACAGCGGCACC
>Ga0136611_10000752_pt1 | contig 21774 bp, 24 predicted proteins | sample AntDrymUQ2232306_2_FD_106645 | JGI IMG/M metagenome (GOLD analysis project Ga0136611, IMG submission 106645) | Polar desert sand microbial communities from Dry Valleys, Antarctica - metaG UQ223 (23.06) | ecosystem: Environmental > Terrestrial > Soil > Desert | place: Antarctica: Dry Valley...
CGCCCATTGACCAAGATTCCTCGCTGCTGCCTCCCGTAGGAGTCGGGGCCGTGTCTCAGTCCCCGTGTGGCTGGCCGTCCTCTCAGACCAGCTACGGATCGTCGCCTTGGTAGGCCGTTACCCCACCAACTAGCTAATCCGCCGCACGCTCCTCCCGAACCGCCTGAGCTTTACTCCCCGGGCCGCAACCCAGGGACCACATGCGGTATTAGCCACCCTTTCGGGCGGTTATCCCCCAGTTCGGGACAGATCACGTACGTGTTACTCACCCGTCCGCCACTCACACCCGAAGATGTGCGTTCGACTTGCATGCGTAAGGCACGCCGCCAGCGTTTATCCTGAGCCAGGATCAAACTCTCGTTCAATCTGGCGTGTGACCATTAAAATGGACCACACAAAGTCCTTGACAGGTAAACCCTGCTTGTTCCTTCCACTCTTCTGTTGTGAACGTGCCTTGCCCCAGTGCGCCGCGCGTCAGACCACACCCAATCGGACGTTGCCGCCACGCGGGTGCGCTGCTCGGTTTTGCAAAGGTGCTACGTCCCCGTTCCCAGGGGCGCCTTTCCTATCGTACGAACTCTCGCACCACTCTGTCAACAGGGCCGGTGAAATTTCTTTCACCGATTCTGCCGCTCCGTCGCGGCGAAGCTGGTGGTGTAAAGGAGTCTCTAATAAGGTGCTGGCGACTTCTGCCGCCTCAAGTATCCTAACAACGGTCTTGTGAGCCTGTCAAGACCCAAAATCCGGCCTCGCACGGTGCCGCGCTCATGTGACCGCGTGGACCTGCCCTACCAGGGTCATTGTTTGAGGATCGGTCGTGACTGTTAAAAGGTGCCTGCGCCGCGCCGTTTCCGGGGCGCAAAAAGTACCGTAGCAAGCGCCGGGCCGCGCCGTCAAGCGGTTGCGCCGAAAATCACAAGAACTCGCTCCCGTGCGCGGAGGGCGGGTCGCGCTCAGGTGGGTGGACCTGGATGTGGAGCGCGCCTGCTCCGGCGGGCCGCGCCCAGTGTGCGACGCGCAGCCCGGCGACCCAGGCCACGCCGCGCGCGGTGCGGAAGACAGGCAGGCGCTCTCGTTCCGCGCGCGGCACCTTTGCATCCACCATGAGGTCTTGCAGGCGCTTGTGCCCGCTCATCCCCACCAGCTCCATACGCTCGCCGCGGCGGCGCGAGCCGACCGTCAATTCGGCGGCGAGCGCTGGGTCAAGCGCGACCGCCCAGCGATCGCCGTTCTGCGCGCCGGCGGGGAACGGGGCGCGAGTGACGCTGATGCGGAAGCCCGACCAGTGGAACTCGCCCGCGAACGGCACGGGGCGATCCGGCTCCCCCGCCGGATGAGCATCGCGCTCAGCCGCTCCGAGGCGGATCATGGAGCGGACACGTCGCGCGAGCAGTCTCCCTGGCAGACTGACCTGCGCGTCGCCGTCACGCAGAGCCAGCGCCTCGAGGGCGAGGATGTGCGCCCGCGCCGGCCCCGCGCTTGGCGGCATCACCGCGCGCAGCGCCGCACGCAGCGCCGCACGGCGCGCGGCCGGCGCGAGCGACTGGAGCGCCGCTGTATCAAGGCACAGTACGCCGTCCGGGCCGTTGCCGCGCTGCACCGCCGCACGTTCGAGCAGAGCGTCGAACGCAGACATGACCAGGTGGCTCTCCTCCGCCAGGTCGGCAAGCGCCACCTCAACGCGGGGGTTCATTGCACGCAGCAGCGGCAGTACATCCAGGCGCACGCGGTTGCGGAGGAAGCGCCGGTCCGCGTTGGTCTCGTCATCGCACGGTGTGAGGCCGGCCGCCGCACAGTAGGAGGCTGTTTCCGCGCGGCTGAGGCCGAGCAGCGGCCGCAGCAGCCGCGGGGACACTACATCCGGGACGGGCCAGGGTGCGTCCGGCACCATCGCGGCGAGGCCGGCGATCCCGGCACCGCGCAGGAGGCGCAGAAGCACCGTTTCCGCCTGATCGCTGCGCGTGTGGCCGGTCGCCACGCGCTCTGCGCCGAGCGCGCCCGCAAGCCGAGCAAGCGCGTGGTACCGACCCGTGCGTGCCGCGTCCTCTGGCGACCGCTTCACCGTGTCCGTTGCCACGCGCACGCCGTGAAACTCGATCCCGAGCGACGCCGCAATCTCAGCGACGAAGGCACGCTCCGCCTCAAGCGCGGCGACCGCGCGCAGGCCGTGATCCACATAGGCAACGTGGAGCGTTGCGCTCACCCGATCTTGGAGACGGGCGAGGATCTGCACGAGGGCGAGCGAATCCGCACCACCGGAAACGGCGAGCAACACCGTGGAGCCGGGAGGGATCAGGTGATGCTGCCGGATCAGGCGCAACACGCGGCGTTCGACCCCACCGGCGAGCGTGGTGTCCATCGCATCAGTGTAGGGGTTAGCGACGGTCGCGTTCGTTGAGGAAGCGCATCCACCAGGGATCGCCGGGGCGAAGCTCGGTCGTCGCGGACGTTTCCGGGCCGACCTGGATCACGGCCGTTTCACCAGGGCGGACGAGGCCGTTCTCGCGCGCGACCGCCTCAATGAAGGCGTCCGACTGCATGTAGGCGCGCACACTTTGCAGGCGTGTCGCACGCCACTCGAGCGCGGTGATCTCCACGCGCAGCGCCTGCTCCTCACGCTGGAGCTGCACGCGCGTGAGCCAGTTGGAGGCGATCAGGAGGCTGAAGTAAAGCACGATGAAGATCGCGGCGACGATCAGGATGCGCCGCGGCGTCAGCCCGGATGCAAGGATGCCCGCTCGGCCGGTTGCCGCCATCTACCGCCTCCCGCTCGTTCTTGCGTAGCGTAGCAAAGGGACGCGCCCGGCGGATCAGCAGGGTTCTCAATAAGTGGTCAACTGCGGGGTGGTCAGTCCTGCGGACGTGGACGGGATGGCGCGCGCGTGAGCCAGGGGTCGGTGGTTGGCAGGCCCGCGCGGTCGAGGTGGCAGGTGTCATTGAAGCGTACGAGCACGGTGCGGTCGGCGCGGAAGTGGAGCGTGGACGCGCCACTGACGCTGAAGCGGAAGCGCCGGAAGGCGGTGAGCGGCAGCTCCAGGGCGCGCGTGAGCATGCAGCCGAGGACAAAGTTATGGCTGACGAGCGCGACCGTTTCGTCGGGGTAGGCGTGGTGGAGCCGCTCCACCACGCGCCACGCGCGCGCCTGAACCTGCGTCAGGCTCTCGCCGCCGCCGGGCATCTCCAGCGTCGAGCCGCTCTCGGTCCCCCAGGCGCGCAGGAACTCCGGGTGCGTGGCGCGCATCGCGGCGCTGCTCAGTCCTTCCATCGCGCCGACGTGCATCTCCATCAGCGCCGGGTCCGTCTCCACGGCCAAGCCGCGACCGGCGGCGACCGCCTCCGCTGTCGTGAGCGCGCGCCGGAGCGGGCTGGCGATCACGGCGTGAAGCGGCGTTTGACGCAGCCAGTCGCCGAGGGCCGCCGCTTGCTGCTCCCCGAGCGGGCTGAGCGGAATATCCGCCTGGCCCTGGACGAGGCTGTCACGGTTGTTCGCCGTCTCCGCGTGGCGGATCAGGATCAGTCGCATCGTCGCTCACACTCCTGTAGGTGCCTGGTCTTGCTGCGCGAGCGTGATCGCGAGGCGGTGGACGCGCACCTGCTGCGTGTCGTAGCCGAGCGCCGCCGCGATCTGCTCCGGCCGGCCGCCTGCCTCGGCCTTCAGGCGGGAGAGCAGTGCGACGCCGGCCGCTGTCTCTTCAACCTGAAGGTCCAGCACGAGCGCGCGCAGATCGTAGCGCTTCGTTTCCTTCTCGCGCCGCTGCTCCCAAGGAAACGTGGACTGGGCGAGGAAGTCTGCCACACGCGCGCGCGCCTCGGCGGGGTCGCTCCCCGCGGGCAGGGTTGCGCGCCAGGCCCACTGGCGCACGAGCGATTGGAGCGAGGGCAGCGCGAGCGGCACCTCGTCTACGCTCCGGATCTCCAGACCGGGGGGCGTCTGCGCGCGCAGACGCCGCGCGAACTCCTCCGGCGCGAGCGCCGCTTCGAGGAAGACGTCCATCAGCTCACCTTCGCCGGTCGCCCCGACGGGCAAGGGCGCCGCGAGCGCGATCTGGGCGTGGCGCGTGAAGCCCTCGGAGAAGGTGACGGGGAGCGCCGCGCGCTTGAGCGCCCGTTCCCAGGCGCGCATCAGGTCCAGGTGGGTGATGTAGCGAAGCAGCTCGCCCCGGGCGAAGGTAACGCGCAGGCGCTGGACCTTCATACGACGAAGAGCTGGTCAATATTGACAACGATTCCGGGTAAGGCCAGCAACTCAATCGTGCCGGTCGTATGCAGGCTCTCGTGGTAGGTTCCATCCGGCTGCCGGTGCCAGACCGTGAGCGTGCGCTCATACGGCTGAATGCGCCAAATCTCGATGTCGCCGCGGCGCTGATACTCGGGCAGCTTGGTGTCCACGTCATAGTCACCGGTTGAAGAAGACCAGACCTCGACGACCAGCGGGAGCGGATCGTGATACACCTCCATCCGGTGGATCCGCTCCTCAACCCCTTTCCGAATCAGCGCTGTAGGAATGACGACCACGTCCGGCACGAACATCCAGTTGACCACGCGCTGCGTCCGCGCATGATTCACCTTGACACGGAACTGGACTGGATCGAGTTGCGCCTTGAGTTGCAGATCGAGGTTCTCCATCGGTAGTCCATGTCCAAACGTCAAGATCCGCGCCTTGCTCTTGACCTGACCATCGTGCAGCTCCCACATCATCTCCGGTTCGCTCAGGGCCAGCGCCTCGTAGCTTTCCACGCCCACATCCATCACGCGCTCCCGTCTCGCTTGCTTTGTCTTGAGTGTACGCGCGTGACCCGGCGGCGGGCGCGGCAAAGGCGTCTCAGCGCGCGACCACATCAATCAGGCGGGAGGCGGCGGAGTAGGGGTCTACGCGGCGCTCCGCAACGCTGTTGACGAGGTCGCTCAGGCCCTGCTCGCCGACCGCGTGGAGCGCGCGGCGGAGCAACTCCGCCTGGGCAGCGGCGAGCACTTGATGGCGGGCACGCGCGCGTGCGTTCGTGGCGAGCGCGCCCGACGCTTCGAGGTAGGCGTGGTGGCGGTCAATCGTGTCGGCGAGCTCGGTGATCCCCTCCTCGCGCGAGGAGACGACGCGCACGATCGGGATCAGCCAATCCGTGTGGTCGCTGATCGAAAGGAGGGCCTTGAGCTGGGCCATCACCGCGTCCGCGCCGGGTAGGTCGCCCTTGTTGACGACGAGGATGTCGGCGATCTCCATAATGCCGGCCTTGAGCGTCTGCACATCGTCACCGGCGCCGGGGGTGTTGAGCACGAGCGTCGTCTGCGCGGCGGAGGCCACCTCGACCTCGTCCTGGCCCGCGCCGACCGTCTCCAGCAAGATCACATCTTTGCCGAAGGCGTCCATCACGGCGACGGCATCGGCGGCGGTGGCGGAGAGGCCGCCAAGCGCGCCGCGCGTCGCCATGCTACGCATAAAGACGCCGGGGTCCGGGGAGAGGTCCTGCATCCGGATGCGGTCGCCGAGGATCGCGCCGCGCGTGAAGGGGCTGGTCGGGTCCACGGCGACGATGCCGACGAGCTTGCCGCGCCGCCGGTACTCTTTGGCGAGCGCGTTCGTGAGCGTGCTCTTCCCCACGCCGCCCGCGCCGGTGATCCCGACCGTGTGCGCGCGACCAGTATGCGGATAGAGCGCACGCAGCGTCTCGCGCCCGGATTCGGTGCCGTTTTCCACGAGCGTCATCGCCCGCGCCAGCGCCCGCCTCTCTCCGGCAAGCACGCGCGCGGCCAGATCGTTTGTGCTCAACCTAACCCCCGCTTGTCAATTGCGGATTGTGGATTGCGGATTCGGAAGCACGCCAAACGCGGGTACGTTCCCTAATCCGCAATCCGCAATCCGCAATCCGCAATGTCCTAGACTTTCTCCCCGACGTTTTCGCGCACGTAGTCAATGATATCTTTGGTGGAGGAGCCGGGGCCAAAGATCGCCTTGAAGCCGGTCGCCTTGAGCTGTTCAACATCGTCGTCCGGGATGATGCCGCCGGCGAAGAGCAGGACATCGTCCGGGGTGATGCCGCGCTTTTGCAGCTCCTGGACGATGCGCGGGAAGAGCTCAAGATGCGCACCGGAGAGAATCGAGAGACCGACCACATCCACGTCTTCTTGAAGTGCGGCTTCCGCGATCATCTCCGGGGTCTGGCGGATGCCGGTATAGATCACTTCCATGCCGGCGTCACGCAGCGCGCGCGCAACGACCTTCGCGCCGCGGTCATGGCCGTCCAGGCCCGGCTTTGCGACCAGCACGCGGATCTGTCGCTGCTCAACCACCACAATGCTCCTTATTGCTTACGCTCGATCAGTTGCACGAGCACGCCGTTGGCGACACGCGGGCTGATGAAGGTGATGCTGCCACCGGACGGCGGGTCGTTGACGCGCACACCCTTGGCGCGCAGATCCGCGAGCGTGGCGTCCATATCATCCACCGCGAGGGAGATCAGGTAGATCCCTTCACCCTTGTTCTTGAGCGCATCCACGACCGGACCGGACTCGCCCAACGGTGAGATCAATTCGATGAAGGCGCTGCCGATCGGCAGAATCGCCTGCTTCACACCCAAACCCGGATTCTCGCCGGAACGCTCCAGCGAGAGCCCAAAGTTCGATTGCCAGGTCTGCGTTGCTGCCTCGATATCGTGGACTGCTATGACGACGTGATCCAGATTCGTGATCGCCATTGGCCACTCCTATTGCTATGTCAACTATGGCTGAGCGTACTCGACCAGCACGCCGGTACTCGCGGCGGGGTGAAGAAAGCAGATCATGCCAGCGAGCCCCTTGCGCGGCACCTGGTCAATCACGCGAATGCCGCGCGCCTTCGTGTCTTCGAGTTCCTTCGCCACGTCATCGGTCTGGAAGCAGATGTGGTGCAGACCCTCGCCCTTCAACTCAAGAAAGCGCGCGACGCCGGTGCCCTCACGCACGGGCTGGATTAACTCGATCTCGCCCTCGCCGCACTCCAGCAACACGCCGCGCACACCCTGGTCCTCGATCACCTCGTCGGCGGTCACATGCAGACCGAGTGCATCGCGGTAAAATCCAAGCGCCTGGTCTGCATCGCGCACGATCACGGCCACATGATGGATCTTCTTCAGCATTCCCATTCCCTCTCAGAGCGAATAGCGAGATTCGAGGTGGTGGGTCGTGCATAGCGCCTGTCCCCTCTCCCCTTGCGGGAGAGGGTTGGGGTGAGGGGCCGTTTCCCCCACTCGCCCTCGCGCTACTCTCACAGCTTGCCCGCGTTCCGCGCTTCCTGGATCTCCGGCGCATGCTCGCGGAAGTGCCCGGTGGCGGCAGCGGCGGCCATCCGGTTGGCGGTTTTTCCTTCGCCGAAACGGTCCTCCGGCAGCGTCTGGAGCGCGGCGATCATCGCCTCGACGCGGCTATCGAGGTCTTTGAGCAGGGCGGTCGCCTCCTTGCCCTCCACACCGGCGGCGAATGTATCATTCCACGCCTGAACGTCGGTCCAGTTGGCACCGTCCGGCTGGGGGCGCTCACCACGGCCCATACGCGTAAAACCGTCCGTCATCTGCTCTTGCCAGCCGATCATATGCCCGGTGATCTCACGGATGCTCCAATCACCGAGCACGGGCTTGGTCAACTGCTCCTCGCTCAGACCTTGCACCGCCGCCTCATACTCCTGGTAGGCCGCGCGGATGTCCTCGATCACTGCCTGCTTATCGTCTGCCATCAGAGACTCCCTCGTCTAAAAGACATGAAACTCGCGCTGCTCGCCCCAGACAGAGCGAAGCACATTGCAGATCTCGCCCACGGTGATGTAGTTCTCGACGCATTCAATTAGGACCGGCATCGTGTTCGCGGTTCCCTTCGCGGTCTCCTCAAGCTTGGCGAGCAGCGTGCGTGTGCGCTCCGGGTCGCGCTCGGCGCGCACTTTGGCGAGCTTCGCGCGCTGGCGCTCACCGACGCGCGGGTCCACGCGCAGGAGGCCCTCGACCGGCGGCTCCTCGCTCTGGAAACGGTTCACGCCGACGATCACGCGCTCGCCCGTCTCTTGCGCGATCTGGAGCTTATAGGCACTCTCCTGGATCTCGCGCTGCTGAAAGCCCCCTTCGAGCGCCGCCATCGCGCCGCCGAGCGCGTCAATTTTCTCGATCAGGCGGCGCGCGTCCGCCTCGATCTGGTCAGTAAGTTGCTCGATGAAGTAGGAGCCGGCGAGCGGGTCAATCACGTCGCCGACGCCGTTCTCGTAGGCGAGCACCTGCTGTGTGCGCAGCGCGATCTGGACGGCGTGCTCACTAGGGAGGGCGAGCGCTTCATCTTTGGAGTTCGTGTGCAGTGATTGAGTGCCGCCGAGCACCGCGGCGAGCGCCTGCACGGTTGTGCGCACGATGTTGTTGTCCGGCTGCTGCGCGGTAAGCGTCGCGCCGCCGGTCTGGGTGTGGAAGCGCAGCATTTGGGAGCGCGGGTCCTTCGCGTCGAAGCGCTCGACCACGATCCGCGCCCAGAGGCGGCGGGCGGCGCGGAACTTCGCCACTTCCTCAAGGAAGTTATTGTGGCAGGCGAAGAAGAAGGAGAGCCGCGGGCCGAACTCATCCACGCCGAGGCCGGCGCGGAGGGCAGCGTTGACGTACTCGTTCGCGTCCGCGAGCGTGAAGGCGACTTCCTGAGGCGCGGTGCAACCGGCCTCGCGCATGTGATAGCCGGAGATGCTGATCGTGTTCCACGCGGGCAGTTCGTCCTTGCACCAGGCGAAGAGGTCCGTGATCAGGCGCATCGAGGGCTTAGGCGGGAAGATGTACGTGCCGCGCGCGATGTATTCCTTGAGGATGTCGTTCTGGGTCGTACCGCCCACCTTGCTCAGATCCGCGCCCTGCTTCTTCGCCACCGCCACATAGAGCGCGAGCAGCACGCTCGCGGTGGCGTTGATCGTCATTGAGGTTGTCACCTGCTCGAGTGGGATCTGATTGAAGAGAATCTCCATATCGAGCAGCGAGTCAATCGCGACGCCGACCTTGCCGACTTCGCCTGCCGCCATCGGATCATCGGAGTCGTAGCCGATCTGAGTGGGGAGGTCGAAAGCGACGGAGAGGCCGGTCTGACCCTGCTCCAGCAGGTAGCGGTAGCGGTGATTGGACTCTTCCGCATCGGCGAAGCCGGCATACTGGCGCATCGTCCAGAAGCGGCTGCGGTACATTGAGGGCTGGACGCCACGCGTGAAGGGAAACTCACCAGGGTAGCCGAGTTGCTCGTTGTAGGAGCCCTCGTTGCGGTCCCGCGGTGTATAGAGCGGCTCCACGAGCGTACCGGAGGTGAGGTGGAAGGCGGCACTACGCTCCTTGAAGCGCGAGACGCTCTTGCCATACGTGCCGTCCAGCCACTGCTGTTTATCTGTGCTCGGCATCGCGGTTCCCTTTCGGCGGAGGCATCGGCGATCATGCGGGAGGCGGCGCGTGCGCCTGCCTGCCCACTTTACAAAACACACCGCGTTAGAGAAAGGCACATGCAGCGGGCGCGGCAGATTGCTCGTAGTCTGGCAGACAGCTACGGTCACGGTACACGTCCGATCCGCATCTGAGGCATGGCCCGATCCACGATGCAACACCACACGCCTGAGAATGTCCAGGTTCCGCACGAAACACCGGAGTCCCTGAAGCGCTTTTGGCTCGCAATCGGCGCGATGGTGCTGATCGGCCTGCCCGGCGTGGTGTTGCGCTTCGCCGGCATCCATCCGGCGCCCGCGCTCGGCGCGCTGATCTTCGGCGTGGCAATCCTGGCGGCGGCCTTCCTGCTCAGTTGGGCGGCGGAGACCGCGGAAATGGATATCTCCCAGGGGTTGGCGCTCGCAATCATTGCCCTGATCGCGGTGCTGCCCGAGTACGCCGTGGACATGGTGCTCGCGTGGAAGGAAGCAAGTTGTGACCCCGCCGCCAGGGATGGCGAGACGCAATGCGGCCTTGCAGTTGCGAACATGACCGGCGGCAACCGGCTGCTGATCGGCCTCGGCTGGCCGATCGTCTTCGTAATCTTCTTCCTGCGCACGCGCCTGAAGGAGTTGATCGTCGATCGCCAGCGCTCACTGGAACTGGCCTTCCTCGCGATCGCGACGGTCTATGTGATCTTGATCCCACTGCGGAGCCACGTCAGCCTACTCGACTCGATTGTCCTCGTCTCGCTCTTTGTGATGTACGTCTACTTCACGAGCAAGGTTGAGTCTGAAGAAGTGGAATTAGTGGGGCCGGCGCGCGCAATGGGCGTGCTACCGGACGCACGCCGCCGTGCGGTGATCGTGATCACGCTTGTCTTCAGTGCGGTCGTGATCTTCTCTTCCGCCGAGCCGTTCGCGGAGTCGCTCGTCAAGCTGGGCGGGGAAATCGGCGTCTCTGAGTTCTTCCTAATCCAGTGGCTGGCGCCGCTCGCATCGGAATCGCCAGAGGTGCTGGTGGCGACCCTGCTCGCTTGGCGCGGACGCGCGGCGGTGGGGATGGGCGCGCTGATCTCGAGCAAAGTCAACCAGTGGACGCTGTTGATCGGCACACTGCCGATCGTCTACTCGCTCTCCTCCGGGAACACCGATCTTCTCAGCGGCCTGCCGCTCGATAGCCGCCAGCGCGAGGAGATCTTTCTCACCGCCGCCCAATCCGCCTTCGCGATCGCCGTCTTCATTAACCTGCGCATGGGCAAGCCGGAGGCGACCGCGCTCTTCGTGCTCTTTGCGACGCAGCTCTTCATCACGAACGAGCAGGCGCGGATCGTCTACGCCTTCGCCTACACCGTGCTCTGCATCATCCTGCTCATAATCAACCGCAAGGAGTTGCCGCGCACGATTGGCAGCGCCTGGGACATCATGCGTGGGCGGCCGATACCGGCGCACGATGCGGGCACATCGAACAAGGATGAGGTGCCACCTCGACACGCTACCTGATCCGCTCGACGTAGCCGGGCGCGGCGTAGATGTACTGGCTCGGGCCGACGATCAGCCAGATCGTGCCCTTGCCCGGCTCCGCTTCCTGACCGTTGAGGACGCGGCCCTCAACATTGACCGGCGTGTCTTTCGCCACCGAGCCGACGACGTTCCCCGGCTCAATCCGCGGCGCAGAGCGGATGCGAAGGCCACCCGCCTCGCGCACAACGCCGACAAAGACCTCGTCTTGGATCAGGAGGCCGTTCACCGTGCGCGGCGCGGCGGTGGGCGCGGGCGTGGGCGGGCCGAACGGTGCGGGAACCGGCGTGGGCGCAGGCGTGGGTGTCTGTCCCGCTGGGGCCGGTGTGGGCGCTGGCGGTGTTTCCGGCGGAGGCGCGGCGCTGGTCGCGATCGGGGTTAGCTGGGCGGCGGTCTGGGCGTCGCTCTTACCACGGCTACAGGCGGCAAGGAAGGCGAGCGCGCATCCGCAGAGGGCCACGGCGAGGACGCTACGACGGGGCATTGGTGACCACCGGCGACGGGCTTCGGCTGGACAGGCGCGGGAACGGCATCAGTATACGCGGTCTAGATTTGATGCGCGCGACCCACAATCATAGAGCGGCATCGCGCGAGGCAGGCCCCACGCCCTCAGGCCCCGAAACCGCTACGCTTCACGCATCATGTTCTTGCGCCCAGATCGGTACGCGGGGCGTCCGCGGCAGAGGACAACGCATGACCCGCGGCGATGATGGATGCGCGCTCACGCCGCACCGGCTGCGTTACGCCGTGCTCGGCGCCGGGGCGGCGGGGTTGACGCTCGCGCTGCGGCTCGCCCGCGCGGGGCAGGACGTGACCGTACTCGAACGCGAGCCGATGCCCGGCGGGCTAGCGGCGGGCTTCCGCGTCGGTGACGCCTGGCTGGAGAAGTTCTACCACCACCTCTTTCAGAGCGACCGCGCGATCCTGTCGCTGATCGAGGAGCTTGGCCTGGGCGGGCAGATGCACTGGGGCACGCCGGAAACGCGCGTGCTCTGGCAGGGGGAGATGCACCGGTTGGACTCCGCGCTCACGCTCCTGCGCTTCCCCGCGCTGCCGCTGCCGGATCGCCTGCGGATGGGCGCGGCGCTTGCCTACCTCAAAGCCTCGCGCAACCCGGCGCGACTCGAAGGGCAGATGGCGGCGGCCTGGATCAGCACCTGGATGGGCAGACGTGCCGCCAGCGTGGTCTGGGAGCCGCTCTTGGGGGCGAAGTTCGGCACCCGGGCGGATCAGATCGCGGCGCCCTGGTTCTGGGCGCGGGTCCACGACCGCACGCGGGCGCTCGGCTACCTGCGCGGCGGCTTCCAACAGCTCTACGACCGGCTGGCGGATGAGCTGCGCGCGGCCGGCGGGCGGCTGCACTGCGAGACAGCCGTGACCGGCATCTGCCGTGCGCCGGAGGGCGGCCTGCGCGTGGAGACGGACGCCGCCTGCACGCGCTACGACCGCGTGGTTTCATGCCTGCCGACACGCGTCACCTGCCGCCTTGCGCCAGAGCTGCCGGAGGCGTACCGGCGGCGCTACGATTGGGGCGAGGCGTTCGGCGCACACTGCCTTGTGCTGGCACTGGACCGGCCGCTCAGCGGCGGCTACTGGCTGAACGTGAACGACGCCGGTTACCCCTTCATGGTGGTGGTGGAGCATACCAATTTCCTCCCGGCGGCGGACTACGGCGGGCGACATCTGCTCTACCTCGGGAACTACCGCCCGATGGACGACCCGCTCCTCCAGCAGGACGCGGAGACGGTCTTCGCCGCCTTCGCGCCGCACCTGCGCCGCATCAACCCCGCCTTCGACCCTACCTGGGTACGGGAACGCTGGCTGTTCTCCGCGCCGTACGCACAGCCCGTGGTGACGCGCGACTACCGCGCGCACATCCCCCCGTTTGCAACGCCGCTCCCCGGCCTTTACACGGCGAACATGTTTCAGATCTACCCACACGACCGCGGCCAGAACTACTCCGTCGCGCTGGCGGAGCGGCTCGCGCGGCACCTGCTCGCCACACCCACCCGCTGAGGATGCCACCCGGGCTGAACGCTGTTTCAAACGGCGTCGGCCGTGTAGTACGATCGCGTGGTCTACCCTCGATCAGGATTTCGGCGGGTCGGCGGGACGCAGGAGCATTGCCTGGTGAGAGGAGGCGCGGATGGCGCAGGAACCGAACCGTTGGCTCCAGACGCGAACCGTTACCGGCGATGCCTATGACGCGACGTATGCGCGCCGCGCGGCCGCGGGCGAAAATGTCCACGGCGAAGCCGACTTCATCGCGCGCCTCGGCCCGGCGTCCGTCCTTGACGCGGGCTGCGGCACTGGCCGGGTCGGCCGTGAGCTGGCGCGGCGGGGCCTCGATGTCGTGGGCGTGGACATTGACCCGGAGATGCTCGCGACCGCGCGCCGCGCCGCGCCGGAGGTCAGGTGGCAGGTCGCGGACCTGGCGACCGTTGACCTCGACCGGTCGTTTGACGCGATCGTGCTCGCCGGCAACGTGCTGATTTTTCTCGCGCCGGGGAGCGAGCCGGTCGTTGTGCAGAACCTGGCCCGTCACCTGCCGGTGGATGGGCTGCTCGTGGCCGGCTTTCAGCTCCAACCGGGGCGGCTGAGCCTGCAACGCTACGACGAACTCGCGGCGGACGCGGGGCTTGCGCTGGCGGAGCGCTGGGCGACCTGGGACCGTGATCATTGGGATGCCAGCGCCAGCTACGCTGTTTCCGTCCATCGAAAGATACGCCCCGTGCCCTGACCCAAACCAATCCCTGGCCGCGCACACCTGTGGCCGTCGGCCCCCTCTGCCACGCTACACTGAGCGCGCCGGAGCCGAAGCAGGAAGGAGTAACAGATAACCGACCTCCCGCGAAGGACGCTCGGACGCACCGGCCTTGAGGTGACGACGCTTGGGTATGGCGCAATGGAGCTGCGCGGCGAGCCGGCCGGATCCCCCGTCTCTGATCAGCAGGCGGAGCAGATTCTGGGCGCTGTGCTGGATGCGGGGATCAACTTCATTGACACGTCGCCGGACTACGGCCGCAGCGAAGAACAGATCGGCCGCTGCATCGCCCATCGCCGCTCGTCCTACTTCCTCGCCTCCAAGTGTGGCTGTGTCCCCGGCGGGGGGATGGGCGGCGAGCACGTCCATACCGCCGCGAACATCCGCGCCGGCGTCGAGCAGAGCCTGCGGCGGATGCAGACCGATTACCTCGACCTCGTGCAGTTCCACCGCAGCCTCACCCGCGCGGAGTTTGAGGAGCACGGCGCGCTGCGGGCGCTGCAAGACCTCCAGCAGGAGGGCAAGGTCCGCTTTACCGGCGTCTCGGGCACATTGCCAAATCTCGACGAGCAGGTGGCGATGGGCGACTTCGACGCCTTCCAGATCCCCTACTCGGCCCTCCAGCGCGAGCATGAAGCGGTGATCGCGCGTGCCTCCGCGGCCGGCGCCGGAATCATCATCCGCGGCGGCGTCGCCCGCGGAGCGCCGACCGATTGGGAGCGCCGCGCCTACTACATGCAGCCGGGGAGCATCCCCCGCGACCGCTGGGAGCAGGCGCGCCTGGACGAGTTGCTCGATGGGATGGATCGGATGGAGTTCACCCTGCGCTTCACCCTCTCGCTCCCGGACCTGGACACAACGATCGTCGGCACGCGCGATGTCGGCCACCTGCAAGCAAACCTCGCTGCCGCGCGGCAGGGTCCGCTCCCAGAAACAACGGTTGTCGAGGCGAAGCGGCGGCTCGCCGCGACGGGCCCGCGTCCGCTCGACGACGCATCGGCATCCGTCTGAATAGATCATGGAGGTTGACCGCGATGAGCGAAAAAACTGGAGACCAGATCACGTTCCTGCGCAGCCTGCGGGCGGTGCGGGAGTATACGCCTGAGCCGGTTGCGGAGGATGTGATCCGCGAGATCGTGGAGGTCGGTCGTTGGTCAGGCAGCGCGAGCAACCGACAGCCGGCCGAGGTCGTGATCGTGCGCGACAAGGAGATCCAGCAGAAGATCGCCGATGGTGGCGTGCGCCCCGCGGCTGGCGCGGCTGTGGCACTCGTGGTCGTGACGCAGGGGAATCCAGAGATGAAAGACCTCGAAGTCTTTGACGACGGCCGGCTAGTCGAGCGGTTGCTGCTTGCCGCCAAGGCGCATGGGCTCGGCGCGAACATCGGCACCCTCAAGGGAGACGGCCCCAGTGTGATCAAGGATGCCCTCGGTATTCCGGCGGAGCGGCGGGTCTGGACGGTCGTCACCATTGGCCACATTGACCAGGCGGCACACAAGGCCCGTGTCAAGAGCCCGACCGCGGGCCGGAAGCCGGTCAGCGACTTCGCCCACTGGGACCGCTATTAGAGTAGGCACCCAAACCGACCTAACCCCAGGCCCCCTTCCCTGCGAGGGAAGGGGGAGACGCTGCCTGACCCGCTCGCACATGTGCTCCCCCTGCCTGCGACGGAAGGGGGCCGGGGGGTTAGGTCGGGCGGCGCTCGCGGACCGTTCGGTCTGTGCTAGCATATCGAGGTGAAGCTTCTCGATACCCTCGACCGTCCCCTGCGTGACCTGCGCATCTCCGTCACGGATCGCTGCAACTTCCGCTGCACGTACTGCATGCCCAAGGAGATCTTCGGCAAAGACTTCGCCTTCTTGCCGCGTACAGACCTGCTCACGTTCGAGGAGATCACGCGCCTCGCACAGATCTTCGTCACGCATGGTGTCGAGAAGATCCGCCTAACCGGTGGAGAGCCGCTCCTGCGCGCCCAGATCGAGAAGCTAGTCGCGATGCTCGCCGGGATCGACGGACTGCTGGACCTCACACTCACCACCAACGGGTCGCTGCTCACACCCGTCAAAGCGCGCGCGCTCAAGGACGCTGGCCTCAATCGGATCACGATCTCGCTCGATTCGCTCGATGACACCGTCTTTCAGGCGATGAATGACGTGGGCTTCCCCGTGGAGAAAGTGCTGGGCGCGATTGACGCCGCCGACGCGGCCGGACTCAATCCGATCAAGATTGACATGGTGGTCAAGCGCGGCCTCAACGAGGCGAGCATCCTGCCGATGGCGGAGCGTTTTCGCTACAGCGCGCATATTGTGCGCTTCATTGAGTTCATGGATGTGGGCAGTACGAACGGCTGGCAGATGAAAGACGTCGTCCCCTCGGCCGAGGTGGTACGCCTGATCAGCAGCGTCTATCCGCTGGAGCCGGTCGAGGCGAACTACGAGGGTGAGGTCGCCGCACGCTGGCGCTATCACGATGGCGCGGGCGAGATCGGCGTGATCTCCTCCGTCACTCAGCCGTTCTGCGGCTCGTGTACGCGCGCCCGCCTCTCCGCCGAAGGCTCACTCTACACCTGCCTCTTCTCCGCGCTCGGCCACGACTTTCGCCAGCGGCTGCGCGCGGGCGCCACGGACGCCGAATTGGGCGACTTCCTATCGTCGGTCTGGTCCCTGCGCACCGACCGCTATTCGGAGATCCGCTCCGAGAACACCACCCCGCGCAAGAAAGTCGAAATGTCACACATCGGCGGCTAGCGGACATTCCCATGCCTCCAGGAACCTCGTACACTGATACAGTCGTGTGCGTGCATGACGGAGGTTCCCTGCCATGGCTCGTCGCCCACTCCTCGCCGCCCTCTCCTTGCTCGCGCTCGTCGTCTTCCTGATCTACGTGGACCCCACGGTCACAGATACGCTCGGCCAGGTGACCGGACCCTCGGCTAGCCCCGCGCCCAGCCCGGCCCCCGTCCCGGGTGTGGACGTTCCGATCCTCTTGGAAGCGGATCAGCCAGTCGAGGACGAGCTTACCCAGCCTGACCAACCGCACTTCTATGCGCTCCCGCAGGGCGCGACGGGCAGCGTTACGATTACCCCCGGCTCGGACGGCCTCGCCGTGCGCGTAATCCTCCACCAGGGCGCGGTTGATGGTCCGATCATCCTCCAGACGGATGGCGAGCCGGGCCAACCTGTCACGATCAGCCTCAATGCCTTGCCGCCGGACGTCTACTTCATTGAAGTTGTCGGCATAGACGGTGCCACCGGGCCGATCACGGTCACGTTGCAGCCCTAAGCCTGGGGAGCGAGCCGCCCGCGGACTACGCGCGCCGCACCGTGCGGAAGAAGGCGCGCACATCCTCCACATAGAGGTCCGGCGCTTCCATCGCGCCAAAGTGGCCGCCGCGCGCCATCTCCGTCCAGCGCACAAGGTTGAAGGCACGCTCGCCCCAGCTCCGCAATGCGGTAAACGGCTCGCCGGGGAAGCGAGCATACGCGGTCGGAACCTCCACGCGGCCACCGACGAATGAGTCAGCGAGGTTGTGGCGCGACTCGTAGTAGAGCCGGGTCGAGGTGCCGATCGAGCCGCTCAGCCAGTAGACCATAATGTTCGTCAGTAGCTGATCTTTACTGAAGCTGCGCTCCAGATCGCCGCCGCAATCACTCCAGGCGCGGAACTTTTCCACGATCCAGGCCGCAAGCCCCGCCGGTGAATCGGTCAGGCCATAGGCGAGTGTCTGCGGTCGTGTGCCCTGGATCTGCTGGTAGCCGGTCTCCTCGTTGCGCCAGCCCTCACTCTCACGCAGCGCCGTCTGCTCCGTGTCCGTGAGCGGCCAACTCTCGCCCTGCGGCGGGCGGGCGATCAACATGTTGAGGTGAATCCCGGCCACACTCGCGGCATGGTTGCGGCCGAGGTTGGTGGTGATCGCCGCGCCCCAATCGCCGCCTTGCGCGCCAAAGCGTTCATAGCCCAGCAGATCGGTCATCAGGCGGGCGAATACGTCTGCGATCCGGCGCGGCGTCATCCCCGGCTCCGTTGCCGGCGCGGAGAAACCGTATCCGGGCAGGCTCGGCACCACGACATCAAAGGCGTCCGCCGGATCGCCGCCGTGCGCCGCCGGGTCCGTCAGCGGCCCGACCACATCGAGCATCTCGACGAACGAGCCCGGCCAGCCATGCGAGATCAGCAGCGGCAATCGCCGCGGCCCCTGCCCTTTGACGTGAACAAAATGCACGTCGAGGCCGTCAACATTCGCGATGAACTGCGGCAACGCATTCAGCCGCGCCTCCTGCGCGCGCCAGTCGTAGCCGTCCAGCCAGTACGCGACCAATTCCTTCATGTAGGAGAGGTCCGTCCCGTACTGCCAGGCCGCGCCGGGCGCCTCAGCAGGCCAGCGCGTGCGCCGCAGCCGCTCGCGTAGATCATCGAGCACGTTCTCGGGCACATCCAAACGGAACGGGCGCACGGTGGACGTTGACATGGCATTGCCTTTCCCTTTGTCTGCCGCCGGGAGGATCTCCCCCGCGTTCAGGTCAGTACCAAAACAACAAAGAGCGCGATCAGCGTTAGCGCCGCGCTGAAGTCAACCGCCATCGCCAGCGCGTAGCCCGCGAGCGTGCCCAGTCCGCTGCGGAAGGCAGCGCGCACGGTGCGGCCGAAGAGCAGCTCAAAGGCGACCGCGCCGACCAGCGGCCCGAAGATCGCGCCGAAAGGGCCGCCGAAGATGAAGCCCGCGATCAGCCCCACGACCGCGCCGATCGCGCCCCACTTCGACGCGCCAAAGCGGCGGGCAACAGCGGGGGCGGCGAGGAAGTCCACCGCCGTCGCCAGCGCCGCGATCCCGGCCATCGGCAGCAACCAGAGCGGACTGAACGCGGCAAAGCGATTCGCAAGCCCATAGAGCGCCGCCGTCACAAAGATCAACAGCACACCCGGCACACCAGGGATCACGATCCCCGCCAGCCCCACAGCCATCACCGCCAGCGCCATCAGCGCAAGAAGATCCATAGCTAAGGGATGAATTCAGAAGGATGAGAGATGAGGAACGAGGTACCCCGCTCCTCATCCCTCATCCCTGAATCAGCGGACCGCCCTTATCAATTACCTCGCCGGCGAGGTTGATCACCGAAGGGCGCTCCTCGCAGTAGCCGCCCCATTCGCACTTATCGAAGTAAAACGCCTGAATGTCCTTATCCCAGCGCACCGACCACGAGCCAGTGATCACGCTGCTGCTCCCCGTTGCGAGTTGGTCTTGCAGGACTTTGACGAGCGCCTCAAGCTGCTCCCGACCCATCAGTGGACCTCCGATTGTGGAATGCGGACCTGCCAATTGCGGATTGCGGATTGCGGATTAGGAAACGTACCCGCGTCTGGCGTATTCCCTAATCCGCAATCCGCAATCCGCAATCCGCAATCACCTCTGGCGGTTGCGTGTCGCGGTAAGGACCGATTTGACTTGCTCCAGGCGCGTCATCAGGCGCGTGAGCTGTTCGATGCCGGCGGTCTCCAGGCGCATCACGACGGAGATCGTATGGTCGTCGTGCTCCTCGGTATGGGCAGAAAGGATATTGACGCGATCCTCCGCAACGACCGCCGTGAGGTCGCGCAGCAGGCCGACGCGGTCCCACGCCTCGATGCGCACCTGGGTAGGGAAGGCGCGCGTCTCTTCGCCCCAGGCCACATCTACCATGCGCTCCTGCTCGTCCGAGTGGCGCACGTTCACGCAGTCCTTTTGGTGGATTGTGACACCGCGGCTGCGCGTGATGTAACCGACGATCCCGTCGCCGGGCACGGGCGAGCAGCAAGCGGCCATCTGCGTGAGCAGGTCGCCGGAGCCGAGTACCTGTACCTTCGAGGCCGGCTGCGGGCGCGCCGGGTGGACCGGGATCACATCGAGCTTGTGGTCCGCCTCCAGCAGGGGTGCGAGCACGCGCGAGACTCGCTCCGTACCGACCGAACCATCGCCCACGCTCGCAAAGAGGTCATCGGGCGAATCGGCCTTCAGCAGGCGGAGCAGTTCATCCTGCCAGTCCGAGAGTGTGAGACCGAGGCGGCGCAACTCGCGCTCAACCAGTTCCCGCCCGCGCTCGATGTTCTCCTGGCGCGCTTCACGCTTGAACCACTGCCGGATCTTCTGGCGCGCGTGCGTCGTCTTGACGACGCCGAGATTCTGGTTCAGCCAGTCCCGCGAGGGGCCGCGCGGCTGCTTGCTCGCGATGATCTCGACGATGTCGCCGTTGTAGACCACCTGGTTGAGCGAAACCAGCCGGCCGTTCACCTTCGCGCCGATGCAACGGTGGCCGAGATCCGTATGCACGCGGTAGGCGAAGTCGAGCGGGGTTGCCCCCGCGGGCAGATCCTTTACGTCGCCCTTGGGCGTGTAGACGAAGACCTGATCCTGGAAGAGATCGCGGCGCACGGACTCAACGAATTCTTCCGAGGAGCCGATCTCGCGCTGCCACTCCAAGAGCTGTCGCATCCAGGCGACCGACTCGCGCGCGCCCTTATCGCCCTTCTGCCCTTCTTTATATTGCCAGTGGGCGGCGATCCCGTACTCTGCAACCTCATGCATCGCCCGCGTCCGGATCTGCACCTCCAGCGGGCGGGCGCCCAAGCAGAGCACAGTCGTGTGTAGGCTCTGATAACCGCTTTCCTTTGGATTGCCGATGTAATCATCGAACTGGCCGGGCATTGGATGCCAGAGGCCGTGGACGACGCCGAGCGCGTTGTAGCAATCCGCAACCGAATCAACCAGTACACGCAGGGCGAGCAGGTCATAGATCTCGTTGAAGCTCTTGCCCTGCGCGTCGTACTTCTTAATCTTTTCGCTGATCGAGTAGATGTGCTTCGCGCGCCCCTGTACGTCCGCCGTGATCCCCTGCTTCTCCATCTCCGCGGAGAGGATCTGCTCCACCTGGGCGATGTAACGTTCGCGTGAGGCGCGCTTCGAGGAGACGAGCTGCGCGATCGCACGGTAAGTGTCCGGCTCCAGGTGGCGAAAGGCGAGGTCCTCCAGTTCCCATTTGATCTGCCAGATGCCGAGGCGGTTGGCGAGCGGTGCGTAGACTTCCATTGTCTCGCGCGCCTTGCGCCGCTGATGCTCCGGCGACATCGCGTCCAGCGTGCGCATGTTGTGGAGGCGATCCGCGAGCTTGATGATCACCACGCGCACATCCTCGGCCATCGCGAGGAACATCTTGCGCAGGTTCTCCGTGTCCACCGCACCAGACTGGGGGTTGCGCAGCTTAATCGTCTCCAGCTTGGTCGCGCCGTCCACAAGGCGCGCAACCTCGGCATTGAAGACCCGGGTCAGCTCCTCCGGCTTGACGCCGCAGTCCTCCTGCACGTCATGCAGCAGCGCCGCCGCGAGCGTGTTTGCGTCCATCCGCAGCGAGGCGACGGTGATCGCGGTGTCGAGCGGGTGAATGATGTACGGTTCGCCCGTCTTGCGGAACTGCCCCTCATGCTTGGCAGCGGCGAAGTCAAACGCGCGCTGGACGAGCGCGACCCGCTCCGGCGGCAGGTATTCGGCAGCCTGCGCCAGGAGGAACGTGGGGTCTACAGCAGTCGTGGTCATGCGGACCTGGTCTCAGTCAGGAGGCCGATGGGGGTACCGAGAGTGTAGCACAGGCTGATCAAACTGGGCTGAACGAGATCGGCGCGCCCGACGCAATCCACCGTCAAGGTATTACCAGCATCTGCCGGTGCCGTGGTCTTGACCAATCACGTCCCCATGCGTGTAATGGCGCGGTCAACAAACTGTTTCGTAACATTTCGGACGGCCCTGTCAGGATACCGCAAGACTCTTGTCCAGTATCTGATTGGTATGAAGATCGATCATGTCGCACGCGTGTCGCTCATTCCCCATGGCGGTGCTGCTCGGCGCGCTGGTCGCCGCCGTACTCGCCGCCACCGCCATCCTGGTCGCCCCAGCGCTGGCGCGGGCCGCCAGTTACACGTCGGTCACCCTCACCCCCAGCGTCGCCTCGCCGCAGAGCGCGGGCGCTCCCGTCACCTGGACCGCCGTCGCCACGGGCTGTGCCTCGGCCGAGTACCAGTTCTAGCTCTAGACGGCCGGGTCTTGGTCGGTGACGCGGGTCTGGAGCAGCAC
>Ga0136611_10000753_pt1 | contig 21771 bp, 15 predicted proteins | sample AntDrymUQ2232306_2_FD_106645 | JGI IMG/M metagenome (GOLD analysis project Ga0136611, IMG submission 106645) | Polar desert sand microbial communities from Dry Valleys, Antarctica - metaG UQ223 (23.06) | ecosystem: Environmental > Terrestrial > Soil > Desert | place: Antarctica: Dry Valley...
GGCGACCGAGACGTTGACGGTGCGGCAGCTCACGGAGAAGCACACCGAGGATCCGCGCTGCTACGGATGCCATCAGCGCATCGATGCGTTCGGTTTCGCCCTGGAAAGTTTCGACGCGATCGGACGCCGTCGGGAGAAGGATCTCGGCGGCCGTCCGATCGATACCAAGGCGAAGACGATGGATGGCTCGGAGTTCGATGGCGTCGATGGTTTGCGGAATTATCTGCTGACGAAACGGCGTGATGCTTTTCTGCGGCAGTTCTGCAAGAAGCTGCTCGGCTACTCGCTCGGCCGCGGTGTGCAACTCTCGGATGAGCCGTTGCTCAAGGAGATGCAGGTGGAGCTGCAAGCGAAGGAATTTCGCGTGAGCGCGGCGCTGGAGACGATCGTGGTGAGCCGACAGTTCCTCGACATCCGCGGACGCGAGGTGGCTTCGGCGGAGTGACTCGATCTGCGGGACTCCGGGAGCAAGGGCGCGGTGCCGCTTGCCGCCGGGTCCTTCGACTTCGTTACACTCCGCTCAAGGATGACTAATCGGTGTCGCACTCGGCGAGGCGGGCGCGGTAGATTTGGCGCGCGTGCTCGTAGGCTTCTTTGGCGGCGGGGAGCTCGCTTTTCGCGATGAAGCGCTCTTTTTGGGACCAGCACTGATCGACGCCGCGCAGGCACCAATCGAGGCTGCGGCGAGAGGCGCGGATCGGCTTCTCGTTGATGACGATGAAGATGGGGTTGGTGTGCGAGGAGGCGCGGATGCGCAAGGCCACCCATGAGCTCCGCGCGATCGGCAGATCGAAGGTCACGTCGCGCAGCGTGCCGTCAGCAACGATCCGCTGCTGCGCGACCGACTCGCCGTTCACGATCACCTCCACGGGCACTTCACGCGTGTCGCCGATCCGCGCGCGCTCGACGTCCCAATACGGCTTCTTTTCCGCCGTGAGGTTGCGCATGTCCGCACGCGGCTGCTCGTCCAGCCGCGCGGCGACTTTCGCAGCGAGCTTGATCGTGCCGGGCTTCGCGAGCCGCACTTCGCTGCCGTTCTCGCCGAGCGCCGCTTCGTTCACGCGAAATTCCATGAGATGGCTCTTGCCGTCGCTCACGTAAGCGCGGCCCGCGCGAATGCCTTCGCACCAATCCTCGTAGTTGAGCTTGGCGAGCTTCACGTAGCTGCGGCCGAGTCCAACGCGCTCGCCATAGATGCACGGAAAGTCGGTCTCGCCGCTCGCGCGCGTCCGAAAACCGGCGTTGAGCGTGTGATACCAGATGTTCAGCTCCCAAGTGTGCGGCGTGTCCACCAGCGAGAGAAAATCCACGGCCGGCACGAGCTTGCCGTCGGGGCCGGGAACCTCGTGCGTCACGTCCACGATGTATTCGTTCGCGCCGATCCCATTGTAGGGCGGCAGGATGTAATTCGGCAGCTCCTGCGTCGCCATTTTCAGCTCGCCTGCGATCTTGCTGCTGGCCGGGCGCACTTCATCCGCCGCCGCGGGCTGCAGGCCCCAACCTGAATGCGCCGGGCCAACCAGCGCGCCTTGCGCTTTCGCCCAGCGCAGGGTGTTCAGCCCGAGCGTCGGCCAGTGCGCCATCGAATCGCCGCCCGGATACATCTGCTCACGCAGCCGCAGCAGGCACAGATGGCCGGATTCATGCGAGCCGAAGCCGGAGACTTCCACGTCGTAGCGGAGCAGATGGCGCGCGGTGGAGACCTTGTCGTCGCGGCCGGTGAAGAATTGCTTTTGATAATCGAAGCCCGGTCCCCAAGTCAGGTTTGCACCGACTTTCAGATCCTCGCCGACGACGTGCCGCATCATGTCCGCCGCGAGGACGCCGTGCGTCGGATCGGAGTAGTGCGAGCAACCCGCGGCGTGGATGTGATGATCGCCCGACCACCACCCAAACGCCGCCGGATCGATCCAGCGCCGGCACGCGAACGCGAACTCCTTGCTCGCTTCGGTGATCGTGAGGTTTCGTTTTTCCGCGAGCGATTCCGGCCCGCGTGCGAGCTCGACGCTGTAGGCGCCGTCGGGCAGCCGCACCGTCTCGCCGTCGGCGCGATAAATCTGCGGATGAAAGCCGAAATCCGGCGCGAGACGTTTTGCTTGCGACGGCGTGACGCGTCCTGCCGCATCGCGAAAGACGAACGCGGCGGTCGTTGGCTCGCCCTTGTCGTCGCGCACGCGCAGCGTGATCTCGCGCGCGGGCTGACAGGTGAAGAGCACATCGGCTTCCGCCCGGAAACCAAGGTCCTGCGTCCCCTGGCCGACATCGAAGGTGAACTGCGCGGCGCGCTGCCCAGCGTCGCGGCTGTAGAGCTGGATGATCCGGTATTCGAGCGGCATTCCGCTGAGCGCCGCGGGCAGCGGCTGCGCATTAAAAACCTGCGCGTCGAGCCAGCGCTGGGCGATCGGCAATGGGTCGCCGGCAGGCTTCGGCGCATCGGGCGGGCGAAAGGCGTCATTCGACAACTTCTGCGCCTGCGGACTGATCGCCCGCAATGGCGCGGTGGTGCCGGAGGCGTTCTTCACCTTGATGAGGAATTGGCGCCAACCGCCTTGCACTAGATCCGCTTTTGCGGGACCGCTGGCGACCTTCACGCGCATCTCGGGATTGATCTCGACGAAGAACAAACAGCGCGCGTCGAGCAGCGCTTCGAGCTTCTCCGCCGCGTCCGGTGCGCTGCTCTTGGCGAGTTCGCGTAGCGCCGTTTTCTCCTCCGAAGCAAAGGGCTCGCCGAGAAATTCGAGCGCCTCGATCACGCGCCCGCTGTGCGCGGCAAATGGCTGAAAATCCGCGGCTTCGGCGCACGGGAGGATCGAGGCAAGCAGACTGGTGATCGCGAGGAAAGTTTTCATCGGGGAAGGAGACAGTCCGCCTTACCGCGCCGCAGGACGCAAGCCCGGTCATCCTGAGCGGAGCGCAGCGGAGTCGAAGGACCCGGAGCCATCAGTGCCGCGGGCGGGTAAAAAGCGGAGTGCCGCCACGCCGAGCGACAAGCACAGCGAGCGACAACCGCGTGCCGCGCGCAGCCACGTGGCGCCGGGTCCTTCGACTTCGCGCTGCGCGCTCCGCTCAGGATGACGAACGGTGCTACTTCGGCGGCTTCGGAGCTTCCGCGAAAAGATTGCAGACCGTCAGGAGCGCGCCGGGAGCGACGTATTTCTCGCGATGCTCTTTGCGCGCACCGTTGCCGCCGGGCCCGAGCGCTTTGAACACGGGCGCGAGGAGCCGCGTGCCGTCGGGATGCAGGTCGAGGTCGTATGCGGAATCGGCGGCCACTTTGTGGAAGGGCTCGGGCGCATCGAGCTTCCAGAAAACGAGCTGCGTGGGCGCGTTGAGATGCTCGCCCCACCCCGCCAGCACGCCGTCCTGGAGAAAGCGCAATCCGTTCACAGGGCCGTCGGATTTGAAGCCGTAGCGCAACTCGGTCTTCTTCGCACCGCTCGCCCAATCGTAAACGAGGACGAGCGGTTTGCCGGGACAGAACGCGTTGCTTTCCGCCTCGCTCAAGCCGCCAAGCGCGAGCACCGAACCGTCCGGGTTGAAGGTCATGCACCGGACGCCGCCGACATCCGCGATGAAATCTTCTTTGCGCGTGTGCAAGGCCTTCGCATCAAACTCGCGCACGATCTTCCCGCTGCTGAGATCCCACTGGATGACGCGGCCGAAGAGGTCGCCGCTGACCAGGTGCTTTCCATCGGGATGCACCGCAATACTGAAGACAGGCCCCGCATGGCCGCGCATTTCGCGCACTGCACCGCCGGACTTCGCATCCCACATCCGCACCACCGTGTCGTCGCCTCCGCTGAGCAGATGAGCGCCATCGGGCGTGATTGCGAGCGCGCGGGTGTTATCGCGATCGGCGGTGATGGTGAAAAGCGGCGGTGAGCCTTCTTTGATCGCGTCCCACGCGTGGACAGCGCCGTTGTAGTCCGCGGTGAAAAGACGCGCCTCCGCGGGATGGAAGATCAGGCAGGCCACCCACGTAGCGTGACCCGGCAGTGTGTAGTGACGGCGCGTCGCTTCTTCCCAAACGTGGATGCGCTTATCGACTCCCGCGGCGGCGATCAGCGCGCCATCGAAGCTGTAGCGCGCGCGGAACAACTGGCGATTGTGCGCGAGCGGTTCCGGTGCGAGGTGCGCTTTCGCGGAATCGAAGGTGGGAGCGTCGGCCATGACGTTTACGCGAGCAGCCCGGTGATCGGCCCGCACTCGTCGTGGGCGATCGGCAGTGGCTGACCCTGGTTGCGGTATTTGGCTTTCTTTGGATCAACACCCACGGCGCTGAAAATGGTGTGAAAAAGATGCCCGACGTCGAACGGGGATTCCGCGACCCACGCACCGTCATCCGTGGTTTTCCCAATGATCCGGCCGCGTCCGATCCCGCCGCCGGTGATCGCCAGCGACCAGGCGTCGGGCCAATGATCTCGCCCGAGGCGCGAATTGATCGCCGGCGTGCGGCCAAACTCACTCATCATCACAACGACGACGTGATCCAACAGGCCGCTCGCTTCCAGATCGGTCACCAGGGCAGCAAATGGCTGGTCGATCGATGGCACCATTTGACGCGCGGTGTTAAAGTGATCCCCGTGCGAGTCCCAATGGAACGACGTTACTTTCACGAACTGCACGCCCGCTTCGAGGAGATGCCGCGCGAGAAGGAGGTGCCGGCCGAGCGGGTGAGTGCCGTAACGCTGCACGTCCTCCGGCCGCAAACGCGTCTCGTCGAACAACTCCTTCCGCGCCATCAGCTTTTCCGCGTTCGAAAACGATGACTCCCACGCATCCACTTCCGACTCCCGCCGCGCGGATTTGAAGCGCGCATCGGCCAGGCGGCGTAAGGTATTGCGCGCTGCGTCGGTTTCCGCGGTGAGGTCCTCGGGCCGTCGGATATGAATCGGAGGCTTGCCATCGCCGAGCGCCAACGCGCCGTATTTTGCGCCGAGAAAACCGGCCTCCTGCCAGATGAAGCCGCCGTTGCCCGGCTTGATGGAAATGTAAGGAGGCAAGCCATTGTCGGGTGCTCCGAGGAGCTTTGCCATCGCCGAGCCCAGGAACGGATAATCGACCCCGCGATTGACGGGGTCACCGCGCTGCACCCGCGCCACGCCTGTGGAGTGACTCGGATCCTTCGTGCTCATGCTGCGCACCACGGAAATCCGATCCATGAGCTTCGCCGTGTGCGGCATCAACTCGCTCACGTGCACGCCCGGCACCGACGTGGGGATGCTGCGGAATGGTCCGGCAAACGGACTGTCGGGTTTCGGATCCCAGCTCTCAAATTGGCTGATGCCGCCGTCCAGCCAGATGAAGCAGACCTGCTTCCCGCGCTTCCGGATCTCCTCCGCGATGCCGCGCTGCATCAATCCGGGCAGCCCCGCCGCGCCCGCGGCGAGCAATCCTCCAAGCATTCGGCGCCGCGAGATGCCGTGAGCCGGCGAATGGCAAGCCGTCGTCACGAGGAAGTGCTCGATTTGTCACGGAGCCCTGCCGAAGGGGCAGATCGATCCCGTAGGAGTGCTCCGATCACCACGAGTGCACCACAGAGGGAGATACCCGCGCTCCACAATGACGCTTGTGTGTGCGCAATGCTGCGAAAGATGTCCCAAGAACCTTTGGCGAAGAACACGCCAAACAACATGCACCTTGAAGGGGTAGACATCCGACGATGGACGAACGGCCACATTGGAGGAATGCCAAAAAGACGCTCGCTGAAGGTATAACGAACCGCCCCATAAATGAGGATGAGTCCGGTGATGAGGTCGGGATAGTTTGGGTCGTGCATACGCCGTTCGCTCCGCCAGCGTTAGTGATTCAGCCGGAACTCTGCCCCCGCGAGCAGCGCCCAGACGAGCTCGCCGAGCGCAGCATCCCGGCGGCTAGCGTCCTTTGCTAAGTGCGCGGCGACTTCCCCCTTTTCGTCCGCATCGGGGAGGCGGGTGAGGACGCTCAGATACATCTCGTCCGCCACGGCGTCGGAGCTTTTTTCGAGCTTCGCCAGCCGCCCGATGAGGTTGTGATCGTTCGGTATCAGCCAGGTGAGCATCATCCGGTCGTTCATCAGGAAGAGTGTGTGCGCCATTCCCGGGGCGAACTCGATCTCCGGCTCGCCCGCGGGATTTCCGAAAATTGCGGCGAAGACATTTTGCACCCCGCCGACGCTTGCCGGCGGCGCCTTCGCTGTGCCGGTGATGTAACTCCTCACCGTAAAGTCTGCCTCCTTCGCGTCCTTCATCGCGGCAAGTTCCCCGAGCGCAGACATCATCGATTGCGCGAGCTGCTCGGCGGAAAGCGGCCGCATGTTGGCGATGCGGTAGCTCTCCGCCGGAATGCCGTCGCTCTTCACTCCTTCAGGTGCCCTGCTCGAGCGTTGGTATGTTTCGCTCAAGGCGATCTCGCGGAGCAGCCACTTCACGTCGAAGCTGTGCGCCACAAATTCCCGGCAGAGCAATGCCATGACCTCTGGATGCGAAGGCGGATTACCCGCGTGCAAACGGTCGAGCGGATGAACCAGCCCGCGGCCCATCAGCAGCCACCAAAAGCGGTTCACTGCATTCTGCACGAAACGCTCGTTCGTCGGGGAGGGGAGCTCTTCGGCAAGCTTCGCGCGGCCGAGCGGCTTCGCTTCCGCCGTAAAGGACACCGGTTGGACCCCAGGGAGGTGCGGTGCGGTAAACTCCGCCTCGCTCGCAAAGACCGATTTGAACTCAACCTTCTCCGGGAGCGCAGCGTCCGCCATTCGCGGCTGCTTCGTCTCCTTGTCGGTGTCCGGTTTCGTGCCGCGCAGGAACGACAGAATCCCGAAGTAGTCCGCCTGCTTGAAGCGCTCGACGTTTGGATGGTCGTGGCATTGCACGCACTTCAGATCCATCCCGAGGAAGAGGCGGCCGATCGTCTGAGTGACGACGTCGGGGTCGAATTGCTCTTCGTTGGCGATCAACTTCGCCGCGGGGTTCTGTTTTGGGTCGCCTTCCACTCGAACCAACTCGCGCACGAGTTCGTGCCAGGGGCGATTCTTCGCGAACTGCTCCCGCAGCCAGAGGCTCCATTTTTCATCGGGGACCTTCCCGCCGGTGCGGCGTTCGAGGAGCATCACGGTGATTGCCTGCTCCATTCGCGCGGGCCACTCCGAAGAGGCGAGGAGCTGATCGATGAGCACCGTTCGTTTTGCCGGAGCCGCGTCGTTAAGGAATGTTCGAGCTTCGGCAGCCGTCGGGATGCGCCCGGCGAAATCCAAATACACCCGGCGCAAGAACTCTGCGTCGTCCGTCCTCTGCGCGGCTGAACCGCCAGCGTTCGCCGCGATTGCGGCATCGAGCTGCGCGTGCACTGGCTCGGCCGCAGACGTTCGGCAGGTGATACCAAGGAGGAGAACTAGAAGTGCAGGAAGGCAACGCATCGAGCGAGGTTTGGCGACACATCTATCCGTTCGGGAGCATTTCGCTAGGGCCGCCGTCAAGACAGATGAACAATCGGGCAGACCGCAGAATGCTCATAACTGAGACGGCGCTTCGCACATTTGATATTGACCATCCTAAAGTGAGGAAGCCAGCTCTCTGTGCTGAGGCGTCCCGTCTGCGGCGGCATGTTTCGTGGTAAGGTTCACTGTATGACAGTTACGGAGGCTATTAAAAATGAAACGTAAGAGCGGGAGTGCTGCGTTCACGCTGATTGAAGTCACCGTTGCGATCGCCATGGTTGGGACGTTTGTGTCGTTCCTCCTCGCAACGAACTCGAACGTGCTCGGGTTGCTCCGCACCGCAAAGGACAACGTTTCCGCAAGTCAGGCGCTGCAAGAGCGCGTGGAGCAAATGCGCATCGCCAACTGGGTGCAAATTACCGATGCGGCTTATCTAAAAAACACGCTTTTCGCCGCAAACACCAACTCCACGGGCGCGCTCTCCACGCCAGTCGAAACGATCACTGTCTCAGCCCACCCAGCGAGGGCGGGATTCGCAACGGCGCAAATCGTGCGGCAAAACAATGTCACTACCATCGTCTCCACGAACGCCGCTCTTAAAGACGAGCGCATGGTGCGAGTGGACGTGAAACTTGTCTGGAAAGGCTTTCCTCGAAATCGGCAGCGGGTGCGTGCAACGACAGCGCTCGTCGCCCAAGGCGGAATCACGAAGTGAAAACGCTGGCCGCACGCTCAGCGCGAGCGTTCACCCTTACCGAGGTCCTGATCGCCAGCGCGGTCGGCGCCGTTGCGCTCGGCGCTGTTACTACCGGGGCTGTTTCCATGCAGCGCTGCGCGGCCGCTGCGGAGGATTTCGCTGTGGCGAAAAGCGATCAGGCACGGCTCAGCGACTATCTGGCTCTCGATCTGCGGCGCGCACTTGCGGTCACCGCTGGCAGCGATGGAACCACCCTCCTCACGGTCAAGATTCCTGACTACTATGACGCGACTGGCTCCGCGCGCACCCCGACAATCACAAATTACGTCGTGAACTATGGCAATGCCACGACCCCGATGACGGTGGTCTATCGGAAAACCGGCTCATCAATCTTCCGGCAGGAGAATAACAGTGCTGCACGCGAAATCGCGCAAAACGTCGAAGACTTTCAACTGACCGTGCAGGACCTCGGCAAGGTGGTCAAAACGCAGGTCACGTTCTTGCCGCGCTTCTCCCGCGTGGCGAGCGCCGCCAACCGCACCGCGACCACCGTCTACGGCACGACCCTTCTGCGGAACACCCGAAAGAACCTCTAAACCTCATGAATTTCTCACCTCCAGACCGATCGCCACGATCTTCCTGCGAAAGGGGCGGCGCGACGCTCGCGGTTCTCGGTTTCATCACCGTGATTTCGATGATTTTCGGAGCAGTCCTGGCGCGGAGCATGAGCACTTATCGACAGGTCAGCCACATTGCGAGTTGGCAGGAAGCCCTCCTTGCGGCCGAAGCGGGGTCGGACACCGCGATGGCGGAATTGCGCAAGACGCTCTTTGATCCCGCAGCATTCTCCGGGTGGAGCACCACCAGCGGAGGTGGAGCGGCACTCCCGAACGCGGGTAGCACCCTGTCCAATGCACAACTGCTCCACGATGGTGAAGGGAACACCCAACTGAACATGACGGTCACAATCGACGCACCGCCCGAACTGAAGGACGGCGGAGGGCGGCAGTGGTATCGGATACGCTCCACCGGGACAACGTTCCTTCCGGGAGCGACGTGGATGACTGCGGACAAAAAAGATCACGCGCTGCGGCGTTTCAGCTTCCTTTTCGATCGCAAAACGAAGCAACCCGTGACGCGCCCGCAGAGCTCACGCTTGATCGAACTAATCGTGAAACCCACGAGCTTCGAGAACGCCATCACGTCGGACAAGCCAATGTATCTCAACAACTACAAGATTGTTGTCGACAGCTACGACTCGCGGGACTCAACGAAGTCCACCAGTGGGCTCTACGACGGTGCGAAGCGCCGGATGAACGGTGACATCGCCACAAATTCGCGTCTGATCGATGCCGGGGACGCTCACGTATACGGCGATGCCTTCACCAACGCAGGCGTCATCGAAGACGGAGCGAACATCAGTGGCGAACAGCGCGACGATTTCTATCAGGAGCTTATCCCCATCAGCAAGCCGGACTGGCCAGGTGGGAGCGGTGAATCTCCGATCGAGGCGCTGCCAACAATCGTGAGCTCCTCGAAGACTCTGGCCGGGGGAACCAAAGCCAACCCAAAACGCTACAAGCTGAGCGCCCTTACTTTATCGGGCTCGGAAACACTAACCATTGCCCCGTCCGCCGCGGGGGTCGAAAGCTATACCGAAATCTGGCTCACGGGAGACCTGAAGACGACAGGCAGCGGCACAATCGCGATCCAGCCAAACGCAAACTTGAAGATCTTCCTCGAGGGGAGCATCGATGTGAAAGGCAACGGGACCTTCAACGCAAACTCGCAGCCAGTGCGTTTGCAGATCCTCGGGGTGAAACCGGCAGTCGGCCAAACGCGGAGGGTGGACCTGAACGGAAACGGGGTCCTGGTGGCTGCCATTTACGCGCCCGGTCACAGCATGAGTTTAGGAGGCGGGGGCTCGTCTGGCCTGTATTGGGGTTCACTCACCGGCAACGACATCAGCATGGGCGGCAACAGTCAGATTCACTACGACGAAGCGCTCGCTGACACCGGACACGTCACGGATTTCCGAATCAAGAGTTGGTTCGAAGACAACAAATAGCCCCCGCGTCCGGTCAGCGACACGGGAGGATTTCACTTCGTGCGCGGAATTTAGGTTGACGCGGGGACAGCCTGCACACACTGTCTTCCACGCAGTTCGCGTTCTCGGTCGAAGTCCGCCTCCGGCACCTCCCGCGTAGCATCGCTGGTTTCCGACGCGTTCTGGCAGTCCACCCAATCTTAACAACCCTGGTTCATCCACCATGGCGGATCACTCAAAGTGGTCCAGTGTCACACCTGTTCGGGCTCGCCCGCAGGTGGGGCAGATTTCTCGATAAAGCGTCCGTCTAGCCGCTGAAGAGCTGCTGCACAGACGATCACCAAAGTTTTCCGCAGGACGCGGCCAGTTGAACCGCTCGCGCACCGTTTGCGCCGCTGCCGCCGCGCACCTTTTATTATGACTGAGCCAGCCGAACAGCCCCTGCTCGCCGAGCAACCTCCAGCGCCAAAAAAGCCTGCCAAGCGTCGTGCCGCTGCCGCGACCCAAGCGCCCGCAACCGGCTCGGCGAAGGCGACGAAGGCCGCAGCGAGCGCCGATAAGCCAGCCAGGGTCACCAAACCTCGCGTTCCGAAGAAAGGGAAAGCTTCGGACGACGCGCCGGAGACCGAAGCGATGACGGGAACCGCCACTGCATCGGATGGCGAGGTGAGTCCAACAGTGGCGACCTCCCCGGCGAGGCCCGCTCATAACGGGGCGACACGCCCCGATGAGTCGCCGGCCGCCCGGGCCCCGCTCGAGGCAGATGAATGGCGGCCCTCAGCCCGCGCGGTCGCGGCGGAAAACTCGAGCGTTGCTGCACCCCCCCCGCTCGCCTCTGACGCGGCATCCTCCGTCGAGAGTCCCGCGAGCGCTCCCGCGGAATCCGGAGTGCAGGAGGACCAGGCGTCGGCCTCGGCAGGCCAGAGGCGTTATCCCGTTTACGTGCCTCGCTCAGTAGCGCGACAGATGGAAGCCGAGGGCAAGGAAGCGCCGATCGCCGTCAGCTCGGCGGACGAGCTTCCCAAAGAAATACGCGAAGCCGTAGCCGCTGCGGGTGCCGCTGCGCGTCCAGCGCAAAATCACGGACATCGCGGCGGGCGCGAACCGATGCCGCCACGCGAGCCGCGCGAACCTCGGGAATTCCGTGAACCTCGCGAACCGCGTGAACCTCGCGAGCCGCGGGAGTTTCGGGATCAACGCGGTCGTGATCCGCGGCATCGCGAGCAGCACTCCGCGGAAATGCCGGAAGCGGCGACGGGAGAGCCGACCGTGGAGGAACTCGGTGAGGGGGAAGGCATCGTCGAGATCTCCGGGAAAGGTTTCGGCTTCATTCGCGACGCTCGACGCGGATTCTCGCAAACTCCGGCGGACATTTTCGTCACCCCGGAAACCGTCCGCACCTACAATTTGCGCGATGGTCAGTGGCTGAAAGGCCAGACCCGGCGCGGCGTGCGCGGCTCGCAACTGCACAAGCTCACCGCCATCAACGGCGACGACCCGGAAACGCTGAAGAATCTCCCCGCGTTTGACGAATTGACGGTGATCAGCCCGGACAAGCGCATCCGGCTCGAAACGGTGCCCGACCGCTATACGACTCGGATCGTCGACATGTTCTGCCCGATCGGAAAAGGCCAGCGGGGCCTTATCGTCGCGCCGCCACGCACCGGCAAAACGACGCTGTTGCAGCACATTGGCGACGCGGTGGTGAAGAACCATCCCGAGGTGAAGCTGATGATTCTGCTCATTGATGAGCGCCCTGAGGAAGTGACCGACGTGCGACGCAACGTGCCCAATGCGGAACTCTTCGCGAGCTCCAACGACATGGACGTGAAGTCGCACACGCGGATCGCGCAGCTCTGCATCGAGCGGGCCAAGCGCCTCGTCGAGCAGGGCAAGGACGTCTTCATCCTGCTCGACTCGATTACGCGGGTCGGCCGCGCCTTCAACAACGCCACGATGGGCGGCGGACGCACGGGCTCCGGCGGGCTGGATACCCGCGCCATGGAGATTCCCCGCCGGCTCTTCGCGGCCGCGCGCAACACCGAAGAAGCTGGCTCCCTGACCATTGTCGGCACCGTGCTCGTCGAGACCAACAGCCGGATGGACGACATCATTTTCCAGGAGTTCAAAGGCACCGGAAACATGGAGCTCGTCCTCGATCGCAAGATCTCCGAGCAGCGCATCTATCCGGCGATCGACATCTTCCTCAGCGGGACGCGCCGGGAGGAGTTGCTCATCGCAGAGGAAGACTTGCGCAAGATCGCGTTGATCCGCCGCGGACTCGCGGGTTACAAGCCGATCGAAGCGGTCGAGCGATTGCTCTTCTTCGCAAAGAAGTTTCCGACAAATGCGCAGATGCTCGCCGGCATCCCGGGTTGACGATAGAAGGCACGACGACCGATGAACTACCGCCAGCTCTCCACCGCTCGCTCGAAGCGTCCGGAGCCGCAAGACGCGTCCGGAGACGCTGCGCGGGAAATCGAAGTCGAAGTGCTGCGTCCGGGCGAGAAAGCGCCCCGCCCTTTGCGTGGAGAAGCGCCCGCCGGCGGCACCACCCTGGAAGATCCGTTCATTGCGCTGGTCGCGACGCTGATGGACTCCCTCTTTCGGATCCCCGGCACCAAAATCCGCTTCGGTCTGGACCCGATCATCGGGCTGTTGCCAGGAATTGGCGACGCGGCCGCGTCGGTGACCTCGCTCTTGCTAATCCTGCAGAGCGCGCGCCAGGGCCTCCCTCGCGTCGTGCTCGCACGCATGATTCTGAACGTGCTCGTCAATGCCGGCGTTGGCGTGGTTCCGTTCGTCGGCGATCTCTTTTCGGTTTGGTTCCGCTCGAACGAGCGCAATTACGATCTCCATCGGAAGCATGCGGGGGCACGCACTTCCACGAAGTCGGACTGGCTCTTTATTCTCGCACTGATCGGGGGCGTCCTTCTCGTGCTGGCATTCGCCATCGGCAGCATCTTCGCCTGGTCGAAGATGCTGAGCGAATGGTTGAAGTAGGTCATCCGACGGGCGGCGCTCCTACTGCGTCGCAGGTTCGGTGGCCGACGTTTCGTCGAGGCTCATCGGAACGGCTCGGCCAATTTGGTCCGAATCACTCGCATATGCGTAGCGAACGCTGCCCGGCCGTGGCTTGAAGCCGATCGGTGGCCACTCCCACGGACGGCGCTTTCCTTCATCCCCGGAGTGCCCATAAGCGACCGGCGTGGCGGTCAGCGGCCGCCCCAGCGCGTCGCGCGTTAGCACCACCAATCCATCAGCCGCAAACTCGGTGCGGGTGCCTGTTTCTTCATAGCGCGTCCATCCGAGGGTCTCGCCGCGGTCGCTCTGCTCATAAACATCGCGCCACGTTTTTGGGAGCGTAAGCCGGAAATCGACCAGGTTCCTGCGATACTCGAACTGCACACCGGGCAGAAGCGCTGCCAGCAACTCGCCGTGAAAGCGGCCAAGTTCCGCCTGCTGATACGCGCTAAAGCGCTCGATCGCTGGCCCATCGCCAACTAAGAGCAGCAGCTCGAAGGCATCGCCCGCGTCTTTCGTGATTGCGAGCGCCGCGAGTCGCTTGCGCGCCGGTTCGACAGCAGAAGGGAGAGGACCGAACTCCCGCGCACGGTCGACGTAAAACGTGAGGGGCGCCGAAAGCGCGCGCAACACCTCGGGAAGGTGCCGTTTCAGCGGCGCGCCCAAGCCAGCGGGGGTTTGATCGAGCAGTGCGTCGCGCTCTTTCGTCGCTTTGTCACGTGCCTCGCGGGCGACCTTCACGGCGGTTTCGAGTTCTCCCTTCCGATCGGGCTCCGCGATCTTCAGTGCAGCTTCCGCTTCGTTTTTCGCCTTCTCCAGCTCGCCTGCCCGAGCCGCGACGGGCTCGTATCGCGCTACAAGTTGAACGATCCCTTCAAGCTGCTCCGCGGTGAACTTTCCGCGCAGCAGTCGCGTGGCGGGCGTATCCGCGCGGAGTGTGGCGAAGAACTTCGTCCAATCGCCGATCCGAAACTCTGTCGCACCAATCCCGTAACCGACTTCGAGCAGTCGGCCCGCGCCGTCGTAAGAGCGGCCCTCATTCGCGAGGCTGAATGAGGTGACAAATCCAGGCGCCGAAAAATGCGCGCCATTGTGCACGAAGACGCCGATCTCGACGCGGTTCGATTCGAGCGCAGCTCCGGCCGCAATCGGCGCACGCGGATGGTAGCGCACCGTGATTTCCGCGACGGATTTCGCCTCGTTTTGTGCCGTGATCGTGACCTGGGCTGGATCTCCGCGCAGCAGCACCCAATGGAAAGCCAGCGGCCGCCCGTTCACATCGAAGCTATTCTCCGCGCTGACCAGCAACCGTCTGGATGCTTTTCCCGAGCGATAAACCCGCGCGATGACGCACTCCGTCTCGGCGAGGCTCTCGGAAGGAGCGGCGTCGAAGTAATCGCGCCCCGGCGTCGCAGGCTCCGCTTCGACAAGCCGCAGCTGCACCATGGGCGGAAGCGTTTCCATGGTGATCTCGTGCGCGAGTTCCGCCATTTTCCGCGCGTCGACATGGGCGCCGTCAAACACGGTCGGATGCGCTTTTCCGGTAAGGTAATCCGCCGGCGTCTGCACCGGCTTGCTCGTCATGCGCAGGATCATCTGCACCGCGGGCATGAGCAGCCCTTTCTCCACGAGCTTCGCTTTCACGTCGGGACGGAAAGCGGCGAGCGTGGAAGGCACCGCGCGCATGAACGGCTGATCGGAACCGGACGAGCCTTGCGAGATGACCACGTAAGGTGAGTTCGTCGGGAAAAGGTCGCCGTAGCCTTCTTCGCCCGCGGTCGGCGCGTCGTGATCGCGATGTTCCGGGTAAATGTAGAGGTTGTTCCCGCGATACTGCCGGGCGAGCAACTCAAGGCCTCCCGGCGAGCAATACGCCTGGCGCGCATTGCTCCCGCTGCTCTGCGGCGAGGCCGAGGTCGAAGAATTGCCGAACACCACGCGCGGCAGGACTTCCCGCTGCACCGCCCAATGCCGGTTCGCCTTCTTGTCCTCCTCTGAATACGTGATGCGGTCGAGCTGCGGAAACGGCTTCAGATCGAGATCCGAATGCGCGCCATCGCGATTGTCATAAGCGTCCCCGGTGTTGCCGGCGGCTGCGCCTTCCGCAGCCCAGCGCCGGAGCAACTCGCCAACCGGACCGGTATCCGCCGAGATCGCGCGAGGTTCCTCGCCGACGACAACGCTTCCGGCGAGCAGCAGGAGAAATAGAGGCGATCGGCAATTCGTCATGCGTTCGCCAAATGGCGTAATAAATCAGCGGCGTCGACCAGCACCTCTTCGCGAGTAGCGAGCCGCTTCAGCTTCACCTGTGGCCATTCGTCTCCGACCAGGACCGCGTGCCGTGCCCGGAGCTGCTCCGCCACTTGGAATTGCTTGCCGACTTTCGCCGGCCCGAGTGGGAAATCGGTGCGGTGGCCCGCTGCGCGCAAGCGTTGCACCAGCGCGAGGGCGTCAGCGCGGCGTTCCTCCTTGGCGATCACCACGAACACTTCGGCCGCGCCTTGCGCCGCGCACCACGCCTCCCGCTGCGACCGCGCCGTCTCCGTGTCTTCGATGAGATTGGCCAAAACGACATCGCCCATTCCGAAGCCGAGCGCCGGCAAATCGACGCGCCCATCGCTCATCACGCTGAGCAAACGATCGTAACGACCACCGCCGGCCAACGCGCGCTCCTCTTTGCTGCGATCGAACACCTCGAAAACGAATCCGGTGTAATAAGCAAGACCGCGCACGATCGCGTAATCGACCTCGACGAAGCCCGCCAGTCCCCGCGCGGCGAGGTCGGCGATGATCGGTTCCAATTCTGCGGTCGCCTCTTTCGAGCGCATGAAACCCATCACGGCGTCCGTCGTGAGCGCCGGCAAGTTTAACGCTGCCAACGCCGCCGTCGTTTTCTCGGGCGTGGCGCGTTCCGCTTTATCAACGATGCCGAAGAACGCCTCCTCACCTTCGGCCGTTCCCCCCAGGTTTGTGAAAAACTGTTGCCACGCCGTCCGGCTGCTCATCCGCACGACGAAGTCCTGCTCCGTTAGCCCGAAGCTCCGCAGTGAGTCAATGAGCACTGCGAGCAGTTCCGCATCCGCGGCGGGCGAAGCTTCGCCGATGATGTCGCAGTTCAATTGGTAGAACTCCCGAAGCCGTCCGCGCTGCTGCTTCTCGTAGCGAAAAAACTGCGGGACGCAGAACCACTTCATCGGCTTGCGGAAGTCGCGTTCTCTCGCCGCCACCATGCGAGCGAGCGTCGGCGTCATTTCCGGCCGCATCGCGACGTGGCGTTCGCCTTTGTCGGTGAAATCAAAGAGCTGCCCGACGAGCTCACCGCCGCTCTTTTTCCGGTAGAGCTCGATCGGCTCGAGCACCGGCCCATCGTATTCCACAAACCCGTAGCGCCGCGCCACTGCGCGCCACGTTTCGAGGATGTAATTCCGCCGGGCGCAATCGTCGGGATAGAAGTCGCGAAAACCGGGCAGAGCTTGCATGAGGAAACTTGGACGTCGAAGCGCAGTGACTGGCGGAAAGGCGGCGGACTCTCAACACTCACCTCGCAACTATCAACTCCGCGGTGCTCACCTCCCTCAAAGTCCGCCACTTCCGCTGCTTCGATGCGTTCGACGCTGAGTTTGGCGCTGGCGCGAACTTCATCGTGGGACCCAATGCGCGCGGGAAGACTTCGCTGCTCGAAGCCGTCTGCATCCTCCTGCGGCTGAGTTCACCGCGGGTCACCCGGCTCGGCGCGGCGATTCAGCACACCCGGCGTGGCTTTGTCGTAGATGGGTTTTTCGCGGAACGGCACCTGCAATTCTATTTTAGTGCGGAGAGAAAGAAACTCGCGCTCGATGCGGTCACGCAAAAAAGCGCGCACGAGTATCTCGGCATCGGGCGCGTCGTTTATTTCGCGAACAGCGACATCGATCTGACGCGCGGCCCGGGTGACGTGCGGCGACGGTTTCTCGACTTCGTCGCCGCGCAGCTGGTGTCTGGCTACCGCGCCGCGTTACGTGACTACGAGCGGGCGCTGCGCTCACGCAACCTCCTGCTCAAAGCGCCCGCGCCGCGCTGGCGGGAGATCGCCGCGTTCGATGAGCCGCTCATCAGTGCGGGCGGCCGCGTCAGCCAGGCGCGACGGCGGCTCGTCGAGTCCCTCGTCGAGCCGGTGAAGACCGCGCACGCGGCGATTAGCGGGGCGCGCGAGGAGTTGCTGATGGAATACGTGAGCGGCGCCGGAGCAGACTTCTCGGCGAGCCTCGCGACAGCCCGCAGCGACGACGCGCGGCTGCGACAGACGAGCGTCGGCCCCCATCGTGACGACGTGCGCTTCTTCGTGAACGCAGAGGGGAGCGAATTCGCGAGCGAAGGCCAGCAACGCACGCTGGTGCTCGCGCTGAAGCTTGGCGCAGCGCATTTGCTCGCGGAGCATTTCGCGGCGCCGCCGCTGCTCCTGCTCGATGACATCTTCGGCGAACTCGACCCCGCTCGCCGGAATGCGCTGCTCGCCGCGCTTCCCGGTGCATCGCAAAAGCTGATCACGACCACGCACCTCGATTGGATGCCCGACGCCGGCGGTGAGCGCGTCTTGCGCCTGTAGGCCCGCCCGGTCATTGTGCCGCCGTTGGAACGCGATCCTGCACAGCAACCACCCGGCGTTTCGCGTCGCAACTTCATCGCAGCGGGTTCACTCGCCGGGATCGGGGGCCTGGCGCTGCGCAGTGGCGCGCGCGGCGCGCCGACGGAGAATGAGATCACGCGCGAAAATGCGAAACCTGGCGACCGTGGGTGGCTCCTGGAGCGCCCACGCGTGACGAGCGAGCTTCGGAGCCCCGCGGTCGAAGGTTACTGCTCGCACATGAGCATCCGTGCGGGGCAGACGCTCGAGATTTTCGTCAGCACGAACCCCGCATCCGAGTTCACCCTCGATGTTTACCGGCTTGGCTATTACGGCGGGACGGGCGGTCGGAAGATGCGCAGCTTCGGCCCGTTCGCAGGCACGGTGCAGCCGGATCCGGAGGTGGGTCAGAAGCGAGTGCGCGATTGCCGCTGGCGCTCGAGCGTCTCCTTGGAGATCCCGCGCGACTGGCTGAGCGGCGTCTATCTGGGAAAGCTTTCCGCTCAGCCCGACGGCGCGCAGAGCTACGTCATCTTTGTCGTGCGCGACGACCGGCGCGCTGCACTGCTCTTTCAATGCAGCGACTTCACCTGGCACGCTTACAATCGCTGGCCGGAGCGGGCCTCACTCTACGATGACGGGGCAAACGAATGGTATTGGGGCGGCGGCGTTCAGGTAAGTTTGAACCGCCCTTACAGTCGATACCGGCAGGGTTTCGTCGACTCGTTGGGCGCGGTTGGCAGCGGCGAATTTCTGCTCTGGGAGTTTCCGTTTGTGCACTGGCTCGAAATGCATGGCTACGATGCGAGCTACATCTCCAACCTCGATACGCATTCCGACCCAGCAGGGCTCGACCGCGCCGCCGGTTTCCTGAGCGTCGGCCACGATGAGTATTGGACGTTGGAGATGTTTCGTCATGTCGAGGGCGCCGTGCGGCGCGGGTTGAGTGTGGGCTTTTTCTCCGGCAACGCGGTCTGCGGGCGAATCGTCTTGGGCGCTGATGCGACCGGCCGCGCCGATCGAGCATTCGAGCGGGTCGGAGTATTCGGACCGCCGGGTGGAACGCAGGAGTTCGTCGCGATCTCGTCGCTCCTGCACGAGAGACCATTCGCCAACGAATTGATTGGCGCGCACAGCACCGGTTCGGTCACCGGCGGCGCGGATTGGACTTGCCGAATGCCGGCGCACTGGGTGTTTGCCGGAACGGGAATGAAGGAGGGGGAAGGAATTCCGGGATTGGTCGGTTGGGAATGGCACGGCGATCCGGCGCCGATTCCGGGTTTGGAAATCGTTGCGAGCGGTCCGACGCAAAGCGCGCCCGGCAAGCCAAACGGCGGCGAATACACCGCAACCATCTACCCGGGTCCGGTGGGAAATTTCGTCTTCAATGCCTCGACCATCTGGTGGGCCGATGGTCTGAGTGCCCCGCCCGGATATCAGCGGCCATCCGTTTACACGACCCCGCGCGGGCCGGATCCGCGCGTGCAACGGATCACCCGCAACGTTCTTGATCGGATGGTCCGTGCCCGTCCCGCCGGAGGATAGGTGTTTGTCTGCCACGCCCCGCGCGTTATCGCTGGGAGCGTGTCATTTCGCTCGCGCTGGGTCGTCGCTTTGCTGCTCGTGCTGCTCGCCGGGCTGGCAGCGTGGGGCTGGCATGCGTGGCGCCGCAATAAACTCGTCGTTTACTGCGCGCACGACGCCATCTTCGCCGACGGGGTGCTGCGCGCGTTCGAAAAGCAAACCGGCATCAAAGTCGCGGTGCGCTACGACACCGAGGCCACGAAGTCGCTCGGGCTCATCGAGCTGCTCGTGCGGGAAGCAGCGGCGCCGCGATGCGACGTTTTCTGGAACAACGAAGTGCTTGGCACCGTGGATTTGCAGCGCCGCGGCTTGCTCGAGGCATATCGCGGCACAGGGTTCGCGCGCATTCCCTCCGCGTTCAAGGACTCCGGCGGCTACTGGGCGGGCTTCGCGGCGCGGTTGCGCGTGATCATCCGTCGTGCGGGTGAGAAGCCAGCAGGTCTTGAGACGCAGCCGCCACACCTCCCCGTCGGACTGCATCGATGGGCGATCGCCAAACCGCTTTATGGCACCACGCTGACCCATTACGCCGCGCTCTGGCAGATCATGGGCAGCGAACAGCTGATCTCTTGGCACCGCCGATGGCGTGAGGGCGGCGGGCGTGAGGTGAATGGAAATAGCGCGGTGAAAGACGCGGTGGCGCGCGGTGTGTGCGACTTCGGCTTTACCGACACCGACGATTTCTTTTCGGCTAAGGACGAACATGCCGCGGTCGAGATCGAGGCCGCGCGGCTGCCGAACGGGAAGACCATCTGTATCCCAAACACCGTTGCCGTGTTGCGAGGTGCCCGTCATCAGGGCGCCGCACGCCAGCTCGTAGATTTCCTCCTCTCCGCCGAAACCGAGCTCGCGCTCGCGAGGTCGAAGTCGCGACAAATTCCCCTGGGCGCAGTCGAAGAGGCCGACGTCCCTGCAGAAGTCCGCGCGCTGCGGGCGTGGGCGGCTGATTCGATTGCCGTCAGCGAACTTTCGGCCGCGCGCGAGGAGTGCCTCGCATGGCTAAAAAGCGAATATCTGCGATGAGCCTCCTGGAGTTGACTGGCTGGGGATTGCTGCGCGCGCTGCTCGTCGCGAGTGTCGCCCTCGCGGTTGGCTGGCGCATGGGCGCGCAGCTCGCCACCTGGCGGGGGCGCACCCGCGTGATCGGCTGGTGCCTGCTGCTCGCGCCGCTTTGCACGCCCGCATTGCTCGTCAGCTACGGCTATGCGCAAGGCGCGCTGGCGTTCGCGCCCCCGGTGTTCAAGGAAGCCGCATACGCTCTCGTGCTCACCCTGCGGCTTGCCCCGATCGCGGCGCTCGCCAGATATTTTTTTCCGCCCAGGATTTCGCGAGAAGCAAGCTTTTGCTATGCCTTGGCAGCGACGGCTGCAAGCAGGCGGCAGCGACTCCTTTTTGGGGCTCGTGCGGCGGGTCCTGCGCCGCTGATCACTGCGGGAGCGCTCTTCCTTCTGGCGTTCGCGGAGTTCGAATTGGCTTCGCTGTGGGCGGTGAAAACGTGGACGGTGTCACTCTTCGACGCGCACGCCGGCGGACTGCGGCTGGGTGAATCTCTGCAGCTCGTCAGCATCCCGCTGGCTTGTCAGCTCGTGTTGCTGGCATGCCTGGCAGTGGCTGCTCGGAACGGCGTGGGTGGCGAGCCTCTGCGGCTTGCGCCGAGCACCGCGCATCCCGCGGGCGCGCTGCTTCTCTGGTGGTTGCCGATGGCGGCGGTAACGTCGCTGTTCCCACTGGCGCACACGGCCGCGCACGCGGTTCGTGGGCTGCCGAACTTGCTCGGACACGGAGTTTTCTGGGAGGACTTTGCGGTGAGTGTCTCCTTTGCGGCGGCAGCGGCGATGATCGCCTGGTTCGGTGTTGGACAGTGGGGCCGTTGGCGCTTCGCCGCGGCAGTGCCCGGACTGCTTGGAGCACTCGTGGTCGCGTTACTCGTGCTCGCGCTTTTTCAACAAGCACCCTTCCGTGCCGTCTACGATACGCCTCTGCCTTTGCTGCTTGCACTCGTGCTCTTGCTTCTGCCGCTCGCCATGTTGCTCCGCCGTCTGCTCGCAACGCGCCGGCCAGGTGAGGCGCTGCATCTCGCTCGCCTCCTGCGGCATCGCGCGCTCCTTTGGGAGCTGGAGGCACAGCGGCGCGCCGGCGCGGTCGTCGCCCTTTTTATGTGGGCGTATTTCGATTTCACCGCTTCGTCGCTCCTCGCTCCGGTCGGCCTTACGCCAGTATTCGTGCGGCTCCACAATCTCGCGCACTACGGCCAGAATGCCGTTCTCTCGGCCATGCTCCTGACCGCAGTGGCAATCCCCGCCGCGGTTGCGGCATTGACCCTTGGCGCGAGCCGCCTCTATCCACGCAGCGATGCCCGATGACCCCCCGCTGTGGACCCTCGACCGCGTGTCGCTGGAGCC
>Ga0136611_10000754_pt1 | contig 21743 bp, 25 predicted proteins | sample AntDrymUQ2232306_2_FD_106645 | JGI IMG/M metagenome (GOLD analysis project Ga0136611, IMG submission 106645) | Polar desert sand microbial communities from Dry Valleys, Antarctica - metaG UQ223 (23.06) | ecosystem: Environmental > Terrestrial > Soil > Desert | place: Antarctica: Dry Valley...
GCCCGCCATCATCACGCCCCGCCATGGCGTCGGCAGCAGGTCGACGTATGCGTGCACATAGCCCGCCTCCTTGTCCACGAGCGTCGGATACAGGATGACCGTCGCCAGTCCGGTGATGATCCACGGCCACGGCCGTAGCGCATAGTGCGCGACCTGGAAGAAGAGTGTCGCCAGGACACCATCGCGCTCCGTGCGCGCCGAGAAAATGCGTTGCGCGACGTAACCACCACCGCCTGGCTCGGCGCCCGGATACCACGCCGCCCACCACTGCACGAACAGGAACACCCCGAGGGTCATCAGCGGCATCCATGCGTAGGCCTGCAGGGAGCCATCCTGGATGGAGACCGGAAGCACCGAGATGGCCGCGTCCGTGCTGCCAAAGCGCTCGGCGAGCTTCACTTTCATGGCATCCATGCCGCCGACCGCCTTCACGGAGTAGACGGCCAGGATAATGACCGCCGACATCTTCACGACAAACTGAATGAGGTCAGTCCAGAGCACCGCCCACATGCCGGCGGCGGTGGAATACGCGACGGTAATGAGGAAGCAGATGCCGACGGCGATGACTTCGCCCGAGATGGTGATGCCACCGATCGGATAGTCCTTCAGCCCAAGCGAGATCGTCAGGATCTTGATCATCGCCCGCGTTACCCAGCCAAGGATGATCAGGTTGATCGGTATGCCCAGATAGAGCGCGCGAAACCCGCGAAGCACAGCCGCCGGCTTGCCGCTGTAGCGCACCTCGGCGAACTCCACGTCCGTCATCACGTGCGCGCGACGCCAGAGGCGGGCGAAGAAGAACACGGTGAGCATGCCGCTCATCACGAAGCACCACCACAGCCAGTTGCCGGCGACACCGTGCGCAACCACGAGGCCCGTCACCACCAGTGGCGTATCAGCGGCGAAGGTGGTGGCAACCATTGATGCACCGGCGAGCCACCAGGGCACGTTGCGCCCCGACAGGAAATACTCGCTCAGGCTCTCGCCACCCTTCTTCGTGAACAGGAAGCCCACGCCCGCGGAGAGCACGAAATAGGCGACGACGATCAGCCAGTCGATGAGGGTGAGATTCATGACACCGTATTGGAGGTGGAAGAGTCCCCGTAATTCATGACGTACCGAGTAGCACGGACATCACGCCGTCCGCAAGGCGAGTGCGGACCCGCCCGATCTTCGCGTTCATGCGCGTGGGATTCACGCGATTCGAAAGCAGAATCACGAACACGTCGCGATCAGGGTCCATGTACAGCGAGGTGCCGGTGAAGCCGGTGTGCCCGTAGGCATTCGTCGACATCTGCACACCGCCGAACCATCCCTGCCCGCGAGCAGGCTTCATCCATCCCAGCCCGCGATTGTGCCGCGCGCTGTCCTGCCACGCCGTGAATTGTCTGATCGTCGCGCTGTCGAGAATGCGCAGTCCGTCGAGCGTGCCCCGATTCAGATACATCCGTGCAAAACGGGCGAGATCCTCGGCGCTGGAGAACAGTCCGGCATGACCCGCCACGCCGCCCAGCGCGAACGCGTTCTCGTCGTGCACCTCGCCGCGCAGGTGACGCGCGCGCCACGAATCAATTTCCGTGGGCGCAATGCGTGGGCGAAGCGTCACCGGCGGGTTGTACATTGTCTCCATCATCCCCGCAGGGCGAAAGACCCGGTCGGCGAGATATCGGTCGAGCGGCTGGCCGCTCACGCGCTCGACCAGCTTGCCCATCGTGATCAACCCCAGATCGCTGTACGCCATGCGCGTGCCTGCCACGGTGTCGAGCGCAGTGATCATCACGAGTGCGACGGCGGAATCGGGGCCAACGGCTTCCTTGTGCAGAGGGCGCCAGGAGGGCAGTCCCCCGGTGTGCGTCATGAGCTGACGAACCGTCACGCGTTCTTTCCCCGTTCCGACGAAGGCGGGGAGGTACTGTTGCACCCGCGCGTCGAGATTCACGCGGCCGTCGGCGACCAGCTGCATCAGGGCACTGGTCAAGCCGACCACCTTGGTCACCGAGGCGAGATCCCAGAGGGTATGCGCATTGGGCATTGGCGCGTCAGCAGCCCAGTCGATACGACCAACACTGTCGCGCACCAGAACGCCCGCGGCATTCCCGACGATCACATAGGCGCCCGGAAAGGCGCTGTCGGCGCCGGCGTCACGCAGGATCGCGCGCACCGAGTCGGCGAGCGTGCGCGTCCGGTCCGGGGTCCACCGGTTGTCGGACGCCGCACCAGCGGCTGGCGGGCGCACCACTACGATCTCGGGGATAACGGGCGACGCTGTCGCCGGCGTCGAAGCCGGTGGCGGCGTCACGCATGCCGCCAGCGTGAACGCCAGGCTCCACTTCACCAGATCCTCACGCCCGATCATGGCGTGACACGCGTTGCGGATCGCGTGATGCCGTCGCCGCGTTTGAAGAATCCCGGGAGGGAAATGGGTGCATGACCGGCGATCGCCAGCGTGCCGAGGAGCGCGCGCGCCGATGCACGTTCGAGCGATGGGTCGATCCCATAGGTCACCATGTAGGTCCCGACGTTCGAGAACTGGCGCAGCACGTAGGGATTGCCATGCGCGACCACGACGACCGGTCGCGCGGCGGCGACGGAATCAATCCACCCGGCGACGCGCTGCGCGATGGCAAAGCGGCCTTCTCCTTCGATCCGGCGGACATGCGTGCTGATCACAACGCGGTCCACGCCGGCCGCCGCGCGCGCGAGGGAGTCGAGGGTCTCCTTACCCGTCTGTGGACCGATGCGCACCGTGCGGACCCGTGCTCCCCGCCCGAACTCACCGGCGAAAATCCGGCCGGCTTCAATGTCCAGCTCCGGTGCGTAGACGACGAGCATCACCGACGCGCCCTGCGCAATCGGCAGCTGGTTCGGCTGCTCCCGCAAGAGCGTGATCGACCGCTCGGCGATTCCGCGTGCCACCTCCCAGTGTGCCGGCAGGCCAACGGCCGCGCGCAGCGAATCGAGGTTGCGATACGGCGCGAACGCGGCGCCGGTACGGGCCTTCAGCTCGAGCGACCGCCGAGTGGATTCCTCGATTCGCGAGGCGGGGATGTCGCCCTTCTCGACGGCGGCAACGACCGCATCGATGGAACGGCGAATGTTGCCCGGCTTGAGCAGGATGTCTGCACCGGCTTTCACCGCGAGCACCGAGCTTTCCTCGATCGAGTATCCCTTGCCGACGGCTTCCATCGTCATCGCGTCGGTGAAGGTAAGTCCGCGAAAGCGCAGGGTATCGCGCAACAGACCCTGGATGACGCTGGGCACCAGGGTCGCAGGAACGTCGGGCGTGCCCATCGCCGGCAGCGCAATGTGTGCCGTCATCAGTGACGCAGCGCCCGCGTCGATCGCGGCACGGAACGGCACGAGCTCGACTGAATCCAGGCGTGCGCGACTCGACCGGACAACAGCGAGTGCGTTGTGTGAATCGGTATCGGTGTCGCCGTGACCGGGGAAATGCTTGGGCGTGGCCACCATGCCCACCGACTGCAGTCCACGGACAAAGGCGGCCGACATGCGGGCCACCGACTCCGGGTCTTCGCCGAAGGAGCGGGTGTTGATGACTGGATTGTCGGGGTTGTTGTTGACGTCCACGGTTGGCGCGAAGGCGATGTGAATGCCGACGGCGCGCCCTTCGATGCCGATGACGCGCGCCGCTTCGAAGGCATCCTCGGGACGTCCCGTCGCGCCGATGGCCATATTGCTCGGAATGATGGTCGCACTCCCGGCCGTAAGCAGGTAGGGCGCGAACATGCCGCCTTTCAGTCGGCTGAGGCCGGGCTCGAGGTCCGATGCGATCAGCAGTGGCACCTTCGAAAGGCGCTGCATCGCGTTGATCTTCACGGCGACTTCGATCGGCGTGCCCAGGGACATGGTGACTCCACCGACGCCGTCGGCCACCATCCAGTCGCGGATCTCGCGCCACGTCGTGTCTTCCGTGCTCGTATAGTCGCCAAGCACCCAGACGTGCGTCATCTGGCCAACGCGCTCGCGCAGCGTCAGGGTGGCGAGCGTGCTATCCACCCAGCGGCGCTGTGCTGGCGTGAGAGGGGTGGCCGGGTCCAGATTACCGCTGGGCGGAAGGGACGCGACCATCGATTCAGCGGGCGGCTTGGCCGTGCCGACGGACGGGACGCGGACCGGAGGCCTGCAGGCCGCGACACTCAGCGCCGCGAGCAGAAAAAGCTTATCAAATCCCGAACGGAGCATGAATGACCTTGAGGAAAGCAACGGTTGTCGTAATCGCCATCTGTGCCGGAGCCTGCAGCGCTTCCACCCCGGCGAATGAGTCCGGGGAGACGCGCGCTCCGGCACCCCGCGCCGAAAGTACACCACGTGCCACGCCAGTGCGACCCGGGATCACCGTGCTCATCGAGGACAGCCTGCATCTCATCCGCGACAAGCGGGTCGCTCTGATCACCAACCAGACCGGTGTCGATGAAAAAGGCCGGTCGGACATTGACCTGTTGGCGACCGGATCGCAGGCCCGTTCGGCCAACGTACAGCTTGTGGCGCTCTTTTCGCCCGAGCACGGCATCCGCGGAACGGAAGACAAGGCCGTGGACAGCAGCATCGATGATCGGACGGGGCTGCCAATCCACTCGTTGTATAAACCCGGGACCGCGGGTCCGAGCGACAGTACCCTGAGGGGCGTCGATGTGCTGGTCTTCGACCTTCAGGATGTGGGTACGCGAACATGGACGTACGTCGGGGTAATGGTGTACTCGCTGCGGGCCGCCAAACGCAACGGCATTCCGCTGGTGGTGCTGGACCGGCCGAATCCGATCACGGGTTTCTTCCCCGACGGGCCGGTGCTGGATTCGGTCATCTCCAACACCGAGGAGTCCGTTCGCGGTAAATCCGGCCTTGCCTATGCGCTGTGGCCGTTCCCACTCCGCCACGGAATGACGATGGGCGAGATGGCCCGGTTCTACAATGACACCCTGAAGATTGGTGCCGACCTGCGCGTCATGCCAGCAGCCGGGTGGCGACGGCACATGTGGCTGGATGAGACCGGTCTCAAGTACATCCGTCCCTCCCCGAATTTGCCCACGGCGGAGAGCGCCTTGCTCTATCCCGCGCTGGTTGCACTCGAAGCGACGAACATCTCGGTTGGTCGCGGCACGCCGGCCGCCCATCGGCTGTTTGGAGCTCCTGGCCTGAACGCCAAGGCGCTGGTCGAGGCACTCGAGTCGCGTGAGCTGAATGGCGTACGGTTTCGAGCCATCACCTTTGCTGCCAACAGGTACGGCAGCCAGCAGCCATATAAGGGTGAGCTGGTCCCCGGCGTGGAAATCGAGGTGACACACCGTGATCGCGTTCAGGTGGGCCGAGTTGGCGCGGCGATCATCTGGGCGCTTCTCAAGACCAACCGATCGATTTTCCAGATCACGGATTCGCTGGCGTTCGATCGCCGCTTTGGTTCAGCCGCTGCGAGACGGGCGTTGACGGCGGGTGAGGACGCGGATGTGGTAATGGACCGGGAACTCCCGGCCGTGCTCGCTTTCACCCGGGCGACCAGGCGGCATCTGCTCTACCGATAGACCAGGGAGGTCTGCTCGCATGTTCCTTGCACTTCTCCCGGCGTTCACCCTCGAACGGAGATCTCGATGAGAGCTTTGCTTGTTGCCGCGGTCATGCTGACTGCCGCTACCGCGTGTGGAGGTCGCAAGGTCGATGTCAAGACCGGTGCGGCGCCCATGGCCACCGCGACCCTGCACGTCGCCAATAACATGTCCCAGCCGGTCCGCGTGTACGTCGTCAGCGGCGGCAGCGACATTTTTCTGAAGGAAGTAGCGAGCCGAGCGACGGAAGGGTTGTCCGTGAATGGCGTGTCTGCGGGATCGGTCGTGACGCTCAAGGCTGTGACGGCCGACGGCACGCGCACGGTCACGAAAGACGGCGTCATGCTCACGTCCAGTTATCACTGGCAAGTGCCCTGATTCCGAGCAGTCTGGTCGCGCAACTGCCGCAGCGCGAACCGGTTGCTACCGTCGGAACGGACGGGTAACTTTGTCGGGCCGGAGCTTGCTCCGGCCCTTTTTTTCTGCATGCCATTGGTCAAATGCTGTCATTGACGGCCAGGACGCCCGAGCAGCATGAACCTCCTCAATCAACTGTGGCAATGGCTTCAACGCGCGTATCTGCGCGTCATTGAGCCCATCGCGGAGGCCATGGCGCGCTGGCGCGTCAGTCCGAACGCCCTGACCACTGTCGGCACGCTCTGCTCGATTGCCGCCGGGATTATTTACGGCACTGGACACATCCGGACGGCCGGATGGGTGCTCGGCATTACGGCGCTCTTCGACGTACTCGACGGCACTGTCGCCCGACGGACGGGACGGAGCACGGTTTTCGGCGCGTTTTACGATTCGTCGCTCGACCGGGTAGCCGACGGAGCAGTCATGGGCGGTCTCACGTTTTTTTACGCGACAAATTCGCTCCATGGTAACGATACGATGGTCGTCGTCTGCCTCGTGGGGCTGATTGGTGCGTTTCTCACGTCGTATACGCGAGCGCGTGCCGAATCACTGGGCATCGACGCCAAGGTCGGCTTCATGCAGCGTCCGGAGCGGGTGACGCTGCTGTCAGCACCACAGGCGTTCTTCGGATTGTTCTGGAATGGCTATGTGCTGATGGCAATTGTGGTACTCCTCAGTCTGACATCCTGCATTACGGCGTGGCAGCGGATTGCATTTGTGCGTCGTGCTACGATCGCAATGGATCAGCCTGATGTGACCGTCGAAAACGTCGATGACGGCGCGCAGCCATTTAGGCAGAGCGCACCCCACCCCGCCCTCAAAGGAGAATAGGCTTGCCGGGTTCCTCCCCCGAGAACCGTACGACTCCGCGGTCGAGCAAGGTCCAGCCCGCAAACGGACGCCTCGGTATTCTTACCGTCGGACTTGGAGCGGTCGCGACGACGTTCATGGCTGGTGTCGAAAGCGTGCGCCGAGGCCGATCGAAGCCGATTGGCTCGCTGACGCAGATGGCGACCATCCGCCTTGGCAAGCGCACCGAAAACCGGACGCCGTTGATCAAGGCTTTTGCGCCACTCGCGGCGCTGGATGACCTGGTGTTCGGCGCCTGGGATCCCATTGCGGACGATGCGCTGGCCGCCGCGCGACACGCCGGCGTTCTCGACCCGCGTGACCTCGATCCCGTCGCCGACTTCCTGTCGGCCATCAAGCCGATGCCTGCCGTCTTCGACAACAAGTACGTCACCCGGATCAACGGTCAGAACGTCAAGAAGGGCAAGACCCGTCGCGACCTCGCCGAGCAGTTGCGCCAGGACATGCGCGACTTCAAGGCACGCCACAAGTGTGACCGGCTGGTCATCGTCTGGTGCGCTTCCACGGAGATTTTCATCAAGGCAGGCCCGCAGCACGCGACCATCGAGCAATTCGAGAAGGCGATGGAGCGCAACGATGAAGCGATCGCGCCGTCGATGCTCTACGCCTACGCGGCGATGATGGAAGGGATCCCGTTCTGCAATGGTGCCCCGAATCTCACGGTCGACTTTCCCGCCATGGTGCAACTGGCGAACGACCGCGGCGTGCCGATCTCCGGCAAGGATTTCAAGACCGGCCAGACGTGGATGAAGACCATCATCGCGCCCGGCCTCAAGGCGCGCATGCTTGGTCTCGCCGGCTGGTACTCAACGAATATCCTTGGCAACCGCGATGGCGAGGTGCTCGACGATCCGGCCTCGTTCAAGACGAAGGAAGAGTCGAAGCTGAGCGTGCTGCACACCATTCTGCAGCCCGAGAAGTACCCGGATCTGTACAAGGATTTCTCCCACGTCGTGCGGATCAACTACTACCCGCCGCGGGGCGACAACAAGGAAGGCTGGGACAACATCGACATCTTCGGGTGGATGGCTACCCGATGCAGATCAAGGTCAACTTCCTCTGTCGCGATTCCATCCTGGCCGCGCCGATGGTGCTGGACCTGGCGTTGTTCTCGGATTTCGCGCACCGCGCCGGCATGAAGGGCATTCAGGAGTGGCTCTCGTTCTACTACAAGAGTCCGATGGCGGCACCCGGGCTGCAGCCCGAGCATGATCTCTTCATTCAGCAGACGAAACTCAAGAACACGCTTCGTCACCTGATGGGTGAGGAGCAGATCACGCACCTCGGACTGGAATACTACGCGTGAAGGTGACTGCCGGCCGTGGCCTGTTCCTGCTCCTCACGCTGGTGGGGCTGGGCGCTTGCGGCTCCTCCACCAAACGCACTCCGGGCATCAGCCTCATCTCCGAATCGTTCATCATTCGGGTGACGTCGGAGCCGTTGCCGCCGCGTGCGCGGGAGCGGAATCTGTACAAGGTCGTCGTGCTGGATCGAAAGACCAATCAGCCAATCGAGAACGGACAGGGCCGCATTTTCGCGACGAGCCGCGATGCGGTGAACATCTACGATGGCCTGGAGAACGGTCCGGAAGTGGGCACCTATTACAGCCATCTGAACTTCATCACTGCCGGTGACTGGGCGGTCGCCGTGCAGTTCCGGCGCGATTCCACACAACGGCTCGAGCGCGTGGACTGGATGCAGGGCGTCCGCGCAGAGAGAGAGGGAGGCCCATGAAACATTTCTTTCGCACCCACCTGACCCCGGTCGAGGCACTCGGCGTCGGCGATGCGTTCTTTCCGGCCATGGGCATGAAGCAGGCGGCTGGCGGGGCACGAACGCGCACCTTCACCGGTGCGTTGGGCACCTTGAAGATGCAGATCCGCCCGGAAGGCGGACATTACACGATGGTCGAGGTGGAAACCGACCAGATGGGAGAGAGCCGGCTGGATCGCAATGTGAAGCGCTTCTTCGTGGATCTGCATCGCAAGGCCGATCCTGGCCACTTGCTCGAAGCCGCGTACTGATGGCGGCCCGCATGGCGGCTCCGGCGCGTGCCCCGCACGCCTCGACCTCGAAGAGCGACGATGGTCTTACGCGCGAGCAGAAGCTCGAGCTCTACTACTACATGCGGCTCACGCGCTCGCTCGAAGAGCGGCTCGTGAATCTCTATCGGCAGACGAAGGTGGTGGGCGGACTCTTCCGGTCGCTTGGCCAGGAGGCGGACGCCGTGGGGTCGGCGTATGCGCTCGATCGCACGAAAGGGGATATCCTGTCGCCCCTGATTCGCAACATGGGATCCATGCTCGTTCAGGGTGCAAAGCCCGCCGAGATCATTCGCCAGTACATGGCGAAGGGCGACTCGCCGACGCGGGGCCGCGAACTGAATATCCACTTCGGCGATCTGGTGCGTGGTTTCGTCGGACAGATTTCGCACCTTGGTGACATGGTGCCCGTCATGGCGGGCGTGTCGCTCTCGTTCAAGATGCGCGGTGAGCAGCGCGTGGCGCTCGTGTATGTGGGCGATGGGGCCACGTCCACCGGCGCGTTCCACGAGGGCATCAACTTCGCGGCCGTGCAGCGTTGTCCCATGGTCGTGGTCGTGGAGAACAATGGCTGGGCGTATTCGACCCCGCTGCACAAGCAGACCGCGGTGAAGGAATTGAAGGACAAGGCACTCGCGTATGGCATCCCCGGTGAACAGGCCGACGGAAACGACGTGCTCGCCACATATGCGGTGACGAAGCGAGCCGTCGATCGGGCGCGTCGTGGCGAAGGCGTCACGCTGATCGAGCTCATCACGTACCGCCGGAAAGGGCACGCCGAACACGACAATCAGTCGTATGTCCCGGAGGGCGAGATCGACCGGTGGTCACGCGAGAACGATCCCATCGATCGCTTTCACACCGTGCTGCGGGATCAGGAAGGTGTTTCCGCACAGGAGCTGCATGCGATCGACGAGCGTGTCATGAAGGAGATCGACATTGCCACCGAGGACGCCGAGTCCGCGCCAATGCCCGAGCCCACCGATGCGCTGGTCGGGATCTACGCGGATCCGGCCGTCATCGAGCCACTCTGGTTTCGGCGTGACGCCGGCAGCGTCGTGCGCGAGCACGAGCGTCCCGCCGGCTGGGGAACCTTCGATGGCTGAGATCACGTACCTCGAGGCGATTCGGGAAGCGCTGTTCGAAGAGATGGCGCGCGACGAGAACGTCTTCTGTCTGGGCGAAGATATCGGCGCCTACGGGGGCGCGTTCAAGGTCACCGATGGGTTGCTCGCAAAGTTCGGCGAGCGCCGCGTGATCGATACGCCGATTTCGGAAGCGGCGATCGTGGGTGCCGCTGCGGGTGCGGCGCACATGGGTATGCGACCGGTCTGCGAGATGCAGTTCATCGACTTCATCTCCTGCGCGTACGATATGCTGACGAACTACGTGGCCACGTCGCGTTATCGCGCGATGCTGCCGTGCCCGATGGTTGTCCGGGGCCCCAGTGGCGGCTATGTGCGTGGCGGACCGTTCCACTCGCAGAACCCGGAAGCGGCCTTTCTGCACACCCCGGGTCTCAAGATCGTCTATCCGGCGACGGCGTCCGATGCGAAGGGGCTCCTCAAGGCGGCGATCCGCGACGATGACCCGGTCCTCTTCTTCGAGCACAAGTACCTGTATCGTCGCATCAAGGAAGAAATGCCGGACGGCGATCACGTCGTGCCGATCGGGAAGGCGCGCACGGCCCGCGACGGGCGTGACATCTCGATCATCACCTACGCCGCGACCGTGTGGAAATCGCTCGAGGCGGCCGAGCAGTTGGAGAAGGAAGATGGGCTCTCCGTCGAAGTCATCGACCTGCGATCGCTGCTGCCCATGGATGACGACGCGATCATGGCCACGGTGAAGAAGACGAACCGGGTGCTCATTGTCCACGAAGACACGCGCACGGGTGGGGTCGCGGGCGAAATTTCGGCGCGCATCAACGAGCGGGCCTTCGAGTGGCTCGACGCCCCGATCATGCGCGTCACGGCGGCCGATGTCCCGCTACCGTACTCGCCGCCGCTCGAGGATTACGTTTTACCGCAGACGCTCGACATCGTGAATGCCTGCCGCACCCTGGCGGCGTACTGATCGATGGGGCCCGCGGAGACAGAATCGCGACGATCGCGTGACATCGGGGTTGGTTGTTTGACCGCCGTGGCCGGCTTCTTCAGTGGCGCGATGTTCGCCGTCCTGATCGCGAAGATTGTCGGAAGTGTTCGGGGCTGTGCGGCGGGAACGGAAGGGCAGCCGTGTGACTGGCATCTCTACGCTGGCGCGGGCGCGCTGATTGGCGCGGTGTCGCTGCCGAGCGTGGTGCTGTGGCGTTTGCGTCGGACAGAGGGTCCGCCGCCGGATTCTGAACGAGGGTGAGTCGTGGCACGAATTGACGTGATCATGCCGCAGATGGGAGAGTCCATTGCCGAAGGCACGCTCTCCAAGTGGCTGAAAAAGGTCGGCGATGAGGTCAAGCGGGATGAGCCGATCTTCGAGATCTCGACGGACAAGGTCGACGCGGAGATTCCGGCACCGAACGCGGGTGTCATCGCCGAGATTCTGGTGACGGAAGGCCAGACCGTTGCTGTGCAGACGGTCGTCGCGCGCATCGAGACCGAGAAGGGCGCGATGGTCTCCGCGGGTGCGGCGGCGCCGGCCGCCAGCGGCACCATGGGTGTGAAGCCAGGCCTGGATGCGAGTCGTGCGGCGGAAGCGGGAACCGTCGCGGCCGTCGGTGGTGGCGCAGCGGGGGGCCCCCCCAAACAACAAGCTGTCAGCCCTCCCTCGTCAGGCCAGCACCAATCGGCTGCGGCCGGGAGCCCGCCTCCGCGCCCGAATGGTGACGCCAACAGCTTCGAGGAGCGGCTCCGTACCCGATCCTCGCCGTTGGTGCGAAAGATTGCGGCCGAGCATGGCATAGATCTCGGCACGATGCAGGGGAGCGGCATTGCAGGGCGCGTGACGCGCAAGGACATCGAGCAGTTCATGGCGTCCGGAGCGGCCGCGCCTGGCGCCGCCGCGGCGCCGCGCGGCAGCTCGATGCATGCACCCGGCGGCACAGGCGGCGGCGAGCACCACGGGCCCGCGGTCACACCCTGGGCCGGTGACGTCGTCGAACCGATGTCCGTGATGCGCCAGCGTATCAGCGAGCACATGGTCGTCTCGCGACGCACCTCCGCGCACGTCACCTCCTTCATGGAGATCGACTTCACGCGCGTCGGCCGCATTCGGGCGAAACACCGCGCCGCGTTTGAGGCGGCATCGGGGCAGAAGCTGACCTACATGCCGTTCATCATCAAATCGGCGGTAGATGCTCTGCGCGCCTTCCCGATCATGAACTCCTCTGTGAGTGGCACCAGCGTCATTTATCGCAAGCAGTTCAACATCGGAGTCGCCGTCGCGCTCGACTGGGGGCTGCTGGTTCCGGTTATCAGGAAGGCCGACGAGCTCTCTCTGGTCGGCATCACCAAGGCCCTCAACGATCTCGCCGCCCGCGCGCGCACCAAGAAGCTGTCTCCGACGGAAGTACAGGACGGGACGTTCACCATCACCAACCCTGGCGTGTTCGGCTCGCTCATGGGAACGCCGATCATCAGCCAGCCGCAGGTCGCGATCCTCGGCGTGGGTGCCATCGAGAAGCGGCCGAAAGTGATCGCCGGTGTCGATGGGGAGGACACGATCGCCATTCGTACCTGCGCGTACTTCTCGATCTCCTTCGATCACCGCATCATCGACGGCGCCGTGGCTGATCAGTTTCTCGCTGCCGTCAAGAAAAGCATTGAGACCTTCCCCGATGCCGGCATCTGAGGCGCGGGGGAACGACATGTCCATGAAGTGGAGCTGAGCTAAATGCCTGGACGCACGATCTCGCACAGTGGGAAGGAGTGGAGCGTGTTCCCATCGGGACGCGTGACACAGTACGGCATGGATGAATTTGCGCTGCTGTTCGTGAGCGGCAGTGGTCCGGCCCGCGAGGTGCGCGTGACGCGCTACTCGCCGACGGGCACGCGCTCTCGGGAACAGTCACTCGCCGAACTGCGGGACGACGAGCTTCGTCAACTTCTGGACTATTCGCAGCCATCCAACACGTCGCCCGAGGCCGGATACCTGGCGTGACCGGAGTGGCGGGCGGTGCGCCCGGCCCTGTCGAGTTTGTGGATCTCCATACGCACTCGACCGCCTCCGACGGCACGCTTCCGCCTGAGCAGGTGATCGCCGCTGCCGTTCGTGTCGGACTGCGCGCGCTCGCGCTCACGGATCACGATACGCTCGATGGGCTCCCCGCCGCACAGGCTGCCGGTGCCGCAGCGGGCGTGCGCGTGATTGCCGGCGTCGAGCTCAGCGCGCTGATGGATGGCCGCGAGCTGCATCTGCTCGGGCTTCACCTCGAGCACATCGGGCCCCTCGAGGCTCACCTCGCCGAGTTCCGCGCTACCCGGAGAACGCGTGGCGAGTTGATCGTCGAGCGACTCAACACACTGGGGATTCCCATCCAGCTCTCGGCAGTGCTCGCGCAGTCGGCGGGTGCGTCGCTTGGTCGGCCGCATGTCGCCCGCGCGATGGTCGAAGGCGGATGGGCGCACGATTTCAAGGATGCGTTCGACCGGTTTCTGGGCACCGGCCGGCCCGCCTTCGTTCCAAAGCATCGGTTGATGATGGCCGACGCAATCACGATGATTCACGACGCCGGCGGCCTGGCGGTCTGGGCGCATCCCGCGCACGAGGGCTCGCGCGAGAAGATTGCCGCGCTGATTCCCCTCGGTCTGGACGGTGTGGAAGTGCGTCATCCCAGCCATAACGCCGAAGACATCATGCGTCTGCAAGCTCTCACAGAGCACTTCCGACTCGTGCCGAGCGGCGGCTCCGATTGGCACGGGGCGAGCGAAGGCCCGCGGACACTCGGCAACATGCGTGTGCCGCGCACCATGCTGGATCAGCAGGACACGGTCGTCGCGTCGCGACGGGCGGCCACGATGTCCAGCTAGCGACTCGCGTCATGGAGCTTCGGGACCGGGTGGCGCTCGTTACCGGAGCAGGTCACCGTGTGGGGCAGGCGATCGCGCTGGCGCTCGGCGGTCGCGGCATGCACATCGCCGTTCACTACAATGTGACTGTGGAGGGCGCGCGGGAGACGGCAGCGCAGCTCGACCAGCTCGGGGTGCGCTCGCAGCTCTTTCAGAGTGACCTGACCAATCGAGAATCTCCGGATCAGGTTGTGGAGGCCGTTGCTGCCGCGTTCGGTGGCATCGACGTGCTCGTCAACTCCGCCGCGATCATGCGGCGCACGCCGTTCGGCGAGATCACCGCGGGTGACTGGGATACGATCCTCGCCCTCAATCTGCGCGCGCCGTTTTTTCTGGCCCAGGCTGCCGCACCGTTCCTGAAGCGTCGCCAGGGATCGATCGTCAACATCGCTGACCTCGCGGCGTATGAAACGTGGCCCGGCTACCTGCCCCACGGGCTGTCGAAAAGCGGCATCGTCCACATGACGCGAGGACTCGCCCGTGTCCTTGCACCCGACGTCCGCGTCAACGCGGTGGCTCCTGGTACCGTGCTCCTGCCTGACGACTGGACGGACCGCGATCGAGAGCGGTTGAACCGGACGACGCCGCTGGCTCGGCAAGGCTCGCCGGCGGATGTCACCCAGGCGGTGCTGTATCTTCTGGAAGCGGACTACGTTACGGGGGAGACGATCATCGTCGACGGCGGTCGTCACGTTCGCGTGTGAAGGGAACCGCTGAGACGCATCATGCGCTCATCATTGGTGACGTTTCGCGCGATTTCGGAAAAGCGCAGTTGGCGCGGCTCCGGAGACTGGCGAGATTTCTCAACTTCATCGACGCCGGATCGCGTTGCGCAATAACCAGGATTGGATTTGACTGAACCTTACCAGTACGAAGTCATCGTCGTCGGCGCGGGACCAGCCGGGATGACCGCAGCCATGTACGCCGGACGCGCGATGCTCAATACGCTCATCATCGAGCGCGGAGCACCGGGCGGCGAGCTGCTCAACACCGAGAAAATCGAGGATTATCCCGGCTTCGAGAGCGTCCTGGGCCACGAGCTGGCGACGAAGTTCGAATCGCACGCGAAGAAATTCGGCGCAAAGTTCGAAACGGCCACGGTGTTGAAAACCCGGAAGCGCGCGGACGGCATTTTCGAAGTGGAGACCGAAGGCGGGCCGACCTACACGGCGGCGTCCGTCATCATCACCGCCGGCGGTACGCCGGTGAAGCTCAACGTGCCCGGAGAACTGGAATACGCGGGGAAGGGCGTGTCCTACTGTGCCATCTGCGATGGCGCGTTCTTCAAGGGACACACCATCGTGGTGGTCGGAGGAGGCGATGCCGCCGTGGAGGAAGCCGATTTCCTCACCCGGTATGCGGAGAAGGTGTATCTCATTCATCGACGCGGTGAGCTTCGGGCATCGAAGATTCTGCAGAAGCGGCTATTCGAGAATCCGAAGATCGAGATGATCTGGAACACGGTGGTCGAGCGCATTGACGCTGACTCGCAGGGGCTCGTGGACAACATTGCGCTGCGGAACGTCGAGACCAATGAGCAGCGCATGCTCAAGGCGACGGGAGTGTTCGTGTTTGTGGGTTTCCGGCCAAACACCGGGATCATCGAAGGACACGTCGACCACGATGAAATGGGCTACCTGCGCACCGATCCGAACATGGAGACGACGATCAAGGGGATGTTTGCCTCCGGCGACGTCCGATCGCAGCTCACGCGTCAGGTCACGACCGCGGTCGGGGATGGCACCACGGCGGCGATTGCGGCGGAGAAGTACCTCAAGGCGTTGAAGGATGGGACGCCAATGGCGCCGATCACCGGGTCCGGGGGCTACGCGGTATGAAGGTGAGCGCTTTCACCGTGGGTGCGTTCCAGGAAAACACCTATCTCGTCGTGGACGAAGATGGCCGGCAGTGCGTGCTCATCGACCCCGGCGCCGAAGGCGAGCGCCTGGTGAAGGCCGTGCGTGCTTCCGGAGCCACGCTCGTGGCCATCTGGCTGACCCACGCGCATCTCGATCACGTCGGCGCCGTCGCGGCCGTGAAGCGCGCGTTCGACGTGCCCATCTATCTTCATCCGCTCGATCGCCCGCTGTATGACCGCGCCGACCGTCAGGCGGCCGCCTATGGCTTGCCATTCGAGCAGCCGCCGGCGCCGGATCGCGAGCTCGCCGAGGGGGAGGACGTGATGCTCGGCGACCTGACGTTCGAGGTCATGCACGTGCCGGGTCACGCCCCGGGCCACGTCGTCTTTCATTGTGAGAACATCGCGTTCGTTGGCGATCTCATTTTCGCGGGCTCCATCGGCCGCACCGACTTGCCAGGATCAAATCCGCAGGACATGACGGACTCGCTGGAACGCGCGGCCACTCTGTCGCCCGACACGGTGCTGTATCCGGGCCATGGTCCGGCGACCACAATGGAACGCGAGCTGGCGTCGAATCCATTCCTCAACGGTGGCGCGCGGGCGCTCGGCGGATGACGGCCGAGCACTCACCGCGCATCGAGCCGATCGATCCCGCGGGATCTGGCGAAGACGTGCGGCCGACGTTCGATGCCTTTGTGGCCGAGCGTGGAAAGGTGCCGAATCTGTTCCGGATGGCGGCACACAATCCGGCCATCATGCGAACGCTGGCCGACCATCTGCGTGTCGTCATGGGACAGGGCACCGTCCCGCTACTGCTCAAGGAGCTGCTGTCAGTTCGGGTGTCGCACATCAATCTCTGCGACTATTGACTGGCGTCACATACCGCCTTGGCAAGGCGGCTGGGAGCTTCGCAGGAAGTGCTGGACGGCGTGACCGCCGGGAATTATGCGGTGGTCGAGCCGGAGTGGGCCGCGGCTCTGCGGTTCGCGGACGTCATGACACCAACCGGGAGCGTTCCCGACGACGCTACCTTCGCGGCGCTCGCTGAGAGCTGGAGCTCCGCTCAGATCGTCGAGATCACCGCTGTCATTGGGCTGTTCAACTATTTCAATCGTTTCGCAATCGCGCTCGACATTCCGCCCACACGCTGACGACGATCGGGCTGAACGTTTCTCCTTCCCGTGTTTCCATGGCTGCTGCTACACGTATCGAAAAGGACCCGCTTGGTGAGCTGCCCGTGCCCGCGGATGCGCTCTATGGCGTGCAAACCCTGCGCGCCGCACAGAATTTTCCGATCAGCGGACTGCGTGCGTTGCCCGCGTTCGTCATGGCGACCGTGTGGATCAAGCGGTCGGCGGCGCTTACGCACCGCGTGACGGGCCGGCTCGACGCCAGGCTCGCGGACGCGATCGTCGCGGCCGCTGACGAAATTCTCGGCGGGCAGCATCTCGAGCATTTCATCGTCGACGTCTATCAGGCCGGTGCCGGCACGTCGCACAACATGAACACGAACGAGGTGCTCGCGAACCGTGGCAACGAGCTCCTCGGCGGCAAGCGAGGCGAGTACAAGCCGCTCCATCCAAACGATCACGTGAACATGGCGCAGTCCACGAATGACGTGATTCCTACGGCCATTCGCCTGTCGGCGCTGTCCCAGCTGGATCCGCTCCTGTCCGCGTTTCGTGCGCTCCGTGATGCGTTGGGCGCCAAGGGGAAGGAGTTCGACCACGTCATCAAGTCGGGCCGGACGCATCTGCAGGACGCGATGCCCATTCGCCTGGGGCAGGAATTCTGCGCGTACTCCGGCTCCATTGACCGCAATCTTCGGCGCATCGAGCAGGCAGCGGATTATCTGCGCGACCTGGGGATTGGGGGAACCGCGGTCGGCACCGGCGTCACCGCGGAAGCCGAGTATCCGAAGATGATGATCAGACATCTCGGTGATGTCAGTCGTCTCCAGCTTCGCGCGGGACACGACCGTATTCAGTTGATGCAGAGCATGGGCGACGTGGCGGCGTTCAGTGCGCTTCTCAAGGTGCTGGCGCTGGACCTCAGCAAGATCTCGAGCGATCTGCGGCTGATGGCGAGCGGGCCGCGGACCGGCCTGGATGAAATTCGCCTGCCAGCGGTGCAGCCAGGCTCCTCGATCATGCCTGGCAAGGTGAATCCGTCCATTCCCGAGATGGTCAACCAGGTGTGCTATCAGGTGGTCGGCAATGACGCCTGCGTCGCGATGGCGTCGGAGCATGGGCAGCTCGAGCTCAACGTCATGATGCCCGTCATCGCGCACAACCTGCTCATGTCGATGCTCATACTGACCAACACCGCCAGAGTCTTTACGGATCGCTGCGTGGTCGGGATTGAAGCAAACGCGGAGCAATGTGCGTACTGGCTGGAGCGGTCCGCCGCGCTCGCCACGGCTCTGGCGCCACAGATCGGCTACGCCAGAGCCGCCGAAATCAGCAAGCAATCGGTCAGGGAGAACGTTCTGATTCGCGAACTGGTGACGCGCGAGAAGGTGCTGCCGCCCGACCAGATTGCCGAGGTGCTCGACATGCGAAAGATGACGGAGATCGGTGTGCCAGGGGGTGCCCACGGCTCGGTGGCTGGCGGATGAGCACGAGCTGGTGGTCGGAGTGGAAGGCGGGCCGGAAGCTCCGTCGAAACGCTGCCGCCTTTCTCCGCGCGCTTCAGCACGAACCCGGCGAAGACGATGTGCGGTGGCTGGCGGAGTGCGGGACCCGTGGCGATCAGGATCATGCCCGCTGGGAGCTGCGATACGCTCGGCGGGCGCTCGGCCTGCTGGCGGCGCAGCGCGATGCTCTCGATGATCGCACGGCATCGGCGGTTGCCCGCGAGCTTGGGACGGCGCTCGCCCGGGATCCGTTGATCGACGCAGGCAAGCGGCCTGTCGCTCAGCGTCAGCTCAATTCCCGGCTTCGCGCGTATGGAGACGTTCTCTCCCATCGGGACGCGCCGGAGTCCACCGGGAGCCGACTGGGCCGCACGTTGCTGTCGTTCACCGGCGCCCCGCGCGAGTTCTCACAGGCGGACGTTCGACGCGGCGGTGAGTTGCTCGCCGCATACCTCGACGAAGCCAACGAAGCGCTGCGACGAGAATTCGGCATCGCCACTCTTCCCGAGGACATCGCACCGTCGGCGCTTCGGGCGGCAGCGGGGGGCGGCTAGGCCGCACTGCGAAAAGGCGAACGGCCGCCTTGCGGTGACCGTTCGCCTTGTCCGTTCGATCGTACTCGATATGCTCGGGGCGGGACTCGAACCCGCATGCCTGTGACAGCACGGCCTTCTGAGGACCGCGTGTATACCAGTTTCACCACCCGAGCCGCGCTGCCGACGTAGCAACGAATTCCGTTGGCAGGAGTTCGCGCCTTCAACAGAGCTCAAAGTTATTCGGACTCCCTCGCCCCGTCAACGCGAGTCGGTTGCTGCTCTGTCGAGCACCCGCGTAACTTCCATCGATGCCGACTGCCAGCGCCACGGACGAACCAACCAGCGTCGCCCGGAACAAACGGGCGCGCCACGACTACCACGTTCTCGAGACGTGGGAAGCCGGGCTCGTCCTGACTGGGACCGAAGTCAAGTCGCTTCGAAACGGCAAGGCGAACATCGCAGACGCGTATGCGATCATTCGGAACGGCGAAATCTTCCTGATCAATCTGCATATTCCGCCGTACGAGCAAGGCAATCAGTTCAACCACGACCCAACGCGCACGCGAAAGCTGCTGCTGCACCGCAAGGAGATCCGCCGGCTCATCGGCTCGGTCGAGCGGCAGGGGCTCTCACTCGTTCCACTCGAACTGTACTTCAAGCGAGGGATCGCCAAGGTGATGCTCGCTCTGGGCAAAGGCAAGAAGCTGCATGACAAGCGTGATACGGAGCGCAAGCGGGATGCGGAGCGCGAGATGGCGCGTGTTTCCCGGACGCGCTGAATGCTGACGCTGGTTCTGTTTGCGCTGCAAAATGCGGCGACGCCGATGCTGATGGTTCGTGGGACAGAGGGCATGACTCCCGTGCCGCTGGTGACGACGCCCGCGGGACGGGCGGTTCGCCCTGACCTGCTCGCACCGGCGATTCCCTCGCAGGTGCGCGCGCGCGCCAATGGCCATCATACGCTCTCCCTCGGCGGCATCGATGTCGACTTGACCGAGGGGGTTCCGTTTGCGCGTATCGGCGCGTCCGTGATCCCGCTGGTAGCGGCGCCGTACCTCGACCGCGGCAAGCTGTACGTTCCCCTCCAGGTCGTCAGCGAGCTGCTGCCGAGGTACGCGACCAACCTCATTTTCGACACGAGCCGTACCGAGCTGCGCGCCTTCGCGGCACCGACGCGTCGCGGCACGACGGTGTTTTCGTCGCGCGTGCCGTCGCCGGTTGGAGGCCCGCTGGCGGGCGGGGGTCGCACCACCCCGTCGCGGATCAAGGGAAAGCGCATTGTCGTCGTTGATGCGGGCCACGGAGGTCCGGATAACGGGATGACGGGACCCATGGTGCGCGGCCGGCGATTGCATGAAAAGGATTTGACCCTCGCCGTCGCGCACCGGCTCACCGAGATGCTTCGCGCCGAAGGCATCACCGTGCTGATGACGCGCAGCACCGACACGCTGATTGCGCTCGCGGACCGCGGCCGCATCGCCAATGATCGGCGGGGCGACCTCTTCATTTCCATCCACGTGAACGCCGCCAATCCTTCGTGGAAAAATCCGCAGGGGGCGCGCGGTTTCGAGACGTATTTTCTGGCCGAAGCAAAGACCGAAGATGCAAAACGTGTCGAGCAGATGGAGAACGAGGCGGTGCGCTTTGAAACCGCGGCGGCGTCCGGCAGGGGTGACGATCTCAGCTTCATCATCAATGACATGGCGCAGAACGAGCACCTTCGCGAATCGAGTGATCTGGCCGAGACGGTGCAGCGGTCGATGGCCAGGGTGCATCCGGGACCGAGCCGCGGCGTGAAACAGGCGGGATTTGTGGTTTTGGTGCGAGCCTATATGCCGGCCGTGCTGGTCGAGCTCGGCTTCGGCACCAATCCCGACGAGGCGGAATTTCTCGCGGATCCGGCCAGCCACCGGTCTCTGGCACGCGCGCTGACTGACGCCACGGTCGAGTACCTGCAGCATTACGAGGGGCGGGTGGGGAGCAGCCGGTGACGCGCACCCTGAAGCGGTCCGTGGTCGTGGGGAGCAGTCCGTGACACGAGTGCTGCGCCGACTCGCACCCCTCATGCTGCTCGCCTCGTGCGCGTACTTCAACGGGATCTACAACGCGAAGGAGGCGGCTCGGCGGGCGGAGAAACAGCTGCGCGCCGGGAAGGACGGCGAGGCGGCTGCTTCGTTCGCGTCGGCGGCGATCAAGGCCGAAACTGTGCTCGCCCGCTATCCAGGAGCCGGTGGAGCAGCGAAGCCCTCTACGTGGCCGGCGTCGGGGAAGCCATGAGCGATCAATGCGCGCTCGCCATTGGCCGCCTGGAGCGGTACCTCGAGCGCGATGTGGACCGACAGAAGCGCGAGCACGCCGTCGTGGCACTGGCCAGCTGCCACGTTCGGCAGGGGAAGTACTCACGGGCGCTCACGATGCTCGAGCCCGTGCTGCGGTCGAATCAGAAGATCGTGGCCCGACGGGCTGCGCTGTGGGCCGCACGCGCCGCTATCGGCATGGGTGACAACGAGCGGGCGAACTCACTGCTCGCCACCGTCGATGTCGGGGCAACCCAGTGGGAACTTGCGCTTGCCTCGATGCAGCGCGGTGACGTAACGAGGGCGGAGTCACTGTTCACCATGCGCGCCCAGCGCGGCGACTACCGCGAAGAGCTGTTGCCCGCGCTCCGGGAGCTGTGGGCCGAAGGGCGGCGTGACCAGGTGCTTGGAATCGTCCACCGGTATGAGACCTCGCGTCTTCGCAGCTCGCTGAAGGCGCGTCTGTACCTCGCGCTCGCAGACCTGTTGACGGACGCGCAGTCGGACAGCGCCGCGCGCGC
>Ga0136611_10000755_pt1 | contig 21738 bp, 20 predicted proteins | sample AntDrymUQ2232306_2_FD_106645 | JGI IMG/M metagenome (GOLD analysis project Ga0136611, IMG submission 106645) | Polar desert sand microbial communities from Dry Valleys, Antarctica - metaG UQ223 (23.06) | ecosystem: Environmental > Terrestrial > Soil > Desert | place: Antarctica: Dry Valley...
CGTCGTCGGTGTAACCAGACAGATACAGCACCTTCACGCCGGGGCGGATCGCGGCGACCAGCCTCGCCAGCTCGCGGCCGCCAATCTTCGGGATCACGATGTCGGACACCAGCAGGTGGAGCGGGCCAGCGTAGGCGCGCAGCAGGCGGAGCGCTTCTTCGTTGATCGCGGCGAGCTTGTCGTTAATCAACTGGAAGCGGAACTCGAGATCGACGAACGATGCCCATCGGCGCATGTCGAACGAGCGTCTCGAGCAGCCACTGCTTCACGGATACATTCGGTACAACATCCGCGGGTAGGGAATGGTTTCCCTGACATGCTCGAGTCCGCAGATCCAGCTGACGCAGCGCTCGATGCCCATGCCGAAGCCGCCGTGCGGCACCGATCCGAAGCGCCGCAGATCGAGATACCACTCGAACGCTTCCTGCGGCAGGTCGTGTTCCTTGATGCGTTTCAACAACAGGTCGAGATCGTCGAGGCGCTGCCCGCCGCCGATGATCTCGCCGTAGCCTTCGGGCGCGAGCACGTCGACGCACAGCGCCTTGTCCGGCTCGTTCGGATCGGGCTTCATGTAGAACGCCTTGATCGCGGAAGGGTAGTGCGTCACCGCGACCGGGCGGTCGAACTGTTCCGACAACACCGTTTCGTCGGTGCCGCCAAGATCGCCGCCGACCTTGAAGGGCAGGCCCTTGTCGAGGAGGATCTTCGCCGCCTCGTCGTAATGCAGGCGTTGGAACGGCGCCTTTACCGCCTCGAGCTTCGCGACATTGCGCTCGAGCGTCTTCAATTCCTTGTGCCGCCGATCCAGCACGCGCCCGACCACCGACGTAATCAAGCCTTCGGCAAGCGTGATGACGTCATTCAGGTCCGCGTAAGCCATTTCTGGCTCGACCATCCAGAACTCGGTGAGGTGGCGGCGCGTCTTGCTCTTTTCGGCGCGGAACGTCGGCCCGAACGCGTAGACCTTGCCGAGGGCCATCGCGTTGGCCTCGTTGTAGAGCTGCCCGCTCTGCGTCAGGTAGGCCTTCTGATCGTCGAAGTACTCGACCGGGAAGAGCGTGGTCGTGCCCTCGCACGCCGCCGGCGTGAAGATCGGTGTGTCGGCGAGGATGAAGCCCTGGTCGTTGAAGAAGTCGCGGACCGCGTTGATGATCTCGTGGCGCACCTTCAGGATCGCGGTCTGGCGCTCGGCGCGAATCCACAGGTGACGGCGGTCCATCAGGTAATCGACGCCGTGTTCCTTCGGGGTGATCGGATAATCGTGCGCCTGACTGACGACCTCGAGCCCGCTCGCGATCATTTCGTATCCGCCGGCCGCGCGCGCTTCGGCCTTGACCGTGCCGGTGATGATGATCGCGCTCTCTTGTCCAAGGTGATCGGCGGTCTGGAAGGTGGCTTCGTCAACGTCCTTTTTGCCCATCACCACCTGCAAAAAGCCGGTGCCGTCGCGCACCACGAGGAAGTGAATCTTGCCGCTCGAGCGGCGGTTGTGCAGCCAGCCCTTGATGGTGACGTCCTGCCCGGCGTGCTCGCCGATTTTGTTGATGTGTGTCTGCATTTTGAGGTCTTCAGGTCCTAAGGTCTTATGCCTCGTCGAAACCGAGCATTTCGTCGCCGATATGCAACAGCGACTCGAGGCGCTCGCGCGCCTTCGACGCCTGTTCGAGGATCGGCCGGCGTTCGGCGGCGACGGCGAGCTCGAACATCCACACGCCGTCGTAGCCGACTTTTTGAAAGGCCAGGGTCGCGGCGTCCCAGTCGATCGCGCCCCTGCCGGGCACCAGGTGGTCGTCGTTGCGGCCGCGATTGTCGTGCAGGTGGGTCGTGATGACGTGGCCCGAGCAGGTTTCGATCGCGTCGACGACATCACCCATCAACCGGGCGTGGCCGACGTCCATGCAGATGCCGAGCTGCGCGTCGATATCGCTTTCGATCAGGTCGACGAGCGCCGACGGCGTCGACAACTCGTTGGGAATGACTTCGATCGCCAGCTGCACGCCAAACCGTTGCGCAACCGGCGACAACTCTTCGAGGCTGCGAACCAGCGCGCCGCGGTGATTGTCTCCGCGGCCGCCGTGCGGATCAGGCACTCCGCAGTGCACGACCAGCACCTGGTACGGAACCGCGGCGGCGACGTCGAGCGTCGCCAGCGTTTCGTCGAGGGCCGCCTTGCGGCGGGATTCATCCGCCGAGGCGAGGCTCAGGCCGTCTTTCCACGCCCCCGCCGCATACGTGGCGGCAATTGGCGCATGCATCGAGTGCAGGCGGAGCCGGGTGTCGTCGAGCCATTCGGCGAGCGCGACGGCGGCGCGCCGATCGCGGTAGTCGAAATGTTCGCGCAGCGCGAACAACTCGATCGCTTCGAAGCCATGCGCCGCGATCTCGACGAGATGATCGCGATCGAGCCGCTCGCTAACGTAAAGGTGCGTCGAGATTCCGAACATAGTTCCGCAAATTACACAAATGCCACAGATTCGAAGGAGCACGTCATAGCCACGGCTCCAGCAGGCCCCGAAGGCGTTCGAAGCGCGGATACTTCGCGAGGTTCGTCTTCACGTGCGCCAGCGTCCGCGGGATGTATTGAATATAGACCGTGTTGTTCCGCGACGTTGTCATGTAGCCGAACGTACCGAGCGCCTTGAGGTTGCGCTGCAGGGACATCAGGTCGAAGCGGCGGCGGAACTCCTCGTCGTGGGTCGACTGGCCGTTGAGCGCCAGGAAAAATGCGATCAGCTCGTCGACCTGCTGCGGGGTGAGGTCGACGTACGAATCGCGCAGCAGCGAGACCAGGTCGTAGGTGTCCGGACCCATCCGCGCGTCCTGGAAGTCGATGATGTAGAGCGACCCGTGATGCAGCATCAGGTTGCGGCTGTGGTAATCGCGATGGCAAAGCACCCGCTTCTCGTTGGACAGCTCCTCGACGATCGCGGACCATTCGGCGCGCAACGCCTCGCGTTCCGCCTCCGACGGGGCCGCGCCCTTGTAGGCGAGCAGGTAATGCTTGACGAAGAACTCCAGCTCCCACGTCAGTTTCTCGACGTCGAAGGCAATGCCATACGGGGAATAAGCGTTTGAGCGGAGCGCCTCACCACGCTGCTGCATCCGCGCGATCAAGCCGACCGCCTGCCGGTACAACTCCGCGTGCTCGGACGCGGTTGCCGTCCCAAGGTGCGCCTGCAGGGTCACGTCGCCGAGATCCTCGAGCCCAAGCACGCCGAGCGGATCCGAGTGATGGAGGATCTTCGGCACCGGCAGGGGCACATCGGCGAGCAGTCGCGCGATCGCCACAAACGGCATCGCGGCGTAGTCGATCGGCCCCTGATGCAACGCCAGCACAATCGGCGTCGCATCTCTCAACAGGACGCGGTAATAGCGTCGATCGGACGCATCGCCCGTGAGCGGGACGACCTTCAGCGTCTGGTCGGTCAGGCGTTGTTCGGCGAGATACTGTTCGAGTCGAGGTTCCAATCTAGTAATTCATTGTCTCGCATTACCAGGGAACTTTGCGAATAGCGCGCCCCCGGCGGCACGGTGACGCCGTCAGCGACGATGCAGTCGGTCAGCTCGGCGCCGGCGCCAATGCGGACGCCATCCCAGAGGATCGTGTTGCTGAGCGTCGCATCCGGCGCCACCACACAATCGCTGCCGCGATCGAGCCCGCGCTGTTCGCGGCGCGCGAGCGTGGTCGCGGTGGCGAGGTAATCGCGCGGCGACCCGATATCGAAAAACTCCGCGGCGGTGTGAAAAATGCGCACCGAGCCGGGCCGGCTGGCGATCAGCGCCGGGTAAATGCCATGGACGGTCTCGGATCGGACGTCCGGATTCACGCCCGCGAACACCGCCGCATTGACCGCCTGGATACCGATGTAATGAAACGCCCCGGGGTCGCGCCCGAAGCCGCGCACGATCCCGCTCGGCTCGGCAATGACCCCGTTGTATTGCGGCCGCCCGTCCACCACCGCCATCGTCACGAGCGCGTTGGTTTCGACGTGCTGGGTGGTGATCTGTTGCAGATCAACGTCTGCCAGCGTGTCGCCGTTGACGATCAGAAAGCGATCGGATTCGAGCAGCGGAACGGCGCGCGCCGGACCGCCGGCTGAGCCGAGGATGTCGGTCTCCCAGGAATAGCGCACCTCGAGTCCGACATCCGAGCCGTCACCGACGATGCGCGTGATGGTATCGGCGCGGTGATGCAGATTCAGGACGACGCGCCGGATGCCGGCGTCGCGCAGCCCGGCCAGGATGCGCATCACCAGCGGCGTGCCCGCGACTGGCAGAGCGGGCTTCGCGCGGACGGATGACAACGGCTGCAGTCGCGTGCCGAGACCGGCGGTCAGCACCAGAGCCGGCCACGGGTCCGATTTCGCGCCTGCGGCAGTTCGCCGCGACAGGCTCGAGCCCGTCATTCGCGGCCGGCGAACACCATGTGATGTCCATCGAGGCCCTGTGCATCGCGATGCTGGAGGAACAGGAAGCGGTACGAATCGGTGATGTACTCCGACGGCGAGCGGCCGAGCGCGCGCGCCATCTCGTGGATCGCCTCTTCGCCGCCTTCAATCTCCACGAACACGCCGACCGGTGTTTCGTCGACCGCAATCACGATGTCGTCGGCCTGGAATTCTTCGCGGTACTTTTCGTAACGGAACCAGACGTGCAGGCCGAGCTCCTCGAGGATAGTCTGCAGCGCGGCGCCGTCGGAGACCACGGTTTCGTGCTCATCGCGGATTTTGATGGCGGCGGGAATGACCGGACCCTTGAAGGTCAGCAGCGCCTTGCCGCTTTCTGAACGTATGCGCAGCGTCGATCGCTGCAGGCGCAACCGTTCGTCTTCAGTATCGAACAGGCAATCTTCCTGGAGCCTGCGCCCGAGCAGGGGAGTGGCGCCGAGCGCGAGAATCCGTTCGCGTGCCTCGTCGGCACTGTCGAAACGAAGCTTGATCTCGCGTTCGAGCGCCATGCGTCTGTGCTTTCTGCGCCTTCTGTGGCCCTATTCCTTGCGGACGGTGAAGAACTGCTCCTGGCCGCCGCGAAGCACCAGCAGGAATGCAGTGCCGCCCGAGGACACCTGGCCGAGCGCAAGGCTGGCTTCCTGGGGCGTGCGCACCGGCTGCCGGTTGACGCGCGTGATGATGTCGCCGCGCGCAATGCCGGCCCGGAACGCCGGGCTGCCCTGCTCGACGTCCGACACGAGCACGCCCTGCGCGTCGGTGGCGCGAAGGCGCTTGGCGGTTTCCGGCGTCAAGGCGCTGAGCGTGATGCCGAACCCCTGCGACGGCTCTTCATCCGGTTCCGTGGCGGTGCGTTGTTCGGCGACGCGGCTGCCTTCGTCGTCGAGATCGAGCTCGCCGACGGTCAAGGAGAGCGTCTTCTCCTGCTTGTCGCGCAGGATCTTCACTGGCACGGTGAGGCCGGGCCTGGTCGCCACCACGGTCGCCACCAGCTCGTCGCGATTCTTTACGGGCTTGCCGTTGAACTCGAGGATGATGTCGCCCGGTTCGACACCAGCCTTCTCTGCCGGCCGGCCGCGGGCGACCGTCTTGACCAGCGCGCCGCGGCGCTCTTTCATCCCGAATGCGCTAAGGGATTCTGCGGGCACGGCCACGACCTGGACGCCGATCACGCCGCGCGACACCTTACCGGTGCGCAGCTGCGGGATGAGCTCGCGAACGTTGTTGATCGGAATCGCGAAGCCAATGCCGATGTTGCCGGCCTGGCGCGAGTCGGTGTAGATCGCGGTGTTGATGCCGACCACTTCGCCGCGGGCGTTGAGGAGCGGGCCGCCGGAGTTGCCGGGGTTGATGGCGGCGTCGGTCTGCAGCACCTCGGCAGAGCGCTGTTCGGCGATCGGGAAGGAGCGCGCTGTGGCGCTGATCACGCCCACGCTCACAGTGTGCGCCAGGCCAAACGGGTTGCCGATCGCCATCACCCAGTCGCCCGGCTGCATCTGCGCCGAGTCGCCGAACTTCACTTCGATCAGATCTTTCTTCGGCTCGATCAGCTGGATCAGCGCGCTATCGGTCAACGCATCGCGGCCCACCACCCTGGCCTCGTGGTAGACGTCGTCTTCTTCGCCGAGGAAGTTGACTTCCACCTTGGTCGCGCCTTCGACGACGTGATTGTTGGTGAGGATGTAGCCGTCCTTGCTGATCACGAATCCGGTGCCGGCAGCCTGCGTTTCCTGTTCACGCGGGCGCTGTTGCGGTCGCTGGCGTCCGCCCTGGCCACCGAAGAAGCGCTCGAGGAGGTCGTCGCTGCCGCCGCCCCCGCCCCCGCCGAAGAATTCCGACATCTCCTCCGCGCGCTGCTTAGAGGTGCTGCGAATGTTGACCACCGCGGGCGACATTGCTTTGGCGATGTTGCGGAACGTGGCCGCGTCCACCGGACCGCTGAGCGGCGCGCTGTTCATTGGCGGCGCCGCGGCCATCGTCTGGGCGGACGAGGCGGGCGTGAGGTCCAGCCGGGATGCAATCACCATCCCGACGGCCAGCGAAGCCACCATGATCAAGAACGAATAGAACAGCGTGGTTTTGCCACTCGACATCATTTCCTCCGGGACCCTATAACAAACACAGGATAGCTTTTTGACGCGGACCCGTCACTTCTGGTCCCTTGGCCGTCCACACCATGTTGATCTCGGTCCGCACCCCGAAATCCTTGAAATACAGACCAGGTTCAATGGTAAAGCCGCTGCCGGGCAGCAGACGCCGCTCATCATAGGTCTCGTAGTCGTCGAGGTGCGCGCCGTTTCCGTGGACGTTTTCGCCCAGGCTGTGACCGGTCCGATGCATGATCGCATCTTCGTAGCCGGCCCCGATTAGTACTTTGCGTGCCGCGCGATCCGCCTCGTAGCCGCGGACTTCCCGGCCGGCCGCCGCCGCATCCTGCACGATGCTCACGGCCGCGTCGCGCGCCGCGGTGATCGCCGCAAATGCCTTGGTCATCTTCTCGGGCACGCTGGTGCCCGCGAATCCCATCCACGTGATGTCCGCATACACGGCGCCGGGATCGGCGAACTTGCCCCACAGATCGAGCAGGACCAGCTCGTCCTCGCGGATCAGCCGATGCTCGGCTGCCGTCGCCAGGTAATGCGGATTGCCGGCGTTCTCCTGCGCTGACACGCACGGGGCCGAATCCGAGATCAGTCCCTCTTCCCTGAACCAGCCGACCATTTTCTGCTGGATGTCGTACTCGGTCGTCGACACGCCTTGGCGCAACCGGCGCGCGACCTCGTCGAAGGCCTGATCCTTGATGCGGTAGAGCTTTTCGGACGCCGCCCGATGCGTGGCGATGGCCGCCGTGTTCCAGTGTGATTCGAACTGCTGAATCAGGTCGCCGGACGAGACCACCTCGACACCGAAGCCGCGAATCAGCTCGATGGTGCCGCCGTCGACGCGCGACACGTAGGGGATCGCACAGTTCGGCGAGTATTCCATCGCGATACGTTTCGTGCCCTCGAGGATGGCTGCGAGGCCGCTGCTCAGCTTGTCGCGCCCCGCGTACACGGTCTTCGAACCCGGCAGGTGGTCGAGGTTGCGGCTTTCGATGGCGTGGACCAGCGCGCGCGGCTCGCCGGATTGCGGGATCAAATAAAACCAGCGCCGCGTCGCGAGATGGCCCGCGCCGCCCATCCCCGCGAGCCGATAGGACACGGGGTTGGAACCGTGAAAGTCATAGAGGAGCCAGGCATCCAGCCCGTCGGCCTTGAGGGCTTTCTGGACGGCTCCAATATCAACAGGCATATTCGGTCGATTATACCGGCCTGCCCCGTCGTAGCGCCCCGCGAAGGTGGGCACGAACCATCGCCGCCGGGTGTGCGTCCTATAATTGAGAGGCCAGCGGAGCAGCGTCTATGAAAAAACAACTATTTCTCGTCGGACTCGCCGCGGTGATCGGCCTTGCGTCGGGACCTCTCCAGGGCCAGGGTCAACCGCAACAGCCCCAACAGCCGCCGATCACCTTCCGCGCCGAGGTCAACTACGTCGAGGTCGACACCAGGGTCCTCGACCGTGATGGCAAGTTCGTAGCCGGTCTTAGCGCGGGCGACTTCCAGGTGTTCGAAGACGGCAAGCCCCAGAAAGTGTCGACGTTCTCGATGGTCAACCTCCCGCTCGAGCGCGCGGAGCGGCCGTTGTTTGCGTCGAAGCCGGTCGAGCCGGACGTGCGCACCAACCTGCAGGGTGCCGACGGCCGCATCTACGTGATCGTGCTCGACGATCTGCACACCGCGCCGCTGCGTTCGCAGCGCATCAAGCTGGCGGCGAAGCAGTTCATCGAGCGCTATGTCGGCGCCAACGATCTGGCCGCGGTCGTGCACACCAGCGGCCGCTCGGATGCCGGCCAGGAATTCACCACCAGTCAGTCGCGGCTGCTCCGCTCCGTCGACAAATTTATGGGGCGTAAGCTGACCTCGTCGACGCGCAACCTGATGGACGATGCGCAGATGCGCGCCGGCACGCCGATGGCCAGCGATCCGGTGAGGGACATCGACGACAAGGAGCGCGGCTTCAACGCGCGCGGCACGCTCGACTCGATCCGTAACGTCGCCAATTACCTCGGCAACATCCGCGGCCGCCGCAAGGCCCTGGTGATGTTCGGCGAGGGCATCGACTACAACATCAACGAGATCTTCAGCAGCTCCATCACCGAAGCGCAGACCGTGATCGACGCGACGCGCGACATGATCGCCGCGGCGACGCGCGCCAACGTGGCGATCTACGCTGTCGATCCTCGCGGCCTCGGCGCCGAGTTCGAGGACATGGCGTCGATCCAGTCGTTTCCCGACGACACGTCGCTTGGACTGGGCATGTCGTCGATCTTCAACGAGGTCCGCCTGTCGCAGGACAGCCTCCGCGTGATGGGTGAGGAGACCGGCGGCTTCGCTGTGGTCAACCGCAACGACTTCGCCTCGGCCTTCCAGCGCATCGTCGATGACAACAGCTCCTACTACGTGATGGGCTACTACTCCACCAACGACAGGCGCGATGGACGGTTCCGCAAGATTGAAGTGCGCCTGCAGGACAAACCCGGCTACGTGATCCGCGCCCGCAAGGGTTACGTCGCGCCGCGCGGCAAGGCGCCTGAAGCCAGGGCCGCATCCAAAGACGGCACCTCGCCCGAACTGAAAGACGCGATGGAAAGTCCGCTGCCGCTGACCGCCTTGCCGCTGGCGCTGACCGCTGCGGTGTTCAAGGGACCGGCGCCGAAGGGCTCGGTCGTGATCTCGACGTTCGTGAACGGCAGCACGCTGCCGTTCACGGAAGCCGACGGGATGTTCAAGAACGACCTTGAGGTGGTCGGCATTGCCACCGACGACAAGGGCAAGACGTTCGCGACCGATCGCAACACGGTGAACCTGAACATGAAGCCGAACACCGCGAAGCGCGTGATGGCGACCGGATTCCGCGTCATTCAATCGCTCGAACTCGCCCCGGGTCGCTACAACCTTCGCATGGCGGTGCGCGAGTCGAACACGCGCAAAGCGGGTTCGGTGACGATGGATCTCGAGGTGCCTGATTTTTCGAAGCAGCCTCTGACGATGAGCGATATTGCGCTGACCTCGGCGATGAGCGGCGCGGCGCCGACCATTCGTCCGAAGGATCAGCTCGAGAAACTACTGCCGGGCCCGCTGACGACGTATCGCGAGTTCATGCCCGCGGACGAGATCGCGATCTTCACCGAGATCTACGACAACCACAAGCAGTCGCACAAGGTGGAGATCAACGCCACCGTCAAAGCGGAGGGCGGACAGACGGTGTTCCAGATGCGCGCCGACCATGACAGCTCTGAGCTCGCGGGCTCCGCGGGCGGTTACGGTTTCGAGGCACGCATCCCGCTGAAGGGTTTTGCGACGGGGCTCTACGTACTGCGCGTCGAGGGCATCGCGCAGATCGGGGATCGCGCGACGGTCGCGAAGGAAATCGTGTTTCGAGTGGCGGCGCCGCCGCCGACAGCGCCATGAAAGTACTGGTGTCGTTGATTCTGATGACGGCCCTCCAGGCCGGCTTGCCGACGAAGGTCACAGTCGTCTCGCGCGAGATGATGAGCATGGTTGACGAGCCGAAGCAGGCCGTGGCGCGGTCCGCCGCGGAGTGGGCGGGCCTGTGGCGTCAGCACGCCGGCGACAAGCCGCTGCCGGCGGTGGATTTCGAATCGCGCACGGTCGTCGCTGTGTTCCTCGGCACGCGGTCGTCGGCCGGCTTCGCCGCCGACATCACCCGGGTTCGCGAGGCCAGCGGCGTGCTGGTCGTCGAGTGGCAGGAGCGCCGCCCGGAGCCGGGGGATGTGTCCGCGCAGGTGCTCACCAGTCCAGCGGTGATCGCCTCGGTGCCGAAGTTCGCAGGCGAGATTAGGTTCGAGAAGGTCACGCATTGACCGAGTCGACCAGCACGGGCGTCGATGCCCGGCTCGCATCGGTGCTGTGCTACGCCGGCTGGTGGGTCACCGGGCTGGTGTTCCTGTTTGCCGAGCGGCGCAACCAGGACGTGCGCTTCCATGCCGCGCAATCGCTGATCGTATTCGGCGCACTGTCGGCGGCGTTGTTCCTGTGCGGCGGCGCGAGCGCCGTCGCCTTTATCGTCGCCGTCCCGCGATTCCAATTGCTGCAGGCGGTCGGCAACGCGCTATGGCTCGGCGCGGTGGTGTTGTGGCTGGTCCTGATGCTGAAGACCTGGCGGGGGGAAACCTGGCGGGTGCCAGTGGCCGGCGATCTTGCCAGGAAGATCGCCAGCCGCTGAGATGTTGTCTTACCGCGGCTCCGCCGCGGTGGCCGCCGCTCCGCGCCGGCGTCAGGACCTCAAGACCTTAGGGCCTCAAGACCTTTTAATTCGTCTTCGGCGCCGTATCGATCTTCGGCACGTTCTTCGGCTTGACGTTGCCGTTGGCGTGAATGAAGTTATAGCTGTTGCTGGTCATGCGCGTATTGAACGGCGTGGTCAGCGTGATGGTGATCACTTCATTGGCCATCAACGGCCGGGGATGACGGTAGGTGTCGCCACCGGCCAGGTTGCCGGACTTGTCCGACCAGCTTTCCTCGAGCCGGAAGCCCGCCAGCGGGCCCGTTGAGGTGTTCTTGACGACGATGGTCGTCACGATATTGGCGCCGGCCCGCTTGGTCACGGGCTTGGTGAACTCGACCGTCGCATCACCACGGAACGGCGAGATCAATTTTCGTTGGGCGGCCGGAGCGGCAGGCGCAGGTGTCTGCGCAAGTGCCACCGGGGCGAACAAAAACCCGAGGGCCGCAGCCAAGGCCAGGGACCGCTGCATCAATTTCATTCGAAGGAACCTCCGGTGGCGGATTATATCCTGTCTGACGCTCGACCGCCTTCGCGCTTACGCGCTTCGGCGGGCCGGGCTATGACAACCGCCTACATTTCGCCATTCCAGTCCTCGGGCTCCGCGGCCGTAGACCGGAACACTTCAAGATGCCACTTGCCGCCGCCCCACGGCTCGATGACCTCGGTCGCCACGACATCGACCAGCAGCTCCGCGAAGGTGCGGCCTTCGGGGTCGCCCTCGAGAATGTAGGCGGCGTCGTCCCACGCGAAGTTCGGATAGATGGTCATCGTCAGGAACAGATCGTAGCCGTCGTCGACGACGATGATCTGGCCGATCGGGCGTTTCTGCGCGGAGTGATAGACCAGGTATTTTTCGGCGCTGTGCGCGCGGATGTAGCGCTTTAGCGCGAAGTCGCGCGCGACAATTTCTTCGACCGCAATTTTCTTGTCCCAGCATTCGCGGCAGTAGCGTTCTTCGCCGCGCGGCTCCGAGACTTCCTTGGCGCCGCACAGGGCGCAGCCTTTCTTGTTGCCGACGGTCTTTCGTGACATATATCTAACAAATATTACTGCATGCGGGTGCGAGGGGCCGACTGTGCGACCGCTCTACGACCTGAAGTCTGACATCGCCTTGGCCTGCGCTGCAGGGCCGTACATCTCCATCACATATTGCTTGACCATGCGGCGCGTCGAGAAGCGCGGCACGTTGGAGCGCATTGCCTCGCGGACCACGGAGATCCAGCGGCGGGGCAGCCCGCGGCCGCCACGATCGCGATCGTAGAACGCGGGTACGACTTCGTTCTCCAGCAGCTCGTAGAGCGCGTTGGCGTCGGCGGCGTCAATTGCGGCATGGTCGTCGGGATTGGCCTGGCTTTCGATGAGCCAGCCGTTGCGGCCGTTATAACCCTCCGCCCACCACCCATCGCCGATGCTTAAGTGCGGCACGCCGTTGAGAGAAGCCTTCATGCCGCTGGTGCCGCTGGCTTCGAGGGGCTTGCGCGGATTGTTCAGCCACACGTCGCAGCCCTGCACCAGATAGTGGGCGACGTGCATGTCGTAGTCGTCGATGAAGGCGAGCCTGCCGCCGAACTTCGGATCGAGCGCGTGTTTGAAGACGCGCTGCAGGTTGTGCTTGGCCGGTTCGTCGGCCGGGTGGGCTTTGCCGGCGAACACGATCTGCATCGGGCGATCGATGTTGTTGAGGATCCGCGCGAGGCGATCGGGATCGTGGAAGATCATTTCCGGCCGCTTGTAGGCGGTGAAGCGGCGCGCGTAGCCCAAGGTCAGCGCTTCGGGATCGAGCATCGCGCCGGCGGACACGATCCGGCTCTGGCCGACGTGTTCCTGTGAGAAGCGCGAGCGCATCCGCTCGCGAACGAACGAGAACAGATCGTGGCGCAGGGCCTGGCGCATCTGCCAGATCTCCGCATCCGGGATGTCGTTGAGGCGCTCCCATAACTGGGGATCATCAACTCGATCCAGCCAGCCGGGACCGAAATGATGGTCGAGCAGCGCGAACACCGGACCGCCCATCCAGGTCGGCACGTGCACACCGTTGGTGATGCTGCGCACCGGCAATTGGTCCGACGGTGTGTCGGGCCACATCGGCCGCCACATCGACCGCGTCACCTCGCCGTGCAGCGCGCTGACGCCGTTGACGTACGACGAGGTACGCAGCGCCAGCGCCGTCATGTTGAACTGTGAGCCGCTGCCGTTGTCGTATTGGCCGAGGGCAAGGAAATTCTGGCGATGCTGCCCGAAGTCGCCCCAGGTTCCCGAGAGGTGCTTTTCGACCAGCTGAAATGGAAACGCGTCGTGTCCGGCCGGGACCGGGGTGTGGGTGGTGAAGACCGTCGAGCGCTTGACTTCGTCGAGCGCGTCGTCGAACGAACGGCCCTGCTCGATTATTTCGCGGATCCGCTGCAGCGCGACGAACGCGGCGTGGCCTTCATTGAGATGGAACACGGTCGGCGAGATGCCCATCTGCCGCAGCGCCCGCACGCCGCCGATGCCGAGGATGATTTCCTGCTGGATGCGGGTTTCCCGGTCGCCGCCGTAGAGCCGCGCCGACAACTCGCGATCCCAGGGCGCGTTCTCCGCGAGATCGGTGTCGAGCAGCAGCAGCCTGACGCGGCCGAGACGCACCCGCCACACCGCCGCTAGGACGGTGCGGTCACCGAGCGGCACGGCGACCACACACGGGCGGCCATCTGACGTGATCGCGGTTTCGATCGGCGCGTCGGTCCAGCTGATGCGTTCGTAGCGTTCTTCCTGCCAGCCGTCGTTGGTCATGCGCTGGCGGAAGTAGCCCTGCGGATACATGAAGCCGATGCCGACGAACGGCAGGCCGAGGTCCGCCGCTTCCTTGCAGTGATCGCCGGCGAGCACACCGAGGCCGCCCGCATAGATCGGCAGCGACTGGTGGAGCGCGAACTCCGCGGAGAAGTACGCGATGCTGCCGTTGCCGCCGAGCATCGACTGGTGCTCGCCCCACCACGGGTGCGCCTGGGTCCGCGCCTGATCGAGACCGAAGATCGCCTCGTCGTAGGCCTTGACGAATTCCGGATCGGCGACCGCGGCCTGGAGGCGCTCGGCGGTGATCCGCTGCAGCATCTGCACGGGGTTATGCGCGGTCGCCCGCCACAGCGTGTAATCGAGCTGGCGGAACACCATGCGGGCGCGATCGTCCCAGCTCCACCAGAGATCGATGGCGAGCTCGTGCAGGCGATGCAGGCGCTGGGGAAGGGCTGCGGCGTTGGCGAATCGTTCTTCAGGCATGTTTGCTCAATGAGCGGCGTGAGCGCTGACCAGTTCGGAGAATCGGGCGAGATCGATGTTGCCGCCGGACACCACGGCGACGACTTTTCCAGTGCCGGCGCGGCCGCTGAGCGCGGCGGCGATCGCCGTGCCGCCGGCGCCTTCAGCCACGATGTGCACGCGCTCGGCGGTCTTGCGCATCGCGGCGGCGATGTCGTCCAGCGGCATGACGATCGAGCCGGCGACGAGGTCCTTGAGCAGCGGCCACATCGTCGGCAGCACCGACTTGCCGCCGGCGCCGTCGACGAATGACGGCTTCCAGGCGTCAAAGCGGCTCGCTTCGCCACGGCGCAACGACAGTTCGAGCGGCGCCGCGGTTTCCGGCTCGGCGGCGTAGATCTTCACGCCGGGCTTGCGCGCGCGCATCACCGCTCCGATGCCCGCGAGCAAGCCGCCGCCACCCAGGGCAGCGACCACTGCGTCGACGTCCGGCAGGTCCTCGAGGATTTCGAGTCCCGCCGTCGCATTGCCGGCAATGAAGTCGTCGTCATCGAACGGATGCACGAAATGGCCGCGCATGCGGGATGAGGCGTGGGCTTCGACAGTGCGCCAGCATTCGTCGTAGGTGGCCGTGATGATGGTGGCGCCAAGGCGCGCGATCGAGTCGAGCTTGGTGTGCGGGGCGGTGTCCATCACCATCACCGAGCACGGCACGCCGGCGAGCCGCGCGGCGAACGCTACACCTTGCGCGGCGTTCCCGGCGCTGACCGTCCACACGCCGTCTTTCATTTGCTCCGGAGTAAGCTTGCGCACCGCATTCCAGGCGCCGCGAATCTTGAAGGAGCCGATCGGCTGCAGGCACTCGAGCTTGAGATAGACCTCTGGTTTCGGCCCGTCGGGGGAGGCAAACGGCAAGTCGAGTTTGATCAGCGGCGTGCGCACCGCCGCTTTGTAGACGTGCTGTGCGGCTTCAGTGATGGCGTCGATGGAGATCTGCCGCATGCGAACCCGAAATCGTATCATGCGTTATCCGTGACCGGGATGAAGCGGCGCCGCGGATGCGTCCGAGCCGTCCAGCGAAGACGCACCGGCCGGCGAACGCGTCCACTGATCGCGCGACCGCGCGAATCCGGCGTATCGTAGGCGCATCATGCAGAAGCTGATTCTGTGCTGCTCGCTGGCGCTGGCGGCGACGCAACTGTCCGCGCAGAACGCCCGGCCGCGCGCGCGGGAGATTGGTATCGCCCCTGGCGTGTTCTCGCCCGGACCCAAAAACGCGATCACCGACGTGAGCGGCGTCTCCGTCGGGCACAGCACCCTCATCCAGGGCGACCACATCCGCACCGGCGTGACCGTCGTCGTTCCGCACCAGGGCAATGTGTTCCAGGACAAGGTTCCGGGCGCGGTGTTTGTCGGCAACGCATTCGGCAAGCTCGCGGGCTCGACGCAGGTCGACGAGCTCGGGACGATCGAAACGCCGATCGCACTGACGAACACGCTCGCCGTCGGTGGGGTCATGGATGGCCTCGTGCGCTGGACGCTCGACCAACCCGGCAACGACAGCGTGCGATCGGTCAACGCCCTCGTCGGCGAAACCAATGACGGCGGACTGAATGACATTCGCGGACTGCACGTCCGGCCGCAGCATGTGCTCGACGCAGTGAAGTCCGCGACCACCGGACCGGTCCAGGAGGGCAGTGTCGGGGCAGGTACGGGAACGCAGGCGTTCGGATGGAAGGGCGGCATCGGCACGTCGTCGCGCACGCTCGACGCGCGCTACGGCGGCTATACCGTCGGCGTGCTCGTGCAGTCGAATTACGGCGGCGTGCTGATGATGGACGGCGCGCCGGTCGGGAAGCTCCTCGGACGTTATTCGTACAGGCCAACAGGCCAGCAGGTCGACGGGCCAACAGAAAAAGACGATCACGGCGATGGTTCCTGCATGATCGTCGTCGCGACCGATGCGCCGCTCGACGCGCGTGACTTGAAACGGCTTGCCGCCCGCGCGGTATACGGGCTGGCGCGCACCGGAGCGTCGTACAGCAACGGCAGCGGCGAGTTTGCGATCGCCTTCTCGACCGCTGCGGATCTGCGAACGAAGTTCGGCTCGTCAGCGGCCGTGCCGCGAACGCTGCTGCCAACCGAGGGGGTGTCGCCGTTATTCCAGGCAGCGCTCGAAGCCACCGAGGAAGCGGTTTATAACTCCCTGTTGAAGGCGACTACGGTGACCAGCCGGTCGGGGAAGGCCGAAGCCATCCCCGTGGAACGACTGAAGGAAATCCTCAGCCGCTACACCAAGCCACGGTAATCGACCCATAAGCGGCACCATAAGAAACTTGACGATTCAGCGCGCCTATCGATAAGCTTCGCTTCGACATGCAGGCGGTCATCATCACCTCGTTTCGAAGCCTGGCGGGCGTCCTGAGCCTTATGAGCCTTGGCCTATCGAACGCGGGATGATGTAGCCCACAACGCAATTTGCAAAAGGGCCATCATCCCAAGGGGTGATGGCCCTTTTTATTGGGTCCGATAAGAGGAAACACCATGGAAGCTGGAACTACTGCACGAGTCTGGAAGGATGGCCGCCTGCAACAGGCGGACAAGAACGATGCGGCGCTGGCGTCGCTGTGTCAGGCCGTGGAGCGCGCGGTGCGCGACCATCAAAGCGCCGGCGTTCGCGCCGTCATCCTAATGGTCGAGCCACCGGCCGCCCGCCCGGAACCAGCGGTGAGGCCGGTGCCGGTATACGTCGATGTGTTCGAGTCCGGCTTCAACCAGGACTCGGGCTACGGATACGGCGTCTAGGCCGCCGATTTCCCCGAAGGACACCGACGATTCGGTGGCTACCTCCCGGTCCGGTCGCCTCAGCCAGCGACCGGTTCAGGCGCCGGACTGGCGACCGGCTCCAGGAACGGCATCCGCGCGCGGAGTGTTGCGCCGACCTGCTCGATCTGGTGCACGCGCTGCTTCTCACGCTCGGCGTGGAACCAGCCGCTCTTGGTTTGCTGCGCCAGCTTCTCCGCGTACGCCCCTGACCTGATCTCGGCGAGCATCTTGCGCATCTCGTCCTTGGTCTGCTGCGTAACGATGCGCTGGCCGCCCGTGTAGTCGCCGTGCTCGGCGGTGTCGCTGACCGAATACCGCATGAAGCCCAGGCCGCCGCGATACATCAGGTCGACGATCAACTTCAGTTCGTGCAGGCACTCGAAGTACGCGATCTCCGGCTGATAGCCCGCTTCGACCAGCGTTTCGAAACCGGCCGTCACCAGCGCGCTGACGCCGCCGCACAGCACCGCCTGCTCGCCGAACAGATCGGTTTCCGTCTCTTCCGAGAACGTCGTCTCGATGACGCCGGCGCGGGTGCAGCCGATGCCCTTGGCATAGGCCAGCGTCACCGCCCGCGCGGTGCCGGTCGGATCGGCGTGAATCGCCATCAGGCCGGGAACGCCGGCACCTTCCTTGAACACTTCACGGACACGATGCCCGGGCGCCTTCGGCGCCACCATCGACACGTCGACCCCTTCCGGGGGCGTGATCCAACCAAAGCGGATCGAGAAGCCGTGCGCGAACATCAGCATCTTGCCGGGCGTCAGGTGCGGCGCGATCTGGCTCTTAAAGAGATCGGGCTGCACCAGGTCGGGCACCAGCATCATGATCACGTCGGCCCATTGCGCGGCGGAGGCGGGATCGATCGGCGCGAAGCCGGCCTGTTCGGCAGCCTTCCAGCCGCGGCTGCCCGGACGGACGCCGACACGCACGTCGGCGCCGCTGTCCTTCAGGTTCAACGCGTGCGCATGCCCCTGCGATCCGTATCCCATGATCGCCACGCGGCGCGACAGGATCGGTGAGAGGTCGACGTCTGCGTCGTGAATCATCTTCGCCATGTCTGAGTTTCCTTTTCTAATCTCGTGAATCTGCGGCCGAAGTCCAGTCTTCCACTGCAAGTACGCCGATCTGCCGCTCGAGCAGCGACACGATTCTGGCAGCGGTCTTATCCGAGCTGTCAAACATGATGGTCGCCTGCACGGTGGCGCGATCGTGCGACGCCACCGCCGTAAAGGCTTCGGCGCGTACACGCTGACGGCGCAGGATGCCGGCGACGCGATCGAGCGCGTCGATCTCGTGCTCGTAGCGGACGACGATGGTGCGCGGCCGCGATTCGTCGCTTGCCCCGAGCGGAGTCGAGGGGAGCATCATGCGTCAGCTCCGGTTTCCGCGAGCGAGACCGCCCCGGGCCGCTTGATCATCTCGTGCAGCGCCGCGCCGGGCGAGACCATCGGGTAGACGGTGTCTTCCTGCTCGACGCGGAAATCCATCACCACCGCGCCGGCCGAGGCACGCGCGTGGCGCAGCGCGTCGGCCATGTCGGCGCGGCGCGTGACGCGAATGCCGGGGATGCCGTGCGCATCCGCCAGCTTCACGTAATCGGGCGAGGACATTGGCGTGGCGGAGTAGCGGCGATCGTGAAAGAACTGCTGCCACTGCCGCACCATGCCGAGGTAGCCGTTGTTGATGATCGCGACGTTGACCTTGACGTTTTCCTGGACCATCGTCTGGAGCTCGGCCTGGGTCATCTGGAAACCGCCGTCGCCGACGATGGCCCACACTTCGCGATCCGGGCGCGCCAGCTTGGCGCCGATCGCCGCCGGCAGGCCGAAGCCCATGGTGCCGAGGCCCCCGGAGGTGATGAACGTCCCGGGCTCCGCGACCTTGTAGTACTGCGCCGTCCACATCTGATGCTGGCCGACGTCGGTCGTAATGATCGCCCGGCCGCTGGTCGCCTTCCAGATGTCGTGGATGACGTGCGCCGCGCAGAACCGCCCATCGTCAGGCAGGTCCTCGATGTCGCGCACGGTCGGACCGCCGGCGAGCTCGCCGATCCGGGCGATCCACGCATCGTGCCGCGCCGCTTGCACCAGGGGCAGCCAATCGCGCAGCACCGGCGCCAGATCACCGGCAATGGCGACGTCGGCGCGGACGTTCTTGTGCAGCTCGGAAGGGTCGATGTCGATGTGGATCTTCCTGGCGTTCGGCGCGTAGTGCGCGAGCTTGCCGGTGACGCGATCGTCGAAGCGCATGCCGAGGGCGATCAGCAGATCCGCCTCCTGGATCGCTTCGTTGACCCACGCTTCGCCGTGCATGCCCATCATGCCGAGATTGAGCGGATGGTGCGCGTCGACGCTGCCGATGCCGAGCAGGGTCATCGCCACCGGGATCTGCGCGCGCTCGGCGAGCTCGAGCACTTCCTTCATCGCACCACTCTTGAGGATGCCGTGCCCCGCGAGGATCACCGGCTGCTTTGCCTTCGTCAGTAGCTCATTCGCTCTTGCAATTGATGTCGCGCGATTCTCCTGAACCTTCGTTTGGAGAGCGACCGCTTTAGCGGTCGCTGAACTGCGGGCGTCGTCGTAGCGACGGCTAAAGCCGTCACTCTCCAAACGAGTTTGCGGTTCGAATTCGCACTCATCCTGCTGGGCGTTCTTCGTGATGTCCACCAGCACCGGGCCGGGCCGGCCCGAGGTCGCGATTGCAAACGCCTTGCGCAAGGTCGGCGCGATGTCCTCGGCCCTGGTGACGAGGAAGTTGTGCTTGGTGATCGTCAGCGTGATGCCGGCGATATCGGTTTCCTGGAAGGCATCGCTGCCAATCAGGTGCTCGGGGACCTGGCCGGTGATGCAGACCAATGGAATCGAATCCATCATCGCCGTGGCGATGCCGGTGACGAGATTCGTCGCGCCGGGACCGGAGGTCGCGACCGCGACCCCGACCCTGCCGCTGGCCCGCGCATAGCCGTCGGCCATGTGCGTAGCGCCCTGTTCGTGCCGGACCAGCACGTGGCGAATCGGGTGATCGAGTAAAGCGTCGTAGGCCGGCAGGATGGCGCCGCCCGGGTAGCCGAATACGGTGTCGACGCCCTGTTCGACCAGGACGGACCAGATGATGTGAGCACCGCGCTGTTTCATAAAGTGTGTACCACCCGCCGCTCATAGGCGGTTATGTCGGACTCGTGTTGCAGGATGACGTCGATCTCGTCCTTGCCTTCCAGGAGACGCTGGCGCGAGGCGCTGTCGATCGTGAAGGGCTCGTTCAAGCCGAAGCGATCGCCTACCTGACAGCGTTCGAGATCGATCTCGAGCGCATAGCTGTCGTCCTGTTCGGTGCGCATGAAGATCGCCTCGACCGCCGCTTCCGGCAGCGCCACTGGCAGCATGCCGTTACCGATTGCGTTGTTGCGGAAGATGTCCGCGAACGACGGCGCGATTACGACGCGGAACCCGGCATCGAGCAGTGCCCAGGCGGCATGTTCGCGCGACGATCCGCAACCGAAGTTGGCCCCAGCGGCGAGAATCGACGCGCCGGCAAACTTCGGCTGGTTCAGCACGAACGCGGGATCTTTCTTCCAGTCGTGAAACAGGAAGGGGCCGAATCCCGATTTCTCGATGCGCTTGAGGAACTGTTTCGGGATGATCTGATCGGTGTCGACGTGGTTACGCCGCAGCGGCGCGACGCGTCCGCGATGCCGGGTCAGTGGTTGGCGAACCATTACCGGTACTCCCACTGGCGGACGTCGGTGAAGCGGCCCTCGATCGCCGCGGCCGCGGCCATCGCTGGGCTGACCAGGTGCGTGCGGCCGCCGCTGCCTTGCCGCCCTTCGAAGTTGCGGTTGCTGGTCGAAGCGCAGCGCTCGCCGTCGCCCAGCACATCGTCATTCATGCCCAGGCACATCGAGCACCCTGGCTCGCGCCATTCGAAGCCGGCGTCGGCGAAAATCTTGTCGAGGCCTTCACGCTCGGCGTCGAGCTTGACCTTCTGTGAGCCCGGCACGACCATCGCGCGCACGCGGGTGTTGACGCGATGCCCTTTAGCGACCGATGCCGCCGAGCGCAGATCCTCAATCCGCGCGTTGGTGCACGAGCCGATGAAGACGCGATCAATCGGCAGATCCTCGATCGCCATGCCGGGCGTAAGTCCCATGTAGGCCAACGCGCGTTCCATCGCGTGGGCATCGCCTTGCGAGGCGGCGCCCCTCGGATCTGGAACCCGGCCGGTGATCGGCTCGACCATGTCCGGACGCGTGCCCCAGGTCACCAGCGGAGCGAGCGACGAAACATCGATGGTGATCTCGGCGTGGAAGTGCGCTCCCGGATCGCTGTTCAATTGCTGCCAGCGCGACACCGCGGCCGTCCAGTCGTCGCCTTTCGGCGCGTGCGGCCGCCCCTCCAGGAATGCGATCGTTGTCGCATCAGGCGCGATCAGCGCGCTTCTCGCGCCGGCCTCGATGCTCATGTTGCAGATCGTCATGCGCTGTTCCATCGACAGGCTGTCGATCAGCGGGCCGGCGAGCTCGAGCGCGTGGCCCGATCCGCCGCTGACGCCGAGGCGCCCCATCAACGTGAGGGCGACGTCCTTTGCCGTCACGCCGTTGATGAGGGTGCCGACGAAGTTGACGCGCATCGCCTTTGGCTTCTGTTGCGCGAGGCACTGTGTGGCCAGCACGTGCTCGACCTCGCTGGTGCCGATGCCGAACGCCAGCGCACCAAAGGCGCCATGCGTGCTGGTGTGGCTGTCGCCGCAGACGATGGTCGTGCCCGGGAGGGTCAGGCCCAGCTCGGGTCCGATCACGTGAACGATGCCTTGTTTCCCGCTGTCGAAGTCGTACAGCGGCACGCCGAACGCGACCGCGTTGCCGCGCAGAGTCTCGACC
>Ga0136611_10000756_pt1 | contig 21726 bp, 17 predicted proteins | sample AntDrymUQ2232306_2_FD_106645 | JGI IMG/M metagenome (GOLD analysis project Ga0136611, IMG submission 106645) | Polar desert sand microbial communities from Dry Valleys, Antarctica - metaG UQ223 (23.06) | ecosystem: Environmental > Terrestrial > Soil > Desert | place: Antarctica: Dry Valley...
CCCGAAGAAGATGGTGCTCGCGAGAGGATTCGAACCTCCACGGGTTGCCCCACACGGTCCTGAGCCGTGCGCGTCTGCCGGTTCCGCCACGCGAGCTGAACGCCGTTTCCGGCGGGGCGCATCCTTCGCAGATGCGCCGCGCTTGTGCAAAGGATTCTTAGCTAATGCGCATCGGCATCAGCACGTAGAGAAAGGGCGTCTGAATCTTGAGCACCCCGGGGCTCATCTCATCGATCAGATCGAGGAACACCTCGTCTTCCCCGAGCGCGCGCAAGGGCGCCATCAAGAACTCGGGATTGAAGGCAATCGAGAACTCCCGGCCTTTGTAGGTCACGGGCAGCGATTCGTGAGCCTCGCCGACGTCGGGAGTGTTCGCCGCGATCTCGATGTTGTTCTTGGTGAAAACCAGCTTTACCGAGTTCGACTTCTCGCTCGCGAGCAGCGAAACCCGATGCACTGCGTTGAAGAAAAGCTCGCGCTCGAGAGCGATCCGCTCCTTCGCTTCACCGGGGATGACCTGCCGATAGTTCGGGTAGTTGCCCTCGATCAGCTTCGAGACGAGCAGGGTGCCGTTCACGTCGAAGGCGATCTGGTTATCCCCGACGCTCATCGTCACGTCCCCATCACCGCCGACGAGCCTCGCGAGCTCATTCACGCACTTCGTCGGGACAATCAGATCGACGTCCTGGCTCTTTGGGAACTCCGTCTCGATATCGATCAGCGCCAGGCGGCGTCCGTCCGTCGCGACCATGGTCAACTTGTTGTCTTTAAACGAGAAAAGGATGCCGTTCAGAACGTAACGCGTCTCGTCCGTAGAGATCGCGTAGGAGGTCTTCTTCAGCCCGTCCCGCAGGTCTTTCTGGCGGAGCGTGAAAACCTTCGCCCCTTCAAAGCGTGGCAGCGGCGGGAACTCTTCTTCGGGAAGGCCCATGATCTTGAAGTAGCTCTGGCCACACCGCAGCGAGGCGGTGTTTTTCGAGTCGACCTCGATGATCACTTCGCTCGCCGGAAGTTCGCGGGCGATCGTTGCCAGACGGCGTGCGGGAAGAGTCGTGGAACCAGGTTTCTCCACCTGCGCTTCAACACTGCCGCAAACCCCCACATCCAGGTCCGTGGTCGTGAGCCGGAGTTGCCCATCCGCCGCTTGCAGCAACACGTTGGAGAGAATTGGCAGTGTGGTGCGCGTGCTCACCACGTTCTGGACGAGTTGCAAACCTTCGAGGAGCTTCTCTTTGCTGACGCTAAATTTCATAGAAGGTGCGGAGGCGGAGTTAGATGAAGGAACGCAGAAAGTGGCGCAACCATTTTCCCCGCGTCCGCCGTTCGCGCGGACTTAACGATGCAGTTGCCCTTCGAGGAACGAAACCGTTTGCCGCGTTTTTTCCTCGGTGCGGATGCGATCTTTCACGAGGCGATGAGCGTGCAACACGGTCCCGTGATCGCGGCCGCCGAAGGCTTCGCCGATCTCGCTAAGCGACATCTTCGTCAGCTCCCGCGCCAGATACATCGCGACCTGCCTCGGGTATGCGATGTTCGCCGGCCGGCGTTTGCTCGTCATGTCGGCGATGCGGACATCGTAATGCTCCGCAACGCGCTTTTGGATTTGCTCGATCGTGACGGCGCGGCGCGCCTCTTCCTGGAGGATGTCTTTGAGAAGATCCTCGATCTTTTCCGTGCTCGGCTGCTTCCCGCTCAAAGACGCATACGAGGCGACCCGCGTCAGCGCGCCCTCGAGCCGTCGGACGTTTGTCCGAACGCGCTCCGCCAAATATTCGAGAACGCCGGGATTCAACTTGATCTCAAGGGCCTCGGCTTTTTTCCGGAGAATTGCGACGCGCGTTTCCACGTCCGGCGGCTGCAACTCCGCGGTCAGCCCCCAATCGAAACGTGAGACCAGCCGCTGTTCGAGCGCGGAGATTTCCGCGGGCGGCCGATCGCTGGAGAGCACGATTTGTTTATGCCCGTCAAAAAGCGTGTTGAAGGTGTGGAAGAATTCTTCCTGCGAGCGCTCTTTGCCCGCGAGAAACTGGATGTCGTCGATGAGCAGCACGTCCGCCAGCCGATAGCGTTTTCGGAACTTCTGCAGGGTGTTGTTCTGGATCGCGTCGATGAAGTCGTTCGTGAACTTCTCGCTCGTCACGTAGAGCACTTTCGCTCCTCGTTTGCGGCCAAGGATGTGATGCCCAATCGCCTGCATCAGATGCGTCTTCCCGAGCCCGACCCCGCCGTGGAGAAAGAGCGGGTTGTAAGTCTTGCCGGGTTGATTTCCGACCGATTGACACGCCGCCTGCGCATATTGGCTGTTCGTGCCCACGACGAACGACTCAAAGGTATTGCGGATATTCATCCCGCTGATCGCGTGACTTGGCGGGTCGTCCGGAAGGGCATCGTCGCTCTCCGTTGCGGGAGCGATCTGCCACTCCGGCGCCGTGTTGCTCGCGGGTTGCGGCTCGTCCGAGAAAACAAAGCGCACCGCTCGTTCGCCGCTCACAGCAAGCATTACCGTGGAGCGTAGGAGTGCGAGGAAGTTGCTCTCGATCCAGAGCTGATGGATCTGCCCAGGCACTTGGAAAGTGATCGTCGAATCGTCGAGCGCAACGACCTCGAGGTGCTGAAACCACCGCTCGTAAGTGTCAGCCGAGACCTCCTTTTTCAACGCTTCGGAGATGCGCTCGCTCGCGGCGGGTAAATTCAATGCAGTAAGAAGTTTATCCACAGGTAGCAGCGACGGTAAAAACGGAGGAAAGTAGGGGAAAACGCAGAGAAACTTGAGGCTCTGCACAGGGAGAAAAGCCGAGGAACGAACCTTCACCGCCGCTTTCATGAAATTGGAACGCGTTGACTTGCAGTGACTTACGAGGCCGAATCCCGTGGAACGCCGCATCCATCGGGGTTCCCTCTGATGCGCGGCTGGCAAGCGGCGATTTCACAGGAAGGAGCGGCAGAGGCAGAATCTTTTGGGCGTTGTTCACAACTTATTAACATGGGCTCCCGCATCGCTGCCGGAGTGCCGCCGAGGCTATTTTCGGGGTCGATCAGCGACAAGAAAATACGCCTTGCTGGAGCCAACTTTATTTTCGCGAACGCCGGTTTTTCGATTGACGCGCCGCAGCTTCACGCCGGATGCGAGGCGTCGAACTCCCGCGCCGTCTGGATGCGACTGGCGGGCGTGCGGAAACAGCACGCGACGCCAAAGGTGACGAAGGTTCCGAGCGTGATTCGCCATGGGAAAGCGAGGACGAATGTCTCCTGGAAGCCGAGGATCTTCTGCAGCGCCGCGCTGCTGAAAAACACCACGACGGCGACCGCCGCGAGCATCGCGAGGACATTCCCGGCGTCATTCCCGCGGCTGCGGGTGAAGATCGCGAGGAAGAATACACCGAGGAGCGAGCCGAATGTGAACCCGAGAATCCCGAGCACGAGCGGGATGATCGCCGCCTTCGGATTGTGCGCCATGTAGTAGGCGGTGGCGACGCCGACGACGATGATCAGGCCGGCGAAAATGACCGTGCTCCAGCGCAGGATCCGGACGCGCTCCGCTTCGCTGATCTCACCGCGCGCCTCCCGGCGTGGGATCACGAAATCGCGCGCGAAGCTCGTTCCCAGCGCGTTCAAGGCGGTGCTCAACGAGCCCATTGCGGTGGCGAGAATGCCGGCCGTCACGAGCCCACGCATCCCTGGCGGCATGACATTCAGGATGAAGTAAGGAAACACCTCGCGGCCGACGATCTCTCCATTCGTGCCTCTCGGGAGATTGGGATCCGGGTGGATGTCGTAATAGACGTAAAGAAGGAGCCCGACGAGGATGAAGCAGCTGACCATCGGCAGGTCGATCAGGCCCGAGACGATCGTCGCCTTCGCGCTCTCGCGCCGGTTCTTCGCCGAGAGCATCCGCTGGACGGTGTCCTGATCAATCCCGTGCGTCGCCATCGTCACGAAGGTGCTGCCGATGATCGCCGCCCAGATCGTATAGTCGGAAGTGAGCACATTCTTCAGCCAGGCCCACGCCCCGGGCTCTGGTGTCCGCGCAAAATCCCAAAACGCAGGTTGCGCGATATGCGCGCTCGCCGTCTCCCAACCCCCGGGGATTTTCAGGAGCAGAAAAATCACCGAAAAGCCAAGAGCAGCGATGAGCACGCCCACTTGGATGAAGTCGGTCCAGATGACCGCGCGGATCCCGCCGATCGAGGTATAGATCGTCGTCATCACGGTGACGAAAATCACCGCACCCGTGAAGAGCCAGAACTTCAGCCAGGCGCTCTCTACGGGATCTTCTGGGAGCCCGAAGGCCATCGCCCAGGCGATCACAAGGATGATTGCGCTGACGTAAAGGCGGGTGCCCATCGCGAGCACGCGCGTGACGAGGAAAGTCGCCGAGGCAAACTTGCGCGTGACCGGGCCGAAGCGCGTCCCCAGGAATTCGTAAAGCGAGATTACGCCGTGGCGGTAAAAGATCGGGATGAAGAGAAAGCTGACGATGATGCGCGCGAGGATCGTGCCGATGGCGAACTGCGCGTAGGTCCAGTTGCGTTTCAGGTAGCCGCTCTCCGGCGCCCCGAGAAAGGTGGCTGCGCTGATCTCTGCCGCGAGAATCGATGCGAGCACCGCCCACCAGGCAATCTGCCGATCTCCAAGCGCAAAGCCTTCGACGCTGCCGCTCTTCGAGCGCTGCGACACGCCAATCCCCATGATGATCGCGAAGTAGGCCACGAGCACGAGCGCATCCAAAAGCAGGGACGAGTCCATGCACTGCAGCAGAGCGTCACGCCGGGCGGCGACTCAAGAAAGAAGCGCGTGCCGCTATGCGGAGCGGCACCGTCACCGCTTTCCGTTCAGGATGCCTGAACGTTGCGCTATGGCGTCGCGATGGACGCCAGCGCACGGGGCTCAGGGCCCGGACTGACCGCTTTCACGAGGACTTTAGAATTCCTCCCGCTCGCGTCGAACTTCCGCCGCCGCTCGCTGGGGAGCGCTTCCGGACCGGTTTCCGTGAAGCCGCCCTTCTGCTGGAGATAATTAAACGCCTGAGTCGAAAGCGCGAAGAGCTGTTGGGCACCGCGCTCGGCAGCGAGCGTCTCCGCGAAGGCCATGAGCTTGCGTCCATGACCCTGACCTTCCTGGTTCTTGGCGACATACAGGCAGGCAAGTTCGGCCTTCTGCTCGTCAGGATAGATGTGCACCGCGACGCAGCCAACGAGGCTTCGGTCAATCTCGAGCACCCAATAGTCTTCGAGGTGCGCGAGGATGTCCGCGCGATCGCGCCGCACGAGTTCTTCGTTGTGGACGGACTGTCGGATGAGCGCGATGACCGCGCGAATGTCCTTCTTTAGGATGCGGCGAATCTGCTGATACTCGTTCGAGTAGACCATCGTCCCGACGCCGTCGGGGCTGAACACTTCCGCGAGCAACGCTTCGTTGACGTTGCCATTCAACAGATGCACGCGCGGAATGCCCTGACGACAAGCGCGCGCGGCGTGATTGAGCTTGGAGAGGAGCGCGGAGGGCGCATTCGGGATGCGCTTTTTCCTGACGATATCCTCGGCTTCATCGACAGAAAGCTGCCGCACTTTCTCGCCGTTCAGCATCAATCCATCGGATGCGGACAAGTAGATCACCTTCATCGCCTGCAACGCTTCCGCGACTTCGCCGGCAATCGCGTCGGAATTCACCCGAAAGGTGCGGCCTTCGCCGTCAAATCCGATCGGAGGAATGAGCGGGACGATGCCTTGATCCAAAAAGAGGCTCAGCGAGCGGGTGTCCACGCGCTCGACACGCCCGGTGTGCTGGTAATCAACGCCGCCGAGAATGCCGGCGGGATGCGCGATGATCGCGTTCGCGTAAGCCGCGCGTAAATCCACGGAGGTCAGCCCCTGCATGATCTCGTTCATCACGGTCGATGCGGCGTCGAGGCTGAGTTTGAGCGTGGCGTCATCGGTGATGCCCGTGCCGTCGATCGTCGAGAGCTTCACGCCGCGTTGCGCGCCGAGTTGCTCGATCTGCATCCCCGCTCCGTGGATCAGGATGATCTTGATGTTCAGCGAACGCAGAACGGCCAGGTCGAGCAGGATGTTGGCAAAGTTCGGCGACGCGACGATCTCGCCATCCACGGCGATCACGAAGATGCGGTCACGAAACCGCGGCACATACTGCAAAATCCCGCGCAGGTCTGAGACTTTCATCAGGCGTGCCGCACGAGTATCGACCTGCCCGCGGCAGTGCAACGAAATCGCACGTTGCGCAACGAGCGCGTCAGAGCTGCTTTTGCAGCTCGTCGAGATAAGTGCCGATCGCCACTTGCGCAGCCGATTCGCTCGGCGCTGCGTCGACCGCGCGGGCGGCACGAAGGAACCCGTCGAAGGCATCGCTGCGCGTCCCGAACTGCGTGGCCTCATACCAGTTGAGGTAATCCGCAATCTCGCCCACGCGCTGGAGGACGGTCCCGCGGTAGACCTCAATCCGCACCATCTGTTCGCGAAGTCCGCGCGTCTTGCCGCGGGCGAGCGCAGAGAGGACTCGCTCGTAGCCGCTGACCACCGGTCGGAAGATGGCGTTTGCGCGGCTGCTCAGCGCCACCACCCCGGCATGCCGCGCCGCGAGTGCCGCGCGAGCGCCACGCATTTTCCGAAAGCTCTCGAACTCGCCGATGTGAAAGCTCTGCTTCGTGCCTGCTTCATCGACTGGCAGCTCGATTTCCAGGAGCGCGTTCAGCTCGCGGTCAGTGTCTTCCATCGAAAGACCTTTGTAGCGGTCACTTGCCGCAAAGCGGGCGAGGTTCAGCGTCCACCATTTCTGGACGCCGCCGCCGGTAAGTTCCGGGAAGTGTCGAGTCAGCGCGCCGATCGGATCGCCGTGTGTCTCCGGCCACTGCCGAACGAAGCGGACGAGGCTGTCCCGACCGGCTGGCTGCTCGAGGAGCAGTTGCACGAGGGCCATTGCGCAAGCCCCATCCATTCCTTCCGCGGCGCTGCCGGTGCCGCGGTCGTCGTTTTGGGTGAGAAACTGCTCGATCGCGGGGAGGCGGTTCGTTTCCACCAAACGTCGGAAAAGATCGACATCGACGCCTGTGTCGCGTCGTCGGAAGCTCTCCACCGCTCCGGCAATCAGCCACCATGGTGGCTCAACGTAAGCCTCACCGCCGCGCACGCCGCGCTCACGGTAGGCCAGTTCGAGCAGCACCGCGCGGACGGCATGTTTTTGTAAGTGGATGGCGGCGGGATCGTCGCCCACGCGCACCGCGATCTGGATCGTTGGACCTTGCGGCGTCTCGATCATCGTCAGCGAAACTGGTCGCTTGCCGGCGTCGGTTGCCTTCGCGTTGTGGACGCTCACGACGATCGGGATTTTCCAGCGGTCGGGTTCCCCGAGGAGACGCAGGGTATTCGCTTTCGCCTCCTCCAAGGCCGTGGCGATCTGCCCGCGCAGCCCGGCATCGGAGCAGTAAACGACGAACTGCTTGGAGCTGCTGATCGACCGCGCGCGCGGGTCGGCACCCGCGCTCGCGGGGGAGGCAAGCAGCGCGAGTCCGGCCACCAGCGTCCCGCAGAGGCGGATCATGGCCGGCCAGCGGGCTTGGTGACGAGAATGATGCGATCCTTCTGGATGGTTACGGATTGCATCCTCTCCATCTGCTCCCGCTCCTTCTTGAGCGCAGCGAGAACGGGATGAAACGCGACCTGCGCGTATTCCATGATCATCGGATGAATCGCGAGCCGCCCGAAATACCCGCCTGTTTGGCGCGTCCGCAGTTTCCCATCCACGACGAAAAGATGGTAGTTCGCGCGCCAGTAAAGGGGCCATCCAAAGAAGGTCTGCTCGAATGCGCTCTTCGCCACTCCCGGGTCGAAATCCACAAACGCGCGCTTGAACTCGAGGCCCGGCATCCAGGAGCCGGCCTTCCCTTTAAGCGCTCGAAGATGCGAGTTCACATCCGCTTCACTAAAGACCAACTGACGAGGCTGCGGCGAGTTGAGCGCTTCGAGTAATTCACTGTTTATGAGGCGCGGCATCTCGGCGGGGTCGCGCTTGACAGCCGGCAGATCGTCCGGCGGCGCAAAGATGAGCACCAGCGCGGCGGTGACCGCAGCCCAGCAGATCACTTTGAAAAAGGTCCCGATGTGGCGCCCGCCGCCGGCACCCGGATTGGTCATTTTCTTCACGCGCCGCCGCGTCTGTCCGAGGGTCTCGACTTTTCGCTCCGACTCTTTCGGAAGAACGGAGCGGTCGAGTTTCGTCCCGCAGTTGTGGCAGTAAACGCGCTCCGGCTCGTTATCATAGCCGCACTGTCCGCAGTTTAGGGTGGGAGTCGGAGAGGCCATCAGTTGTTCTTCTTGGGACCTTTCCCTGCATCTGTGGAAGCAGGTTTCGAGTCGCTCTTCGGCGTTGCGGGTGCGGGCGCGCTCTCTCCGGTCTTCGCGGGCGTGCTACTGCCACCGCTATCCGCCGCCGCAGGTTTAGCTTCAGAACTCTTGGTTTCGCCGGAGCCGCTCTCGCTTTTCGCTGCCGCTTTGTAGCCCTCGCTGCGGTAGTCGGTGATGTAAAATCCTGAACCTTTGAAGATCAGCCCGGCGCCCGTGCCGAGCATCCGTTGAACTTTGCCTTTGCCCCACTTCTTCTGCTGGCACTTTTCCTCGGGGCAGATCGCGAACGCCGAGTCTTTCATCGATTGGAATGCCTCAAACTTCTTGCGGCATTTCAAGCACTCGTAGTCGTAGGTTGGCATGTTCTCCGAGGGAAATCGCGGGCGTTCTATAGCAGACTCGCCCCGGACCGCAAACGACCGATCCAGAAGCTCGGACCTCGCAGGGTGTGACCGTAAGCGGGCCTTGACGCACCATTCTTCCACACTAGATTCGCCGACTTTTTTTGAGCTCCTCGCGCTTCATGTCCCGCATCTCCGGTTTTCTTCTCCTAGTCGTGGGCGCTGTCGTGCTCACCGGCTGCCAGCGTGGTTTTGACCCGCGCTTCGGTCGCGGCGAGGAATATCTTGGGGGCTTCCGGGGCAACCAGCAACATGCCGGGCGCGCCCCGCACGACGATATCTCATACTGGGACGGCGATGCTGCTTCCGGGTCGCCTTCCATTCGCATCGTTCTTGGTGAGCAACGCGCGTATTTTCACAAAGGTGGCGAGTTGGTCGGGGTCTCGACCATTTCCACCGGACGCGAAGGGTTCGATACTCCGACGGGCAGCTTCCGGATTCTCGACAAACACAGGGACCACGTCTCGTCGATTTACGGTGACTACGTCGATGCGGTGACGGGCGAGCCGGTGAAGAAAGACGTTGATCGCCGCAAAGACCCAATGCCCAGGGGGGCGAAATATGATGGGGCGCGGATGCCTTTTTTCATGCGCTTCACTGGCGGAGTCGGCATGCACGAAGGTTTCCTGCCGGGCTATGCAGCTTCGCACGGGTGCATTCGCATGCCGGGGTTCATGGCTGAGCGCTTCTTTGCGAACGTTTCCGTCGGTATGCCGGTGACCGTCGTTCCGTAAGGCTCCCCGGGCGGCGCTTGCGCTGCACGCACACCACGCGCGACTCTGAGGGCTCAAGCCATGCGCGGTTACTTTGTCCCGTTCCTGATCGCCGCCTCCGGTGCACTCGACGGCACGGTGCTCGCCGACGAGCCGCTCTCTCTACTGCGGCAAATAGACGCCGGGTTCGTCCAACTCTTCGAACAGGTTGCGCCCTCTGTCGTGGTCATCGAAGCGGCGCGGCACGAGGAAGCCGGGGAGCAGGTGGTCTCCAGCCGTGAACCCGGTCTCCAGGATCCGGATGAAGCCGGGGAAAACGAACGCGCGGGTCCGCGCACGCTGAGTGAAGGAAGCGGTTTTTTTGTCCGAGCCGACGGTTATATCCTGACGAACTTGCACGTCGTGGAAGGCGCCACGCAAATGCGCGTGCGGCTGAAGGATGGCCGGCGCTTGCCCGGAAAACTCATCGCGATGGATGAAAAGACGGACATTGCCGTCATCAAGATCGATGCGGCTGATCTGCCGGTGTCGCCACTTGGCGACAGCGACGCACTGAAGATCGGTCAGCTCGTCGGCGCGATTGGGGCACCATTTCAGCAGGATTACAGCTTCACCTGCGGGTGGGTGAGTGGGAAAGGGCGCACGAATCTTTTCCCGTCGGCGCCGGCGAAGCTCCTCTACGAAGATTACATCCAGACCGACGCGTTCATCAATCCGGGGAACAGCGGGGGTCCGCTCTTCGATGTGGAAGGCCGGGTCGTCGGGATGAACACGCTGATCAATGGCCTCGGTCGCGGTCTCGCGTTCGCGATTCCCTCGAACCTGTTGCGGGATGTCGCTGAGCAGCTGATCGCCCATGGAAAAGTGCAGCGGCCCTGGCTGGGGCTGCGGTTGGTCGCGCCTCCGGAGAACGGGGTGGGCGGGACGGGTAACGGCGTGATGATCAGCACGATCGAGGCAAACTCGCCCGCGTATCGAAGCGATTTGCAGCCGCTCGACGTGATTACCGCGATTGACGGGAAGGAGCCCCTAACCCCGCGGGACGCGCAACGCGAGATTCTGCGCCGGAAAGTCGGAGTTCGTGTGGCGTTTACGGTCTTGCGAGCAGGCCGCGCGATCGACGTGCCGGTGATCACCGGAGAACTCCCCGACGACTCCTCAGGCGCGCCGGAACTCGCTGACGCAGAACTCTCGGTGCCGAAGGTGGAAGTGCTTGGCCTGGTGCTGCGTGACACTGGCGCCGGGCACCCGCGGATTCTGGAGATCGCGCCAGATTCGCCCGCCGCCCGTGCCGAGTTGGCCCCCGGTGATACGATCACCGCGGTGGAGGGTGAGCCGCAGATGAGCGCCGGCGCGGCGACTCTGGCACTCGAAGCCGCCGCCGCGAAGAATGCGAAGAAAGGGGTGCTCGTAAACATCGAGCGAGCCGGAAAAAAAAGTTGGATTGTGATTGAACGAGCCCGCCGGGAGCCCGGTCAGAGTGCACGTTCGCAATGATTTTCCTTGGTTGGGGCGGGCCGGCGCTTAAGTGGGGCGCCGGCCCGTTTTTTTTCACACGGGTTGTCTCTCCTGGCGTTTAATCAACCGATCGCTCTTCCGTGCAATACAAGGATTACTACCAGACCCTCGGAGTCGAAAAAGGCGCGTCCCACGACGAGATCCGCAAAGCCTTCCGCAAGCTCGCACGCCAGTTTCATCCCGACGTCGCCAAAGACAAAAAGGTCGCGGAGACGAAGTTCAAGGACATCAACGAAGCTTACGAAGTGCTCGGGGATGCGGAGAAGCGGAAGCAATATGATGAACTCGGCACAAACTGGAGGCCCGACGGGTTTTCCTCGCGGTCTGGCACAGCAGGCGGTGGCGGCGCTTCGCGGCGGGGGCCAGACCCGTTTGCGGGCGGGCAGTTTGGCGGCACCGGCTTCAGCGACTTTTTCGAGCAGTTCTTCGGCGCTGGAACGGCTCGCCGAGGTCACGACCCGTTTGCGGGTGCTGGCGGCGGCTTTTCCAGCGTGCCGGAAAGCGGCACGGACATCGAAGCGGATTTGCTCGTGACCATCGAGGAGGCGCTGCACGGGGCTCGCAAGAAGATTTCCTTCCAGCGCGAGGGCGTAGCCAAACCTGAGACGTTCGAGGTTCGTATCCCGCCCGGCGTTCGCTCCGGACAGCGAATCCGGCTCGCCGGGCAGGGTGGAGCGCCCACGAACGGCGGGCGCGCGGGCGATCTCTTTCTGAGAGTGAAATTCGCGCAGCATCCTGACTTTCGCGTGGATGGCGGCGACCTGATTCACGAGCTCGAAGTGCCGGTCGCCCGCGCGGTGCTCGGCACCGAGTGTGAAGTGCCAACTCCGGACGGTCCGGTGCGGCTCAAGATTCCGCCGGGGACGCAGCCCGGTCGCAAGTTCCGGCTGAAAGGCCGCGGCCTCCCCACCGGCGGCGGCGCGCGCGGTGATTATTTCGCCGTGCTCACCATCGTCGTGCCAGCCGAGGTTTCACCCGAGGAGCGCAAGCTCTGGGAGGCGCTGGCCAAAGCCGGCCCGGTCTAAAGCTCGACCGCCCGCTGCGTGCGGTGCGACTCGAGCGCCGCGGCAAACAGCTCGTGGCTGCGCACCGCTTCGTCGGGCGTGACGCAGCCGAACCGCGTGCCAAGCGCACCTTCACGTTCCGCGACGAATGCCGCCCACATTTGCAGGAAGCAGTCGCTAAAGCCCGACTCGAAGATGCCGCCGGTGATTGTTGGGAAGGCGTTATACGACTGGCCGACGTCGTAACGCTCCCACACCTGCTCCTTCCGGCGGGCAAAGAGCCACACCGTCTTCGGATCCTTGGTTGAAAAGCGCGCGCCGCCCTCCGTGCCGTGCACCTCGATGAACCAGGTGTTCATCTCACCGGGTGCGAGCCGTCTTGTGGAGATCTCAAGCGGGACGTCGGCGCCGTCAATCTGCGTCGTGCAATGCAGCGCGGCGTTGTCCCACGTGTCGCAGGGCGCCATGCCGCCGCGTCCGTCCGGACGCTCGTGATAGATTTTCTGGAGCTGCGCGAAGACGCGCTTCGGCTGCCAGCCCATGCGCAAAGGGAAATGCACGGTGTGCATTCCGAGATCGCCCATCACGCCGATCTCGCCGCAGAACTGATTCTGCCGCTTCCAGTTGATCGGCTTCGTCGGATCGAGATCGCTCGCGTGCCAGAACCCGCTCCGAATCTCCAGCAGCCGCCCGAGCGGCGCTTCGTGGAGAAACTTCCACACCTTTTGCACGCCGGGCAGAAACGGAAACTCGCTCGAGCAGCGCACAAATCTTCCGAGTTCCTGCCCTGCCTCACGGATGCGCCGCGCCGCCGCGAGATCGATCCCAAAAGGTTTCTCCGCAAGCAGGTCCTTTCCAGCGCGGAGCACATCGAGGTAAAGCGATTCGTGCAGGTGATGCGGCACCGCGACGTAAACAATGTCCACATCGCTCGCGAGCAACTCGCGGTGATCGCCGGTGAGCAGCGTCACCGTCGGAATTTGGCGAAACCATTCCCGCACCTTCTCCTGCACATCGCACACGGCCGCGAGTTCCAGCCGTGCGGGCGAATCGGTGAGCGAAAACCAACGGCCAATCGCGCTCGCCACTTCGCGGCCCATGAGCCCGCCGCCGATGATCCCGACCTTCAGTGTCTTCATGGAGCAGCCTTAATCAGTTTCAGAGCGTCCGCCGCGGTAGCACCTTCATGAACGATCGCCATCAGCGCGCGGGTCATGCCTGACGGGTCATGATGTTGAATCACGTTCCGGCCGTAAACGATTCCGGTCGCACCTTGTTTGATTAGCTCTTCCGTCCGTTCCGCGATCGCCTGGTCAGCCGCCTTGCCGCCGCCGCGCACGAGCACCGGAATGCGGCCGGCAATCTCCACCACCCCGTGATACAGGCGGACGTCGTCAGTCGGATCGGCCTTGATGATATCCGCGCCGAGCTCCACGCCCTGGCGCACCAACGGCATGATCTTCTCCAGATCGCCATCGACCATGTAACCGCCAGCCTCGGCATTCGGGCGAAAAACAAGAGGCTCGATCATCAGCGGCATCGCGTAGCGCTCACACTGCGGCTTCAGCTTCGTGATGTTCTGAATGCATTGATCCGTGACCTCCGGCTGCCCGGGAATCATGAAAAGATTCACGACGACGCATGTCGCATCGAGTCGGAGCGCCTGTTCGACGGCGTCCTCGATCATCCGGCTGAAAAGGGTGCGCGGCAGCTCCCGCCCATACACATTTGCCACATCCGTGCGCAGCACCAGCGAGGGTTTTTGCCGCCCCGCAATGGCCTGCAGGATCGGCGCCTGACCAATCGTCAATTGAATCGCGTCGGGGGCCGCTTCGACGAGCGTGGCGATGCTCTTCTCGAGGTTCTCGATCCCGGAAAGGAACGCGCGTTCGTTAAAGAACCCATGGTCAATGGCGACATCGAAACAGCGTTTCGAGCGGGGATTAAACAGACGGTTGAGGCGAGCTTCTTTCATGGCAAAGGACGGCGACGCTGCGGAAACCGTCACGTGCTCGCAAGCCCGCAGTTTCGTCGGCGGCGCACGGGAACCGATCCGCCGCTAAGCGAGAAGGTCGCGAAGTGCAGGCTGGAGTTCCGGAAAATTGAAGCGAAAGCCGGCCTTCAGCGCGGCCGCGGGCACGACGCGTTTGCTTTCCAGTAACTCCGCCGCGAGTCCGCCATGCAGCGCGCGGAGGAGGAGGCCGGGGACGCGGAAGAACGAAGGGCGGTGCAGCACGCGCGCCAGAGTGGAGACGAAGTCGCCGTGGCGGACCGGCCACGGAGCAGTCGTGTTCACCACGCCGTGCACTCCCGAATCTTCGACCGCAAACAGTGCCAGACGCGCGACGTCTTCAACATGAATCCAGGACATCCACTGCTGCCCGCTGCCGATCGTCGCCCCGAGCCCTGCGCGGAACAGCGGCGCCATTAAGCGCAGCGCGCCTCCTTCCTTCCCGAGCACCACCGCCGTGCGGAGGAGCACAACGCGCTCGCACTTGCCGCCGAGCGCAGCGGCTTCCCACGCTCGGACGGTTTCCGCCAGGAATCCGCTGCCGGGCGCCGCGTCCTCGCCCAGCTCGGAGTCGCCTCCGTCAGCGTAGAAGCCGATCCCGGACGCATTGACCAACACCTCGGGCTTCGCGGAAAGTCCGTCAATCGCCTCGGTGATGCGCTGCGTTCCGCGGACGCGGCTCTCGAGGATGCGCCGGCGCTTCCCACGCGTCCAGAGGCCGACAATCGGCTCGCCCGCGAGATGGATGACTGCGTCGCAGCCGTGGAGGTTCGGCGGCTCATCAAGGCTGAAACGACGGGTTTCAATGGCCCCGGAAACAGTTCGCTCCGGATCGCGGCTGAAGGCGACCACGTCGTGCCCGCGCTTCGCCGCGATCCGTAGAATGTGGCGGCCGATAAACCCGGCGGCGCCGGTGAGAGCGATCGTCACGCGAGGCTCTCAGTCGAATTTTCCGTGCATCCAGCGATACGGGAACTTGTTCCCCGGACAGTCGGTCGGCCACCGCGGCGGATTGATTTCCCGATGTGCTTTCACGATCGAGATCTTCCCATCGACTTTGCCGACGCGCTTGCGAAGGAATCGGATGAGCTCGTCGATCGCTTCGAGTTGGCGTTTGGTCGGGGTGTCGCGGTTGTAGTCGCCCACGAGGCAAATCCCGAGCGCGATATTATTGAGGTAGTCGCTGTGCACGTGCCCGCCGTTGATCTGCCGGCGCCAGCGGTTGCCGATCTCGACCGCGCCGTCGCCCGTCGAGGTGCCGTTTCCGATGACAAAATGGTAAGCGAGCCCGTTCTGCATCCTTCGCACGCGTTTGTGATAATGCTCGAACGCTTTCGCGCTGCCTTGGCGCGTGCCGCTGTTGTGCACGACGATGTAGCGCCAGCGGTTCCGCGCGACGGGCGCGCGATCAATCTCATCGCGAACGCTCCGGCTGAGATATTGGTATTTCGGCCCGCCGCTGAACCACCCGCGCTTCTCAGGCTCAGCCGGGAGAATATCCTGCGGGTTGAGTGGCTCCTTCACGATGTTGACCGCGGAAGGATCCTCCGGCGGTGGCGTTCCCGGCATCGGCTTGGGAGTGATCAACAGCAGCGGGGTCGCCTTCGCGCGGGGCCGCGGCTTCGGGCGCGGCATCTCAGGGTCGGGCTGCGGCTGCGGCTTCGGAGGGTGAGGGGTGGACTCGGGTTCCGGTTTAGGCTTGGGAGTTGCCGGCAATGGCAGGGGCGTCGTTCCCGGTTCAGGGGTCGCTCTCGGTTTCGGCGTAGATGGCGGTGCCGGCGTAGCGGGGGCGGGCGTCGCCGTGATGATCCGCATCTGCTCGCGAGCCCGGAGGAATTTCAGCCGGCGCTCGGCGTCAGCCGGAGTTTCCTCCTGCGCGCGTAAGACAGCGCCCAGCAAAAGGATGGAGCCGAGCAGCAGAAAAGTGTGGGCGCGCACGTCGGCGGAAGGTGAAAGGCGCGCGCTGAAAGTGAAAGTGGAAAGTGCCGGGGAAGCCAATCAACCGGCGTGCGTTGACTTTCCGCTCTTGCCTTCCACTCTCATACCCACATGAAGCCGTTCCTCACTCGCTGGCTCTGCACCACGATCGCAGTGGCCGTCGCTTCGTGGATCACAGGCGTGCATTTCGCCGGCTGGGGCTCGTTGGCCGGGACGGCCCTGCTCCTCGGTTTGGCTAACGCTTTCCTCCGTCCGGTCCTGATGCTGTTGAGTCTTCCCTTTATCGTTCTCACACTGGGATTTTTCATCCTGATCGTGAATGCGTTGCTCTTTTGGGCGGTGAGCGGCGTCGTGCCGGGAGTAAAGGTGGAAGGCTTTTGGCAGGCGTTCTTCGCCGCTCTCGTCGTCTCCCTGGTAAACTGGTTTTTGAGTCTCTTTTTCAAGGGAAGCGACGGGCGCTATCACCTGATTTCGCATCACGGCGCGCTCAAGCCGGTGCAGGGTCGGGTGATCGAAAAGAGCGAGACCCTCGACGATCGCTGAATCGTGCACGCGGGCCCGTCTCCGCGCGTGCGCGTAAAAATCTGTGGCCTCACAAATCGCGAGGATGCGGAGGCTGCGATCGCCTGCGGCGCCGACGCCCTCGGATTCAACTTTTATCCGGGGTCACGGCGCTGCATCTCGCTCGCCGAAAACGAGTCATGGATTCGCGAGTTACCGCCGTTCGTCAGCCGCGTGGCGGTGCTCGTGAACGCGCCGCTCGACGAAGCACGGCGGATTGCCGCGAGTCCCGCCATCCACTTGCTCCAACTCCACGGGGATGAAGATACCGAATATTGCCGCGAGTTGGCGAAAGCGGGCGTTCTTTTCATCAAAGCCTTGCGTTTGAGCGGACGAGAAGTCTTCAGAGATGCCGAGGCTTTCAGCACGCGTAATCTGCTGCTCGATGCGCATGTTCTTGGGGAATTTGGAGGCACTGGAGCGCACAGCGACCTGATGCTTGCGGCGGAATTCGCGCGAACCCATCGCGGGATGAACGTCACTCTCGCGGGCGGCCTCACTCCAGGGAACGTCGGGGAAGCGATTGCGAAAGTGCAACCCTACGCGGTCGATGTCGCCGGCGGAGTCGAAGCGGGTCCACGCCGCAAAGACACCGCGAAGATGCAGGCGTTTTGCGACGCGGCCCGTCGTTGAGGCCCCGCACCCGGCGATTCTCACCGTCAGCAGATTGGCGGGGTGGATTTCTCGTTTCCGAGGGAAAGTTCGCACTTCTTAGCAGCAAAGGCGTGCTTGGCCTGAGCCGTGCTAGTTCCGGGATTGCCCGAAATTCTCAACGCTCCACACCATGGCCAACATCCAACTCACCCTTTGCGCGCTCGGCGCACTTTCGCTGACTGCGTCTCTTGCGCAGCAACCCGCGCCGATCGCGCCGCCGATTACGCAAACAACCGCGACCGGAGCGCCCGCGGGAGGGACGACGGTGGAGACGACCAGCGTTGGAACTGCCGCCAGCGAGAGTCCGGGATCAAGGCCCGCGGTCATCGAGCCGCCGCTGACGTTTCCTGCGGTCCCTCCGCCGCCCGCGCCGGGCACGGTTGCGCCGGAGCTAAGTGCGCCAGTAAGTAATGGGGGGCTCGCGCCCACAACTTCTCGATTGAACGAATTTCAAGGCGACGAAATCAGTTTGGTGCTGCGGTCACTCGCGCGGCAGGCCAAAATCAACATCGTTGTTTCCGACAAGGTTGCGACAACTGCGGGCCTGGTCACGATGCGGATCGAAGACCGCACCCCGCGGGAAGCCATCGATGTGATTGTTGCTTCCAAGGGACTGGTCTTGGACGAGTTGAATGGTGTCTTCTTTGTGAAGACGCAGGAGGAACGCCTCAAGGAACCCACGGATTCTGCAAGCTTCACCCTCAATTACGCGCAAGCGAAAGACATCCTTCCCTTGCTCCAGACTCAGTTGACGAGTGGCCTTGTTCCCCAATTTGACCAGCGAACCAATACCCTGTTTTACCGCGAGGCGAAGAGTAACATGGATAAGATCGCGCTCTTCCTCGAGACGATCGACAAGCCGACCCGGCAGGTAATGATCGAGGCGCGCCTTGTCGAGGTGAATGCGAACCCGAAACAAAGCTACGGCATCAACTGGGCCGGGGTCGTCGGCGGGTCTGCGACGCCTCAGACCTTCCGCTACGGCGGTAGTGTCGCAAATCCTACCGCAGCAAGTCAAAATTTCCCGCAGCCAACCAATGGAGGTGTCCCCAATAATGCGCCCATAAACTCCATAAACTTCGATCCCCAGACCGGGAAAGTGGCGCCCGCGGATTTTGCTCTTGGCGGCTTCGGAGCCGCGCAAGCCCTCTCCGCCCTCGGTGGACAGTTCGCGATCCTCTCGCTCCCGCAAATGAGCGCCACCATGCGGCTGCTCAATGAAGACAGCGACACAGAGTTCCTCGCGAATCCAAGGATCGTAACCGCGAACAACCAAAAAGCAGAGATCAAGATTACCCGAGCCCAGCCAGTTCCGCAGCTGAACTTCAACGAACAAACAGCTCAGGCGGTCTTCTCTGGCTTCCAGGAGAAAGAGTTTGGCAATACCCTGACGGTCACGCCCTCGATCAACAAAGCGGACTTCATCTCACTCATGGTGAAGCCGGAAATCTCGAACAAAGTCGGCGACGCTCAGTTCACCTTCGGCGGTGCGACCGTCTTGAGTCCCATCATCGATCGCCGCACCCTGGATAGTAACGTTTTGATCAAGAGTGGCGATACACTCGCAATCGGCGGGCTGTTGCAAGACGAGCAGACGAAAGCCTCCAGCAAAGTGCCGATTCTTGGGGACATCCCGTTCCTTGGTTATCTCTTTCAGGAAAAGCTGAATTCGCGGACCAAGCGGAACCTGCTGATCTTCGTCACTCCGACCGTGATCAAGCAAGGTTACGGCACCGGCCTCGAGTCACAAGTAAACGGCTTGACCCACAGCGGAGAAGAATTCGCCGACCCGAACGGCTGGCGGAACAATGCGAAGGGCGCGGTCCGTTTGAAACCTACGTCGCATCGCCAGCTCAGCGCCGACGCTCCGAAGCCGGGCGTCGCAAAAGCTCCGCTGAAGCTCGGGTATAAGGTCAATGCGACGACGCGCGAATAGCGCAGATTTTTGAGTTGAGTTGTTGTTGTAGGGGCAACGCCGGCCTGAAAGGGCCGGCGTTTGCTTGCCCGGGTGGAGCCGGCTTCGGGGGTCCAGGCGAGGACCACTCGCGCGTCACCGGTGCAGTGCGGTGAACCTTTGAGCGTGCTGGAGAGCGGAGAACGGGCCGGGCGGAGGGCCCGCGGCAGGAAAAAACCGCAAAGAAGTAATACGTGTTCGTATTAAATGGATGCTGCGGCTTCCTTTCGGCCGGCGTTCGGTTATCCCTCTTTTCCGCTCCTACTCTGTTCTTCATGAATCTGCGTCTTCTCTCCTGTTGCGCCTGCGCACTTGGCTTTGGTGTTTCCGCCCTGCTCGCCGCGCCCAAGAAACCGGCGAACGCGCCAAAGCCCGCCAAGGCCGCTGCTGATCCAAAGCCGGTCGCGGCGGACACCGGCGGAGCGGTTGTAGGCTGGCTGGACTGGCGCGGCCCGGCGCAAAACGGCACGTCGCCCGAGACCGGGCTGCCGGAGAAGGTTGACGCGAAGAGCGCCCTTTGGACTGCCGATTTCCCGGGCCAAAGTGCGCCGGTGATCGGGAACGGAAAGCTCTACATCAATGGCTACGTCGGCGAAGGCGGCGATGTGCAGGAGGCGATTTCGTGCTTCGACGCAGAGACCGGCAAGCAGCTGTGGCAGCATCGCTTCAATGATTTCCTCAGCGACATCATTTACCTGCGTTACGCCACGAGCGCGCCGTCGATCGATCCGGAGACAGGTAACGTTTACATGCAGGGCACGCAGGGGATCCTGGCGTGCTTCACCTCCGACGGAAAAAAGCTATGGGAACACTCGATGATGGAGCAGTTCGGGCGGCTGACCTTCCCGAACGCGCGCACCGCTTCGCCGGTCATCGACAAAGAACTCGTCATCACGCGCGGCATCACCAGCAACTGGGGCGCCCATGGACCCGCAGGCGACCGGTTCTACGCCTTCGACAAGAAGACCGGCGAGCTGGTGTGGACCAGCGCACCGGGCGAGCGGCCGCAGGACAACACGTTTTCCCACCCGCTACTCACCTGGATTGACGGCAAGCGTGTGCTCATTTCCGCCGGCGGCGATTCGACCATCGTGGGCATTAATGCGCGCACGGGCGATCCGCTCTTCCGCTTTCCCGCGGCTAAGGCTGGCGCGAAGGGCGGGATCAACGCGCAGGTGCTGCGCTACAAGGACAACCTGCTCGTGATCCATGAGTCGGAGAATATCGACACTTCAGAGGTCGGCCGGTCCGCCTCTTACAAGCTCCCACAGAATCTGCAGGCGCCCGAGCCCGGGAAGCCTCAGGTTTTCACTGCGAAAGAGCTGGAGAACTGGCGGAACCCGCTCGGCAATTTAGCCTCGTCGCCCTGCGTGGCCGGCAATCGCATGTATGAGGTGACCGGTATCGGCGAGATCGCCTGCATCGATGCGGATTCCGGCAAGATCGTCTGGCGGAAGAAGGTCGCACCTGAGCAACGCCAGAGTTCGCCCTTTTTCGCGGACGGCAAGCTCTACGTCGCGCTTTACATCGCGGCCGCGCAGGCTGCCGGCGACGGTGCTGCGCCTGTGGCCGAGGGGGCGGAGAGCGGCGGCAACGGAGAACTGCTCGTGCTCAAACCTGGCGAGAAGGACGCGCAGATTCTCAGCCGCACAATGCTCAACGGCCGCTGCTACGGCTCACCGATCGGTTACAACGGCAAGCTCTACGTGCAGACGGACCGAAAACTCTACTGCTTCGGGACGAAAGGTAATAACCAGTCCGCCTCGACCGTGCAGGCCGCGAAAGAGGAGTCGTGGCCTCCGGCAGGTCCTGCGGCGCGACTGCAACTCATCCCGAATGAGCCGCTCCTCCGGCCCGGCGAGATGGCGCAGATTCGTGTGCGGGCGCTCGACGCGAACGGGTTCACCGTCGAAGAGAACGTGGATCCATCGAAAATCACGTTCGCCAGCTACGTCCCGCCGACCGCGTTGGTGAAGGCGGAGATGAACGCGACTTTCAATCCGCAAGGGCAGCTCACCGCCGCCGAGGAAAGGCGGCCGAGCGCCGGCGCGTTCATGGCGACCATGGGTGAGTTGAAGGGGACGATGCGCGGTCGCGTGATGCCGGATGTTCCCGTAACGCAGGACTTCGAGGCGTTCGAAATCAATCAGATGACCGGCCCCGGGCCTGGAGGAACGCCGCCTGCCGACAACGTTCCGTCGCCTTCTCAAGCAGCCGCGGGCCTGTCCCCGGCCGCTGCGCCTTCCGTCGGCAAGGCCGCCGAACCGACGAGCGCCGGGGCTCAGAAAGCGCCAGAAGTAGCCATCGCTGCGGCATCGCCCGCGGTCCCGACAACGCCTGCGGCCGCGCCACCACCGGGGCCGACGAACTGGAACGTCGTCGAGCCTCCGACTCCGTTCGCCTACCCGCCGTTGCCGTGGAATGGAACACGTTTCCGTTTCGAAATTCGCAAGGCGCCGGCCGTTGCCGCAGCAGACGCAGCAACCGCTGAGAACAAGGCGCTTTGCAAAACCATTGATCACAAGCTTTTCCAGCGCGGACAGATCTTTATCGGGCACCCGACTTCGCGGAATTACACGATCGAGGCTGACGTGATGACCGAAGGGAACCGCCGG
>Ga0136611_10000757_pt1 | contig 21726 bp, 21 predicted proteins | sample AntDrymUQ2232306_2_FD_106645 | JGI IMG/M metagenome (GOLD analysis project Ga0136611, IMG submission 106645) | Polar desert sand microbial communities from Dry Valleys, Antarctica - metaG UQ223 (23.06) | ecosystem: Environmental > Terrestrial > Soil > Desert | place: Antarctica: Dry Valley...
GCTATTTGCGGCAATAGGAATTGCCGTGCAAATGGCACAACTTTCAGCCTATCTCAATGGCTCATCTACTTGGAATATCAAAGATGAGGTTCTCGGTTTATGAAAAAACTCCGCGACCTCTCAGCTAATTAACTTTTTTCGTTTCAATTACGGCATTTTCTTCAGGATTTGATTTTTCTTCTTTGCTGTTTGACTGCTGTTTACCGTCGTCCAGAGAGATGCCGAAGATTTTCGGATTGTTCATAAAGTCGGCGAGTTTTTCGGGATTGAATGTGGCGCGAATGACGGCGGCTTGTTGTTTGTCAATCGTCACGACGGCGATTTTTACGCTCTTGCCCGCGGCGCGCATATACATATAAACTTGCTCGCCCGCGCGTGAGCGAACGCGGAGTATCGGACTCCAATCCGCTCTGAAGGAATTTTTCATCGTCGCCTGCATTTCCTCGTCGAGCGTTTCACGGGAAAATTTCAGATCTTCAAATATCGTGATGCTGAAACTTTTCACGCCTGCCGGACGCGCGACGCTGACGGCAAAACGCGCCAGCCACATAAATGGAATTTTTACTTTTTTCGCCTTGTATTTCGTTTTCAAATGTTTGACGACCGCCTTGTATTCGCCGCCTTTCGCATTCGCCGACGGCACGGCAAGAGCGAAGGCGAATGTCAGGAAAGTCAGCGCGATAAAGATTTTCTTTCTCGTTAACATTGTCTTCACTCCTTTTTATTGCGGTTTTTTGGGATTATCGCCGTTTCTTTCGATTTCGATTTTCGGGATGTTTAATTTGCCGCTCATTTCGGCGAGCAAATCAATATCAATTGGACCTATGACGTTAACCACGGCGATGCTTTTCGATTCGGAAACGACGACTGCCAAACCGCTCATCACGTCGCCTGTGAACATCGTAAAGACATCAATTTTCTGATTATTTTTCTTACTGCGGGCATTAGCCAGTTTTTCCCAGCCGGGCGCATTCAATTGCGAACGAATCTCGTTAACGTCGGCGACGTTATATTCGTTTTCATTCGTAAAGTTATAAACCCGGACGTAGATGCCTTTCAAGCCGCTGATTGCCTGACCAATTTTTTTCGCGTTCGGGTCGTCAACCTTGACCATCACGCGCTTTGCCAAATCAAGCAGTTTCCCGTCAATGTTGACCTCGACAACTTCCTCAGCCTTATTTTCGAGCAAGTTCAATCTTTCAAATCGAAGGCGCGCGTCCTGTGCGCTGGCTGTGATCGCCGCCGTCAAGCCGAGCAGCAAAAACATAATTTTTAATGAATAATTTCTAAATGACTTCATATTTTTTCTCCTGATAAATCCAAATTGCCGACTGTAATGTTCCACCGCCGAGGCGCGGAGTTTTCGCAGAGGAACGCTGACGGAAGGTAAAAAATCTCGGCGATTCTTTGGCTTTTCTCGGCGACTCGGCGGTGAAATCTTTTATTTGTTCAATATCTGACATTTTGACAAATAAAGTTACTGTCCGTTTTTGCGAACGATGCTTTCCATTTCAACACCTTCAACTTTGTCTCGCACCAGCTTAAATTTGGAACTCGTAATCGAAAGCGCGAGCATCAACTGGTCGTAAGCGAACTTTTCTTCTTTTGTCAGTCTGACGGTCGGTTTTTTAACTTCGACGTTTCGCGCAATCAATTTGTTTTGACGGACAATCGGCTGAACGACCTTTCTAACTTTTATAATTTTTCGTTCGGCAGTTTGTTTCTGAATTTTAACTTTTTCAACAATCGAGTCGTTCGGCTTTTTAACCGAAGTTTCATCTACAAGTTTCTTAGCAATCAGCGGCGCAATCGTCTTTGTCGAATCTTTGACGACCTCGATCTTGTCGCTTGAAATTTGCAGCCAAACGCCCAACGAAATAATTGCAACCGCCACGCAAACTGCAAACGCGAAGGCTAATCGAAAAAAGCCGCGCGGAGTGTTCCTTTCAAAAGGAATAATCTTCGCGGGAAGCGCAGGCGGCGCGGTTTCTTGATAGCGAAACACGGCAAGAGCGTTTTCCAATCGTTCGATTTCCGGGTCTTCGCCCGTTTTGTTCCACAGATAATCTTCTTTCATTTTTACTTCTCCGCGATGCCGAGTTTACTCCGCAAAAGTTTCATTCCGCGATGCAGATTGACACGCGCCGATTCGGGCGTTAAGCCGCATCGTTCGGCGATTTCCTGTCCTGACATCCCTTCGACAAGCCGCAAAATTAAAGTTTCCTTGTAAGTTTCCGGCAAAGCGCGAATTGCCGTTAAAATCTCGCGTGCTTCCGTTTTTGAATCATCTTTCCCGCGTAATTCTTCCGGCAATTCCTCGGTCGGTTTTGCCTGCCGGTAAAATTCGGTCGCCCGATTTCTGGCAATCATCGCCAGCCACGCGCCCAACGCATTTTTGTCGCGTAGCGTGTGGAGATTTTTATAAGCCGCCAGAAAGACTTCCTGCACAATATCACTCGCTTCATCAAGAGGCACACGCGCCAGAACGATGCCGTGAACCATCGGCGCGAAAATCTTGTAAATTTCATTAAACGCTTCTTCATCGCCTTCGCGTACGCGCTCAACCAATCGCGCTTCCGCTTTGACTTTTTCCTCTGCGGTCGCAGTCGCGGCGGCGTTCGTGAATAAAAATAAATTGCCGGTCATTTCGCTTTCAGTCATTTTTTGAAATGGGCGAATAATATTTTGAAATGGGCGAATAATATCTTGCCGCTAATATAGACGAGATACGGCGAAAAGTGTTAACAGAATTTTTTCCCGTCGGCAAAAAATTCTTTGAGAGTTGTGTCATTCTATTTCATCTCGTGTAAAATTTGAGTTCTAACAATATGAAAGAAAATATAAGTGTGTTGTTTGACGGCTTTTTAAACCTGCCCAATTTAGAAAAACTGAAATTGGTTGAAGCAATTAACGATTATTTTGACTCGAACGACCGCGAACCGATACGGCGCGCGAACAAAGCGAAGTTGGCGGAAATAAATTTCGACGCTTCTGAAAGCAAATGCAGATGCTACGGACGGTAATCGCCCGATTGCCAATATAAAGGCATCTTTAATTCGCCATTCTGAAACAAAGTGCAAATTCATCGCGTAATAAACGCGAGTTCATCCCCGAAAAAATTAAGAAGAGGAATTTGAAAAATGAGAGAATTGTTTTATGTTCTAGGATTGTTTATCGTGATTGTTATTGGCAACACGATTATTGTTGCCCAGACCGATATGAAAGCACCTGTTCCGAAGAAAGAAACCAAAATTACCAAAATCCACGGCTACGAATTGAAGGACGATTACGGCTGGATGCGAAGCGCGAAAGACCCGAAAACGGGGAAAGTCCGCCCGGAAGTCGAAGAATATCTCGTCGCCGAAAACGCTTATACCGAAGCCTATATGAAACCGCATCAGGCTTTCGCGGATAATTTGTATAAGGAAATGCTCGGACGCATCAAGCAAACGGATTTGAGCGTGCCTTATCGAATGGGCGATTGGTGGTATTACACGAAAACCGTTGAAGGTCAGCAATATCCGACTTTCTTTCGCTCGAAAAAGCAGAACGGCGACGACGAACAATTGCTGCTTGACCAGAACGAGATGGCGAAAGGTTACAAATACTTTTCCATCGCCGAGTTTTCGGTGAGCGACGACGGCAATCTGCTGGCGTTTTCGACCGATTCAACCGGCTATCGGCAATACACTTTGCAAATTAAGGATTTGCGGACGGGGAAAATTCTTTCGGATAAAATCGAGCGCGTGACATCGGTTGAATGGGCGAACGATAACAAAACTTTGTTTCTCGTAACCGAAGACGAGACAACGAAACGGTCGGATAAATTCTGGAAACACACGCTCGGCTCAAACGAAAATCAACTGATTCAGGAAGAAAAAGACGAGCTTTTCAGCCTCGGTGTCGGACGTTCGCGCGATAAGAAGATTATGTTTCTCGGTTCGGACGCGGCGACGATGAATGAATATCGCTATATTCCCGCCGACCAGCCGAACGCTGATTGGAAAATGATTTTGCCGCGCGAGAAAAATCACGAGTATTCGGCTGATCATTATAACGACGAGTTTTACATCACGACTAACAAGAACGCCGAAAACTTTCGCGTCGTTCGCGCGCCGATTGCTGACCCGTCTGAGAAGAACTGGAAAGATTTTATCGCGCATAATCCGGCGATAAAGATAAACGGCGTGTCGTTTTTCAAAGATTACGCGATTGTTTCAGAGCGCGAAAACGGGCTGGAATATCTCAAGGTGCTGGATTTGAAAACGAAACGCGCGGCGGCTCGAATCAATACGCCCGAAGAAGTTTATACGATGAACCTGTCAATCAATCCTGAATTTGACACGGCAGTTATTCGTTATAACTACGCTTCGATGATTACGCCGAACTCCACTTACGAATACGATTTCAAAACTCAGAACAGCAAACTCATTAAACAACAGGAAATTCCGAGCGGTCACGACAAAACCGCGTATGAGACGAAAAGAGTTTGGGCGACGGCGCGCGACGGCGTGAAAGTTCCGATTTCGGTCGTGATGAAAAAGGGAACGAAACTCGACGGCAAATCGCCGATGCTGCTTTACGCTTACGGCTCTTACGGCTTTTCGATGACTCCGAGCTTTTCAACGGCGCGGCTCAGTTTGGTTGATAGAGGAATGATTTACGCTATCGCGCACATTCGCGGCGGCTCGGAACTCGGCGAGAAATGGCGGCAGGAAGGTCGGATGATGAAAAAAATCAATACCTTCAACGACTTTATTGACTCGGCTGATTATTTAATCAAAAACAAATATACGGCGGCTGACCGGCTCGTGATTCAAGGCGGCAGCGCGGGCGGTTTGCTCGTCGGCGCGGTGGCGAATATGCGTCCCGATTTGTTCAAAGCCGTCATCGCGCAAGTTCCGTTCGTGGACGTAATGAACACGATGCTTGACGCTTCGCTGCCGCTGACGACCGGAGAATATATCGAATGGGGAAATCCGAACGAAAAGGAAGCCTACGATTATATGGTTAAATATTCGCCGTATGACAACGTGAAAGCGCAAAATTACCCGAATATGTTGATCGAAACGTCTTTGAATGATAGTCAAGTGCCGTATTGGGAAGGCGCGAAGTTCGCCGCGAAAATCCGCGAGAAGAAAACCGGCGATAACGTTATCCTGCTCAAAACCAACATGGGCGCGGGACACGGCGGCGCGAGCGGCAGATACGACGCGCTCAAGGAAGTCGCGTTCAATTACGCTTACGCCCTCAGCCAAGTCGGGATTAAAAAGTAAAGAGTAAATAGTAAGAGTAAAAAGTAAACAAGCCGTCTGCGATTAACATTTCGTTCATCGCAGACGGCTTGTTTACTTCAGTCCTCCAACGGTCGGTCAAAATGAAAGCTCTCAATCAGTTTGACCGAGAATTGATCGGGCGCAAATCTCCTTTTTAGTTCAATATATTCCACTAAAGCCCGCCTTTATTACGCCAAAATAGCTTTCCCGCCGGCGGCACGAGCCTTGCCAAATGTTCGGCAGGTCTTAATACCTTGCGTGACCCATACTTCGCGTAACCAAAACAACTTAGGTAGGGGAAATATGAAAATATTCAAATCCACAGTTTCATCGCTTCTTTTGACTTCACTTTTGACGACCGGCATCGTCAGTGGACAAACGAATAAACCGAAACAAATAATCCAATCACAAAAGCACACAATACCGCAATTATCTTCCAAATACGTCGTTGATTTGAACGAACTTCTGAAAAGCGGACAAATCACCTTAACCGAAGGCTTCGAGCGGGAAGTCGAAACTCTGGCAAACGCGCTTGCCGCCAGAGAGAGACCGGGAACGATTGTCGTTGACCGTTACGCTGTCAAGCGCGTGCCGGTCGTGCATAACTTGGTGGCACGATTGATGTCAGAAGATGTCGCGCCAAATTTGCGCGGCAAGCGAATCGTGAAGATTGATTTGCCCTCAATCTTCAGCGATTCCAAAAACAGTGAGGAAGTTTCAGCACGGCTCGATGCGGCGTTCAAACAAATCGAGGCGAGCGGCGGCAAAACGATTCTGTTCGTTGAAGACATCTCCGGCTTTGTCAAAGACAACGCCGCGTATGGCGTCGCTGTTGCCAATCGGATTCGGCAATCGGTGGTCGCCGGAAGAGTGCAAATTATCAGCGCGTCAACCGACGAAGAATTCAAAAGTCAAATCGTCGCCGACGTTCAGCTTAACCCGCGCTTTCAAAAAATTGATCAGGATCGCGTCGGAGAATTGACGGACAATGAAACCGTCGCCAGCAAACTCTTCGCTGGATTTACTCGAATTAATGGCGAGCGGCGACCCGAATCTAAAAGTTACAGTCATTCTGCAGTCGGACGACATCAAAAACGCGCAGCTTCTCGCCCTGCTTGCAAAGAACGGCGTGACAATTGAAGCAGAAGCGGAAAACCTGAATATGCTTGTCGTCGAATTGCCGTTAAAAGTCGCCGAAGCGGTGGCTTCGATGCGCGGCGCGAATCATCTTTCGCTCGACAAAGAAGTCAGAACGCTCGGACACGTTGACACGACGACCGGAGTGCTTGCCGCTAAAGCCCAACCCGGTAACAGCACGCTCGACGGACGCGGCATCGGCATCGCCGTTCTCGATTCGGCTATTTTCGAGGGACATCATGCTTTTATGGACTCGACCGGAAACAAAAGGGTTGTGGAACATAAAGAGTTTGCCACCGGCGGAGGCGAGGATAAATTCGGACACGGAACGCACGTTACGGCTATCGCAGCAGGGCGCGGCGGAAAACCCGGCGACGCCAATTCCATCAATGTTTTGAAAGATTACCAGGGCGTTGCGCCGGAAGCAAAAATCATTGCTGTTCGGGTACTCGACAATGAGGGAAAAGGCTCGACCGCTAAAGTCATCGAAGCAATCAATTGGGTTTATAGTAAGCGCATCGAGCGCAATATTCGCGTGGTCAATATGAGTCTCGGCACGCCGGCTATCGAATCATATACGACCGACCCGCTGTGCGTCGCCGTTCGCAAATTAACCGCCGCCGGAATCGTTGTTGTTGCCGCCGCCGGAAATAACGGTAAAGACGCGGCTGGAAACAAAATCTACGGCGCGATTCACTCGCCCGGCAACGACCCGACGGTGCTGACTGTCGGCGCGACTAATACTTTCAACACCGACTCACGCAGCGACGACGCAATTGCAACTTACAGTTTACGCGGTCCGACGCGCTCATTCAAAATGGTGAATGGCGTGAAAAAATACGACCACTTGATTAAACACGACCTCGTTGCTCCGGGAAATAAAATCGTCGCTGCCAAATCCAAAGATAATGGACTGACTGCGAGTAACCCGTAATTGAACGTCACCGGCGACGGCAGCAGCGACGATACGCAATTGATGAATCTTTCGGGAACCTCGATGGCGACTCCGGTCGTTGCCGGAACAGTGGCTTTGATGCTTCAGGCGAATCCGAAACTGACCCCGAATATGGTCAAGATGATTCTGCAATAAACTTCGCAGCCGCTCGCCGGATTCAATCATCTCGAACAAGGCGCGGGACAGTTAAACGCCGAAGGCGCGATTCGTCTGGCGAAACTGGTCAAACAAACTTTGACTGATGCAACGCCGCTCGGAACGCCAATGCTCAACGGTGTGACGTTGCCGCGTCACACTTCGACAGTCGGCGGCACGACTTTCCAGTGGGCGGGCGGCATCACTCGCAATCAGGGATTAGTCACTGGAACCGAACTTATCACCGAATACCAGAAAATATACGGGCAGGGTTTACTTATCAGCGACGGCTTGCTCATCAGCGACGGTTTGTTGATTAGTGACGGTCTGCTCATCAGCGATGGCTTGCTCATCAGCGATTCGATAGTTGCCAATAACATCAGTATGCGCACGCAATTAAAAGGCGGAAGCTCTTTTATCGCATCGAGCAACTTGTATGACAACAATTTCACACAGGTTGACAAAACCGTTTTTGGTGACGGATTGCTCATCAGCGATAACGTTTTCGGCGGCTCATCGCCGATGGTTATGGGCGATCCGATACCTTGATAGTTTTCATATGTTTCTTAGGAAATAATTCGCAGCCGCACAGATGAATTCGTCTCTGCGGCTTTTTCTCTGCCGGTCGAGAACAACTTATTCATAACGTTTCTCATAATTATGCCACCAATGCGGAAGCCCGCGCGATAGTTACGCTATTTTCGGAAACCAGTAATATGCGTCAAATAATTTTGACTTTATTTTTATGCCCTTAACAATCGCAAAGACATTTCAGACCTCAGGATTTTTATTTGTCAGCAGAGAAAATTATTCTTGAAAGTTAAACCAAATTAAACGTATAATAACAAGAGCGTACAAAGCTACCGCTTTGATCATTCTAACCAGACCGACAAATCTTTCCGACCCCCTGCTTTTTAATCGCTCAATTTCCTTATTATTGTGGAAAACAAAGAAAGAAACATCAATATTTTCTCGGTAGTATTACTGCCTGTCGGAGCGTGGGTTTTCGTTTCAGCCGTTCTTAATTTTCCGCTTGAGAAAATAAGTCTGACTTTAATCGTGTTGTCAGTGATTACTATCTTCTTTAGTTCTTACCTCAAAATTCAACTTCCGCGCACCAAAATTCACATTACCATTTCCGAAACGCTGGTTTTCTACTCGCTTATCGCTTACGGAGGTGAAGTTGCCGTTCTGCTGGCAGCGTTTGAATCGCTTTACACTTCGCTCAATATGCGGCGCGAAGGTCTCACCATTAAAACCAAAACCATCGGCATTAACGTCGCCGTCGCTGTTATTTCCACTTTTGTTTCGGCGTGGGCGGTTAAACAACTTTTCGGTTCGTCCGAAATTTTAGTCAGCGAGGGAAGCAACACTACGTTGGTTTTGCTTTTGATGGTGATGGTTATGGCGCAATTCATTGTTAATTCCTTTTTGGTTGCCGTCGCTATTTCTATTAAGACCGAAAAAACGATGTGGCAGGTTTGGAACGACTACTGTTTGAATACGCTGGTAATGTATATCGGCGGAGCTTTTATGGCGGGCTTGGGCGTTAAGGCAATCAGCCAATTTGACGCACTGATGATTTTCGTCGCGCTGGCGATTTCCGCAGTGGTTTATATGACTTACCGGCGTTATGTGAATGATGTTAAAGTAACTGCCGCGAAAGCCGAACAAGCCGAGAGGGAAAGAGCCGAACAAGCCGAACGGCATATCGAAGAACTGCAGCATCACATCGCCGAACAAGACCGCATCGGAGAGGCGTTAAGAGAAAGCAAAGAAAAATTTCGCCACGCCGCCTTTCACGACGCGCTCACGGATTTACCGAACCGTAACTTGTTTATGGAGACGCTCAAATTCGCGCTCGAAAAAAGCAAACACGACGCGAACTATAAATTCGCCGTTCTTTTCCTTGACATCAATCGCTTCAAAACCATCAACGACAGTCTCGGACATTCGATGGGCGACCGCCTGATTCTGCACGTCGCCAAACGCCTCGCCACCAGCGTCCGCGACAAAGATTTGGTCGCCCGATTCAGCGACGACGAATTCGCTTTTATTCTGCACAACATCACGGACATCGAGGATGCGAAACAATTTGCCGAACGCATCAAACATAAAATCTCCGCGCCGTTCACCTTGAGCGGCAGACAAGTTTTTACGAGTTTCAGTATCGGCATCGCGCTCGGCGGCACCGATTACGAATTAGCCGAAGACATTCTGCGCGACGCCGATATAGCGATGTATCACGCCAAAGACGCGGAAAAAGATTACGTCGTTTTCGACCAGAATATGCACACCCGCGCCGTCACTCTGCTGCAGCTCGAAACCGATTTGCGCTTGGCAGTCGAACGTGACGAACTGGAAATGTTCTACCAGCCGATAATTGATTTGGATTCGATGAAATTATTCGGATTCGAGTCACTGATTCGCTGGAATCATCCGACGCGCGGGCTGGTTCCGCCGAACGAATTCATTCCGGTCAGCGAAGATACGGGGTTGATCGTGCCGATGACATTGTGGATTTTGCGGACTTCGTGTTTGCAGATGGTCGAATGGCAGCGCAAATCTCCGCTGAATAAAAACCTCGTCGTCAGCGTTAATCTGTCCGGCAAACATTTCGCGCAGAAAGACCTTGTCGAACAGATAAAAACGATTTTAGTCGAAACGGAAATTAATCCGGCTTGCCTGAAACTCGAACTCACCGAAAGCGCGGTGATGGAGAACGCCGAAAGCGTGGTTTCGATGATGAAGCAAATCCGCGACCTCGGCATCCAACTCTCGATTGACGATTTCGGCACGGGTTATTCTTCCTTGAGCTATCTGCACCGTTTCCCGATTAACACTTTGAAAGTTGACCGTTCGTTTGTCAATTCGATGGAAGACGGAAGTGAAAACGGCGAGATTGTCCGCACGGTAGTCGCTCTGGCGAAAACTCTCCGGTTGGATGTCATTGCTGAAGGCATCGAAACGATTCACCAACTTCATCAACTCCGAATTTTGGGTTGCGAATACGGTCAGGGCTATCTTTTCTCGCGTCCTGTTCCGGCTGAAGAAGCAGAACGGCTAATCAAAGATTCAGCGCGTTTTGAGAATGTTATTCCATATCAAATCCTTCCTTCGACTTTGACGAATGCCGAAATTTCGCATCTCCAATTAGTAGAATAAAAGAATGTAATCCACAAAGCAGTCGAGGATTTTTACGAAAAATCCCCATTTCTCACAGCAAATGTCTTTGGATGTTCTTCGCGTTTTTGCGTTAATTTGTGAATTATACTTTTACAAATTACTCGACATAAATTTTCGGTTTTGCGTTCAGCGGAAATTCTGTTTCGTAAGCGTTGGCAAGATTCAGCAGTATTGCTTCTGACCAATGCCGACCGACCAATTGCAAGCCAATCGGCAATCCGTCTTTAGATAATCCGCACGGCACGGAAATGCCCGGAATGCCAGCCAAATTTGCCGAAGCCGTATAAATATCGCTCAGATACATCGCCAAAGGGTCATCGCTTTTTTCGCCGATCTTAAAGGCGGTTGTAGGCGCGGTCGGCGTTATAATCGCGTCGCATCGCTCGAAAGCATTTAGAAAATCCTGTTTGAGCAAAGTGCGGACTTTTTGCGCTTTGGCATAATAGGCATCGTAATAACCAGAAGACAAAACGTAAGTTCCGAGCATAATGCGGCGTTTGACTTCCGCGCCGAAACCTTCCTCGCGCGTTTTCATATACATTTCGCGCAGCTCGTGAGCGTTCTCGGCGCGAAAACCATAACGCACGCCGTCGAAACGGGCTAAATTAGATGACGCTTCCGCCGTGGCGATGATGTAGTAAACCGCAATCGAGTATTTTGAGTTCGGCAACTGAACATCTACGATTTCCGCGCCGAGATTTTTATAATTATTAATCGCCGTCTCGACCGCATTTCTCACTTCGTCACTCAAACCTTCGCCGAATAATTCTCGCGGAACGCCGATTCTTTTTCCTTCGATATTTTTTGATAATTCTGCGGCATAATTCGGAACTTCGACATCGGCGGTCGTCGCGTCGTGTTTGTCGCGTCCGGCAATTACGCCCAAAACATCAGCAACATCTTTCGATGTCTGCCCGAAAATTCCGATTTGGTCCAATGATGACGCGAACGCCACCAGACCGAAACGTGAGATTCTGCCGTAAGTCGGTTTGAGTCCGACGATGCCGCAAAACGACGCGGGCTGCCGAACCGAGCCGCCGGTTTCCGAACCCAAAGAAGCGCGAACCACGCCCGACGCGACGGCGACCGCCGAACCGCCCGAACTTCCGCCCGGAACTCTGGTCGTGTCCCAGGGATTTTTGACCGCACCGAATGCCGAATTTTCGTTTGACGAACCCATCGCAAACTCATCCATATTCGTCTTGCCGACAATCACCGCGCCCGCGTTTAATAATCGCTCAACCGCCGTCGCGTTGTATTGCGGACGGTAGTTTTCCAAAATCCGCGAACCGCAGGAAGTTTGTGAAAACTTGGTGCAGATGTTGTCTTTAACGGCGATTGCCGCGCCTTTTAAAGATTGTTCTTCGCCATTGTTTTCCAATTCTGCGACGCGTCGTAATGCATAATCTCGTTCGATGGTCAGAAAACAATTCAATTCGCCGTTCAACTTCTCGGCGTTGTCCAGAGTTTTTTCGATTGCTGTTTTTATTTCGCTCATCATTAAAAAGTTTTGTTGATCAACCATTTTCCGTTTTCTTTAATCGCTTCGACTTTGGTTTCGCGCTGCTCGCTGCGCGTGTCGTCCTTCCAAAAAAACACGACCTGAAAAACGGTTTTGTTTGGCTCGATGACTTCGCAATTGCCAATGCGAAACGCCTTCGGGTAATCATCGGTTAAAGTAAAATAATCGCGCGGGTCATTCAAATTTTTTGAAATGAAAATCTTCCAATCGCCGGTCAAATACTTTTCTCTTTTTTCAAGATATTCTTTCGACGGCTTCATTTCGTTGCCGAAATGAAGTGAATAAAATTCCTTAATCGTCTGCCTGGCTTCGGTACATTCAGGCTTTTCCAGATTCGGAATGCTGCACGCGGAAGTAAAAAATAGGAAGCAAAAAGTAAAAAGTAAGGACGTTTTCGCCCTCAGAAATTTAAAGTTGAAACTCAAAAACCGAAACTTGGAACCTGAAACCTGAAACTTGAAATTCATAAAACCTTCGGCACTTGAAAATGTCCGCTGACCGCCGACGGTGCCTGGTCAAGCGCGTTTTTTTGTCCCAGAGATTCGTGCGGCACGTCTTCGCGGATCGTCGCGGTCGCTTCGCCCTCTTTGGTCAAACCGCCGAGCATCGGCTCGATATTTTCCGTGTCGAGTTCATTTAATTGCTCGACGTAAGCGACAATGTTCGTCATCTGCGGCGTGTAAAGCGCAACTTCGTCGTCAGTTATTTCGAGATGCGCGAGTTTGGCAATTTTTCTAACGTCCATAAATTATCCGGCAAAAGTTTTCGGTAAATTAAAAACTCACTTCATTTTCTTTTTCCGCGCCAGGCAGCTTCCAGCCGCCAGGAGAAATTGATAGCGCAGATTGTCGTCTTTGATCGCGTCTGCCGCGTGGCGCAGTTTCGGCGTAACTTCTTCGAGCGCGATTTCTCTCTGCTCCTCATCAGTCATCTGCTTTACTCGATGTTGAGAGCGTTCCGCGACGAGCGTTTCTTCGTCCACGCGAAATTCTATAAACGTCACAATCGCCTGTCCAAGTGCGGAGTTGAGTTTAAAAATCATCTGCCCGCTTAAAGTTTCAAGGTGTCGTTTCCACATTTTATCGGCGACGGCGACGATCAAATGTTTATTAAAAAGACGAAACGGAACGGTGTGTTCGGACAAGCTTTCCCCGGCAATGCGCCGCCACGCGGCAAACACGACGGCTTCGCGGACTTCCTCCGTGTCTTCAAAGTCCCTGAGCAGTTTTGGTAATGCGCGAAAAAGTGCTTCCATTGGTCATCCGGCAATTATCATTTATCATTCACCAAGCTATAAATGTTAAATGTTAAAGGGAAAATGTTCAATGATTAAACTTCCAAAATTGATTTTAGCTTCGGGCAGCCCGCGCCGCGCGGAGATTTTAACGGCGGTCGGCTGGGAGTTCGAAAAGCAAATAGCCGACATTGACGAAACCGAACTTCCCGGTGAAAAGCCTGAAGACTATGTGCAGCGATTGGCGCGGGAAAAAGCCGAAGTTGTGGCTAAAAAAAACACCGGTGCTTTGGTTTTGGGGGCAGACACCACCGTCGTTATCGAAAACCAAATTATAGGCAAACCAACAGATTCCGACGACGCGCGAAGAATGCTTCAGATGCTTTCGGGAAACTGGCACGAAGTTTTGACTGGCGTTGCTTTGGTAAAAATGACGAAAGAAAATGTGGAAACAAAAGTGGACTTACAGAAAACACGAGTTAAATTTGCCGAACTCGCCGACGCGGAAATCGAATTTCTCATCGAACGCGGCGAACCGCTCGACAAAGCAGGCGCGTATGCCGTGCAAGCGCAAGCCGCGCTTTTCATTGAAAAGATTGAAGGCGACTATTGGAACGTCGTCGGTTTGCCGGTAAGTTTAGTTTACGAATTATTGAAAACCCTTTAAATAAAGAAAACAGGATTAATGATTCATCCTGTTTATCTAATCAAGCCGATTTAAATTAAAAATTACAAAAGTCTGTCAATCGCTTGCGAAATCGGCACGGAAATATCACTTTTCTCATCAGTACCGACACCGCCGAAGGCTTCGGTCGCGGGCTTGCCGTCTTTGCCCAAAATGACGAACGAAGGCAATTGATCAACGCCGTATTTTTTCAGTGTCAGCGCTCCGTCCGAATCGCGCAGAACGGGAACGGCTAATTTAGTGCGCGTGACGAAACTGTTGAGTTCGTCGTCGCTCGCATAGTTTTTCGATTTCGCGGAAGCCGAGTCGGTGGCGACGAAATAAACAACGACATCGCGTCCGGCGAATTTTTGGGCGAGTTTATTAGTGATGACGGCTTGCTGCGTCGAAAGCGGCAGCCAACTTGCGCCGATTGCCAGCACGACGACTTTATTTTTTTGATTCTGCACGTCAACTCTTCCGCCGTCGAGGGCGGTCAAAGTCTGCGCCGATACTGCTAAAGACAACGTGAACACAAAACTAAAAATCAATAACAATGATTTAATGTTTTTCATATATTTGTTAAATTCCGTAACTTTTGGAATTCGTTTATTTAGATGCAAGTTTGCTGCCAGCGATTGCTTCGGACGGGGAAGTTTATAATTTGCGATTGACAATTGTATTATCAATTAGACGCGTGTTTCCGAAACGCGCGGCGACCGCAATGAGCGCGGCGTTTTCGCCGATTTTTTCAAGCGGTTCGAGCGTTTCATTATCAACTACTGCAACGTAATCCATCTGAGCGAGCGGTTCGATTTCAATCTTTTCGCGCACGATTTCCGCCAATCTCACCGCGTTTCGCTCGCCTTCTCTGACAGCTATTTTCGCTTTGCGTAATGCCTGGTAAATTATTGAAGCCTTTTGCCTTTGTTCCGGGCTTAAAAGCGCGTTTCGAGAAGACATCGCCAAGCCGGATTCTTCGCGGATGGTGCGCCCGACGATGATTTCCGTATCGAATCCCAAATCTTTCGTTAGCCGTTTGATGACGGCGACTTGCTGTGCGTCTTTTTGTCCGAAAAAAGCATAATCCGGTCGCATCGTGTTAAAAAGAATCGTCACTACGGTCGCCACGCCGCGAAAGTGTCCGGGACGCGACGCGCCTTCTAGAGTTTCGGTCAGATGTTCGACATAAACGTATGTCGAAAAATTTTCGCCGTAAATTTCCTGTTCCTCCGGCGCGAAAATGTAATCAACCTGATATTCGGTCAGCAGTTCGGCATCGGCGGTTAAATCACGCGGATATTTAATAAAATCCGTCGTTTCGTTGAACTGCGCCGGGTTGACGAAAATCGAGACGATGACGACATCGCACATTTGTCTGGCTTCTTCGACAAGCGAGAGGTGACCGGCGTGCAATGCGCCCATCGTCGGCACGAAACCGATAGTTTTATTTTCGCGCCGCAGCTTGCGCGTGAGCGATGCCATTCTCGCCCGACGGTTGATGATTTCCATATATTAAGAAGCATTTCTTTTAATGCTTTCAGTATCAATATCCTTTGGCATTCCGTAAGATTCCTTTGCGCTCGGATAACTGCCGTTTTTCACGTCTGTCATCCAATTTTGCACAGCTTCGGTCATTACTTCGCGGATGTCGGCGTATTGACGCACGAAGCGCGGCAGCCTGCCGAAAGATAAACCGACCAAATCGTGAAGAACCAGAACCTGAACGTCGCAATTCGCACCGGCGCCGATGCCGACGGTGGAAATTTTTAGTTCGTTCGTGATTATTTCAGCAATTTCGCGCGGCACGAGTTCCAAAACTACGGCAAAAGCACCGGCTTCTTCGAGCATTTTAGCATCTTCGATTAACATCTGCGCGGCATCGGAAGTTTTGCCCTGTACGCTGTAACCGCCGAGTTTGTGAACCGATTGCGGCGTTAAGCCGATGTGCGCCATCACGGGAATTTCTTCATTGACCAATCGCTTGACGAGTTCGACGCGGTTGCGCCCGCCTTCGAGCTTGACGGCTTCCGCGCCGCCGTCTTTCATCAACACCAGAGCGTTTCTAACGGCGGTGTTTTCGCCGGTGTGATAGCTTCCGTAAGGCATATCGGCGACGAGCAGAGCGCGACTCGAACCGCGTTTGACCGCTTTAACGGCAGACAAAATCTCGTCCAATGTTACGGGAATCGTATTGCCGTAACCGTGTATGACGTTGCCCATACTGTCGCCGACGAGAATGATTTCCACGCCCGCCTCGTCCACGATTCGCGCCGTCGGATAATCGTAAGCCGTCAGACAAACTAATTTTTCGCCTTTTTCTTTTGCCGCTCGAAGCGCGGGAACGTAAACTTTTTCGGGTTTGTCGGGTTGTAAATATGCCATAGAAAACAGTGTAAAGCGGAAAATGGTAAATGGAAAACAGGTGGAATGTAAATCTGTCGGCGCGAAAGACCAATCGGTTAGAATTCGGAAAGCAAAAGTTTTGACGGTAAATTATTTTACGCTTTCGGCTTTCCATTTTACGCTGATCGGATTCCAACGCCGCACCATCGAGTTGTCGGCACACGACTGCAAAATCTCCTGGACGGTTTTATTCAAAATCGGATGAACGCAGTGCGGCGCGAGTTCCGCGAGCGGCACTAAAACAAAACGGCGTTCGTGCAGGCGCGGATGCGGCACGGTTAAAAATTCCGTGTCGCATTGATGGTTTCCGTAAAGCAGCAAATCGAGATCGGCGGTGCGCGGTTTCTTTAAATTTTTGTCGCGGCGACCGAGCAGATATTCGATTCGCAGCATCCGCGCCAGCATTTGCGAAGGTGAAATGCTCGTGACCCGAATTTCCGCGACCATATTTAAATACGGCGGGTGTTCTTCTCCATCCGTGAAGCCAAAAGGTTCGGTTTCGTAGATAGCAGAAAGTTTGCAAACCGTAAAACTCGCTTCCATCAAACCGCGCACGGCGAGCAGCAGATTGCTTGCCCGGTCGCCCAAATTAGAACCGAGTCCGACGTAAGTTGTGATGACTTCCGTTTCCACTTTTGATTGATTATTTTGGGGTGAAACTAATTAAAACGTATTAAGTTTGCGAAAAAATAACCGAAAGCGCAAACAAAGTCGCCGCCTTTATCTCTTCTTTTACTTTTTAATCTATAAATGTTTCAATTAAAGCGGTTGATAAATTGAATTCCAGCAATGCGCTTCTGGATTTGAGATTTAGGATTTCGGATTGGGGATTTGTCGCCAACAAGCCTGAAATCCGAAATCCTAAATCCCAAATCGAAAGGCGCATTCGGGCGGTTTTTCCGAAAGCGTGTGCCGTCTCAACATAAATTGACACGCCGGAAGCGAGATGCCACGCAAAAAATTTCGGTATAACCAGCGTTTTGACCCTGCTTCGGAGCGTTCTTTTCAAGAATATATCCAAAACCAACCGGCTCCGCAAACGACGCGGAACGAACTGCTTCGTCTGATTCGCGGCGGCGAAGACACTTACCTCGAACTCAAAATCAAACTTTCCAATTCGGAGAAAATTGCCAAAGGCATCGTCGCGCTCGCCAATACCGACGGCGGCACAATGGTTTTCGGTGTGACCGACAATTTGCGCGTCGAAGGCGTGCGAAACCCAGAAGAAGTCCAGTCGGAACTCGTGCGGATTTGCCGTGAAGAAATTTATCCGCCGCTTTTGCCGCTGATTGACTGCATTTCTTACGACAACGGCAGGCAAATCGTCGTTCTCGATGTCGAGGGCAAACGCCGCCCGTATCGGACGCGCGACGGCAGATTCTATTTGCGTGTCGGCGCGGAAAAGCGCGAAGTTTCGCGCACTGATTTGTCCGATTGGCTTGCTGAAATTCGACCGCTCGCCTACGAAAACATTCCCGTTCAGGAAGCGGACGAAGCGGATTTTGACGACGGACTTTTATGGACTTTTGCGAGCGCGTTCGACGATGAAATGCTTGGCAGGAATCTTTACCAGACCGCTGATTTTTTGAAAAAGGATTTGCTCTTGGCAATCGGCGGCGCGGACGAATTTATGCCGACCGTCGCGGGAGTTCTACTATTTGGAAAAAGCGAGCGCGTCGCCGAACTGTTGCCGCATTTCAAAATCACTGTCGCCCGTTACGCGGGCGAAAACGGCAACGCGCAGCTTGTCGAAAAAAATGAATTAAACGGAAATCTTCTTTACCTTTATGAATCCGTTTTGCGGTTCGTTGAGCGTTATTGCGATTTGTCGAAAGACAAGCCGCGCAAGAAATCTCCGGCGCAGGATGCGAATCAAATCATTCAGGCGCGCGGAAACTACCATCTTTTTTCGGTGCGCGAAGCCGTCGCCAATGCCATCGTTCATCGTGATTTGGCGACCCGAGATATTCCGACGCGCATTTTAATTTTTGATAACTCGATTGCAATCATCAATCCGCGCCGCACGAACGGGTTCGTGCCGCCTGCCTCGCGAGCCATTCGCTACGGCATTGCACAAAAGCTCAATCCGCAAATCGCGGCGATTTTTTCTAAGCGTGAATACGGAACGAACGTCCCGAAAGGCGGCTTGCCGATGATTCTGCGCTCGTCAAAGTATTTCTCCGGCAGGCGCGTGGAAATTCAGACATTGAATGATGAATTTAAATTAAGAATTTACGGCTCATAAAATTCAACAGTTTTCTCAATAAAAAAGGCGGACAAAGCCGCCTTCAAATCGCTCGATTTTTTCAGCTTATTTTTCCGCTTTCAACTTCTCAGCTTTCGGCGTCATATAAAACGGGCGATGTTGTATAACGTAACCTTTTTCTTCGTACACGCCATCGCCGTTAATATCAACTTTCACTTCGAGGTTATATTTCTTTCCCGCCTCGCGCACTTCAGCGATGTCATAAGCGATGCTATATTGGCTTCGCATTAGATTATTGATTGACTGCAAAGTTGATGGCAACTCGCCGGGAAACGTAACGGGAAAAAAAGCCCCACCCGATTCCTTGGCAAAAGTTTTCATCGTGTTGGTGGCTTGCAAAAAAGTCATTCTGCCGGGTGAACCGTCAATGCCGTCGGTTGCCGGCAGCAGATGCTCATACATTTTAAGAAACAAATTCGCGGTGCCGATAACATAAATCGGAATGCCTGAATCCTGGACGATTTTGCGGGCTTGCCCATAGTTTATTTTGCTGAATGTATCAATCCCGGAGGCAACCAGAATAATGGCGCGACGCGGCGTTTTGACATTAACCATTCCGCCGTATTCGGCAGTGCGCTCTTTGGAATTATCCAAGACGACCGCATCGCCTTTGCCGCCGACTAAAGAAAACTTCACCGCGTCGAACAGATTGGTTTCACGAAAAGCAGGATTATTTCGCAAAAGAAGATTGACGGTTTGCTGTAGACGAGTCGGGTCGTTCGTAAAATCAGTGATTGGTGTCGGTCGAATGTCGAAAGCGATCACTGAAGCATAATCGTTCGGCGGTTTGATAAATCTGGAAGTAAAATAAGCGACCGGGCGAACCACTTCTAAAGTTCCTTGTTCCTGTCCGCGTGTTCCGGCAAAGCCGAATGCCTCCGTCCATTTGCTGAATTCGATAACCATCGTCACCGTAATCGGCGCTTCGGGCGTGGCGAAATTCGTGATTTCCTGCTTCACTCCGTTTTCAAAGACAGCGAAATTTTCCTTTTTCAAGCCGGTGATAATTTGTCCGGTTTTTTTGTTGTAAACCACCGCGTCAACATTAACGATGTTCGTTTTAACTTTCAAAACTTCGTCGTCAACTTCGGCGTTTCGCTCGATTTCTTCGAGTTTACGCCGCTCTTCTTCAGCTTTAATCTCGGCTTCGGTTTTCGGTGTGGGACGCTGATTTTTCTTGCCGCCGCTCTTCGGCGGCTCGCCTTTTTGCGGGCGTGATTGAGCGAAAGTGATGGTGTTGAACGACAATAAAAGCGTCATCAAAAATACAAGCGATTTTGACAACGGACGCGGAGAAATAATTGGCATAAGATTTTCCTTCCTGAATGTAAATCTTTGATACAGATTGTGGGCTTTAAGTTGGAAGAAATCAAGAAAAAAGTGAGAAATGAGAAGTGAGACTTGAAAAGTAAAAATACCTCTCATCTCTCACTTCTCATTTCTCACTTGATTTGTGCAATTAGCTTCCCGGTCTGATTTCGATTTTTACGTCGAATAAGCCGGAATTGTCGTCTAAGTTTCCCTCATTGATACCAAGAAATAACGCGCCGTCGCGCGGAGCGATGAATTCTTTCGCATCGCCGACGAAAATAAAATCGTTGTTGTTATCGCCGATGACGGCAATTAGCCCGCCGGTTGATTCCTGCGCCATCAACTTGCCTTTGTCAGGCAGGGAAGCGATGCCGCCCGGCGTGGTGGAGCGACCGCTGCCCAGGGAGATGCGTCCCGTTCCGCTGATTCTGATGCGTTGTCCTTTCCGCACGACCCAACCCGAATTTGTCCAGCCGTTCGCCGTGTTGTCCGCCAAAACCTTCACGCCGATTTCGACGGGCTTCGGAGTTTTTTCGGAGGTGTTTTGATTGGTTACAGCCGGCGGCATATCCGTTTGAGTAGTTTGAGTATCTGTAGTTTTTGAATTCTGACCGACCGTAATGACAGTTGAATTGTTATCGTTTGAACTACCGGTATTGTTTGAGCTGCCGGTTGAATTTTTGATATTGGTCGTTGGCATCGAATCAGCCTCAAATATAATTGATTCTACCTCTAAGGCGGAAAAGTTAATCTGCCGCGAACCGACCATCACGACGAATTTGCCGTTGCCGAAACTAACTATTTTACCTTTGATGATGCTTCCGTCTTTCAGCCGAATCGTGTCGGCGAAAGCCATAATCGTTATCGAAAAAACCAAACATACGGTACCGATGACGCGAAAAAAAATGGATTTGAACGACATAATTTCCTCCGTGGAATTTTGAAATTTAGAACTGTCTGACAATCGAAGCGCAAGTTCTCGGAAATCGGATTTGTTTGTTTCAAGAACTGCCGGGGCGGGCATTAAACGCTAAAATCGTAGATGCCCAATCGAATTAAAAGGATTGCTAAATTTGCTAAGCGCAATTACGAACGGAATTATACACAAGTTTTTAAAGGTTGTGAACTAATTCTTCAAGACCACCGGGAATAACAAATATCAATCATTCTTTGATTTTCGCGTCGGTAGTCATTTAGACATCGAAACGATTGATATTTGAAAATGAATAATTGATAATTTTCGCTTCGAGATAAATTGCGGAAAACTTTTTAGAAGTTATGAATGAGACTAATCTGAAAATACGGCGCGGAACAGTTGACGATGCCCAAACGCTCGCGCCGCTGGCGGTCAAAATTTTCAACGACGCTTTTGCCGCTAATCCTCTGAACAAGCCGGAAGATATGCGAACATACATCGCCGAGGCTTTCGGTTTAGAGCAAACAAAACGGGAACTCGCCGATGCCGAAATGATATTTTTTATCGTCGAAGTCGAGGCGGAAATGATCGGTTACGCGAAACTGCGCGAACACTCGACCGAAGATTGCGTGGCGGACAAAAACCCAATCGAACTCAGCCGACTTTACGTTTTGAAAGATTTTCACGGACAAGGCATCGCCGGAAAATTAATGAACGA
>Ga0136611_10000758_pt1 | contig 21726 bp, 22 predicted proteins | sample AntDrymUQ2232306_2_FD_106645 | JGI IMG/M metagenome (GOLD analysis project Ga0136611, IMG submission 106645) | Polar desert sand microbial communities from Dry Valleys, Antarctica - metaG UQ223 (23.06) | ecosystem: Environmental > Terrestrial > Soil > Desert | place: Antarctica: Dry Valley...
CTCTGTGACTCTGTGGTGAAAAGCTCATATGCCGACCGATGCCCGACCGACCCGCGTCCGCTTTCTCATCGTCGCGGTCACGTCGGTCGCGGCCGTGTTCATGTACGTCGATCGGGCCTGCCTCTCGCTGTTCGGCACCGAAATCATGGCCGAGTTCGCCATCGAAAAATGGCAGCTCGATTGGATCTACAGCGCCTTCTTCTGGTCCTACGCCCTCAGCCAAGTCCCCGCGGGGCTGCTCGGGCCGATCCTGGGACTGCGGCGCAGCCTCGCGATCATGCTCTTCACGTGGTCGGCCTGCACGGTCGCGTGCGGGTTCACGACCGGCCTGCTCGGACTCTTCGCGGCCCGGCTCGCGGTCGGCATCGCCGAAGCGGGCGCCTACCCCACGGCCGCGGCGCTGGTGAAGAATTGGTTCCCGCTGCGCGAGCGCGGCCGGGCCAGCGGATTCGTCGCGCTCGGGGGTCGCATCGGCTTCGCTCTCACGCCGTTCCTCACGGCGCTGCTCGTTGATCCCCACTGGATCGGCATGTACTTCAACTGGCGCGGCGCGCTCATCGTCTTCGGCGTTCTCGGCATCCTCTGGGCGGGGGTCTTCTGGCTCCTCGTCCGCGATTCGGCCTGGCACCACCACCGCAGCAACGCCGCCGAAGCCGCCTACGCCGGTCCGCCGCCGCCGCTCGCCACTTCGACCGAGTGGCCGGTGCTCGCGCTCGTCTCCAGTCGCAACATGTGGCTCTTCGGGCTGGTGCAATTCGGCCACAACATCGGCTGGGCGTTTCTGATCACGAAGCTCGTCGACGTGTTGAAGGAGCGCTTCCACGCCGACAAGGACGATGCGAAATTCATCGCGTCGATCCCGGCTTGGGCCTTGGTCGGCGGGATGTTCTTGGGCGGGTTCATCGGCGATTATTGCGTCCGCCGTTTCGGGCTTCGCCGGGGTCGCCGGCTGCCCATCGGCTCGATGATGATCGTCGGGGGAGCGGCGTATTTGGCCTGCACGCAGTTCGAGAACCCGTGGTCGGTCGCGGTGGCGCTCGCGGTCATGGCCATCGCCGGCGACATCGCGATCCCGTCGGTCTGGGCGTTCGCCCAGGATGTCGGCGGCCGCTACACGGGCGCGACCATCGGCTTCGGCAACATGATCGGGAACTTGGGCGCCGCGACCTCGCCCATCGCCCTCGGCTTCATTCAGCGCGAATTCGGCTGGGACTGGATGTTCGTGAGCTGCGCGATCTGCTTCGCGGTGGCGGCGGTGGCGGCGTTCAATCTGGACGCGACGAAGCCGGTGATGCGCGAGGACCGGACGCCGTGATCACCAATCGCTCGACAGCACTTCCCCGCCCGAACGCGTGCTGAGCTGCTGCAGGACCAGTCCGTCGAGCGAGAGCCTCACGAAGCGTACGGAACCGTCGCCGAGGGCGAAGTTCACCCCGCCCGTGTGTCGGCTCCCGTAGGCGGAAATGCGATCCCATTCCCGGATGCTCAGCGTGGCCCACGGCACTTTCGGTGGCGGCGGCGGCGGATAGATCGGCGGATCGGGCGGAGGCGGCGGAATGTACGGCGTCGGGTGCGAGTAGTTCAGCGGCCGACCGGCGCCGGCGAGCGTGCCCGCCCCGGCGTTCGGCCCCGGAATGCCGGCCCACGCCGCGAAGGAACTCAGCGACGCCAGCGGCGGGTAGGGCGTCTCGTCGAGCGGTGCATTCTGATAGCTGTCGAGCGCGCCGTCGCCGATGTTGCGCTCGCCGATCAGGAGCGTGTTCGTCAGTCCGTCGGTCACATCGGTGAGCCGCACGGCGCTGCGGCTGCTCGCGGTCGAATAGCCGAAGAGACCGTCGTTGGTGGCGCGGAAGCTCGGAAACGCTCGCGTTCCGGCGTTGCCGGCGTAGGTGACGACGCCGCGGGCTTCGCTCCCGAAGCGGATCGGATTCGCATCGACCCCGGCCACCGGGCAGACGTACATCGCAATCGGGATCGCCGCGACGGTGGTGTCGTTGCCGTAGTTGGCATTCGCGTTCGAGTAGTTCCAGCGGTTCGCCACGCTCGCCTGTTCGAGATAGGGCAGCAGTTCGACGAACAGCCCCGTCGTGCGGCCGTCCGGCCCCGGCTGCGCCACGCCCGGGGGCAGCCAGCCGTTCGCGTCGTGGTAGCCGTGGGCCGCGAGTCCCATCTGTTTCAGGTTGTTCTGGCAGCGCAGCCGCGCGGCCGCATCGCGCACCTTCTGCACGGCCGGGAGCAGCAGGCCGATCAGGATCGCCATGATCGCGATCACGACGAGCAGTTCGATCAGCGTGAAGGCGAGTCGGCGGGCCATGCGGTGCTCGGTGAGGGCGATGCCCTATCGTCGCGGATCGCGGCGCGTGCGCCTACGGAAATTGCCCATCGCCGCGCGTCAGCCGACCAGCGAACCCGCATCGAAGCCGTGCGGGAGTAGCTCGCGCATCGCGTACTCGGCGGTGTCGCCGTTCAGGTTCGCGAGGATCACGGTCGCTTCGGGGGCGAATTCCCAGAGCAGTTGCCGGCAGGCTCCGCACGGCGGTGTGAGTCGCGCCGTATCGGCGACGACCGCGACGCGCGTGAATCGCCGATGCCCCTCGGAAACCCCCTTCACGATCGCCACGCGCTCGGCGCAGATCGTCAGCCCGTAGCTGGCGCTCTCGACGTTGCAACCGGTGAATACGGTGCCGTCCTCCGCGAGGAGCGCGGCACCGACGCGGAACCCCGAGTGCGGGGCAAAGGCGCGTCCGCGCGCCTCCGCCGCCGCAGACACCAAGGTGTCAGTCATCGGGGTTCACCACTTCGCCGCCGTCCGCCGTAATGAGTGCCTTGAGCACCTCGTCTTTCGGAATTCGCATGCGTCGGACGCTGCTGTCGCAGAAGAGGGCGAAGAACCATCCGTCATTTCCGACCTTCGGCAGCTTCTTGGGGTCGTACGGCAGGTCGCCCGGCTTGAGCCAGTTCACGGCGGTCGCCCCTTCGACGACCATCAGCGTGTTCGACGTGCCGTCGGTGATGCCAATGAGCGTGCGCTTCGACCCCTTCACCTGCAGCGGGCTGCCCCCTTCTTGGGCCTTCTCCGACGCGAAGCTCTGGAAGTAGGTGAAGCCCTTCTCCTTCGGCTCGCGACCGACGACGCCGAACTGTTTTGGCATCTGCTCGACGAATTTCTTGTTGGCCGCGTCGTCCCACGGCTTCGTCAAGTCGAGCTGTCTGTAGAGCTTTGCCTGCTCCATGTAGGGCAGCAGTTCGACGCGCCAGCTCAGGATCGCCTTGCCATCCTTGTCGACAATGTCCTGCGGCAAGGCATTGTTCGCGTCGTGGTAGCTGTACATCGCGAGGCCGATCTGCTTCAAGTTGTTCGAGGTTTGCATCCGGGCCGACATCACCGCGGCCCAGTCGGGGAAGGCGTCGATCGACTTCTTCAGCGCCGCATCGACCTCGCCACCCGCGGTCATCGCCAGCACTTTCCCATCGCGCTTGGTTTGGCCCTTCTCCAGAGCCGCATCGAGGAAGCCCAAGAGCGGATCGAGCACGGCCTTGCTCTCGGCGTCGCGCTTCTTGTCCTTCAGTGTCGCGGCGAGAAGCGCCCGGCCCATACCGACGACTTTCTTCGTGGCCGGTTCGACTTTCGCCACGGCGTCGGCATCGAAGAAGGTCAGCTTGAGGCTCGCCGCAGCTTTCGCACCGATGTCGAAGGTGATGAGGGCGCGCTCGGCTTTCACGAGTTCCGCGAGCGGGCCGTATTCGGCGGGCACATCGGGCACGCCTTCCAGCGCCTTGCGGATCGGTGCGAAGTCGAAGCCGGCGACGACCGTGTGCGTCGCGGCGAGCGCCAAAGCATCGGCCAGAGGACCGGCCTGCGCCGGTTTTGCGGCCTTCAAACCATCGAGGAATTTGATCGCGCCCTTCGGTTCGCCCGGCGCTTCCACCAGCGCGACCGTGCGCTCGTCCACCACTACGAACAGCTTGCCATCGACGGCATAAACGTTTTTCCCCGCGATCTCCACGGGAAAGTCCGGCTGCGTCTTGCGGTACTCGTCGATCGGTTTCGCCCCCAAGCCCTTCATGACCGCCGCCACGTCGATGGCCTTGCGCGCCGTGATGTACAGGATCGGTGAGCCTTCCTCGCGGTCGAAGAACGAAAGGGCGGACATCGACACGGTGAAGCGTTCGATCTCGGCGAGGTCGAAGCCAAAGTCCTTCTTCAGGTCTTTGATCATCGAGTTCTTGTTGTCCTGCAGCGCCTTGCGGACGGCCGCGAGACCCTCGGCGTCGTAGAGCTGGGCGACGTTCACGCTCAGGAAGGCGAAGCCGTCGGCCGGGATGGTTTCGGTACCGGCGGCGCGCTTCGGATCGGCGGCGGCCGCGTGCGCCGGCAGCAGCAGTGCAGTCAATAATCCCAGTGTGACGATCCGCATGGTGAACCCTCGGACGGGTGACGGGAGAAAGGCAGAGTGATGATACCGGAACAAGGTGGTGCGAGCGACTCCTCAACTTCCACTTGGCAGCGCGGTTTGCGGACGTTATGGCGACCCCCATCGACGGGCCCGCCCGTCCCGACACCCCGAGAAAGGCAGGCCATCGGATGGCGATTCGCAACCTCCTTCGAACCGGCGGATTCGCCGCTGCCCTCGCACTCAGTACCGCGGCGCGGGCCGACGAACCGGCCTACCCCGGCTACCCCGAAACGCCGAGCACCATCACGCCGGTCGTGGCGAAAGTCGTGACGGCCGCACCCCCGATCGACGGCGCGACGGCCTTCCCGAAGATGATCGCCGACGCCAAAGCCGTCTACGCGAAGACTCGCGATTACTCCGGGCACATCGTCCGCCAAGAGCGCGTGAACGGGGAACTGCTCGCCGAGCAATCGGGCGAAATCCGCGTCCGCACCGAACCGTTCAGCATCGGCGTGAAGATGCTGCTGCCGAAGGCCGCGAGCGGTTGGGAAGCGTCGCTCATTACGGGCACGGGCCTCAAAGAGGATCGCTTCCGCTTCCGCGCCGCCGGCATCGCCGGGGTCGATGGATTGAAGGGGATGAAAGTCACCGACCCGAAGGCGCTCGCGGGCCAGCGGCACACGATCGCCGACACCGGAATCGCCGCGATCCTGCTGCGCACCGAGAAGATCGTCGAAGTCGAGAAGAAGGCGAAGAACCCGGTGCAGATCGTCGCGGCCGAGTACACATTCCAGAAGCGGCCGACCGTCCGGTACGAAATCTTCTGCGAGCGGCCGCACCCGCTGCGCTACGCCCACCGCGTAGTGCTATATGTCGATCCGGAATACAAGCTGCCCGTGCGCTTCGAGGCTTACGACGCCCCGAAGCCGGGCGATGCGGCCGGAGACCTGCTCGAATGCGTCAGCTTCGTGAATCTGAAGTTCAACGGCGGCCTCGGCGACAGCGCCTTCGACAGGTAGGCCGTCCGCGTCCTCTCGGGGGAGAGGTTTTCGGGGGAAGCGAAGGGCCGCCGCGGGAAACCGGGGCGGCCCTTTTTGCATTGGCCTCGGCAGAATCTCACGATTCGACCGTGATCGCCTTTTCCTTGATGAGCTTCTGGATCAGCCCGAGTTTCGAATTGATTCGGATGACGTTCTCCAAGTCGATCTGCACCCCGTTCGGGCCGCCCATGCGGATTATCAGGTCGCCGGTGCCGAAGCCGAGCAGCCAGTGGCGGAACACGTCGTTGCGCTTCTTTTCGACGATCGCCCGGTCGGCCTGGAGGGCGATTTCCGCGTCGCCCACTTCGTGGACGTAGCGGATCTGCCCCTGATCGAAGATGATGTACGTCGCCCGGTCGTAGAGGAAGATGACCGCGAGCCAGGCGAGGAAGAGCGGGATGCCGACGCCCAAATAGCCCGCGGCGTTCATGCGGATATCGAGCCCGCCAAAGAAGAGCAGGATGTCGTTCCACCAGCCGAGCAGGGCGAAGACGATGACGACCGCCGTGAGTGTGATGACGACGATCACCGAAATCAGCCCGCGCAGGAGGATGGTGCTGCTCAGCGCGACCATGAGAATGGTGGCGACGAAGATGACCCCGAGGTTGTTGTTGCTCGAAACGCTCATGCCCGGCGTGCGGGTCTGCCCCGTTTCCCGTGCCAGCGAAAAGGACTGCCCTTCGGGGGCGACGAGCACATCGCGCCGGCCGGAAACCCCTTCGATTTGCCGTTCGCGCTCGACGACCGTGCCCCCTGGCACAACGGCCATCTGATTCCCTTCCATGTACGTCGCGGCCGCGAGGATGAAAGAGACGAGCCAGACCGGCCACCAGTAGAAGAGGTTCGAGTGGCCGTAGACGACGAGGTAATCGACCTTTTTCGTTTTGAGATCGATCGAAGCACCGGGCGGGGGCGAATCGGAGTCGGTCGCGGTGCTCATGGCGATCCTCGGCGCGTCGGAAATCGGCGTCGAGTTGTCTGCAAATGGAGTGCCGGGCACCGCACTCAATTACGCGGCCATCTCTTGGGACACGGAGTGCAGGGTCGCCGCCAGCGCCTCGACGGCCGGGCGGTGTTCCGGCTTGACGACCCGGGCGAGAGCCGCGACGAACTCTTGCCAAGCGTCCCCCTTTTTGACGCGGCGGCGCGGAGCCGGCCGCAGGCCGTGCTCGACTTCGCAGCGCCGGCCCAACTGGATGAGTTGCTTGAGTCGTTGCCGACCGGCTTTGAGGCCGTGTTCGCGCTCGTATTCGCGGCCGAGATCGGCGAGCCGATGGGCTCGGAACCCGCCCAAGCGACCGGCCGCCGCCCGCACGGGATCGACCGTGCGCGGGGCGATTTCGGGGGTCGTTTCCGTCGGCAGGTCGGCCTCGGGAACCGCAGGATCCGTAAGTTCAAATTCGTTCACAGGTAGGCTCCAAAGTGCTGGTATTTATGGGTAATCGTGGCAACTCTTATACTGAGGGAGCGGGGTCGCGCTTACGCGATCCGGTGCTGGGTCGAACGTTTTTCGACTTGCCGCCCATCACCGCTCAACGACCGCTGTTGGTAAAATTCGGTTCTCGGTTGTCAGACATCGGATGTCGGTTTCGGACAAGATGTTGCTTGCCACGCGGCACCCCAGCACGGACAATCCCACTCCCCGAATTCCCCTCCCGGAGCCAGTATGCTTCGCTTCCCGCTCGCCCTCGCCGCGACATGGTTTTCCCTCGCGGCGATCGCCGCCGAAAAGGACGACCTCTTCATCGCGAAGCCGCTCACGGACAAGAACAGCTTCACGCCCGGCATCGAAGGCCCGGCCTGCGACTCGGCCGGCAACTTGTACGTCGTCAATCTGAAGAAGAACGGCGATAACCCCAAGAAGAACGGCGACATCGCCCGCATCGCCCCGGACGGCAAAGCGGAAGTCTTCGTCGATCTGCCCGAGGGGAGCGTCGGCAACGGCATCGTCTTCGACAAGTCCGGGACGATGTTCGTCGCCGATTACACCGGGCACAACATCTTGAAGATCGACCCGAAGACGAAAAAGATCGCGGTGTTCGCCCACGAGGCGACCATGAATCAGCCGAACGACCTCGCCATCGCGCCGGACGGCACGCTCTACGCCAGCGATCCGAGTTGGGAGAAGGGGACGGGGCAGCTCTGGAAAATCGGTACCGACGGCAAGGTGACGAAGGTCGCGGCCGACATGGGCACGACGAACGGCCTCGATGTCAGCCCGGACGGCAAGAACCTCTACGTCAACGAGAGCAAGCAGCTCAACGTCTGGACCTTCCCCATCAAGGCCGACGGCACTCTCGGCGAGAAAAAGCTCCTCAAGAAGTTCGACGACGGCGGTTTCGACGGCATGCGCTGCGACGCCGACGGGAATCTGTACATCTCGCGCTACAGCTCGGGGGTCGTCGTGAAGCTGTCGCCCGCCGGGAAGATCCTCAAAGAGATCGATGTGCTCGGCAAGAAGCCGAGCAACATCTGCTTCGGCGGGCCGGACGGCAAAACGGCCTACGTCACCGAAGTGGAGTTCAACCGCGTCGTCACCTTCCGCGTCGATGTTCCCGGCCTCGCTTGGGTGCGGCACCAAAAGGCCGAGAAGGCCGAAGCGGGCACCGTCGAACTCTTCAACGGTAAGGATCTCACGGGCTGGGGCTACCGCAAGGGGGATCGCTTCGAGTCGTTCGACGGCAAAACGGAAGCGTCCGACAAGCGCTACTCGGTGAAGGATGGCATTCTCGTCGTGAACCCCGGCAAGGGGACGCACCAACTCTGGACATCGGAGAAGTTCCCGAAGGACTTCGAGCTGCGCCTGGAGTTCCGCGCCGAGGTCAACGCCGACAGCGGGCTGTTCATCCGGCAGCCGCAGTTGCAGGTGCGCGACTATCCCGTGGCCGGGCCGTACAAGGATCTCAAGAAGTACAAGCCGCAGGACTGGAACGAGATCGTGGTGATCGTCAAGGGGAAGGTGGCCCACTGCACCTGCAACGGCGAAGTGCTGGAGGCGAAGCTGATGCTCCCCGCGACCGGCCCCATCGGGCTGGAAGCCGACCGCGGTCAGATGGAGTACCGCAAGATCCGTTTGAAGGGGATCGAGTAGCGGGCCAGATTCGTCGCCCGCAGGGCGAACGACGGTAGCCTGCGACTGCAGTCTCAGGCGATCCTGGGCGAGGCGATGCGCGACCGGGTTGAAACCCCGGTCTGCGCCCGTGCGCCCTGCGGGCGAAACAGTCCCAGTCCCCTTGCCCCGTTTGCCGGGGCGCTGCTATAACCCCGTCCATGAACGACCCGCACGCCGATTTGGCCCTCGCGCGGAAGCGCATCGAGCAATTGGAAGCCGCGCTCTCCCGGCGCACGGAGCTGCTGGAGCAGCGCACGGCGGCGCTCGCGAACATCCAAGGCGGGAAGGCCTTCAAGTTCGCCAACACCGTGCAGAAGCTGACGACGCGATTCTTCCCGCTGCACACGCGAAGAAGGGCGATGCTGCGCTCCTCGCTGAAGATGGTGACGGGCGCAGCCGGGTGGGCGCTCGGCAAACGCGCGGCGCGGAACGGCCCGGCGCCGGAGCAGCGCCACCTCACGGAATCGACTCCGCCCGATGAGTACCGGCGCTGGATCGCCCGGCACGAGCCGAACGCCGCCCAGTTGGAGAAGCAGCGCGGCGCACGCATCGCGGGATCGCCGAAGATTTCGGTCGTCGTGCCGGTGTACAATCCGCCGGCCGAGTTCTTGGAGGCGATGGTGAAGTCGGTGCAGGCGCAGACGTATTCGAATTGGGAACTCTGCCTCGCCGACGCCAGCCCGCAGCCGCACGTCAAGCCGATCCTCGAACGCCTCGCGGCGCAGGACGCGCGCATCAAGGTGAAGTTCCTCGGGGCGAACCTCGGCATCGCCGGGATCAGCAACGCGGCCCTCGCGCTCGCCACCGGCGATTTCGTCGCGCTGCTCGATCACGACGACACGCTCGCCCCGTTCGCGCTCTTCGAAATGGCGACCGCCATCGCCGCGAACCCGCAGGCCGAGTTCTTCTACAGCGACGAGGACAAGCTCGACACATCGGGCGAGCGGGTCGAACCGAATTTCAAACCCGATTGGTCCCCCGAGACGCTCCGGAGCCGGAACTACATCTGTCATCTGCTCGTGCTGAATCGCAGCCTCGTCGAGCGCATCGGCGGCTTCCGCGCCGGCTTCGACGGAGCGCAGGATTACGACCTCGTGCTGCGCGCCGGCGAAGTATCCAAAGAAATCGTCCACGTTCCGCGGGTGCTTTACCACTGGCGCATGCACGCGGCGAGCACGGCGCTGAACAAGGGGAGCAAGAACTACGCCTATGACAACGGCAAGAAGGCCCTCGCCGAACACCTCGCCCGCGTCGGCGTCGATGCGTCCGTCCACGACGGCGTCTCGCTCGGGATGTACCACGTCATCTATCTGCTGAAGTCGCAGCCGCAGGTCACGGTCATCATCCCGAACAAAGATCATCCGGAGATGCTGGCCCGCTGTGTGGACAGCTTGGCGAAGGGGAGCTACGCGAACTACGAACTCATCGTCGTCGAGAACGGCAGTACCCTCCCGGCCACGCACGCCTACTACGAGCAGTTGAAGCGCGATCCGCGCGCCCGCGTGCTGGAGTGGACCAAACCCTTCAACTACGCCGCCGTGAACAATTTCGCCGCCCACGCCGCGAAGGGAGAACTGCTGCTCTTCCTCAACAACGACATCGAGTCGATCAACCCGGACTGGCTCGAAGAGCTCGTGAAGCAAGCGGTGCAACCGGGGGTCGGCGCGGTCGGGGCGAAGCTCTACTACGCCGACGACACCATCCAGCACGCGGGAATCGTCGTCGGCATGGGGGGCGTCGCGGGGCACTCTCATCTGAACTACCCGAGGCAGGCGCCGGGGCACATGCAGCGACTGCAGTACGCCCAGAACGTCGCTGCGGTGACGGGGGCCTGCCTGCTGATGCCGAAGAAGGTCTTCGACGAAATCGGCGGCTTCGACGAAGGGTTCGTGCTCGCTTTCAACGACGTGGACCTGTGCTTGCAGGTGCTGGCGAAGGGCTACCGCATCGTCTGGACGCCCGACGCGGAGCTGTACCATTTGGAATCGAAGACGCGCGGCCCCGAAGACACGGAGGAGAAGCAGAAGCGCTTCAAAAGGGAGTTCGACCTCTTCCACCTGAAATGGGGCGAGTTCCTGAAAGCCGGCGACCCGTACTACAGCCCCCACTTCCGACTGGATCGTCCTGATTTTGCACTGAAGGGGAAATGAATGGTGCTACGAGCGTCCTTCAGGGTAGTCGTTCGGATCATATCGCACCCAACGCGTATCGATCAGCGATTGCTCGATCGGAAGTCGATGCGCCACATACGCCCCAAAGGATGGGAGGCGGGTGCTGGCCGGGAGATACGGGCTTGGACCGAGATCTTCTGGTCCGACCCAGCCGTAGACAACGCACTCACCTGGACTCGATTCCTCCCCTGTGTTGAGCAGGATTAACCCTCCATCGTGGTGATTCTCCAGCACAACATACTTGGTCGGCAGGCCGACATGTTTTCGCGCCAGCTGCGTCTCGGTCACACAGTCTTCCAGACTGCCGATACCAGTGCCGTGCCAGTATCCATACTCGGTGAGCAACCACCGCACCGACTCAGGTAGGCGGACGCCGAGACTCGCTTCGGCGTGTCGGAGTGAGGCTTCCGATTCCGGGAAGCGACCGCGGAACCACTCTTCTCGGCCGCGCACGTACGCTTGGAACTCGGCGGTCGTCACCTTGTGCCCCTATGGCAGAATGACATACGGATAGAAGCAACTCTATCCCTTCACAACCGCGCTCAGCGCCGAGCCGATGTAATCCCGGTTGAGCTGCGCGATGAACTCGGTGCTGATCTCCTTGGGGCACGCCGCTTCGCACTCGTTGATGTTCGTGCAGTGGCCGAAGCCCTCGCGGTCGTGCTGGGCCACCATCGCCCGCACGCGCTGCTTCTGCTCCGCCTTCCCCTGCGGCATCGTCCCCAAGTGGCCGACCTTCGAACTCAGGAAGAGCATCGCGGAGGCGTTCGGACAGGCGGCCACGCAGGCCCCGCAGCCGATGCACTGGGCCGCGTCCATCGCGTGATCCTGATCGACCTTCGGGATCGGCAGGGCGTTGCCGTCCGGGGTGCCGCCGGTGTTCACGCCGACGAATCCGCCGCTCTCGATGATGCGGTCGAGCGCCCCGCGATCGGTGACCAAGTCGCGGACGACGGGGAAGGCTTTGGCACGCCACGGTTCCACGGTCAGCGTCGATCCGTCTTGGAAACTGCGCATGTGCGTCTGACAGGCCGTGGCGCCGCGCTCGGGGCCATGGGCTTGGCCGTCGATCATCATGGCGCACGACCCGCAGATGCCCTCGCGGCAGTCGTGGTCGAAGGCGATCGGCTCCTGCCCCGATTTGATGATCTGCTCGTTGAGCAGGTCGAGCATTTCGAGGAACGACATATCGCCGGTGATGCCGTCGACGTGGTAACTCGCGAGGAGGCCCGCCGCGGTGCGGTTCGGCTGGCGCCAGACGTTGAGGGTGAATTTCATAGTGCTGAGGGAATGGTTAGGGATTCGGTTCGAACACGGGGACAAATCCGGCTTGGCGGAAGTGGTGATCTGCAGTCAAGGCTTCGATGATGCCACGCTCGGTCATTACGACGAAGGAAATGCAATCGGTGAGCGACCAAGCTTTATCGGGCCGGGAGCGGAACAGCGGGTTGCCCGCATGGAACAAAGGTATCTCGTAGCCGATGATTTCGAAGCGGGCGCTGCCCCGGAGGACATCCAAGAGTGGGATTGCCGATTTCTTCCGCTTGGGCGAACTCATGGCATTGGCAAATTCCAGCAGAATCCACTCCGTCGTGACGAGGGTCTCCACGCTCGTTGCGAACCATTCGGCGACGCGTGTGTGCTGCGGTTCGTGGGTGTCAACCCATGCGACCAGAGCATAAGTATCGAGAAACGAAATCATCTCTTGGGCGTGCCGTAGAGGTAATGGTCGAGCTGTTCCGCATAATCCGACGGAAGATCGTCGACGACACCTTTGAAATCCTTCAGCAACTCGGCGAGACTTCGGATTCCCTGAGATTCCTCTGCCACGGGGATATCGCCACGCTTCGCCGAGGGTGCGATAATTGTCACGCGCGCACCTTCATCCAGCGAGGCGCCCCCTCCGTCCGGAATGACGATCCCACCAATCACAGTGCCTTCCAGTTCCATCGCATGCCCCCTCTGTTTATTTATAGCTCCGCACGCTCGGCTTCACCGTCTCGAAGTTCAGCGGCTCCTCGTTGCGGATGGGCGTTTTGTCCGGCCCGGTGTACTCCCACGCCGCGGCGTGGACGAAGTTCACGTCGTCGCGCTTTGCTTCGCCGTCCGGGTACTGGTGCTCCTCGCGGAAGTGGCCGCCGCACGATTCTTCGCGCGTCGAAGCGTCGCGGGCCAGCAGTTCGCCGAACTCCAGGAAGTCGGCGACGCGACCGGCGCGTTCGAGGGCCATGTTCAGGCTCTCGCCCGTCCCCGGCACGTTCACGTTCGTCCAGAATTCGGCGCGGAGTTCCTGAATGCGCTTGATGGCCGCTTCGCACGAAGCCTTTGTGCGCGACATCCCGACGAGTTCCCAAAGTGTCTTGCCGCAGTCGCGGTGGAACTCCGTGGAGGTCTTCTTGCCGTTGATCCCGAGCAGCTTCTTCGTCTGCGACGCTACGCCCTCTTCGGCCTCTTTGAATGCGGAATGCCCGACCGACTTGCGATCCGCGGGCGTGCTGGCGAAGTAGTTGCCGAGGGTGTAGGGCAGCACGAAATAGCCGTCGGCCAAACCCTGCATGAGGGCGGAGGCTCCGAGGCGATTGGCGCCGTGATCGGAGAAGTTCGCTTCGCCGAGGACGAACAGCCCGTCGATGTTCGACATCAGGTGGTAATCGACCCACAGCCCGCCCATCGTGTAGTGCAGCGCCGGGTAGATGCGCATCGGGCGCTCGTAGCCGTTCTCGGCCGTGATGCGCTGGTACATGTCGAAGAGGTTGCCGTACTTCGCCCGGATCTTCGGCAGCCCCTGCCTCTTGATGGCGTCGGCGAAGTCGAGGTAGACCCCGAGTCCGGTCGGGCCGACGCCGCGGCCTTCGTCGCAGACGCGCTTCGCGGCCCGGCTGCTCACGTCGCGCGGCGCCAAGTTCCCGTAGCTCGGGTAGAGCCGTTCGAGAACATAGTCGCGGTCGCCTTCCGCAATCTGACCGGGGTGCTTCCCGATGTCGGCGGCGTTCTTCGGCACCCAGACGCGGCCGTCGTTCCGCAGGCTTTCGCTCATCAGCGTCAGCTTCGACTGGTGATCGCCGGCCACGGGGATGCAGGTCGGGTGGATCTGCGTGTAGCAGGGGTTGGCGAAGGTCGCCCCGCGCTTGTAGCTGCGGTAGGTGGCCGTTACGTTGCAGCCGTTGGCGTTCGTGCTGAGGTAGAAGGCGTTCGAGTAGCCGCCGGTGGCGAGCACGACGGCGTCGGCCGTGAACGATTCGACCTTGCCGCTTTCGAGGTGCCGCACGACGATACCGCGCGCCCGGTTGTCGTGGACGACGAGGTCGAGCATCTCGGTGCGCGGGAACATCTTCACGGTCCCCGCGCCGATCTGACGGCAGAGCGCTTGGTACGCCCCGAGCAGCAATTGCTGGCCCGTCTGCCCGCGGCAATAGAAAGTCCGGGAAACCTGCGCGCCGCCGAAGCTGCGGTTTTCCAGCAGCCCGCCGTACTCCCGCGCGAATGGGACGCCCTGCGCCACACACTGGTCGATGATGCTCACCGACACTTCGGCGAGGCGGTGCACGTTCGCCTCGCGCGCGCGGTAGTCGCCCCCTTTGATCGTGTCGTAGAAGAGCCGATGGACGCTGTCGCCATCGTTCTGGTAGTTCTTTGCGGCGTTGATGCCCCCCTGCGCGGCGATGCTGTGCGCGCGGCGCGGGCTGTCCTGGAAGCAGAACGCCTGCACTTCGTAGCCGAGTTCCGCGAGGGTCGCAGCGGCGCTGGCGCCGGCCAGGCCGGTGCCGACAACGATGACGCGGAATTTCCGCTTGTTCGCCGGATTGACGAGCTTCTGATCCTTCTTGAACGATTCCCACTTCAGGGGGAGCGGCCCCGCGGGAATTCGGGCATCGAGCTTCATGGGTGAGGTTCTCGGCTTCTGATCTTGTAGGGCGGGTGGAGTCTTCGCAACCCGCCGTGTCCCTTCATTGCGGCGGCGGGTTGCGAAGACTCCACCCGCCCTACGCCGAGACTACGGCTTCAAATATCCCGACCAGACGGCGACGACGATGGCGATGTTGCCCAGCACGATGACCGCGGCGACGGCGTTGCCGAGGATCCAAGCGGCGCGCTCGAAGCGCCGGCCGACCAGCCCGAGCGTCCGCAGGCTGCTGGCGATGCCGTGGCTGAGGTGGAGATAGAGCAGGACTTGGGCGACCAAGTAGAGAGCCGAGATCCACCAGGTTGTGAAGCCGGCGATGACCATCGCATAGACGTCGTGGCGCCCCTCCGCATCGCGGAGGTCCATGTAATTGATCGTCGTCCCGTTCACCTCCGCCCCATGTGCGAGGCCGAAGGTGTAGTGCGCGAGGTGGAACGCGGTGAACGCCAAGATGACGAGGCCGGTCAGCAGCATCGACCTCGAAGCCGTCCGCGCCTGCGCGGTGCGCATCATCTGGTAGCCGACCGGGCGTGCGGCCTTCGCCCGGAGGTGCAAACGGATCGCGAGGAACAGGTGGGTGACGAAGATCGCCAGCAGTCCGCCCCGTGCGATCCAGATGAACGCCCCGATGTCGTGCTTCAGGAAGCTGGCGTAGGCGTTGATCGAGTCGCGCCCGCCGAACATCTTCAGGTTGCCGATCATGTGGAAGACGAGGAACGTCACGAGGCCCGCGCCCGTGAGGGCGACGAGGATCTTCTGGCCGACGCTCGACCCGAGGTAGGCCGTGTTCCATGCGGACGGCCCGGTGCCGGCGGCGTACTGCCGGACACCTTTGGGATTGATTGCGGCTGTGCTCATGGAGGATCGGAGACGCGTCGGGGGAGGAATACCCTCATGATAGGCGCGCGGCGCGGTGCGACTACGCGGGGCCGAGGGATCGGCGGAAGCTTCCGAGGTCGGTGCCGCGATTTCGCGTTCGTACTGCACGATGCGGATGATCGTTCTGGTACGATTGGCGCGTTCGATTCGCCGGGGGCGACGGGAGGAAATGGCATGGCGAGCGCAGAACAAAAGCAAGAGCTGGAAAACAAGGTGACGGAGTTGGTCGTATCCCGCTTCGGCGGGGACTATCGCGCGGCGTTCAAACACTACGACACCGATGGGAACGGCACCATCAGCAAGGCCGAACTGCACGCTCTCCTGTCGGATGCCGGGATCGGCAACCGGCTGACTCGGGGAGCTTGGGCCTCGGGCATCCTCGCCGAGATGGACACCGACGGTGACGGGGCAATCTCGTGGGCGGAGTTCGAAGCGGTGTTCGAGGGCGATAAGCCCTGACGACCGGCCGCACGCAGCGGTCCGACGGTGGCGTAGACCAAAGCGCCGACGATTGCGAAGTGCAGCCCCACCACGCCCCAAAACGCGATCAGGAATGGCGTCTTTCGCGTCTTGTGCCGGAAGTGCCGCTGGGCGAGGAGGGCGCCGGGCCAGCCGCCTGCGAAGGCCAGTAGGTGCAGCGTCCGCTCGCGCACTCGGCGACCACCGTTCGCGGCCCGCCGCTTGTCGAAGCCGTAGGTCAGAAAGCTGGCGACGCTCGCAATCGCGACGAGGATCGCGTAGGCGATGATGGCAATTGCCGATTCCGGCACGGTTTCCACCTTTCCCGAATCGGGGACAAGACTGCCGTCATCCCAAGGGCATGTTGATGATCTGGCGGAAGTTCCCGTAGTGATCGCCCGTGATGTAGACCTCGCCGCATTTGCCCAAGACGATGCGGAGCTTCCCGCGATCTCGGCCGCTTACCGCGGGGACGACATCGTATTCGCGATAGTAACCGTGGGGTTTGATCGGCAAGTCGAACTTGCTGTTCGCGAAGACGCTCCCGCCGGTCACGCCGTGCGGCAAGCGGCCCTGCCGGATGCCCCGGAGGAGCTGATCCAATCCGACCAAGCGCGGATCGGAGAAGGGATTGTTCTGACCCCAGATGATTCGGTCGCGCACGGGCATCGTCGATCCCCCTGTTTCGGTTCGCGATATTCGGAAGCGTCGGAACTCCGGAGGGAGTGACAGTATCGCTCCGCACCGGTAGGCTGTCGAGGGGCTGCGCACTACGCGATCCGCCACGCGGCCGCTTCTTCACCGTCCAAGCGCAGCGTCAGGCACTTGGCGCTGCCGCCGGCTTTGAGGAACTCGTCGAGTTCCACTTCCACCGAGTCGTATCCCGCCCGGGTCAGGGCCTCGCGCAGCTCCGGACAGCGGCTGTTGTGGATCACCGTCGTCCCGACGGCCACCGCGTTGCAGCCGAAGCGCCGGGCTTCGTCCGCGATCACGGGGATGAGCTTCGGCACGTGCGTCGCGAGCACCCGGCGGCCGTAGGCGTCGAACGCTTCGGGGTGATAGAGCGCCGCGCCGGGCGCGAGCGGGCAGAAGCAGGTATCGAGATGGTAGTAGAGCGGGTTGACGAGTTCGAGCGGGAGGCAGCGGACGCCGAAGTGCTCCGCGACCCAGTTGTGCGCGTTGGCATCGGAGCGCGTGCGGTAGCCGGCGAAGAGCACGTCCCCGCAGAAGAGGGCGTCGCCCGCCCCCTCGTGGTACATCCGTTCCGGCAGGTGCTCGACGGTGAAGCCGTTCGCCGCGAACCAGGCGTCGAACACCGGCGATTCCTTCGCCCGGACCTCGTGCTTGAACCGGCTGCTCAGGAAGCGATCGCCGTACATCAGGCCGGCATTCGCGGTGAAGACGAGATCGGGCAACCCCGCCTGCGGCGCGAGCGTTTCGACGGTGACGCCGAGATCGACGAGCGTATCGCGGAGGGCGTTCCACTGGAGGAACGCCACGGCGCGCACCGCTCCGAGGGAGCGGTTCATCCACGGGTTGATCTCGTACTCGATGCCGTAGTGATCCGGCGGACACATCAGGATGCGGGCTGGCATGGCTCGGACTCACTCCGGAATCAGTAAATCAACAGCTCGCAATGCGCCCGTGCAATCGGGAACCCGCCGGGGAAAATCGACGTGTCCGAATCGGGTTCGCAGTTCCGCGCGGGGCTGGTGTACGGGTTGATCGCCTACGTCATCTGGGGACTGATCCCACTCTATTTCCATGCCGTAGCGTACGTCGTCGCCGGGGAAATCCTCGCCCACCGTATCGTCTGGTCGTTCCCGATCCTGCTCGTCCTCGTCGCCTCGATGCGCGGCGGATCGTCGAAACTCCGGGCCGTGCTGCTCGACCGGCGCCTCGTCCTCACCCTGCTCGGGAGTGCGGCGCTGCTGTCGATGAACTGGCTGCTCTACATCTATGCGACCATCACGCACCGCGTCGCCGAAGCGAGCCTCGGCTATTACGTGCTGCCGCTCGTCAACGCCTTCCTCGCCACGATCTTCCTCGGCGAGCGCCTCCGGCCCGCACACTATCCGGCGCTCGGCCTCATCGCGGTCGGCGTCGCGATCCCATTCGCCATCGGGGGGGACTTCACCTGGCTCGCCGTGGCCCTGCCGATCACGTTCGGCCTCTACGGACTCGTGCGGAAGATGGTGTCCGTCGATAGCCTGACGGGCTTGGCCGTGGAAACGCTGCTGCTGCTCGTGCCCGCGACGGCGTTTATCCTGATGCGGGCCACCGGCGAGGAATCGGCGTTCGGCCGCGATTGGGAGACGGCCGCACTGCTGATGCTCAGCGGCGTCCTCACGGTGATCCCGCTCTTGACCTACACTCTGAGCATCCGGCGGATTCCGCTGCTGACGCAGGCGTTCATCCAGTTCTTGTCGCCGTCGGTGCAGTTCCTCCTCGCGGTGTTCGTGATGCGCGAGCCGATGCCCCCCGAGCGCTGGGCCGCGATCGTCTGCGTCTGGGTCGCGGTGCTGCTGTTCATCGCGGATGCGGCGCGTGCGGCGCAGGTGGCGCGGCGAAGGCGGGCGGCCGCTCCCGAGTTGGCCGTAGCAGCGGCGGAATGAACCCCGGCTCATGATCGACATCGTCCTTGTGGCAGCCGTGCCCGACGAGTGGCGCGACGACCGCGGCGATGAGGATGCACGCTCTTCCGAGCCGGACGCGTGAGCGACGGTCTTGGCTCGGATCGTCGCTCATGTGTCCGGCTCGGACGGAGGGCGATGGCGACCTCACTTCTTCACCGGCTTCGTCAGGTTTTCGCCGAGGAATTTCACCAGCGCCCGCGCCGATTCCTCCGTCGCGTCCCCCGTCCAGCCGTGACCTTTCCCCCTCATCTTCAGCATCTCAACTTTCACCCCCGCGTCTTTCAACTTGTCGTAGAAGCGCTCCGAGTGGATGATCGGCACGATGAAGTCGGCGGTGCCGTGGATGATGAGCGTCGGCGGCGCGGCCTTCGTGACGTACTCGATGGGCGACGCGTTCGCGTAGAGCTTCGGGTCGGTGCGGCACTCCTTGCCGAGCAGCGGCACCATGAACGCGTCGTTCACGCCGGGCGTTTCGGAGAAGAGCGAGAGCTGTGTCGGGCCGAAATAATCGATCACGACTTGGACTTCGCTGGACACGTCCGGGTAGAGATTGCCGTCGAACCCGGCTTTGGAATCGGTGACGCCCAAGAGGGCCGCGAGGTGCCCGCCGGACGAGAAGCCGAGCGCGGCGAAACGCTCCGGGTCGAGGTCGTACTTCGCGGCGTTCGCGCGCAGGAAGCGCACGGCCGTCTTGGCGTCGATGATCTGCGCCGGGAACTTCGCCTCCGGCGCGAGCCGGTACGACACGCTCGCGGCGGCGTAGCCCTTGCGCGCCAGCATATCGAGCAGACTGAATTCCCGGCCTTTCTCTTTGCCGCCGGGGGCGAAGAGCGTCGGCCGCGTGAGGTCTTTGCGGTTGCCGGCCCGCCAGGCGCCGCCGTGGAAGCAGACGACGCACGGATGCGGCCCCGGCCCCTTCGGGAGTACGAGGTCGAGCTTCATCTTCTCGTCGCCAAAGGTAGCGTAGGTCAGGTCGGGGTGCGCGACGGTCTCGCTCGGCTCGACGGTCGGGGCAATGGGTGCCGCGGCCGGTGTCGGCGCGGCGAGGAGAACCGAAAGGAGGTACGCGTACTGGTACATGAGGGGCACCTGGGGGATACGGGAATTGTATCCGCCGCGTCTAGTCGGTGCGATTGCCCGGAACAAGAAAGCATACTAAAATGACATGCTTCTCAGGAGTTGCCCAATGAGCGCCGTTCAATCGAGTGTTGCGAACGATGCACGAAGTATCTTCGAACAGATCCGAGAATTGCTCGAAGCCACCCATGCGGATGAGTTCGTGGCCATCGAACCGGCATCCGGCCGATACTTCCTCGGCAGCACGCTGTCCGAGGCGATCGGAGCCTCCCGCATGGCATTCCCCGACCGTTTGGTCCATGCCTTCCGACTCGGCCACAAGACCGCCGTTCATTTCGGCCTGCAAATCCGATGACGGGAACCGTCGACCATTCCGGACGGGCGATTCTCAGCGTGACGATTGTCGCGGATGCTTTTCCCCACGGCAAGGCCGTCGATGTCTGGATCGATACCGGCTTCACGGGGGAAATCGTCTTCCCGATCGCGGTGATCCGGCAACTCGGCCTGATTCAATCGGGCTCCATCGATGCCGTGTTGGCCGATGGTTCGCAAGTCCAACTCGATACCTACAGTTGCAAGATTCGGTGGTTCGGCCGAGAGCGAAATCTCGAAGTCATCGCGAACGACGGTGAATTTCCTCTGCTCGGTGTCGGGCTGTTGCTGGGGCGAGAGCTCCGGATCGATTTCGCGAACCTGACGCTCTCGCTGCTACCATCTCCGAAGACGACTCCGTGACGAGTTCGGCCGCAAAGCCGGTCTCCGCGCGAGTCGGCGCGCCGGGGCTATACTAACCCGATGAAGAAATCGGCTTCGTTCGTGGCTCCGCCGCCTCTGGTGCAGGAACTCTCCCCCGCCCCCGAACCTTGGGACGTGGCCCGCAAGCTCGCTCACCTGCCGCACCTGCTCATGCTCGACAGCGCCGATGCGGGCACCCCGTCCGGGCGCTACAGCTACATCGCGGCCGACCCCTACGAGTGGGAGTACGCCGAACAGGAGCGTTTCGGCGAAGGGACGACCTTCGACCAGTTGACGCGGTACATCAGCACGCCGCCGCGCCCGACCGTGCCGGGGCTGCCCCCCTTCCAAGGGGGGTTGGCGTTCCTGCTCAGCTACGACCTGAACACCGAGACCGAACCGAGCGTCGATCCGCCGGAGTCCGACGAGTTCGCCGGGCCGCGCCACTGCCTCGGAATGTACGACTGGGTCGTGAGCTTCGACCACTTCGAGAAGCGGGCGTGGCTCGTCGTCCACGGCAGGCCGGAACTCGAGAAGTCGCGCAAGCGCTGGCTCGCTTTCGACAAGATGACCGACCTGCTGAACGCGCTGCAGGACAACTCCGTGCGGCAGCCGCCGTGGAAGCCCGCCCGCCCGCGCGGGCCGCTCGCTGTCAATCGGTTGTCACCGCAGTTCCCGCTCGCCGGGTCACCGGGGGTGACGAGCAACTTCAGCCGCGACAGTTACCTGAAGGCCGTCGGGCGCGCGGTCGAATACATCCACGCCGGGGATGCCTTCCAAGTGAACATCGCCCAGCGGCTGCTCGCCCCGCTGAAGGGGCACCCCCTCGAACTCTACGGCCGATTGCGAACGCGGAACCCGGCCTCGTTCGCCTGCTATTGGGATCTCGGGCAAGCGCAAATCCTCTCGGCGTCGCCGGAGCGGTTCATGCAGGTGACGCCCGACGGCCAAGTCTCGACGAAGCCGATCAAGGGGACGCGCCGCCGCGGCGCGACGCCCGAGGAGGAAGCGGAACTGCTGCGCGACCTGACGACGAACCCGAAGGACCGCGCCGAGAACGTGATGATCGTCGATTTGCTCCGCAACGATTTGGGCCGCGTCTGCGATTTCGGCAGCGTCCGCGTCGCGGAACTCTGCGCGGTCGAAACCCATCCGTTCGTGCATCACCTCGTCTCCGAAGTCCGCGGCAAACTCCGCGCGGGGCAGACGCCCTTCGACCTTTTGAAAGCCGCGTTCCCCGGCGGTTCCGTGACCGGCGCGCCGAAGGTCCGCTCGATGCAGATCATCGCGGAACTCGAACCGACCGCGCGCGGGGC